>Ga0179593_1392835_pt1 | contig 16643 bp, 12 predicted proteins | sample CZODoug2_1_08_16_FD_185931 | JGI IMG/M metagenome (GOLD analysis project Ga0179593, IMG submission 185931) | Vadose zone soil fungal communities from Angelo Coast Range Reserve, California, USA - CZODoug2_1_08_16fungal (PacBio error correction) | ecosystem: Environmental > Terrestrial > Soil >... | reverse complement strand
ATGGCAGATCTCCTTCGTGACAGGAAAAGGTCTTCCAGTAGGAGCGCAAGTTCCATCATGAGGTAACGGGTGCACCCCCCCCCCCGATGTCGCGTCCCTGGTGTCGTAGAGGTATTCCTCGCACCTGGGGCACGTTCTCCATTTAAAGGTAAGGTTGCCACCGAGATGTCGCCGTCTAGTCATTCTTCCGTGAAGCGATGGCCGGACGTGTTGACCGGGCCCGCCAGTCGGTTCGGCTAATCCTTTCGCCCCTCGTTGGTTGCGCCCGCGTCTTCCCGTTTTGCCGGCCGAGCTAAAAGATAGGTGGAGTTTTCACTGGGTGGTTTATTAACCATGCGTGCTGGTCTGTCTTAAAGGTCAAACCTACCCGCCCCAGGTTCACGTTTTCTTTTCAAGCTGGCCTCGCGGGATCAATTTCCTGTTAGGGGTCTAACCACAGGTTTTTTATCAGAAAGATTCGACTCGGGCGTTCCTCGATCTCGTCCTTAGCGCAGGTCTCTGATGCCTTTCCCTCCCCGGCGTCTTCTTCGGGTTTTGACACGTTCTGTCTGCAGCGGATTTTTTTTCCAACCCGGACGACTATGTTCCCGATTATTTCTGCATTTAGGCCAACCCTATCCTATCCTTCCCCCGGGTCTCGGCATGGGTACCTTTTTTTTTTTGTCGCCCGGGTGCCAAACGTTTGAGACGCCGCGACTGCTCCCCCTCCTCCCTCGAACATGCGTGGTGCCTCCCTCTTTTCGACGGTTCTCTTGCTGTAAGAGAACGCCCCCCCTTTTCCGGTACTTCCGGTTTCTTTCCTATAAGTCCCATTGCGCTTCCCCTCCGTGTATGGTCTAGTTAATGACTCTTTGAGCGATTTTATAATTTGGAGATCTGTGGTTTTGCGGTTCTATCAAGAACAGTTGCCCTGACCAACTTTTTGTCCACGGCCGTGAAACACGACGGCGTCAGACCCGTTTTTCCACCTAACTCTTTCGTCGTGGCGGATTTCACCGAATCCCGTGGCCGACAGAGCCTTTCTCTCCTCGGTACAGTTCTTCTTTACGACATATCCGCCCGGCGACCACCCTCTAGTTGTACGTTGGGGTCACACCTGTTGCCGTCTCATCGTGCAATGTCAACGCAAGACGCATTCCGCCCTCTTTCCTTTGACCTTGATATCCGCGATTGGCTCCGTGGTTTCCGTTCTTTGAATTTTTTTCGGTATCCTGGTTTTTCTTGGTCCCCTTGTCTTCTACGTGGGTGTTTCACTTACCTCCTAGCGCGTTAACCCCCTTTTCCCAACAAGAAAGGCCGAGCGTGCTTCTACACCCCGTATTTTAAGTCTCTCTTCGTTCTCCTAGGCAGCACGGGTGAAGACGATCTCCACTCCCGTCGAAGTTAGCCGGTAAGGCAGCCCTAGCCACCGTTCGTATTGACCCCTGGTCACAGAAACGCTTAACGTCCCCTGTCCTCGTTTCACTCGGTGGACTTAGGGCCCTTGTCCCGAGGATCCAAACCAAATGGCCCTGAGGGACTTCCCCTCTTCAAGACGGTGTGGTATCTCTTCCTTGAGCGCCGGGACTCTTTCAGCGGTTGTCCAGGTTTTCGACCCCCCCAAAAAGTTCCCCCTCGCGGTGGCCTTCTTCTTTTCCCCTTTTTCTAAGTCCTCCCTTGTTTATTCTTAGGCGGCTATAATGACCATGCGGGGCGTCCCTTGTTCGGCGGTTTTTCACCCCCCGTATTCACCGAGTCGGTTTACGCCTTCAATAGAGACTCCCCTGCGTAGGGAGGGGTTGCGCCTTGTTGTGGGCCGTTCAGACGGGCTTACCCGCTGACCAACGACTTTTTTTTTACCGTCAGGCTTTCTGAGCCGGTTAAGATACTGACCCCAGTCCTGACGAGGACTGGTGGGCGCCAAAGTCCTACGATGGGCTACCGACCGATGAACCCCGGACGGACCCGTGGCCACTTTTGCTCTCCCCTCTTAGGCCTAGGCGTTCGCAACGGACAGACGGAACTCATTCTGTAGCACGTCCCACGTACTTTAGATTTCCTGCCCCTTTATTCCCCCTTGTTACTAAACAGAGACTTTCGATTCGCCCATCCCCCTTTTTGGGGAGCGAATTGTTCTGCGGTCGCCGTCTGTGGGGGTGGGGGGGTGGTTTTTTTTTGGGATTGAAGTGTTAAGTTTATTTGCCGTCCGCCTCTAATTCGGTGCCGGGGCCCCAACATTCCTTCCTTTCTGTTTTGAGGATCTAGGATCCCAAGGCATGGTTGCGTTGCGTATTTGTTTTTTCTCTGGGGTTCGGCTCGAGGACGCCGATTTTCCCTCAAGTAGTGATTAGCGAAAGTTCCCGGGTACGAAGTCACCTATTCTTATAGAGCCCCCCTGCATCCCGTAGTCCGCGGATTAATCGCCGACCCAAGGTCCCTGCCGCGTGTTTTAGTGTATTTTGACCGCCTGTCTTTTCTCTGACTTATCCTTCTCCCCAGAATGTGCGACACAATGAGTTAGTAGAAACAAAACGTCTACTCTCCTCCTCCCTTCCCCCGGATCCGTTTCGGTCGGCTTAAACATTGGTTGCAACATTTTTTTTTAACACAAAGGTCCTTGCCTCGTCGGTTTTGGGGACCGGGTCACAGTTATCTAGCTTGGACCTTCCGCCGGCGCCACCCGTACTTGGCCATCGGTTTGTGTAATGCCGGCGCTTTTTGTCCTCCCACCTGGATGAGGACCCGATGCTCTCCTCAATAGCTGGCAACCTTTTCGCTACCTCCTCGGAGTGCGCTGTCGACTATCCCCTCCCGGCTTCTTCTGACTATGTACCGCACACGGTTGCCCCTTGAACTACCTACTGGAGGTTTGCAGTCTTTTCCCTGGACCTGGGGCAAGTCGCAGGAGTCCTTTCCCCCTTTTATTTGGACTGCCAGCGCGCAGTCTTGTTTCCGACGTAGCGATTAGATTTTGACCAGTTTCATGCTCTTTTCTCCAGTGCGGTTTTCGGGACTTAACCTCTCCTGTCGGCATGACTGTTTTGATCGAGCTTGATGAACACGACTTCCCCGCGATTTTGTGGGGGAACTAGTGTGGGATAATTGCAACTCCCATTCTGTTCGCAAAGTCGACTTGTTTTTTTTTGCCCTATAGGTGACGGAGATCTTCGAGGTCCTGGTGTTCCTCCTTACCGATGGCGTAGTGTGTCAGACAGGATTTCTCTCTCGATTCCTCTTAGGGCCTCTTTTCCGACATAATCTTTTTCGGCATTCCCCTGATTGAAGTTTTTGTTAGGCTTTGTACAGTGTCTTCTTTTCTTTCCAACCCTTCGTTGACTCTGCCCTAGGGCTATATGAGAGGATGATGACCTTTCCCTTTACTCCTTAGATGCCCGGTTGAAACGTCACTTAAGTGAGTTGGCAATTTCTCTCTTTTTTCCCGAGCTGGCGATTTGCACGATATCTCTTCTCGATGTGTTTATCTATATATTCTCGGCAGATAGAAATGCTATCGACTGCCGTCGCAGGGTTCGGTTCCAACCTTGCTACTTTCAAGCTATTTCCTTGCAGTTCTTTTCAGCAATAATCAGCTTTACGAGTTGGCTTAAGCGGCTTTAAAACCGAAGGTCCCCTCGATCAACGCCTTCCGCTGAGAGTCTTGTTCTTCCCCCTCGTCCGCAGCCCGCCCCCCCAAGATTCGAGTGATTTTAGATAGCCTTCCACAGAACCCAGGGCTGTTTTTTTTTTTTATCACACCCCCGCTATCTTTTTCTACATATAGGTGTCATAGCATCATCTGTTGAATGTCGGGACAGGGCAATCGCTGTCTCCGTCCTCGATTGCCTATTTTCCAGGTCTTCTACTTGAGACCGATTGGAGTGACATACAAGTTGGGACCACGTCTCTCTGTCGTATTGTGAATCCAGATCTATCCGAACCGTTGAGACGGTTTTTCCTGATTTCACGTCGACCGAAGCGACTCATCGGTAGAATTTGAATGGCACTTTCGTACAGGCGTCCGGCGGAAGATGCGGAAGCTGGCAATTTTTTCGGAAGTAGCGCAGGGCTCTCGAATTATCAAATGTATGTTTGACCGTTCCCGTTTGTGCGGTTAGTTTTTTACGTTTTAAGCGCCCATCCTAGTTGCGCGTAGGCTCCGAGCGCCATCCCCCATTTTAGGACTATCTGACTGTTCGTTGTTTTTCTTTTCCAAGTGACTTTGAGATCACGTTGAGTCCCCGTTTCATAGGTGACCGCCGGGTCTGTACCATGGCCCCCTTATTTTTTGAGCAGGTTCGTGCAGCTTTTTCACGTCGCGTAGATCGCGTGGTTTTTTTGGATACTATGGCCCGGAGCGGTTGGGGGGACCAACTGCCTCCCCTCTGGCTTTAAGAGGACGTCTTACCTTTTCTCTTTCGACCCTCCTCTTTTTTTTTTTTCCGTGTTTTTGTTCTCGGAGTCAACGGTAATCCCTTGGTTTCCTGACCCTTTGGTTGACGTCGCTCAGACGAAACTGGCTTAAAAATGTTTCTCCGGCTATCTTTCGGAGGTTTTTTTCTTCTTGATAGGCCGCCGCTGATTTCAAGATACTCCCTCGTATCCTTGTTACAGAATTCGATTGTGGTCGAGGATCGAGACAGGCTGAGGGGTTACGCTTTCTCACAGTCCTCAGCTCCGACCGGCCCTTGAATTCTGTCGCGAGCCATTCAACGCACCACCGGCCTGGTGAACCGTGTCCAACGAATTGTTTCCCTCTTTTTCGCACTTGCACCCGAGGCGCTCCCTGGCGGGCAATTGACCACTTCGACCAACCCCCTTCCCGGACAATCGTTCCGCCGACACAACCATGCCGCCCTAAGAAGAGCGGGATGTTGCTCCTTGAACCTGTTAACTTGCAGTGCAAGGTCTAGGTGGAGGGGCTGTATACGTCTACGTTCGTGGGACGTTTGCTTTAGGGAATCTGCACTTCCCTAACGTTCGGACCTCTACACATCCTGGACGGGGCATCCTTTGCTGGTTATATCTTTAGCGTCTCGCCACGCCGTCCGTGTGTTGATAGTGCCTGAGACCGAAAGCTTCTTTTCTACTACTCGGAACGGTTCCTCCCCCTTCGTTCCTCCAGACTGCGCCCTGCCTATCCGATTCAGCGTTACGTTGTCGACGAGAACTCTTTTACCCCACGGTCAGACCCGCGCACGGGATCGTCCTTCAGCCGCCAGCGGGCTGATCTGCTTCCGTCCCCTCCCTTGTTATGCCTGCGATGTTTGAGGTTAGAAGGCCCAACAAGCTGGGGCCGGTTTTTTTTGTATATCCCCGAGCCGCCCCCTGTTTATAGTTGAAACCGTCGTGGTTCTCGGGAAGGAGGACGGAGTTGTTTTTCCAGGGCTGGTCGCTCCTTTTTGCATTCCCCGTTCTTTTGTGGCTCGGACCATGGGCCTTCCCAAGTTTTCGTTACTAGTCCTTTATGAACTGCTGGCCCGACCTTCGTTTCCACTGATGCGAAGGTCTTGTCTGGATCCCTCGCGTTCCCGTTTGCCTCTTTTCCGAATAGAATTTCCCTACCCGGATCATTCCGTCCGGGATGAACTTTTTGACGTGAGGCCGCGTACCTACTTTTGAAGAACAGGCCACTCGAGCGCCGCACTGAACAACTCCCCCCTGTCAGAATCCTCCGGTGAAGGCCGCTCCACCTATCCGACTTTGTACCTATATTCCGATCGGGGGGTCTTTGTTGCGTTTGTTTTCTCCCAGGTCTAGAACCGGAACTTTTCCCAGTCCCTTCGGACTTCAGTCCCCTGAGGTGGTTCCATGGCGGCTGAGTCGTCGCTGATGTCAGAACGTTTCTGGGCTTCCAGATTCGAGGGGGACCTGACGGTCTCGTTTCGAGGCTTATTTTTGTAACCCCCCGGGACGCTGGTCTTCTTTTCCCCCTTTTGGTAGATTTGTGTTTGCACGGCGAAGAAGTGCCGTGCCAAGGTAACCTTCGGCTTCGGCCTCCCCCCTCCCAAGAGTCGTGTCCTTTTAGTACATCGCTCGTGAGGGCATATCTTTGTTTTTGACTCCCCTGGGATCCTTAGACACAGCTAGTACTGAAGTTTTGAGTTCCTGCCCATGCTCTTCCCCTTTTTTTCTCCTCCCAGTCCACCGCCCGTCCGGATGTTACGTCAATTGGACTACTCTTCTTTCTCCCGTGGCGAAGTTGGGCTTCCCTACCTCCCGTCGCCTATATCGTTAAGCTGGTTGGAATTCCGGTTTCATCTCGTGCCTTTCGCATCTTTTGCACTTCAGGGACGTAGGGCGTGCCGGTGCCCAGCCTCCTCTCAGACTAGACTGGCCCCTGCTCTCGACACGAGATGTAGCACGGTTTCTCATAGAGATAACCCTGCCCTTTCCCTTCCGGGATTGCGTCTCGTGACGGCGTGTCTACTCACCTTTTAACCATTTGAATTCGGTGGCCCGTTTAGGAGTAGAGGTTCCACCCTGGGCGGTGGTGACCTTTTTCCCTACAGCCCAGCACGCGTTTTTCATCCCCCACGATGAGAATACCAAGCCAAAGTCAGTGGAGCCTCTTTCCTGAACTCTTTGTACTTTTTGTCCGGACCCGGCGTGTTCTTAGACGGGTCTTAAGAACCGACTGGCCCCTTACCTTTACCGGCCCTGACCTTCTATTTAGTTTCAAAGTACGACTATTCCTTCTCCTAGTTTGTTATTTTTCCAATCTGGCTACGGTCAACCACGCACATTCACCGCTGACCATGGAGCAGATTTTTTCCCCCTTTCCCTTGATTTGCCCCTGTCGTGAGGAGACGCGGAGCCCTTCCGCCAACTGCCTCCAAATTCCCCCTTCGTTCTTTCTTTATTTGGGTCGATCTCTCTCTTTTCTATGTTTTGAGAGAGTCTGGCCCAATAGTTAAGCCTCCGCGTCGGGTCTTCATTTTTCTTCCTTTCTCAAAGTTCGCGCGTCCGCATTTTTTAAATTTTTTGAACCGATCTGCTCGGCCAGGGTTATTTGATGAAAAGTGGATTGGTGACCGTTCCATCTAACGAGGTCCCGTTGACCAAGTAACATCGAGTAGCGCTCGAGTCAACTTCTGACTGGGTCCTCTCTTCTCGTATGGCTCCTGGGACCCCTTGCCCAATTTTTCTGAACGCCCTTTCTCCATCAACTCTTTTTTTTTTTAGATCACGTGCTCGGCGACGCCTGACAGAGGCTCCAATTACCTGTTGAGGCATATTTGGGTTGATTACACTCTTTCTGGTTCCCGGCCCAATAAACAATACGCGTTGCCGCGGTCATTTTTGGGAACCGAGCCCGGGCCCCCATTCCGGGGGTCATTTACAAAACCCCCAGTTGATGCGTCCCTCCGAATCCCGTGACCCCTGCATTTGGCGGACGTTAATTCTCTAGGATGAGTTTTATTTGATCCTCGATGCTTCAGGCCATCGTGAGTTTTCTATTATGAGAAGTTCTAGTTCTTCTGGCGTCCCGTCCCGGTGCTGATGTGAGTGCGAATGCTAGGAGATTTACCGTACTGCCGACTCATAGAGGTGATTAGCGCAATTTGTTTCTTCTCTCTTTTCTATCCGACTTTCGCCTTGATCCTACTTGCGTACGGCGTTCAATGAAGTATCTACCATTTCTTTTGGTTTACCTGACGATTTCGTTAGTTGGTCAGCGTCCCTGAACTTGAGATCGGTAAGTTCGAAGTAGGTTTTTTGTGGCCGCCCATTCTTTAGCTTCATTTTCCCTTCCGCTCGCTAGAGGTATCCTGACGATGTCATCGTGGCTTTCTGTTTTGTTTAGACACAGTTGCCTCCCCAAACGTCAGGCAAAGACGACGGCCAGAACCGTGGTCCCCTCCTTGTTTTCTACTTTGTTTATGGTAAAAGAGGAGAAGACGAGACGGTCAGTCAATTAAGTAAGTCGGACGTCGGGGCCTCAGACGCCGACAATGCAGAGTTGGGAAAGGTTCTTCTATTCTGGACTACTCACTACTCGTTTTTCCCCCCCCCCCCCCCCCCAACACACCTTCCAATGGTTCTTCCCAAATTCTGCGGGTCGTTTCTTCGTCATCTTCTCCGCCTTTTCGGGTATGTTTTTGAGTTTTTTACGGGTCGGCGTCGGAGTGGGCTTTAGACGGCCGCCCGCCTCACGTTAACACTTACAGGCCACGGTCCGATCGGATTTTCTCGGTCTTTTACTTCATTTTTCTCTCGTTTAGCCTAGGCGTTTTCTTTTTTACGCCTCTATCCGCACGATTTCTCAATTAATGCTCCGTAGGCCTTCAGACGTAGCACCCGGGATGCCTTTGGCGTACCGCCCTTTTTTAAATCCCTGTCCCCCCCACCGCTCGACCAGCATGACTTGCCCATACCTACCGACAGTCCTAACACAACTCCGGGGTTCTCTTGCGTTCCCTGAGCACTCCCGGTTAGTTTTTTTCCGGGTACGGTTGGTAGCGGTCCGTCGTTTTCGAGAGGACTGTCGACCACCCTTTACACATCGTTCCGTCGCAACCGAGCGCCGCCTCCCTTTTTTCTTCAGGATCCCATCCTGCGTCCTTTCCCTGCCTCCTGCTAGAATTTTTGCCCTGCGGTCTGAACCTTTATCAGTGTTTCACAGGACATCGAGTCCCTCCCTCCTTCTTGGCCTCCAGCTTAGGAGCCCTTACTGGTCGGACGACCTTCTGCCATTGCTTCGGCCAGGCCACGACCGGCCCCTCGCAGGCTGTTTGGTCTTAACGTCCTACGATGTTCCTACATCCTTCCCCAGGGTTGGTCCTCGCGTTAGTCCCAGGGAAAGCGCGCGTCTCACTTCGTTCCCCGTCCGTTTTTTAATGCCATCCTTCCACCTCAACCGAGATCTCGGACCTTTATCGACCTTTTTTAGTTTTGTGCGGCATCGTGTCGTTTCTTCTTCGTCGGAGTGTTTAGTGAAGGGTACAGTGTTATTTGACGCCGCATTCTCCTAGTATGTCTGTCCCCTTCCTCTATTTACGGAGTCAGCGGTCAGGCTTCCCATTTTTGTGCGTGAGTTCTTTCTCGCGAACTCTTTGTAGTGATTCGATGGCAAGGAGCAGATCCCCCCGTCTTCCCCCTCTTCCGCTGTCTTCCCTTCCTTCCCCTTGTTATGAAGTATCCTAGATGTCTCGGCCCCGTCGCGACTTCGTAGCCGACCAGGTCCGTCCGAGCCATGCCGTCTGACCCTTTTTTGAGATCATGCACATCAGCCAGCTTGTGCTACCCCTGCTTTTGACCAACTCGCGACGCTCGTACTCACTCACTGACCGAACGTTGTCATAGTCGGACTTCTCGCCCATCAGCTGTTGGCACACCGCCGGCCCTAGTGGGTTTCGTTTCCCTACATCTCTCCGTTTTCCGACGTGAAAGCTTGTTTCTCGGCGCACCATACGTGGCCCTCTTTGGACCCGAGGTTTTTAGACGTTCCCACCGGGCTTGTGTTGAGCGCTGCTCCGATTGAACCCCCCACTGGCGACGGTCATATGGCGGAGTCCGATCGCCTAGCCCCCTCAAGATGACCCAAAAACCTACACCAGTCTGCTTCGCCCTCCTGAATCAATGCCTAAGCCCACCCCTGGAGGACGTTCGCCTCCGGGAAGGAGTCTTTTTTGGTTTGTTGTCCCCCTTTGAAGTTCCACAGTGATTCGTAGCGCAGAGGTTGCTGACTTACCTGTGGAAACTGGTGAAATTTCGATAACTATGGCGCCTCATGCGGTGATCTACCTTGAACTAGGCGTAAGGTCGGATCGAGTTCCTGGATGCACCAACCTCACTCCGCCCCGATTAGAGGTGCAATGTTCTATGACCCTCCTCTTTCGCCTGTGACACCTGGGAGCTTATCTTTACCTTTTCCTCGTGATTCCTGTGCTTACTTGTGATTCGTGGCAAGCCCAGCTCGAGCTCTGACTCCGCGGGGAACTCGATCGCCTCATCCCTATCCTTTTTCTTCAATCCCTCTTCTCGGTTATGTGAAGAAGAACGCAGGTACTTTGCTTGCGTGGTTACCCGTTCCTTCGTTCGTAGTTTCGTCCGCCCATCGTGCCCAGAGATATCTGCGTGCTGAAATGTACTGGCATGAAGTCGATGACCTGATACGTTACCACCCCTCAATTCCTTCTTTTCCTTCTAGATTCATGGAGGTCTTTTAGATCACGTACTCTCTCCTTACTTTTTGATCTGAGTACGTGTCAGAGCGGATCTTCTCAAGATGGACACCCATTTCCCCCGTTACCCGTTTTCTCCTTTAGTCTCAATTTTTTTTTGGATTCCGCCGCTCCTCTTGGGGTTGACGTCCCCTGAAACTGTTGACGACCAAGGACACTTTTTTCTTTTCAAAGTCCTCCTTCCTCCTCTTTCCCGTTGTTTTTTCAACATTCACGTAGACGAAGCGCTTGCCTCCACTCTGAGTTTCGGCCCGCATCGAGTCCGATGTCAGCGAGCTCGTAAAGTGTGGACACGACGCCCTCCTTTTGCCACTTCTCGCCTTCTTTTTTCTCGGCCGACGTTCCAGTCCTGTAGTCGACGGGTTTCCCCCCTATTTGCTTTTCCCTTTATAACCACAGATCTGCGTTTTTTTTCCGTTTGCAATCAATAGACCTCCCCTTTCGCGGATATCAATGGCACAGACGTTCAGCGTCCCATCGTGGCGCATGACTTGAAAGTTCTCACGCTAGTTACTAGTTCCGCTGTCCCTTCAGCTAATGTCTTTTCATACATGCCTCGGGCCTTCCTTCCGTTACGGACCCGTAATTAGGTGGTCCGGCAGGTGGCGTCCTCGACCGTTACCTTACGATGAGGCTCTCCGATTCTCCCGACTTCAACGATTCTCGTACATCCGTCGACTTTGGGGTCTGCCAGCGATCGGCGGAGAGGCAGTGAGCGCCGGCGGCGGCGAAACTCTCTGGTTTTTTGCCACACAGCTTGCTCTGCCGTCCTGTGCTAAGTCAGCGGGACGATCTCGGTCCTTTTAGACCGGCCCCCCCACCAGAGATGGTTTCGGTGTTCCACCCACTTTGGTTCCCCCCATATTGGTGTAGTGTCCTTCGGTTTGGAGCTGTTAGCGTAGTCTAGTGGAGCTGACGCCAGTCGTACCATGGGCTACGGGGCACTGCCGTCCCTACGTTCTGGTTTACCCTTTGTCCCCCCCATTTTAGACCGGGACCTGTTTAGAGTTGACGTCGGCTAATGACCCCTCTTGGGGCCGTGTCTTCAGACGAGGTTCGTCGTATCATGGAGGCTTTCTGTCTCCGTGCTTGGCTTGGGAACTGTTTTTAGGATCCTCGCGCCTCAAGGTCCCTTATGTCCGAGCAGACTACCTATTGTTTCGGTCCCCCCCCGGATCAACATGTCCAGAGTTTTTTTGGACCCGTCCCGAGGTCTTCGGCGTCCCTGTCCTGAAACCCGGCACGGCAACTCAGTGTCCGACTGAAAGCGGTGCTTCAGCACGGAGGGGTCTGTTTGTTGATTGAATCTCCCTCGGTCAAGTTTAAATTTTCTCGTGTGGATTTTGATTCATTTTAGTTTGGCCGGGCGACATAGGACTATGTAGGCTCTTTCAGTTTCTGCTTCACCCCCAAATGGTTCATCTTTTCTTTTCCCTAAAATAGTAGGACTTTTCTCCAACTCCTGATATCTTTCTGCAGGCTCTTCGCGGAACTCCCTGTCCGGTTTAAGAAGCGATGGTAAGTTCAAGACCTTTCCTCCTTCCTATGCATTTTCTTTCAACGGGCTTTCCTCCAGATGAGGCTCTCCCGAGACGGGCGCTAACCTGTTACGACCTACAAGGTTTGACGCCAGTATCAGCCTACAGTTTATGGGCCTTTCGTCCTACCTTCCTTCTTCCGCCTTTCGTAGGAGGGCGACGGTCTCAACACGGTTTGGTACACTGCCCGCTCCGAGTTACGTACCACTGTCCCCGCTCTCTCGCTTCGGGCTCGGCGTACCCCTTCTTCCCCTTATGTTGTTTCCTGTGGCTCTCCACGTTTGCCTTTCATTCGGTGTACTTACCATGGTCCTTTCCCAAACGGTATTCCTTGTCTCTAACTTCCACTCCGCGATTGATTGCATTGTCTGATTCGGCTCGTACTGACAAAGTTTATTTTCCCCGTGCTGCCTCTGACTCCAAGCACGAGACTTCCTTACTGGTCTCTGATCCCTCTAGTCTGGCATTTTCATTTTGTTTCCTCCTGGGCTCTCGTCATAGGACTCATTCCAGGCTCCTACACTGGGTGTCCCCCCCCCTCACCCCCCACAAGGAAGCCCAGTTTGTCCTGACTCCTCTCCTCCTCCTCCTCTCTTTGATAGAATAGTTGTCCGAATCCGTGAGGCGGCATGCGTCTTGCTTTTCAGCACTTTTAGACGGCCAGGTGCACACGCGGGGCAGGCTTGTGGTTTTTACGGTTTCTGCGAGCGTATCTTCGGTCTCCCTTTCGTGGGACCTAGTGAGGAACTGTCCCTTGTCCTTCCTGACCCGGCTAGTGGTGACACCCCCCAATTCCGCCAATTTTTGTTTTCCCAGTTTTCTTTCGTTTGGGAGTAATTGTTGAGGGCACTTTTCTTCGGCCTCTACCTACGAGGTTTTCACCTCGTTGTGATACCCGAGCTCTCTAGTGCACCCCTTTTTTTCTTTTCCACCCCCTTTTCCTCGTCGCCCCCAAGGAGTTGGACGTCGCGCGCTGGCCCCGGACGTTTTGCCCTTAGTACCCACAGAGGGACACGTCCTTTTGCGCCTGACGCGTGTTTCTGGTTTTTTCCACTTTTGAGCTCGACGTACTTCGCACGACTCGACGGGCCCGTTCCGGAGCCCCTGTCTCTAAGTGACGCGCATTCGAGGGGAAGTCGGCAGTTTTCCTCCCCGCTCCCTCTCCCCCTCCTCACGCCTAACTGGGTTTTAATGCTCGAGACCCTTTCGCCTTCGGGCACTATAGCGCTCTCACCTAGTCCACAGCTCATGATCCTCGCCCGGCTGTCGTTAGTATACGTTCTGAGAATAATGAGTGTTAGGTTCTCATCCGGACTCTTCGTTGGTTTTATTTTTCGCTAATGGGTTCCCATTTTCGTTGTTTTTTTTTTCCTGAAACAGCACTGCTTCCTTCAAAAAAACGGTTTCGTATCATTTGAGAGGTGCCGCCGATGTTCCTCGGAGCGACCCCTCTTGATTCGCGGCGTTTCGCGACGAGACTGGCTTGCGGAAGCAGGAACGTCCTGATCTCCCCTTCCTCTTAGTTTATATTGTTTACAAAGGACCCCCCCCGCGGTCGAGGAGAAGTTTTTTCCCCAGCGCTGTTCGCTTGCATCCCGTCGAAAGGGCTCTCATCTGGTTTGTTATTTCGACCTGCTGCGAAATGGCGCCCTCTGAATTTCCTCTCCTTTTCTCCCTTCCTACCCTACCCTCCTTCAGTTTTTGACGGTTGCCGAGCTCTCTCTTTCCTACAAAGTTGTGCTCATCGGCTAGCACCAGATCGAATTCAGGCTTTGTGTTCCTGGTATTCGCAAGCTTCTCAGGCGCCCTTCCTTCTTTACTTTTTCACAACCCCCCTTCCCCAAGGTGTGTCGGTCTCGCGCACCGTTCCCCAATCGCTCCCTGTGAACCGTACCGTTCGATGTCTCCCAGATGAAGTCGATTTTTCCTTGAGCCTTTTTTTTTTCCTTTCAAGGGGCCTAGTCAACGCCTTCAACTGGTTGCGCAACGAGGCTTCATGCCGGCCCGCCCCGTCCTTTTCTGTTCTCATCCTTCCCTTTTTTTCTTTTGTTTATTCACAGTTTGATGCGGCCACAGGTCACAACCCTCCCCATTTTGCCGCGTTCCAATTCCCATCGCCGAGTCCAGTGCCCCGACTTCTTTCTTCCGAAAACTTTTTGATTTCCTACAACGCTCACTGGCTGCTTCCCTCTTTTGGCTTCTTTTGACTTTTTATCTACCTCTTATTCTTCCCTCCCTAAGGAGAGGGTCTCGATAGAACCCCAGTTCGATGTTTTTTGTTTTTTTTTTTTTTTTTTTTTTGGTTTTTTAGCTTGGGCGCATGGCAACAGGCCGCCCGTAGCGGCCCTTTCGGAACGACGCGACGCTACCGATTCCGAGCCGTAGATCCTCGAGCTCTTTCACCTGGATCTCGTCTTCTCCCCTCCTTAACGGGTATCACTCCGCGTCTTTCAACGTACCCTACTGCCATGATGTGGTCCGTTTGTGATTCGCCTTTTTCCTCCAGAATGATCCGGTACTCTTTTGCCTGTCCTCCCCTTGGCTGCCCCTAAAGGAGGGTGAGCTCCTCTACGAGCCGGGTTTCCTAATTTATTGCGTTCATGGGCGTCGGGTTCCGATGCCTAAGCACAGGACCATGTCCACCTTTTAGCCCGTTCCCCCCCCCCTCCGTACTTCTTCAATCAAAGAGGTTTTCGAAGTGGCGGGGTGTAGGCGAAACTTTTTCCCCTCGAAGGCCCCCCTCCTCGGTTACCAAGAGAGTTTTATCGTTGACGTCCGATCCGCCCGTAGACCACCAAACGAATTGTGGCAACTTCTTTCCTTCTACCTACCTGGTCAAAGACCACCTACCCTCTCACTTTCGCCACTACCTGCGGCCCCGATCCCCTCGTTGGCTGTATTTGTCCTTGAACGTGTAGCGTTTTTTTAGGGCTTCCTGTTTTTTTTCGTTGGTCCCGGTGTCCCCGAGGAGTGGGCCGTTCCGGACTCTCTTCCCTTCTCGCCGCCTTTCCAAAATTGAAATCCCGGACGAGATGGCATTATCCGTAGTCTCAAGTCCTCTCTTTGATTGTAGCATTCTTCTTTACGTTGTGCCTATCAAAGCACCAGTCCTTAGCAGTAAGTAATCTCGCGGAGGCTACGGTAATGCCATTCGTTATTTTTCCCCTTTTCCTCTCTACCGTTTGGAAAGTCATGTTCCCTCCCCGACCCTATGAAGTTGCAAAGTTACCAGTCAGCGTGGACCCCACCACTTGTCCCCTTTTCCTTCCCCCTAGCAAAGATTAGGATACCTTGTCTCGCCGCGGACGCAGGTAGTTTTTCCTTGTAAGGCCCCCTCTTCTTTTCTCCCTTCAAGAGAAGTTATGACTCTCCAGGTGTTGGCCATTTGTGCTACGTTGCGTTCCGGCGACTTATAGTCCCGAGCTCTTTTCTAGACGGACATCGCGTTTTTGAAGCCTTCTTTGTTCTCGCTCTGGGCAGTTAAGGACGGTTTGGAACCGGGCCACCTCTTTGTCAGGCTTTGAGAAGTTTAGCCGTATCTTCCAACTCTCAGCGCGCCGTGGTGCTTCCCTCCACGATGTTTCTCCAGACCTCCTTTTCCCCCCAGGCTTTTTTTTGTAGGTTGACACGGGAAAAGCGGCAGTCTGAAAGTAACCACCCCCGAACTTAACCCGTCAGAATCCAACCCGTACCGTTCCTACGTCATTCTCTTCGAACATTTTCTCTGGACGCCCTGCTTTTTCTTCTTTCCGAAGTAGGAGCAGCCGGTTTACCTTTCAGAGAGCCCTTGTGTCACCGGGGCAACGTCATTCTAGGATGTTTTCCAGAGGTCAGTGATCCAGGCTTGTGTTGCTTCTTGGGGAGTTATACTCGATCTGGGGTGTTTCTCTGGAGTCCTCCGTCCTTCCCCGGCTTTTAAGTTTTCTCGCTCCCATTTCGGTAAGGTTCCTCACTCGTTTTACGCGGCGGAGAGTGCTTCTGACGACTTCAGGACCATTTCCCTTCCTCGTTTCGCCCTTTCGGTGCTACAGACGCTTGAAGTCGTTCCCCAGAAGTCCCCTCTTTTGCTACCCCTTGAGTTACGAAACCCATAGTGACGCGCGTGAGTCCTTTCTGCACGGTCCTTTTCTTTTTTCTTATTCTGAGTCTCTTCACCCTGTTTGTCCAAACAAAAACTGTTTGAATCCGTTTGCCATCTTTTTTTCCTTTGCCACGTCCAGCGTACCTGCTGATAAGAGCACCTTTCCCTCGGTTTTGGCAAGTCCAGTCGAGACCGCTTTCCCCTGCTCCAGCGATGAGATCTTATTGCACCCCAACTGCGAAGGAATAGAATTTCGTGGCTAGTTTACTTGTTTGGTCGTCGCCTCTTTGACCCACCGGGCACCCTGCCCCCACCTCGGGAGGATTAGTTTTTGTGGCGAATCTTTTCCCACTGTGGAGAGGCGAATGGTCTCCGCCGTACGCGTCTGTTCCGACGTTACCTTGCACTCTGGGACGCAGTCGTTTGGTCTCTTGAACTTCCCGGTGCAGACCCACGGTCATTGACCTGGCGCTTAAGACTTTCCCTCTCTGCCAGAGGTGACCTGCTTCCTTGCAACTCCGTCCTAACATAGTCTCTAACTGCTGTCCGTCCCCGGCCCCTCGAGTGATGGGTCCTCTTCCCCTCTTCTGTGCTCCCCTCACATCTTGGTTCGTTTTTTGCCATGTTCTTTTAGAGCTCTGATGAATGATAATTTCAAATCCCCGATTTGCCAGATATTTCTACCATCACGACATTTTTATTCTGCCTCTCGGTTCCTGCTGCTTTGGGTTTCTTTCGTTCGTCAACCCCTAGTTCCTCCCCCTCTTACCCGTTCTTTCCTTTTTTGTACCTTCATGAGTAGTTGAACGCAAACTTTCCCACTCCTGCGTTGAGATCGGGCGCTTCTGCCCCCTGGCAAGT
>Ga0179593_1391480_pt1 | contig 16643 bp, 19 predicted proteins | sample CZODoug2_1_08_16_FD_185931 | JGI IMG/M metagenome (GOLD analysis project Ga0179593, IMG submission 185931) | Vadose zone soil fungal communities from Angelo Coast Range Reserve, California, USA - CZODoug2_1_08_16fungal (PacBio error correction) | ecosystem: Environmental > Terrestrial > Soil >... | reverse complement strand
AATCGTCCCGGAACATTTCCCTTTGCTTCGGCTCGTTCCCACTTTTTTTTTCCAGCAATCTACCCCCCGAGGGTTCACGCATCCCAACCCTGCATCTTCTTTTCCCCTTTTTACCCAGACTCCCTGATTTTCATCTATCGGTGAAAAGATATCAATTTTGCATCGTACTTTCCCCCCTCCGGCCCAAGCTGCCTTCTCGCCATCTCACATTTTATAGCTTATCTCCCCCCTGAAGTCCGCGCTAGTCCTGTCTCCGCTTTTCCAGCTGCCAAGACTTTGGCTCTTATCATTTCTTTTCTGTGTTTTAAGGTTTCAGCCCGGTCCCCCCCTTGTGAGTTTTAGGGTACTTAGAATTATTGTGACCAGCTTCTCGACCTTCTTTCCCGGGTGGGCCGCATGGGCATTGTTCTCAAAGTATAGCTAGTTTCCATTTGACATCCCGCGGTCCCCCTGATCACTCATCTTTCGAAACCCCCATAGGCCTCCTCTTAACACCCCCCGACCCTCGACGACCTATGTAAAGTTCCCTCCCCCCCTTAAGAGTTGACGGCTTTCTTTGGGATTGAGTTTGCCGCAAGCCCCTCCGGTTAACCCCGAACTCAGCTTATGTCCCCCCTCCTCAAAGTCTGCCCTCTCCGCTTTCACTCACCAAGCAAAATATCACCCCTGTTTTTAGTTTGCCACCCCCTCCTCCCCTTCGCACGAATCCACAAAACCGGACCCCCCTCGATGATGCCTCCACAACCCCAAAAAAATTCACAAACTTCCCCCCCCCCCTTTCACCTGCTAAACCCCGTACGTCCTGCTTCACTTACTTTCCTGAACGCTGCGAAGCATACGATCGATCCCATTTTGTCCTTACTTCCCCCTCACGAAGTTTTCGTTTGTTCCCTCCTTTTATAACCATCGTCTTCGCAACCCTGGTCTCACGTACAAATAACGGATCCCTAGTTTTTGCGAAGATTTTAAGCTCCCATCGACTTTCTTCTCAGTTTTTTTTTTAAAGCTGGAGTCGCACGTTGTCATTTGTTGTCCAACGTTACCCTCTATGTTCCTTTCCACCCTTTCTTTCCGAACAGCCCCCGCCCGGTTAAGCCGATTTTTCCCAGCTTTCCATTTGCATTTTTTCTTTAGAGTTCACCGTGCGCTTGTTGTCATTCTGGCCTTCGGGTACCCTTAGTCGCGATTTATCAAGCCCCCCCCACAATGTTCGTGTTGGGCCCCTCTCACTTATGGTTTCTTTTGCGTTTTTTATTTGTTCCCTTTTTTTCCTTCCACCGGTTGGATGGGAAAGGTACGCGGTTCCAGAAAGTTAGTCAACAAAATATTGCTGACCTATGCCCATTGTGGTGATATAGCCTCTTGCCCCGTTTCCCCTCTTTTTTCTTACCTCCCAAACTCAGACGCTGAACCCCCATTCCCTTTTGTTCTCTTTTTTTCTTCCCCCCTTCTTTTCCCAACCATCTGATGGACATATTACCCTGACCATTGGTATAATCCCGATTTCCGGTCTGCTAGGAACCGTGTCTCCGAGCACTTCTCTGCTCTCGACTTCTTCCGCTCTATGATAAGCGTTTTTTCCTCCCTCCGCCTCCTTTCTGCACACTTTTGGTGATAAGCTATACGGGAATAAATCACACGCTCTTGGCCCTTTTCGACTTACGGCGGCACCGCTTTTCCCCGTCCCCAACGCCGGAGACTCGCGTTTACGGACGCGGTGAACCGTACATCCTTGACACTCATGGCCCGTGATTTGTTTTTCCCGCTCGCCTGAATTAGACTTGTGCTCTGAGGGTCCCCCGACCCCCCCCGGATAGTATTACTCAAGCCCCCCTCCCCGGTCACTTCTGAATGAGAGGCCATCCTCCCCATTTTCTTTCCGTCCTCCTGGCTAGAACCTTCCAATAAGACAAACTTCGTTAGCGTGCATTGAAGTACGCCGGCACCCAACCAGCCGACGTCGCTTTGATGATTTTCGTCCGTAACTGCTCTTGCCCCCAGATTAATCGAGGAGCATACTATCAGCTGGTCCTTCCTGCCACCATGCCACAAACTCCCCTCCGCCTCCCCAATCTCAAAAACTACGGACCAGACATACACACCTATTCCTTGACGTCTTTCCCTCGCCCCTTTCCATTTTAGAACCCATGCAACACTTCTCAATGGCGCACCCCTGCTACGGCCCTGAAAAACCCCGATCCTGAGTCCTGTTAAGTGGGACCCTAGATCCCTCTCTGAATCTGTACCCATTCCTGGAAGCTTACTTTTCTAAATTTTTCGTGAAAAAATCATGAAACTAACCCCCACAAGTGTAAAGGTTTCTTTTTCACCCCTGAGAAAAATATATCTCTACTCTCTCTTTTTTTTATAGCTCTTAGGATCCCTTGCCAGCCTCCTTTTCACTTGGGCGTATCCGGGCCCTTGATTCTTCCCTTTTTTTCAGCCGTTCCCCCCGTCCCCTCGATATGCAGCTTCATATATGCTCCTTATCCCCCATATTATCGCCGCGCCCGTATGGTAATTGAGTTAGTCCCTTTGAGCCTTCTCTCGCCCATTTCTATTCTTCCTTGGCTTGAAGCAGAGAATGGAGGGCCACGGCGGAAGGCTAGTTGATCTGTTTTTTTCGACGTATTTGCCTCCGTTTTTTTCGAGTCGTTCGGCGTTTTTTTTCTTCGCCGAGGCAGAACCCTTCCCATCTTCTTTCGGCCTTTCGTCTCTTTTCTCCATATTGCGATTAGAAATCACGCCGCCTGCTCCTTGCTTGCGTTGTTTGCGGAGTTCCCTTTTCTTGAGACCGAGTTTCCTTTGGGTGCATTGTCGCTTTCCTGGCGTGATTTTACCAGAATGGGTAGTAGGCGATAGCGATTTCGTCGTTTGGAGAAAGCTCCGAGTTTTTCTGTGCAGAAATTCCCTTACCTTTTTCCTTCTAATCGTGAAACAACCCCCCGGTTTCCTGCATGTCTGGCCGGCTCGCCCCCCCCCCAGCCACGGCATTGAATTCGCTCTCTTTGTCTCCCAACCCCCGTCCCCTTTTCCGTCGCCCCTCCCGACGGCCTCTTCTTTATGTTTATTATCGGAGAATAAAAACCACTATTTCATCTGTATTTATTTTCCCTCTTGCTTTAACAGAGAGCGCACCCGGAGAAAAAGCGATTATTGTAGAGCCCAGTCCGATCAAGCTGATACGGCAGGAAAGAAATTCACCACGGCGTTTTTACGACTGTATCTAACCCTGGCGTGGCGGAAGATTAACGTGCAAGTCAGTTTTTCGTTTTGACCGTTTCTTTGAAGAACGGGAAATATTTAGCAGATACAACGTTTCCCTTTCGGAGGCTCGTCTGGGGAAAAGCTCCAGTTTTACATAATTTTGGTCCCACCCCTTTCTTCACCTCAATTAAGTTTTTTGAGACCACGCAAATTCTACTTGAGTAGTAGGGTGCCACGTTTTTGCGTGACCAGGCTCCTTCTGACCATTACCTGTGGCTTCCTAAATGCTAGACTCGAAGGACGATTTGTTCCCGGACCTAACCCTTTTTTTTCTTTTGCAACTAAATCAGCATATTGACCCTCCTTCCCTCCCCCCAGACCCTGTTGCACTAGAACCAATGGTCCTTCTTCCAGAGTTATCGCTTCAGGGCCCCCACTTTTGCTTTGGCCTGTCCTTTCCTTCATTATGGGGGACAACAAAACGCCCTTCTTAAATACCGAGCGGTAAGTTTTACCGCCCTGTCGATACGCGATAAGTGGACCGCTTGCGTTGCGCCAGAGACCTGTTGTATTCCTCATCTTTTTTCCAGTTCGGTCAACAGTTGAGGAAATTTTTTCTACTGCTTCCCAAAAAACGGTACCCTCGGCCGTTTATTGGAAGTTCCTTCATTGGTGACCCTCCCCCAGGTGATACCAAATGGTGTATTCTTCTCCCCTCTGAAGCACTCCTTGTCCGATTCCGTGACCAAGCTTTAGAAGGTTCAGTGTTTGTAAGATGTTCGTTTTGTAGGATAGAATTCCTTTCTGAGGTTTCTTTTTTTCTTCCGGTGATAGTGGAGGAGTCTGGTGCCAAAACGACCCTTTTATTTTTTTCTTGACGCAGAAGCTGCTCTTTGAGACCTTTTGTAAGAATTTGGAAGGTGATTTTTGGTTTTGATAGATGGCCGTACCGCCTTCTTCTTTCCAATCGACCCCTCCAAACACTCAAAAACATCTCTTAGTTTTGCTCTGGATGATAAGTATCTATTCATTTCTCGGTGGACTCCTGCGTCCTGTTGATTGTAGAAGCCAGGTTATTTTAGTTGCGCTAGCGTGTTTTACTGCGGAAAGGTGTTTAGGCGACTGTCGCTGATTGCCACACCTCTGTCCCCCCTTAAAACCCCTTCTTTGAAAGTCAGGCTTAACCAGAAGGCGAGTCATGACTACCGTTTTCATTTCCCTGTAACATTTGACCAAACCCTCCGGACAGAGTCCTCTTGTCGACATTTTTTCGTGAATGGGAACTAGGCATTTTTATAGGACGATCTCTCCTCCTCTTTTCACTCCCTCGATCCTCGTACCAGTTCTTCCCCTTTTCTAGACGCACGGCACGTTAACCTCGATTATGATGCGAGGTGTCATTTCGTTTAGAACCCGCCATCCAGATCTGCCTGTTGCTTGTCTACTCTGCTGAGCATTCTGCCGCCCCCCCCCGCCAGCACCCTCCCACCTCAACAGCACGAACTGCCGGCCCCGCTCCGACCCCCCCCCCCCCCCCCCCCCCCCACCCCCCCCCCCCCCCCCCCCCCCCCCGCCCCCCCCCCCCCCCCCCCCCCCCCCCCCCCCCCCCCCCCCCCCCCCCCCCCCCCCCCCCCCCCCCCCCCACCACCCCAACCCACACCCCATACCCCCGCCACACACCCACCCCTATTCGATCCCCCCCCTGAACCCACCCCACCACCCCACCAGGCCCCCCCCTCAAAGGAGGTCCATCCTGACTCAATCGTCGACGGTGGTAAGCCGATGTATTCATTTTTATTTTTTCCTCTCCTCCGTGTTGGGTGTCTTTTAGAGATTTTCAAATAAATCGTAGCAAAGCGGACATAACTGCTCGCCGTTCAAGTGTCGTATTTAATCCACCTTACCAGATGACTCCCTGACAGAATTTTCCTCATGATGCTCAGGTTCTTTGCTCTTTCGAAGACTTCCAGAATCTATTTCCTCCTCTTCTTTAAACATAGGTTTCACTTTTTTTTCCGCCCCATCCTAACTTTACGTTATCACGCATTTTCGAAACACTGATCCTCCTTATTGTCCCGACTCGTTTAATGCATCCCTCAGCTTGTTGCAAAGCCTCAAATCTCCAAAGAAGCTTCAGCGTGACTTCAGGGCTGGAGTGTTGAAATGCGTGTCAACGGCCTGGTACCACTTAGGTTTTTATTTTTCTTTCCTCTCCTCTTTGACTCTCTTTGTCTACCCGTCCATGTGGGTAAGAATTTTAATTGTTACAAGTCTTCGCCTTTACCCAAATTGTAAGAGACTGTCTGCCGACCCTTTTCCTCCAAATTCATCGCAAGCCCTCAACACTCTTGCCAGATTCCAAAACGACATAATCGCCGACCTCCCCTCTAGTGACCCATCCCCCAAAAACGCTTGACTATTGGGCCAGCGCCTACTCCGCTTTTACGTTTACACCTCCATCCAAAATACCGCCACTTTTCGCCAAATTTCTTCCCCTTCCCCCCCACCCTCCTCCGGCTGCCTTCTGCTAAACCCTCTTCCCAGTTCGTGTACCCAACCTCCTTCGAGACACCGCATCCTTAACACCCAACACCCGGTTCTCAAAACTTCTTCTTATCCTCCCCCAAAATTAAGTTCCCAAAAAAATGAACACCGTACGCTCAAACACCTTTTCAGGTTTTCGCGACCCCCTTCCAGCGGACGATTAACCCCCTCACAAGTGTTCTCTCTATTGCCATTTGGGCCCCTCCAACACGTACTTCCCCCACAGTGAGGTTTGATTGTCCAATCAGTATCAAAGAATGTCCTTTCCCTCTTGGTCTTACCCCCCTTTAAAAGTTCTTCCCTTTTTTATTCACCTTTCCCCAGCTTTTTAAGACCAGTTTCAGAGGATCCAGTTGTCGTACCGAGGTCACTTTATTGACAGATGTGGTTTAAACATTCCAGCCCTCTTTGTCCTCCTCCACTTAATTTCGCCCTACCCAAAGACTCGTAACTGGCCGATGTTTTTTTCCCCCCCTCTTTACCTAGTGTCTTGGTGACCGTTAACTTCCTCCGGTTTCTTTTCTTGCATTTGTTAATCGATTTCGCTTTCAGTTTTCCACGCCCCCAAACTGTAGATTGAAACCACCTTCTTTCCCCTCGCTTCTTAGTCTTGGTATCCCCTTCGACCCTTGGACGCCCCTTGTTTTCCCTGGCCCCTTGCTTTTCTTTGTTGCAAACAAGCCACCTCTCCTTTCTACCCCCCCCGACTCCGCGAAATCTTTTCCATGTAATCGGTAATAGCTCTTCCTGATGTGCCAACTCTGGACAGGATTTATTAATGTAAGTCGCTATCACCGTGTCATGGGTTGAGTACTTTTTTTATCTTTTAAAGTCCTGTTTACCATCTTATTAAGGGAACCATTCTTCCTTTAATGTTTCCCTAGATTTCCCTTGTCTCGTGACCGTTGATAGAGTTTCCGATCCTATATTTTACTCCCAGCCTCTTTTCATCGTTTTTTACCTTGTCTCCTTCAAGATATACGTCATACCCCCGTGTTTTAATTTTGTATCGTCACTCCTCAGAGAAATCACCCTTTCCGTCTTGTTACTGACGGCTTTCCCCGTGGTTGAATCGTCACCCCCCCCGATAAGCATTTATTTTCTTTTCTGATTCCTTCCGTCCAGCCTTTCACATCCTTGGCCCCGGGATTTTGCCCTAACTGACATGTAGATTTCAATTGTCCGGCAGCCGAAACCCCTTAATAAGTTCCTCATATAAGGAAACAATCTTCTTTTTTTCAATCGCTGCCCCCCCTCCGTTTTTCCCCCTGAAGTCCGCTCCGAACTATACAGTCCTCCGCGCAAGACACCGCCCCCCCTTGGTTTCGGACACCCCAACTTTAATTTTAACTGGCCCCAAAACCTTGACCTTTTCTCTGATTCGAAGAGCCCCCTCTGCACCTTTCTCGATACCTCGGATTACTATCCTCATGGGCATGCAAGGTCCCTCTGTCAAAAACCCGCCGACTGACGCCCCCATCTGTTTCCCCCCCATCCTCTCCCCCCCCCTACCCAATTCATAAAACCTTTTTCCGATGTCCTCCCGGACCATCTTTCCGCATCTTTATCCCCCTATTCCTATGCGAACTCTCCCTGCCGCCGCGGTACTCTCCCCCCCCCCCACTCCATTTTGTGCTACCTCATCCTTTCCACCTCTCTCATATGTCCCCTGCCTGACTCCACAACGATCGGTTCCCGCGCTGAAAAAGTTTCATTCAATTTGGTGGCACCCCAGGTTTACTTCTGCTTAACCTCTTATCGCAAGAAAACCTCTCACCCTTAGTTTTTGTTGGAGAGAGATTTTTCTTTGTTTCCTCTCAAGGGATGACCTTCAAACCCTTGTTCTTTTCCTCTCTTTGCCCCTTTGCCTTTCCTCCTTTTCTTAGTCAATTGTTTTAAGATTCCAGTCGACTTTCGCCGAGTCGTTTACCCCTTTTCTTCTATTAGTCTGCAAAGTCCTTTTGATTTTTTTCCTCCTTTTTGCCGCCGGGACGTTTTCGCCTGAGCTGAATCGGGAGTCCTCGCATGAGCCATTGTTCCCCCCGGGCATTTCAAGAGTCTTAATTTTTTATGCTGAGGGTATTTGCCCTTTCTATCGTAGACTTGTTTTTTCCACTTAGAGTAGGTGCCATTCCCCAAATTTTTTAGATTCCGGGTCTTTCAATCTCCTTCGAACTCATTTCTTTTCTGTGCCTCTTTTTGCCGGCGTTCATTTGTCTTTTGAAGGATTGCACTCTGTTTTTTTGCTGCTGTGGCATAGATATCTTCGGACCTTTCAATGGGTCTGATGGCCGCTTCTTTTCAGATCTCCTGGGAGTGTTCGGATCCTTATCAGTCTTTGCCGAAAATTCATTCCCTTTACTTTCTAGGTCACACCCCAGGCCCCCTGATTTTAAGGGTCCTGGCCGGCTCGCAGAAAAGGCTTCCTCTGTTATCCGTTTGTACGGACTTTCCCACCCCTTTAAGATCCCCCGGCAATCCAGAAGGCCTTTTTGAGGGATGCTTAGTTAGCTTTTGAATCCACCAACCAACAGTTTTGATGAGACTGGTGGTTGTGTTCGCAAGTCCAACTAGTTTTTTTATAATCCCCGCCGTCTCTTCCTAGATGGAACTCCCCTTGTCTCCCCTGTTCCCCGACCTTTTTCCTCTCCTCATTCTCAAATAATTTTTTCGTTCCTGAATCAGATTTCCAGAACTTTGACCTCCGCCGTTACGCAAACCGGGGAACTTTTAAGGTTTTTCTGAATAATCAGTTTTTTTCCCGAGTTCCCAATTAGGTGAAGACTTATTCTGCACCACGCCCCATTAAGATTTCTCTTCGCCGTTGTGCTCCTTTTTAAGGAGCCTTTTTTTGCCCCTCTGTGGCTTCTCAAAGGTCGGCAAAGGAGCCCCCTCACGAATCCGTTCCAGATTTTTCCATACGAAATTTTGGGTTCTTTGTACCTTAATCATCGCCAGCCGCCTCGGACCCGAAGGCCATGAAAACATTGCACTTTGACCCCCGAAAACCATTTCACGGTTGAAACGCCGTCGACCCCCCCCCCTTTTTATTTCACGGAGTTTTTTATCCCGAGGAAGGTCATTGAGGAACCCCTGAGTTTAACGGTTTACAACAAAATTTTAAATTTTTCTCCCTACGAGGTTTTTTCTTTAACTGCTCGATCCTTCGATCCGGAGTCTGGTTTTTTTTTTTGCTTCCAGAATGATAAGATAGTTTTCCAGTCCGTGCCCATGGGGTCGGTTCCTTCCCATTTTTTATCCTGTGTTTTTTTTTTTTTTCCCCAACCCGACAACGGCTGGAGTGTTTAACGGCGTGGTGGCCTCATTTCGTCTGATACCTTTGATCTCTCTCTGCGAAGACTTTTCTTCTATTCCAGCCCTCTTTCTGTAGCCGGACGTTGTTTCCGTTGGAAGCCTTGTGGGATGGTGGTTGGGTTACTTCTCCAGCCTCCTGGTTCAGTTGTTTATGATGCGGTGGATATTGATTTTCTTCGGTTGTGGTCACCTAAACGGGTATTTTTGATTCGGAATAGTGAGTTTTGTATTGATGTTTTTGCCAGTTTTATTGGTTTTATTTTTCACCGTCAAACCTCTTTCATCGCCTCCCCCCCCCAAAGCGTCAAATCTTTCTGTATTTTTGTGGTGCTTGTTCGCTGTCGGAATTCTCCTTTGGTGGATCGTAGGTTGTTGAGTCGTTTTTTTTCTATGCACCTTTTTTCTCCTTTGGAGTTACTCCAGGTATTTTCGTCCCCTGGCTTCTCCCCCCCGCCCCAGCGCCCCCCCCATGCCCCCCAGCAAATTGAACACATGCGTAACCCAATTGAAAACTCTCATTAAGGAGAGACCTGCTACCCTCTTGGACGGGTCAAACAAGTGACCAAACCCTTCAAGATCCGAGGAATCACTATTATCCTGTGGCCTGTGCATTTCTTCAGCGAGGATTACGCTCTCGATTCTTTGTAGATCAGCGAGACCTTTCTCTGAGGCCTTTTTCTGGCGTTGCTCCCGAGAAAGGATAGCCTCCGCAAAGCCCCGCGGCAGATCGGCTTCAGTCGTTCGGGAGAACCAACCTCGATTGCCTCCTTTTGAGGCCGCGGTTGATCGTCGATTCGGTTTCCAGAGCCGCGCCAGTCGGTAGATTTGGAAGTAATGTATTTCCCTCTCATTCCACCCCATCCTCCGTTGTTGTGTTTCCTCTTCCCCCAATCGTTGATGCAGCGGATAGATCGGATCTTTCGTTTCCAAGATCTACCCTCTCCATCGTCGTTCCTCAGAAAATGTGCTTTGCTTTCTCCCGTGACCGAGAGCCTCGCTCTTCCCCCTTTTTTTCCCCAAACGATTAGTGTTCTCTAGCCATTTTTCCCCCCATTCCGCCTCTCTTTTCCATGTTTTCTTCCCCCAGAATTTCCTAATAGTAAGTGAAGAACCCCCGCTCAGCTGCCAAGGCCACTCTTCCCTTGAATCGTGACTTTCCTTTGCTTCCGGCGTGTTTTCACTTTGCCCCCTCTCCCACGGGAGTAGGTTCTCCCTTCGTTCCCCCAGATATTTTAGAGTTTCCCGAGGGTTACAGATGGTTTTTTTTTTTACAGTATATACTTCCGACTGCCTACCCTTTGCCCTTAAAGGCACTTGTCACTCCCTCCTCGTTGAGTACGCTCCCCATACTCCTCGAGTAAACAATCCCACGTCGCCAACTCCGAGGACCCCCCCAAAACTCTAGGCGTGAAGCTTTGTGATGTCTGCTAAGCATCGACTTGTATTCGCTAAAACAACTCTCCTTCCCTTTATGAACCCCTCAATAATAAAATGCAGCGCTTCCGCGCCGTACTCAACACCCAGTTCTTTGTGACCAACCCCACGAGCACCCTTCACTTCATAAAACCCCCAACCGGCCTTATTATATAATTCCCAACCCACTCTCCAGCCCCCCTCCTTCGACAAAATGTAGTCAGTGTCAAGCGACCCAATTTTCTTCCTGCCCTCGGCGATCCCCCGTTTTTCTCGCCTTCCATTTTTATTCAAAAGTTAATTCCAGAATTGTTTTCCCCCTTTCTGTGCCAATCCGTATACCCCCTTTTTTTTCTCGCCTGTTCACTGAACATTCCAACTCTCCCTTCTCTTTCCGCGCCCAGCTTCCCTAAGGATAGAAGGATCTTCAAGCTTGGCTTTCTCAGCAGTTTCCCTTTTTTTTCAAAAATTTCCCCGCGTCTGTCCTCCTTTTCCACTAGGGCCGCAAAGACAACTTCCCCGTGACAGCCTCTATGTTTTTCCCGATTTCCTCCCCGTGGATTTGTTTTTTTAGCGTTTGTTGGTCTTGATCTGGCCTTCGGGTTTCCATCGTTCGTTCGAGAGTAAGGTTCCCTTCACATGTTCGCCCTGTGGTGACCACCTTTACCCCTGGTGCTGCTTGCTTCTTTTCTCATTGACTTCTTTTCTCAGCACCGGGGGCAATTGGTCCCTGATTTCTCGGTGCCCCAGCCACTCCTTTAGCCCCAAACGATCCTCCTTCCCACCTTTATTTAATTTTTCTTGCTGGCTCATAGACCCTTCCATGGGCGTCGTGGCCTTAAAAACACGGATTTATTCCCTTTAGACGTCTCACGTTCCAGGTTGCCGGAATCCGTTCGTTTCCCCCCACAATTCTTTTATTCCCTGGACCCTTCTTATACTGCACGTTTTGTCTTCGGAGGGTCCCCCGTCTCAGAGACCTTTCCTTCCCTCGCTTTCTCCGGCCTCTGATTGCTCCCTCGTCCCCCCCTCTAATCACTTTTCTTCCCCCCCCCCTCAGCCATAATCATGCACCCCTCTTCCGTTTTCCTGTTGCGAAAGCCCTTCCGACCACTGCTTGGTTGTTACGACCCCACCGCAACGTTTGCAATTCCCGGGTTGAGTTCCGGCCCTTTACCCTCTGGACATTTCATTCCCCCGAGGATTTTTACCCCGCTCGACGAATTTTCTCCTTTGTCATTCTTTCCCTACCCCGGCATTTCCCTCAAGCTAATCCTTCTTCCCCTCCAGTTTGACCAATTGGATTTTCAGCCTTGAACTCATCTTCCACCCAACCTAGAATCCAGGACAAACTTTACGACGGAACCCCATAGGCCTAATAGCTTTTTGCTTTTTGTTTTTCCCCCGAAGCTTATTGCAAAGGATCCGTTACAAAGTGTCCTTATCTAGGGGAATTTTGCATTTGCAGCGCTGCTGACAAACATAGACCACTCCCCAAATCTTGCCCAAAAATCAGTATCCCTTCATCACTTTCAACCTCCCAATGAACCGCTGATCTCTGGACCATATCTTCGGCACGCACCTCCCGCGCATGTGTCCCCCCCAGCTCCTGTCACGCCACTCCCCCTTCCTGGTCCGTTTTCTCCCCTCCTTGGGACCCTGAGCTATATCGACTCCCCTTTTAACTTCTGGCCTCTTCTTAACCGTTAGCGAAATCCGGCCCGCGTTTTGACCCCCTTTTTACTTTGCTTTCCCTACAACTTACCCGACCCACATCTTACTCAGTCATTCGTTTTTTTTTTCTCTCGATTTTATTGCCTTCTCTTTTGCTTGAAATCTTTGTAACTGCCGGGTACAGTTTATTCCTCCTTTCCTCGTTCCGTAGTGTTCCAGGACATTCTATTCTTATCCCACATTTCCTTTTTCTCCTTGCACCATGACTTTTTCTTTCTTTTATCCTAAGGTCGGTTAAGCTTCGTCGTGACTCGTTTAGGCCACTCAGTTGAATGGCCAGTTGCCTCCACAGCTTTAGTCTCGTTTTGTCTTGTTTTCTTTCCCCGCTGAGTTTTTGCAATCTTTTGTTCGCTCTTGGTTTTTGCAGCGGCTGGAGGGACATCCCCTGTAGGCTCCTTCTTTTAATTCTTTCCGCCTTCCTCTGGATAACATCAGCTCCCTCGGCTTTGTTTCACCCCTTCGTAACTTTTTCTTTCCGGAGTAACTCTTTTTCTTTCGGCTTTGAATTTCTTCTTTCGCGCGTCCTAAATGGTTTCTTTATGATCTCACGTGCGTGTCCGTAATACTGCGATGACCGTGGTCGGTTTTTTGAAATTAACTAACTTCCTTCTGATCGTGAACCCCCTTTCGTGTGTGGTATCTGTACTTGTTCCCTGAGCGGACCCCGGAACCGCCGTCTCCTTATCTGTTTTTTTTCCGTCTTGCCCCCACCCTTTTTTTTTTCCTTTCGTCGCCACAGCCAGTCACTTCTGATGAGGTGCACTGATTATATCTTCTCACAACCCCACCTGTTATATTTCGCTTTTTCGCTGCTGGCCTCCAAGCCCCACCCGCTGATCCTCTCGTAGAAAAGAGGTAGCCCTCCTCAACGATCTTTAGCCACGGTTTTACCTCGTCCCTTTTCATTTTGAAGTCCAAACAGGTATGCATTACTTTCGTTTCTTGGGGACACTCACTTTTCCTTGTGGAACACCCCTTTCACCTTCTATCGTTTTACAGGTTATCCACGCTTGGCTTCCAACTGTCAATGCGCGAGGAAAGATCTCAAACTTTTTCTTTTTTCTTAAGTGCTCTTTTTTTTCAAATTTATTTTCTTGTTGAAGGAGCTTTCCCCTTTCCCCGTTGTCTTCGCAAAGGTCTTCCCTGATCCCTAATCAAGAAAGGGCCGATTTTTACAGGAAGCCATTTTTTTGTCTTTTCCCCTTCCCTCTCCGAATTACTCAATGCCCGATCCCACCCAATGCCTTTTTCCACGACGACCAAGGCAGTGGGAAGACAGAGGGACCCAACCCATAGGTCTTTCTTTCGTGGGATGTTCCTGCCCCGGGCATACTTTGCGGACAGGCACACTTTTTGACACCCCTTGACACCCTGCCGAAGTCCCGCACATCCTTTACGAATGTCCTCTCATCCTACCGGATTCTTTTTAGTTTTACGACCCGAGACTGTCGTGTGGAATTGTCGGAGCCGGGGGGACCGCCCCGCTTTTTTTTTATCTCTTACACAAAAAAGAAACACCTTTTTTTCGTGGGCACGGACGTGGTTCTCCCTTTTTACAATTGCCGTCCCGTATTTTTCTCCTCCCTTGCCTCCTCCTTGGTGTCGAGACGGACTGAAATGTTTTTCTGCATTTCATAGGTTGGAAATGTTTGACTTTGTGGAGAAGGATAAGAACTCCCCGTCTCTTTCCTCGTCTTCCTGCTTTTGGATCTGGAGGAGTTTAGGGGGTTTTTCTCCCCGATGTGGACGTTTGTTGGGAGGATTTATCGGATCTTTTGAGTCTTGATGGCTGAGGCCTTCCTTTTTTTCAAATCTTCCCCGCCCCTAGGTTTAGGTTCGACCGCACTCCCAAACCCATTCTTTCCAAAGCGCGTTTTGCGTTTTGGTCCTTTTCGTAGCGTTCTTTTAGTATTTGGTGGACTATTTTCATATTTCCGCGGGATTCCTTTGATCGTAGGGAGGTCCCCGGGTCCCTGCCCCACCGTTGTCGGGGACTCGGCGAGACTCCCCACTTCCCCACGGCCAAACATTGAACAGTCGCGCGTCAAACTGACCAGCACTTGACTGCAGGCCCTTCTCCCTTCTTGTGGCTTCGGGCTAACACAAGTCCCCCCCCCCCCTTACGAGTCGGGGACCGTAGTCTTCCCGAATTAGTTGACTGGGCAGGCTGTAAGGATGGGTAGGACGCTGCTTCGAATCTTTTCCTATCAGCGCTCCCAGTCGACTTTTACTGAGGCGTTCATTTTCATTTGCGAGGCGAAGGAGCGTTGAACTCCGAGGAGATCCCCCTTCAAGTAGAGGGTTCCACCTGCCCCCGCCTGCCCTTTGTTGCGTGAACTCCCGTTTCTTAAGTCTGGCGTCCTCTCCCTGTGGACTCTGAGCATTTTCGTCAGCTGTTGAAGACCCTTATTATTCATCACAGTTGTTTTTTTGATTTAGAAGATCCAAGGCTTCCCCCCCCCCTCGACTCCTCAGGTAGGTATTCTCACCGCCATCTACCATTTCTCTTTTCTTTTTTCCCCTATTAAAATTCAGGATTTGAGTTTTCCAGACCGACGCATTCCCTCTCCTCTCATCGCTTGGCCAAGTCTCTTGGCGCCTTTTCTTCATCCATAGAAAATTCTCTTTATAGCCGGTAGAAAATGGTCCATACTTCTTCTCCCCGACTCGATCTCGTCTGCCGCCCCCCCCGCTCCCCAGCTAACTAATTGCCTCCGTGATTTCCTAGGTTTCTTTTTTTTTCATTTTTTCCAAGCCCCCTTCCAAAAAGGAGGGATTTTTGTGTCTTTTCCTCCCTATTAGACTTACTTTGTGGTTACGTCTGGTCTGGTGTTAACCTCTTCGCGTTCTCTCCATTAACCCTGCATTACAGCTCCCGCTCCCCCTCTCACTCCCTAGTAAGCCTCCACAAGACTCGGTCCCCCGACCCTCGCGACCCGAGAAAGACCCAAATGCTTGAAGCTTTTTTTTTTGATTTGAGGATTCCTCTCCAAGTTTTACGTGTACCCTCTATTCCCCCCCCAATAAGCCTTTTCACCATACCCAATTATCAGCTTCCCCCCCCCCTTTGATATTGCACTCCACCCCCATCAAAGTTTGACACACCACCATATCTTCCCGTCCACAGTCCACAACCCCCCACGGCAATGAGAGGTATTTTGCCAGTTTTCAAACCACCTCTCCTTACCCCAACCGCAACATCCTGGCGGTCAACCTCGTAATTCTTTTCTTCCTCGACCCCTTCTTCGGCGAGGGCGCAAAGCCCAACAGTTTATCGCCGTTTGTCAAAAACTTCCTTTCCCCCCTCCGCCGGTGTGTGGTGTGGCAATCAGTATAAACTGTTGCAACCTGTTCGACTACCATTTCCACTATTCTGATAAATTTTTATACGAGAAAGATCATCTCCCGTCTTCCCTCCTTGCTCTATCCAGTTATGCGTCCAAGATGGCTTTTCTTAAGACTTTTTGTTTTCAACCGTTACCTCTGCTGTCCTCAGACACTTCCATGTATCCAATGCACCTCCTTTTTAACTGAGTTGGGTACCTTGTTTCTCCGGGCCCTTGTCTGATCTTAAATGCGATGTTTGATCTTTCCTTCGTTTTCATGATCTTTTCCTCTTCTCGATCATTTTTTCCCCGCCCCCAAAATGTTCGTTCTGGCCCTGCCGGTTCTTCCGTGCGTTTCTTTCCTCATTTGTTGAAGACACTTGTGAAATTCCCCCCGGATGCGCTGGGCAACAGCCCCCTCTTTTCTGCACCCCCAGACCCCTCTTACTTTAACTCAGTTAATTTCCTTCCCCCCTCAATTCCCCTGCCTTTTTCGAGTTTAGCTACAAATGGATTTTTTTAGGAAATCCGTCCGCTCTTTCCCGTTCCCTTTTTCTGTCCTGCTTTCTTTCCCTTTCTTTACCAACCCTTTCTCTCAGGTTCCCCTCTTCCTCCTCAGGTAGAATTAGCTTTCGTGTAGGCTTTCCCCCTTGAATCCCGCTCCTTTCGATCTTCCATTCTATAGACAGCGCATAATCGTTCTTGCAGAACTCAGCTCGCCCCCAACTTCCTCTCCAGGAAGGTTGTTTTTTACCCTTTCAGATCTACTTCAGTGCATCAAATTCCGTCTGGCTTGCGTCCTCTTTTTTTGAACCCCTCTTGGTGGACTCCCCTGTCAACCACCTCGGACTTACGAGGTTTAAGGGTTTTCTTGAGACGGCCGTACATTCCTGCCACCTGTCCCCGGGATTTCAGCTCAGGACTTCTTGATTTCGAAAGAACATTTGCCCCCCGTCTTCCTCCCCCTCCCCCTCTTCCCATCCAGTCTTCTCCCCGAACAATTCTTTCCTCCTGAATCCCTTTCCCCCGGCCTCCGCCCCTCAGACTAGGATTTAAAAAACCCTCTCCCGGACCCCCGGAAGGCTCCTTTTGGTGATGTCGACG
>Ga0179593_1427627_pt1 | contig 16644 bp, 12 predicted proteins | sample CZODoug2_1_08_16_FD_185931 | JGI IMG/M metagenome (GOLD analysis project Ga0179593, IMG submission 185931) | Vadose zone soil fungal communities from Angelo Coast Range Reserve, California, USA - CZODoug2_1_08_16fungal (PacBio error correction) | ecosystem: Environmental > Terrestrial > Soil >... | reverse complement strand
CTGCTGGGCCTAGTACTCCAATTTCCCTATGACCTAGCCCCCACTTTTCTTTATTTTCCACCCTCCGGCTTTGCACTTGCGCCAGTTGTAAGGGAAATTTTTGAAAGACGGGACGACAACCTTTTTTACGTCCTAAAGGGCTCTCCCCTTCCGGCTGCCACGTCTCCTACCATTCTCTCCATTGAACCCCTCGCCGTCCTCCCCCCCCCCCCTCCCGTGTCTTGGTTTTCGGTTCCTGGGAAATTGGAATGCCCCCTTAAATTTATGGGCCTGATAAGCAAGGCATACGGTCTCACCCCTTTGGCCCCCCCGCGCGCAGTCGTTCTTCCCCCAATCAACTCTGCTCGCCCTCCCCTCCCTGCCTCTTTGTGCTAAAGTATAAATTTTGAGCGGAGCTTAGAGTATTCTTTTTTCGCTTCGTTTTCTTCCCCTGTTCTATTCCCTAGTTCCCGCGTTTTGTGTGTTTTTTTCGTGTCTGCTTGTTCAGATAGAACGGTTCGACTGGGAAGTTGGCACCTGTTCCCCCCGTTTTCCCTTCATCTAGTCTCCCAAACTGATATCTAGACATTCCCCCATGCCTGCTGGGCCCTACGCTGATAGCGCCCGTAACCAATTGAGCCAAATGAAGCTCCAACCTTTTGTCTGCGCCTCACCGGATTCCCCACCGAATACTGAGTAGCCTGACCCCTCGGCTCTCCCCCTTCTGCGCTCTGCCGCCGCGGCTCGTAGACGAAGTTTCCCCTCAGACTCACGGATCACGTCGTCCGACTGCAATTAACCCCCCTCACGCCTTGTCTTTCTCTGTATTCCCACTGACCCGAACCGCGCGTGTTGCCCTTTAAAGACATCAGCTCGCTCGGGCGCTTTTTTCCAGGTTTTCCTCCTCAACGTTTGCGAGTGCTGCCCCCTTGCTTTATTTTAGGACGGCTAGATGACGCTTTCTTTCCTTTCACTCTCACTGAACTGGAGTCCCGACGGCTTTTCGAGAAAACTAGATCTTCAAACCCATTTTTTTTAAACCTGCCCTAGTGCTTTAATATTAACAGATCTCCTCCGAAACGGACGTCGCCCCGTTAGAATTAACTGTTTTCTACCTATGATTACGGTTAAGCGCCGGTCATGCCCGGGCTCCCAAGAGTGTTTGTTGTGCCTCTTTTGGCCCTGTAGGTTAAGAAGCTGCGATCTACAAGGTGCCCCGCTTCAAATATTCCTCTCAAAAGGGGCGAAGCGTACGGGGCCAAGTGCCTGGTCCTCGTCCTTTTCCTCCACGCATCAGTTTTTTAACAATACGTTGCTCTACGGAGCGGTAGCCTTTGCAATTGATCCCTTATTTGAATTTCTCTCTGACAGGACTTTTCAATTTCCCCTGCCCCAACCCTGGATCGCTCAGTTAGCTTCTCCCTCAGATTCCGTCATCATATCCCTAGATCCTGAAAAGCAACGGTCTCAACTGGTTGGAGCTCTCCTTATCCCAGATTCGTTGTTGTTTTCTCTCGATTCGCGCTAGTTGGTGTATGTTTCTCCGTGGCTTGTCACTTAGATCTTTCCCCTAGTTTTGATGAGGGAAGATGGGTCCGAAATGGTTGCTTCTTCACGTCATGATCCAGGCAAATTACCGTTCTTGGACCCCCCGGGTCCTGCTTTTGAACTCCGAGCTCACGTTTTTTTGAGTTCCCTTTGGCGTTCTGGCGTAGTGGATGACGCCATACACCTCTTTCCGTCGCGGGTATGTCCCTCGACTCCTTTTTATGGTTGACTAAGATGGATGATGCTAAATTCTTCCTGAACTTCACCCCATTGAGATGAACACCCGGCCCAGGAGTGATTGACGCCGGCCGTAGGCTCCGTCCTTCTTCATTTCTTCTTTTGCCTTTCGTACCTTTCTCCGCGACGGTTTTTTTTCCGTGTGCGTTCCTGGTCTTCTCTGCCACGTGCTGGGCGCATCTTATAACTTAAAAACATGTTCGAGCGAGTGCTCTCCGGCCGGCGGCTTTTCTGAAGTCGCGTGCCCTCACGCGTCTGTTATAGACCGTGTTGACTGGAATAGGAGTTGCCTCATGCAAAATCCCAGCAAGTTCTCTCTCTTACAACACCTGTTTTAATGGACCTCTGAGTATCTTTAGGTGTGCCCTGACGAATAGGATGGGAGGGGAGGTGGTGTCGCCTGTCTTTTCTCACGTCCTGGATTTCGGTCTTTTGATGTTTTTGATCCTTGTGCGCTGTTACGTCACCGGGCTGAGCCACCGCACGACTGCTGCAGTCGTGCTTCGCGGGCTGGGGTTTCCCCAAGGGAATGCGATGCTTGTGGGAATACGTTTTAGAACTCTGATTGAATCCTTCTCCGCTTCCAAGGGGTGAGCCTTGAGAAACCCTCTTTGAGGTCATCGGCAATTCCTGGACCTGAGCGGCTCAGCAGCTGGCTCCATCGCTCTGAGATTGACTTAACTCCAGTCGACATTTTTCTCACTAGATCTCTGCGCCGACTACTGACATCTTCCTACTGTGATCGCTAGCGAAATATCCCATGTGCAATAACCAGATTATAAAGAACCAAGAAACGAATCCCGTGAATCGCTTTGATCCGGCCAGATGATGCCTAATCGGATCCTTTTCACAGTCTTGAGACTTTACCCCTTCCCCTTCTTTGGGCATCAGCTGACAGGTTCTGCTCTAACTAGCCTTGGCCGTGGCGTAATCCCGGAACGTTTTAAACCTGAAAGCCACTTTTGGTTGGGTTCCTCCTGATTCGGCGACGGCCAATTAGTGCAATCGTCTCCTCTACTTCTCTATCCTAATAGCCATCTGATCCTCACCCCTTTAGCCCTGTAGCTGTCCACGTATTTAGACGGCATGATATTTCCTGGTAGTAAATGAGTCTTTCCTCGCCGTCCAGCCCTCACTTTTTGTCTCTTTCTTAATCTTAACTCTTCTCTTTACGTACGACTGCCCGTTTCGCGCCGCTTATCATTATTTAATAATATTTGGTTTGTCTGCCCCTTGATCGCACTGGGCCTGTTACGTATTAAATCTCCCTTCGCGCGTCCGACCACTGTTTCTTGTCCTCAAGAGACTTTCGGAAAGGTTTGCCCCCACCTTTTCGAACGATTTGGACTTTTTTAAGCTACGTTCTCAGTTTTTTGACGATCCTCGTGCGTGTGCGCAAGATCGAGCCTTTTTGAGTCTCTTCTCTTGCGAGAATAAGTACCCCAATACCTTTCCAGGTTTACGGTTTCCCGCGTCATTTCTATGACTTCCAAAGGAAACGTCTTTAGAGGCTACCCGTCCGCCAGGCCTAAGATGTCACCCTTTGGCCCTGCGCCGTGGCCGTAGCCTGGATCCAATGCCGAGGCGCTCCCTCCGCAGCCGGATGACGAGATAAAGCGATACACTTTATTCAGAAGGCTCTTCTTTGAGACTTTTTTGTGTTGGTGTTTTTTATTTTTTCTAGCCCCACTCTCTCTATCAGAGGTCTTTCTGAGAGTATTTCTCTTCGCCTGGGCCCCTTTGACCACGGGACGCAATCTGCTCTGAGAGTAGCTGTTTTGTATTGGAGGACTGCGGGTCTTCGCCCTCAACCCATTGAGAAAACGAAGAGGAGCGGACTTGAGCCTCGTCACTTCGCCAACGCATCGCTTTCCACGTGGTTACCAGACGGATCAATTTCACGCAGCCGTCCGCGTCGTCCCCGGTAGATGCTTTTTTCGGTCCTAAAACAGGCTCAATTATCCTAACCTCCCCTTTTTTCACAACCCACTCGAGATTCCGGCGCCACCCCTCCCTAACCCTTTTAGAGGTAGTCATTTTTTCACACTCATCTCTCCCATTCCGATTTTCTTCTTCATCATCGATTGAGATAGGTCATTGAGCCGATAGGATCGTCAGCTAAACCTTAGTCTTCTCTTCACCAAGCCGAAATTTGTCTCTGAGAAGCTCCCCCGTTCCCTCTCTCTAGTCACACCCATATGTTTTAATAGATTTTCTGCTGTCCGCCCCCCCTTCAGTCGAGACGCAGAATAGAGCAAATGCCATAAGTCTGCTCAATCCCGTATGATACCGGGTACTCGCCCTGTCACTAAGCCTTCGTAAGACTTTTTCGTGCCATCTCCATGGCAGTTTTGAGCCGGCGGAGCTACAATTTTAAACCCCGATCCATCATACAAAATTATATGGCAGCCGCTTCCGGGCGCAATTTTTGTGGGCGTTCTTCTTCTTGCGCCAATCCATTTTCCGACCCATCCCTTCTCCCAATTTTTCACTCGGAGTTAACATATTAAGGGGAAAGTTGAGTACAAAGTTTGGAGCTCTTCGATATTGACGTTAAGTCCGCCACCCTTCTGGTTTAAGACTCTCCCTGTAAAGGTCCATATTCAAGATCCTCTATAATTGACACGGTGGGCCCCCTTCCCCCGAACATTACGTTTCACAGAGAATGATTTGATTTATTAATACTAATCCAAGTTGTTTTTGTGATATAGATCCCTTCAGGTGATCAACCCTTTAGACGGGCCGTTCCTCTCTATGATGCTAACGGTCCGGTATACTTCGCGCTCGGAAGGAACGCAAGGGGTGGAGAACTTTTCCCTTTCCTACCTATTTGGCTGGAACCCACCCTTCTACCTCGTTGAACTCCCCCTATATCACTTTCTTCCATGATTGGATACGCTTACGTCCATCTCTACTCAAGTCCCCTACCCACTTTTCTCCTTCGACACTCGACGGTAAGGGTGTTTGCGCCGATCCCCCTTTGCTTTCGAGATCCTGATGAAAACAATTGGCAGCTTGACACCTCACATGCAAATTTGCATTTATACGTAATTGTCGTCGGTATAATAGGGATCGCACTGAGTTTCTCAGTCTACGCAATGGACGGCCCTCAGCTCGATCATTTCACCACACCTGGGTTCGGGATTTGATTATAAAGGATGTCTAAGATTCTTCCTTGGTTCTCTTCATCACTTTTTTCTCGCCGTTGGAGCTTTCCTCGCCCAGCCTCGAGCCCGTCGATCCCCAACACTGTTCACGTGGCCACTGTTGCGAGGCTGGGGGGGAGGTGCACGCGCGCTGGCGGGATGTCTCCAATGGGACATCCTGCTGCGGCGTCACGTTAATTCTTTTTTTATGGGTACGGTAGGTCCGTTATATCTGCTGAGGTACGGGCAACCGGCCCCAGACTTGCACCTGGAAGCTTCGCCCCTCGGGGCGGAGCGCGTTTTTACAAGCCTTCTTATATGTTTATTATTTTATCCTGTGCGGGCGGTCACTCGGCAGCCTTCTCCTCAGTTCAGGGTGAGGGAGCTCTGACCCTCTGCTAGTTCCCTCGTAACCGGTTATCGTCACGCCTAACTTGGAGAGCTGCCTCGATTCCAGTTCATACGCCCAGCGAGGGTCCGCTCTTCCTCTCACGACTGATAGCTATAGGCTTTTAGCTTCTCTTTTTCGACAATGCAAATGTGTAGTAATACATCCCGCCGTGTGACTAGCCCGAACGTTGAATCGATTCGCTCCGGATCAATATGAGATTTTTATCTCCATCTTCTCGTCTGAGCCAGGTACCTCCCTTACCCCTTCTCTGCCCGTTTGCTCCGTATTCGAGAAGTTCTCGTTATTTGGAGGAAGGGACTGCTTGTCCTCTCTTTCCCCCAGTTACCTAAACCTTCCCCTGACAAGGTATTGGGATGCTTATTAGTCTCTTCTGTTGTCCGATTCTCTTTTCACTGTGACTCCCAATAGTGGAAGCCCAGTAAGGATAGTCTTTTAGGGTTACTATCTCCCTTTTCGACAGTGGTTTCCTTTATCATTTAATGCGAGTGTTTTCCAGAGTCCGACCATCTTTTTCTCGTCTTCTCAAGTGAGAATTAACGTACGACGCTCAGCTCTCCCTCTTCTCTATCTTTTATTTTTTTTTTTGTTTCCTCCGCGATAGCTTCGCGCGGGCGCTGCCTTATCACTTCAGAGAAGTACACCACTGAATTCAACACGTCTTTCAACCTCCTGCTTAGTTTCATGGCAACCTGTCGAAAGTTTGAAGACCCATTACCTCTTTATACAGTGATGTGGGATGCCGTCTCTCCTTTAGCGCTCCACCCTCTTTTCCATTTTATGAGCAAAACCAGACCGTGTGTTTTTTCTTCTTTTTTCGTTCCGGGTGGGAAAATTATCTGACAGCACGGCAAAATCTTAGGAGCGACCCGTATCCGCTCTTACTACTTAGGCACCCCTTGGCCCAATTTCCTCTTATACTGTGCCTAAACTACTCACCTATGGCGCTTTTGAATACGTTCTCTCGTTTAAATTCCTCCTTTTTCCAGTTATCGTCGATTCTGATCTTGTCTTTAGTCTCCCTTTTTTTACATTTTCTTATCATACTCTTCTCTAGAGGTTCGTTATCTTCTTTAGACGATCCTTCTTACCTGTTGCCTCTTTGAACGGGAAGAAACATGATATTTATACTGATTTTCTGACCCTACTGGCCTCTCATTCCAACCCGGCTGAAGTTAGGGACAAGTGGCACCCATGATTTTTCCCCCCTTCCGCAGGCAGTCCGTCTGATCAATGACATCTCAGTCCCAATTCTCGTGCGTGGCCACTCTTCTTTCAGAGGTAAAGTGCCGTTCCTTCCCTCCAGCGCACCGGACACGTAGCCGAAAAGAACCCAGGAACTGACGAGTGAGTGAGGACTCCCCGTCGCGTGCCCATCATCCTCTCTATTTCCTCCTTTCATTTTTCATCGAGCGTGTAACCGTGTTTTTCTTCCTCCCTCCCCTCAGTGGCGAGGTGCTGAGCGTCTAGATTTCCATCTCCCCCAGTTGCGTTAGCGTATGAACCCGACAGCCTCCGCGCGCCCTTCCCGCCTCGTAGATAACTCATATACGTACACCTTTTGAAAATTCTCTCTCCCTTCGCCGTCCCCCGATGGAAGAGGCCCAGAAGGACGTTAGCACCATCGCGCTTAAGATTATACAAATTCCCCTTCCGGGACGCGCCGTTTTCCCTCCTTCGTTCCTCTCATCAACGCGGTATGTCTTCCCAATTTTTCCTTCTCCTATCGGTATAGTCAAAGTTGCACATTCCTCTAAAATTCCAGCTCCTACACCCTGCCCCTTCTCTTGCATCAGGCTCAATTGTTAGTGCGTTCCCCTGATTTTTTTCTTCAGTCGAACGCCAACAACTCCCCCCCCGCAGTCTCCCCTATGATAGGAGTCATTCTTTTCTCTTTTTTCCCCTTTCTCCCCCGAATTTGGGCCACTAAGAATTATGACAGCACCTCGCGCGGATCAGGTCCCCCTCCAAGAGACCGAAAGCCATCCATACGTTTTATTTTTCAATGTCTGAGATTGCACCTAATCGCGGTTTCGGCCCGCTAATGCATTGAACCTTTATATTTCCGCCTAAGTTTTTTTTGGATCTACCCCACTTCATAGAGTCCCCACCCTCTTCCCTTCTTCAGAAGTGCCTTGGATTAAGCCTCTGACAATTCTTTTGCGGAGCGGCCCTGCCTGGCTACAGGGTGGTGTCTTCCCTCCCCCGTAGGTCGACCTTGTAGCCTTCTCCCCCTCCTGTGGGACTCAGGGCCCACCAGGCCCACCGATGTTACCTATCGCAGAGGTGGCGCTTCTGGACTTTGCTGGATCGCGAGAAGCTCTCCTAGATTCCCTTAGCGTCTGCCTCCTTGCTACAGGGGTAGGACTATGAAGTTAGTTTGTTTGTTTGGATTTAACCTTGTGAGTATCCTGAAGGCCAAAGTTCCCATTGCAGGAACAGAAAAACGAAACAAGTTTTTTTTCCACTAATTCATTCATCCATGCTTCAGTAGTCCCCGTATATCTTTGTTAGGTGTCTTCTGACTCGTTAACGCTGCTGCTTGTATAATAGAGGTCTTCGGTTACGGATCCCGGGGCTTGAAGCAGTCATTCCAAACACCTTGTTTCGATCTATACTAGTTGAATAAGTCGTCGGCTCTCCTCCTCAGGTTGAGAGTTTTGAATTCCCCCACTCGCGTCTCCTTTGTTCATGCTTTCCTACGCCTAGGGGTCCATCGTAAGGCACCTCGTGACATTTAGCAACAATGTTAGTCCTCTTCGTACTTCTCTCTATTTTTTAGGGTTTTTTACATTTTTCTTTCTTTCTTGAGGTTTGTTAGACACCAGTTAGTTCTCCCTTCTTCTTTTGGTGGTTTCTCGTTTACTGCTGACTGTAAGTTTTTTTCTTCTACCAACCGTTCATCCCTCGGTTTTGTTTTTTCTGGCACTGGTTTGGCGGTTTCCTTCTCCTCTTGTACCCCTTCCCCAGCGATCTTGGGGAATTAGTTAACGCCTATCCTCTTCATGCCGCGGCTGGGGGATTGCCTGCGAGCACCGCCGGCTTTGAGCTTTAGAGGCTATGCGGTGCATGTCCCTTCGACCGCCACTCTTAGAGACTTAGATTTCTCCCCTCTCCCAGCTTCTGTCGTCTCTGCAGACCCATCACTACTCGGCCACTTCTTTTTTATCTAAATATCTAACCCAATGTGTTTAATAACTCTCCCTCCCCCCCTGAATCTAAGGCTGGAAGAAAGCTAGAGTCTCTCCTAAGATTTTTACGTTCTGTCCTATCGCCATCGTTGGGTTGAGCCACCCGGCGTAGGTTCCCCTTTTCTCCCTGTACACTTTGCACCGTTTCGCGTTATCGTATTAGTTCATTTGCTTCTCTTTAACCTTGACACGACAACCCTTCAACGAATATTTTTTATGATGATCAGGAGATTCCCTCTTTTGCCGCTCAAATGAGCCTCTTTGGGCAAGCAGTCAGTAATAGGGATCCGTCCCTATGGTTTCGCTTCGTCCCGTCTTTGAAGTTTTTCCCTTCTCACTAAGGCGCTTTCAAAGCGCGCAGAACCTATTGTAGCGTCTTTCTTTCTCATTGCGATTTACAGGACGCGAGGTTTCTATTTTATTACATACCACCTTTTTTTTTTTTTTCTCTGCTACCTGTCTCAGTCTCGTAAGAGTTCAATGCCAAACTTTATTTCTTTCCTTCCCTTCAGTTGACTCTGAAACTGGAGCCTTTTCTCTTTCCCCCATGGTCCTAAGCCCTTCCCTTCTCACGTTCCTAATCTCTTCTTTTCTTCCACAGATATCGCATTTGAGAGACCATTCACTTCTCGTATGCGTCTTACTTTCAGTTCCCACCCCCCCCCCCCCCCCCACACCCAAAAAGGGCTCCCCTGTCAGGTGAGGTTTTTAGGTTACCTTTTCATTCTATTCCCCGCAACGTCCAACTATTATTTTCATCGGTCCTTCATCCTTTCGCCCCGTGTCCATCGCCGTGGTAAGTTCAGTTACCCATGAGCTTGTCTTCTCTCAGGCCCGTTGATTCTTCCTCTGTCCAACTTTCCGTTATTGAGCCTCTTCTTTCGGTGCTCCTCTTTTAGTCTAAACATTCATTTACGCTACATCGCATAGTTCGATTCTGGATTGTTTCTTCGTTGCTAGCTACCATAGGGAGGACCCCTTCCTCAATCTGATAGATGTCTCCAAACTATGAATCCATTCCACGTTTTAACCGTTTACACGCCGCGTACCCCCTCCCCATATGACAATGACCGAGGATCGGCTTTAAATAGATTCCCACCCGCATTCCTCTTTCCCTGTCCAATCTTTAAGCAAACGCGTCTGCTCTCCTCCGTTTTCTCAGTTGCAAGGTGCACCTTTGATAGCGTCATTCCTCATTTTCCTTCCCAAGACAAACCCCCAAGCTTCTGTGAGACTCCAGATGGCGCCACACGAAAGAGAGCGTCTTTCGCTTCCCCCGCAGCCTCCTTAGCTCCTTTTCTCACAACTGTTTTTCGACTGAGCTCTGGCGGTCTCTTCCCTCTCAAAGGCGAGACGCCGTATGGACTTCCATCACGCCGTCGCTCCGCTCTATGCTCATAGGTTTTTTCCATTTCTTTCTCTCTTTCGCCGTTTCATGGGCCGACTTTACGCCCGGGCCTATGCTTAAATACCGCATCCGTCCTTATCTTTTCCCTCCGATGAACGTTACGCGCCGTTCGTAGGATTCCCTTTACTATATTCCTTTTGTTTTCTCCTTCCCACTGGTGTTCTGCTGGAGGAGATAGACACCCCACCCCTACCTATCCCGTATAAAATTGTAATCGGAGTCAGCCGCTTTTCGTTCTCCATGTATTTATTTTCGTTTATTAAGCCTCAGTTCCGCCCACCCTCATTTACACCACTAAGTGATAGGAGTTAACAAATTGGTTCCCCAGGGAAGTAGATCTCGATACGGATAAGGTCCCTCCCCCTTTTGTCTCCTGAATTTCAGCGCAGTCAATCACGTGGTCAGAGTTACTTCTAATCTCTCATACCATGCCACGGCGACATCGCAGGTGTAGATGGGATCCCATCTTTTTCATCCCAGTTCTTTGTTTGTTGAGTCCTGCTTCTTTACTCAGGAGTTCACCCCCGCGATCGTTCTCCCTTGCCGTGTACTAGATCTCTTTATCCGCTCTGTTTCCGCGCTTTCACCGGAACAGGAGCCCGTGGATGCTTCCAAGTATGCTCCGTCAGAGAGCCCCTTTTCTCCCGGTTGACCCTTTTTTCTGGTTGATTCTTGAACTTAGTGTTTTGCGGCCATTCGGAGATGGTTGTAGATTTGTCCTTCTAAGAGACTGTAACTTCTTCATACACTGCTCCCGTGTCGACCTGTTTTTTCCCTGCGCTTTCATTGATGTGGCGAGCTTTTGTGGGGTTGGTTATCTCGGGAACATTTTCGCTTCCGGCCGGCTTGGACAACACCTTCTCCCTTAACACCTCCAAAGGACACGACCGGCGTTGATGACGACATTTACCCAGTTTTGCCCTCGCGCCACCCTGTCTCATTCGGGCTTCTCTCGGTCCCTTTCTGATTCTTTCCCTAAATTGTTTTTTTACCTGCCATCGGTTGGAATTTTGAGACCCCTTCAATTTTGTTTCGGAGACTTGATTCTGAGTGCTCTCTTCGGCGGGCTAGCTTCTCCGGCGGAGTTTGCATAACTCAGTTTGGTTTATGGAACCTCTTAAGCGCCCACTCGTCCCCGTTTCTTCAAACCCCACCCTTTTCCCCTCCTCAGGAGGACGTGTTTTTTAATGCGTGCCCTCGCGCTGGAGGAGGTTCTGACATCTGCTTTTGAAAGTAATATTCAGGGGGTCTCGGTTCTTCTATTGCTCCCTTTAGATGCGTTCAACCGGCGGCAGTACCCATTGAGCGACTTTACGGCCTCCCTTCGAGAATGAGGGTTTGAGCCTCCTTGTTTAACCAGGGCACCTCTTGATGGCCTTGCGTTTTTAGCACTGAAAGCGCCTAGTCGTTAGGGGCGGGTGTCCCGGGCTTCCCCGTTTTCTGATAAAGTTTTCCCTGACCTCTCTTTCACTAGCACTGTGGATAGATACGCAGCAGGAAAGGTTTTTGGCCACCTTACAGTCCTCAAGTTGGTTGTCCCTCCCTCTCCAGCACTCCTCCGGCCTCGGCGACGTAGCCGAAACTGACCCCAATTTCCAGAATTGGCGATTCCCCGCCCCCTCCTCGGCAATCGTCTCCGCCGTCCTCCCCAGTTTTAAGAGCTTGCTGCCAGACTCCTTTGCGCGATCGCCCCCCTTTGCGTTCGGGCTGGAGGAGAAAGAAACTTCCCGTTTGCTTTGACCTATTCTTGTACGCCCGCCGGTTGATTTCGCCCCTTTTTTAAGAGACTTCCGATTCCTCTTAATGGACCCCTTCTAACCCACCCTTACCCGTCCTGGGGTTGGCCTTGCTCGTTGCTAGATTTTTTGAAGGAGTGCCCCGTTCAGCGCTCTCTAAAAGCCCCTGCAGCATTTGATCGTCCTTTATCCCTCTTAAGCTTTGCGTCCAAGGTTTAAGGCGGTCCCCGTTTCCAAGCGTTACGGAGTGCCCCCAGTCCAGCCCTCATTTTTTTTTCTTCTTCAGTTCGAGTTTTATCCTCTCGCGTTCCGGCGCGTTTCTCCTCTCTCTTTCCTATCCTCTTTGTCTGCGATAAGCCGTGCCTCTGCCCGGGCGTGTCGTCCGTCTCAATCGCACTTGAGAGCCTCCTCACACTTCTTTTTTTTACGCATCCCTGCGGAATTTCGCCCCTTAGTGATAAGGGCAAACTTTTCGAAGACGGTTTCCGAGCTACGGTTTTTCACCTCTTGTTTTTTTTTTTTTTTTTTTTTTTTTTTTTTGTGGTTGGGGGCTTTCCCCCCCTTTAGCGGTTAGCGCGACATCCTCCTTTACGTCCGAGCTCCTAGCAGTCAACAAAAGACCTTTGCGTGAGAGGTTCTCGTCCGGGGAAAGTTTCTTTTTCTACCCTTCCCCCCCCCCCCTAGGTAGACTTGGTAGCAATGCTACGGGGACCCGTGTGGCCCTGATTCCGGGCCGTTCGTTTCTAAATGATCTCCGACTTTTTTCAGATACCTTCCCCTCAACGGATTCTCCGGAGCTCAAGATCACTTCTTTTCAATAACGTAGCTTCTTCTTCTGCGTGTCGCTCGTTCGTTGGCACATGTCTATTTCGTCTTTCTCGCCATGAAGAGGAGTATGATTGTGAGCCTTCTACCCTTTTTATTTGGGTTTGTCGGACCTGTGCTGACCTCTGCTCCGTTAGAAGACAGATGATGTTCTGCTAAGGCAACCTTGACTTGCCCCTTTTCAGCCCTTTTGGTCGGAACTCCCCTGCTAACCAGCCAGCCTTGCCTTCTTCCCGTTCGAAGCACGTTACAAGACTATGCCCTAGGTACAAGATTTGCTTTCCTCCCCTCCTTTAGCAGCGCCTCCGCGGCGGCCTGGTTCTCTTGGTTGCCCTCGAGCCCCGGATCAATTCGCCGACCGCAGCACCAGAACTTGCTGGCGACTCCCCGTTCTGTCTCAAGAAGACTCTAGTCCCCCCACTCCCCAACCCTTCACGCGGCGCCTTTACGCAGGCGTGAAATTGTAAGATCTCCCCAGGTCGCTGATGCTCGCTGCTTTGCCCTCGGCCCAATTTCCAGTGCGAGTCCGCCGTGATGAGCAGAGATGCCGAAGAGATCAGTCGCCTTTCGCTACCAAAGCGCGCCCCCGGTGTTTGTGGCCAATGCTTCGCTTGCAGTCCCGATGGCGATCCGAAGTTCAGAAAGTCTCAGCCTCATTCCCGCTGCTCCCCTCTTCTTGATTACCGTTCGAACGTCCCCTTCTTCCTGAGTACGTACCGCTTACGGGGTTTCCTTTTCTCAGCTGAAGTACGTGCAGGAGATGCCCCGTGCCCCCTCCATCCCTTCTTCTTAACCTCATTGTAGTGTAATGGCCCTCTCCGGTTGAGCAAAGTGTTTCGGGAGTACTTATCCCCTCTCCTCAACCTCCTCCCGCCCCAAGCAGTGTCTACCACTACTTTTCCTATAGGATTTCCCTTCCAGACTTATTTTTCCCCATCGAAGGGGCTCTCAGGTGAAGTGAAGCTGAATACCCCCCCCTTTCGTTCCCTTTCTGCCGCAGCCCATCGTCGGAACTAGGTCCAATTCTTTAGAATGACCCACCCTGGCCACTGTAACCCATTTTCTGTCTTTTTCACAGGGATACTCTCTTTTATCCCTAAGTTTTGTTGCTCTTTCCATTCCGGACTGGCCCAGGCCTTGTTCGACGTGCCGTTTGTCCTTTTCATCGATAACCTTTCGTCCCCCGTTTGCGGGCCCTCCGCTGCGAGCGGGGCAGCAAAGCGCTAACCTGTCAAGTGCGCGCTCCTTTCCTGGTGGTCACCCCCACCTCCATCACGGGTCCCCCCCACGGCGACCGACTAATCTTGGGTTTAACACGTTTTGCGACTTGGCGGGAGATTGCTTTGCGTCGCTATGAAGCTAAGCGACCCATACCCCACTTTCCCCCCTGAAACCTATTAACCTTGGTTTTGTAGGAGATTGAAGATGCCCGCGCGGTCTTTTGGTCACTTTGCGTTTTGTCTACGTGCTGCACCCCCACCATTGGCCCCTCTGCCACGCCCATTAAACGTCTCCCTTGTATCGGCGCCCGCTTGTCCCTGTTATTTTTAATCGGGATTGGTAGAATGATGCTTGGACCCGAGGTCGTCGGCTCGCTGCCATGTGGGTTTGCCTGCCCTGGTGACTAAAACTTGAGTGGAGTGAGTTTGCTACCGGGAGGAATTCCCAGGGCGAAGTTTAGGTGACATAATCTTTCTCTTTCCCCTTTTTTTTTTCGCTGGACGAACTACTTCCCACGCGCGACTTCGACGCCACGTTTTCGAGTTCTTTAAAACACCCCCGGCTTCCGCTGGCCTAGAGTGAGGTGTGGTACGTTTTTCCACTTAGGGATTGATTTTTGTTCGCAATTTTCGGCGGCGGCACTTCGGGCTGCGGTTCTTTGTGCTCGGTGGGATCCCCGTGGCCCCCGGTGCGGGCATGTAACGGCGAGACAGGTATTAAAAGAAATTGGAGATGAGTCTTGCGGATCGAGTTTCCACCCAAAGCTCTGCGGGGTGCATCGTTGGCTTAGCCAAGGGCCGTGCCCCGTGAGGGGTTTGCAGTTTTTGCGTGTCTTTCCCTTACCCTCGGCTGAGTTACTGGCATTTGAGTTTCGTCTCAGAATGTTTCGTCTTCTAGCGCGTGCGGGCCGGCCCGGACGGTTTTGGCGACAGGTAGATTCTCGCGTCCCCTGACGCTTTTCCATCCCCACTCCTAATTTAGGTAGTATCCCCCTTGCTCACCTAACGACAAGCGCCTTCCCCCCGTTCCATTTTCTCCTCGAAGCGCCTTTTGAAGCCGTCTTGTCTCCTGTGTCCGCTCCATGCCGATCGTTTGTGTACTGATGACCTGTAGAACTAACGTCCCGCCCCACGGTGGCCTATGTGGCCTGTTATGTTAGAGATACTCTGAGTTGTCCGGTCGTTGCTGTTCCTATCCTTCCCTTTCACCTCCCCCCCCCAAATGGGTTTCTTTTTTATGCCTGACTTCTCTCTGAAAGGATTTTCCATGTTTCGATTTCACTGACGCTCGCTGGTCCTCCCCAGCCACATATTGTCTCTCCCTTTCTGACCGTTTCGTTTGCGCCCCGTTTCTTACATTGTTTGCATTTCTATCTGGTCAAACTGCTTTTTTTTCCTGGATTGCAGTTTCCCGCCTCATTTGGTTTTCTGCTTAAGTGCGTTTCGTACTTGAACGCGCCGGAGCGCCTCTTACTTCCTCTCCTTGTTTGTGTTGTTTGCGATCGCTATCCTTAGAGTCCCTTCTTTCTTCCATCAAGTTTCTCTCGTCTACACCCAATATGGCTTGGACTGACCTCCCCCTAAGCGTAAACTTGATAATCGTGAGAACCATGTCCGCCCCTAACGGGGACTGTCCACGTCCCTTCTAATTTTGATAATACTGCGGGGTCTAACCGCGCCCTTTCCTCCCTTCGTCTTTTCAGAAATCAGATCCTTCCCCAAATCCCGTTTCCCGTTGAGGTTTTCCCGTGGTTTCACTTCTTTATTCCCTCAACGCCCACCTATAATTCAGGTTCTTTTGCAGTAGGTGCCAAGGCTTACGTCTTGAACAAGTCAATACGCTTTTTTTCTCCCCACTGCTATCCATCTCCCCTCTTTCGTAGTTCCATGGAGCCCACGTTCTTTCTGTTCAGCCATTGGCTCTCAGTATTTTCTGGAGGATTTAAAATGGGATCTTCTCGTCGTCCGATTTCCGATATTATTAGGAGTATTAGCCGTTAAAATTTTCTTGTGTCCGTTAGCCCCGGGGCCATCCCAGCTGTGACGGACACTTGTCTGCGTTGCGCCAGTGAACTCGGACCCCTCGTGTCCCTGAACAACAAATGCTCACACTGCTAGGAGAATTCTTGCTCGCGTCCAGCCCCACTCACGTATACCGACTGATTTCTGTCAGTGTTACACGTGGTCCACGCCGGGACTGCTGATCAGCGATGTCCTTCGCCGGTTTTTCCCGGCCCGCCAACACGGGCTCCAACTAGATGCCCCGCTCCCACGACCGACCCTGCTGGACAAATTCTTCCCACGTAGGCTGATCACACCGCATCCCAGAGAGTTACTGCCCCCGACGTCCGGCTGGCTCCTCTGGGTCCCTACTTCGTTGACGGGTTTTGATCTCAAGGTCCCTTTTCTCCCTTCTCTCCGTGCAGCGCTCGATACGCGTTCGTTAGAACTCTCACGCCGGCGCCGGCGCGCTCCGCCGGCTTGATCTCACCTCCTACTAACAGTTGTGTTTCGCTACGATTCGCGGCGATTTCAGCTCGAGACTCTGACGTTTCCCCTCATTACGTTTTCACATGCACGTTTCCTACCGGGTTCGTTAAGATGACGTCCCGCCTTCCCTTTTCCTTCTGTGAATCCAATTTTCATGCGCGATTCGACAATGTTCCACCTTCCACTTCCCCCACTTCTCCCGTCGAGTTGCAGCATATCGAGAAATTGTTGAGTTTATACCGGCTTTTCATCCTTTTACGCCATCTCTCATACCACTTAGTTCCCTTTCGCCGATGGCTTTACCAGGTACCAAGCTTAAGGCTCGTCTTTACGAGAAGGAGTGAGGACGTCCCCCGTTTGACGGCCGTGAGTGGTCGCCCTGAATTATCCGTTTATGCTCCTTTCTGAATGACCGGCCCTTTTCCACAGGTGCCTACCAAAAAAACTCCTGAAGG
>Ga0179593_1376830_pt1 | contig 16645 bp, 17 predicted proteins | sample CZODoug2_1_08_16_FD_185931 | JGI IMG/M metagenome (GOLD analysis project Ga0179593, IMG submission 185931) | Vadose zone soil fungal communities from Angelo Coast Range Reserve, California, USA - CZODoug2_1_08_16fungal (PacBio error correction) | ecosystem: Environmental > Terrestrial > Soil >... | reverse complement strand
TCCCTCAGGTTTGCCTTGGATGAACGCCCCTTCCTCCCTTTCAACGTCTCATTTTCTTCCCTCAGCGTGTGTCTCTTACTTTGTGACGTCGTTATCCGTGACACTATCTTGTTACCATGCTGAGCCCGTTGTTCTAGGGACTTCTGTCCCAAGCTCGCCAACCCTTTGAAAATCTTCTCCCTGGAAGATGGTGCTTCTTTTGATGGACAATTTTGGACTCCGCCCCATGTTGCCGATCTCGACTGTCCCCTCTCACAGTTAGGTTGCGGGCTCCCTGTTTTCCCCCTTTTGGTTGACTCGGCCCTTGTCACGATTTCTTCTCAGGTTCCGATATCTTTTCAATCATTCACTTCGCAGTGCTTCAGCTGTTTTCCCTCATCTTAATCACCCTCTGTCAGCATTTTTTATGCACGCACCAATGACCCTTCCTTTTCCTTTCCCTGGTCCGATGGGAATCGACTTCCCTTGCGACACAACTTTCGCGTTCGTCTACCCTTTTTTTTTTTCCGTTTTTTTTGCCCTCCGATATGTGGGACTTAATCTGGTGTTTTCTGTGCCTGATTTTTCCCTTCTACAAGCCTAACTCAGACTCCTTGTCGGCCTCGCGAATCGGGCGCCTTCCTCTTCTTGGACCTCTAAGTTTTTTCTCCCAGCAGCCTTCTACCTCTTGTTCTTCGACCGGTTGAAATCCCCCCCTCTCGTCCAAGTCTGCAGATCGTAATCTTTTTTTAGACTTTTCCCCCCTGTTTTCTCTTTTGGGTTTATTCTTTGACATTACTTTTCCTAGGTCGGCCTCAGAAAATAATCTGTCCTGATTCGAAGTGGCCCTTTCCAATACTTCTTCCAGTTTCGCCGGTGCCCCTTCGCTCATCGCCTCTCCTTTCACTGATTGCATTCTACCCCCCGAGGTCTTTTTTCTCCGAAATTGAATTAGCCACCTCCCCTCTTTATTGGTAAGTGCCCTAGTTTTTTCCCCCCATTCTCCCTAGCAGGACCCTACGGATGAGATTTCTCCCCCTCTATGGAATCGGGTCGTATTTCCCCTTTCCCTTTAGCCGCAATGCTTCCCCCTTCTCTTGGCCTGACTTCCTTCTCTGACTATTGTTGACATGGTTAAGCCATTAACCTTCTTACATGTTGTTCTCCTCCTTCCCCCAACTTATATTTGACTAGTTCTTCTTCCCGTTACCCCTTCCCCTCCTCATTACTCTGTAGACGACGAGGAACCCCCCTACACCTACTCACGCCCGTCCGAATCATAAGGTGCTGTGTATATTTTCTTTTTCCCCCCCACAAACAATTCAGAGCCCACCCCCCTTTGTAGATCGCTCGGCCTGACTCCATTCCTTCCCCATCTTCTTCTCTTAAATGAAAAACCTCCCCCCCATCCTCTTCGTCGTCCAACACTTTGTTATCGCCCCCCCGACTGTGCTCCTGCGCGAATGGCTCCGCACGTCAATTTTGAATCGAAGCCGCCCTTGCACCTCGATGTTTTGACATAGCGCTAGACCCTCCCCCCTTCCTTTCCCCTGTTTGGGTAACGAGCATCAGGATCTGTCACTCTTCTCTCATTCCTATTAGTCGACTTGTCCTCCCTTTTGCACTTTTTCCTTCTTGCCTCCTAGCGCTAGTGGCCTGCAAAACTTAAATTGAGTTTTCCCCATGGTCCCTCTTTGCTTCGTTTGACATGGTTCTTGAGTCCGTCCTCCTCTCCTTAGGTGACAACCATTCGACAGTTGCAACTGGTTTGAAGCGTTGGAAAAGAATGCTCCCAATCTCCCGATCAGTTCTCGAGTTTTCAACCTGCCTTTTTCCTTTATTCAAGGAGATTTGCGGTTCCCCCTACATAACCCCCCCCTGGACGAGGAGGAGATGTACTTCTTACCTCGTACTTAGTCAGGGGCGCAAGACCTCAGTATCTTTTATTTCCCTGCCGTTTTGGAGGCGATGCTTCCTGCATTAAGAGATACAAACGCGGAGAATTGAGTTCGAGTGATTCTATAGGCCCCGGTTAGCGGCACGGAGAACCCAACTCGTTTCATTCTGCGAGGCGACTTTCATCGACTTACCTTCCCCCTGAGCTTCCCTCAACTCACTCTACGCATCCGTTTGCCCCGACTTCAGCGGCCGTTTTTTTTCTCCCTCTTCCTTTATTTCAGGGGTGGGCTTATTTTTTCGACAAATTGCCTGCAGACGTTTGCCTTCCGCTCACTTTTCTTCACCCCCGTCAAAGGACGTTCGCTTGCAGCTTCCCGATCCACGGTCTTTTCTTTTCCCTCCTCCCTTTAGCCCTCCCCTTGGATCCCCCCTTCTCCTTATCAGGTTCTTTCTGAAAGAGGAATATTGCCGAAGGCAGCCGGTTTTTCTTTCAAGGTCAGACCTCGATTCATAACTAGCATCGCACTTCCGGCTTTCCCCTTCTTTTTTCCGGACACGAAGTGTTCCCTCCTTACTACGTCAAAGTGACACAAAATCTTCGATGTGTTGGTGTGTGCGCATCGCTTACCTTCCGCCGCCCTTTATGCTCGATCTTGGGTGTCTCACCCGTGCGACCCTTTGGCGGTACAGCGGAACGCACTTCGTCCCCGCTTACGCTTTAGCGGTTGGACTCGCGGATTATGTTTTGGGCCACATTCGACCCCTCCTCTTTTTCGCGGCCCCCTAGCTTCCGTTCATGGCTCAATGACAAATCTTTGAAATTGTGACTTCCCGATAGATTCGTCATTTCCCGTTCACGAAGGCAATTGCTCGCCTGAACCCGCGGGAATGTCTTTTTTACAGAAAGGAATGAGATACATTGTTTCTTTTCATCAATAGATTTTTCGGGATCCCTTCCCCTGACTTTCCCGCTCTCTATCCCACGCTTTTCGGATCCCTAGAACTCTCATGATCAGGGATTTTTTGCCGATCCTTCAAAGAGATGGCAAACCTTTCGCCCCCCAGTTACAACAGTTCAGCCGCGGGCTTCGCTCTTTTTCAAGGCGTTCCCTTAGGGATGTCGTCGTTCTTTTTTCCCTCCCAATTGAAGGAGTATGGGTTCTCCCTCTTCTACCGTTCGGCCTGGATTCCCCTTTCATCCCCAAGTATCCATTCCAATCCCCCCGTTCGTGTCTCGTTTTCACGCTGCAAAGCCCTTCCAGGTGTTACAGCAGCCATGTTTCCCCTTTGCACTCCCCCTCTTTTCTGCGCGGTGGCCTATCCTGATGCTGATATGGCTGCAAGATCCCCCTTGCGGGAAGTCTTCCCCCCACCGGCTTATTCGACATATGCAGGAAACCCCTTAAGGCCGAAGGCGAGGGTGGCGGGACCACTTGTACCTAATTTCGCGTGCTGTCTTGTTGTGTTCTGCGATGGCATGCTCTCTTTCGCACATTCGCCCACTCGTTGTCGAGCGCTTTTTCGGCCAATCCTTCCCTTTCGATATAATCAATCACACCTGTTAAAGCTTTCCCTGTTCGTCTCCCGTTAAATTTCTGTACGACCTTTTCTTCCCCACCCCGGAGTCGCCCTGAGACGAGCCAAACTTTCAGACCCCCAGCCCCCCCTCTTCCTCAGAAGAGACAGAAGGACCTTCTGCCCCAACCCCCCCTTAATTAAGCTGCGTTACGACTTATTTTGAAGGTTGCTTCTTGGAGATCGGGTGTTATGTGGTTCCCTTTTTCCCGTCCACTTCATTCCCCCCTTCTCCTGCTGTCCGGTTTTTGATTCCTTTTTGTGTTTGTTCTCTTTTTGGTCTGATAGTTTATGGACATTTTCTTTTTCCTCTCTTCCCAATTGGTCCCACTGGTAGTATAGTGGCCGGTTTCTTCCCCCTTCCAGGTCGACTTTGACCCCACTATCTTTGCTCCGTTTTTCCGGTTCCGAGAGCGCTTCTCGCGAACGCGGACGGACCTAGAAATCCCTCTTCCCCCCCGGATGCTCCAGTTCTTTCTTTAGCTGGGTACAGGTTGTGACGTTTTCCTGTTTCTCCTTTTTTGAGCTTGCGTTTTTTCAGTGATGTCCTTTTTCCTTTGAGACATGCTTCAGATGGCACCCCCTTTTTTTCCATCTTATGTCCCTTTTCTTTCCTTCTACAATACTAGTCCCCCTCTTTTCCCTTCCTTGTTGTTGAGATCAGTTACTTGTATTCTTCCCTCTTTTTTACACTTGTAAACACTGTTATGCGCAGAAAGCATTGTTCCTTTCAAATGAGGACTTTTTTTCCCCTTCCGTATTCTTTCAGACCCCCACCCTGCTCCCCTTGATCTTCGCCCCAAAATTTCCTGTCCCCCCCCCCAGATCCTTTCCTCTTTTCGAGTAAGTTGATCCTGGATCGGTCTTGTGTATCGGCGCAGTCTTGCTTCGCTTCCCCGCAGAGAGAGGACGCTTGCATGAAACCTGACTGTAGAAGTTTTTTTGCAAGTTTTCGTAGGCCTGTCCTTTTCCCCCGTCTTCAACCGCGACGCCTACCCTTTTTTTGCCCCAATCTGAGGATAATTCACCACCCCTTTCCCACCCGCTAACCAAACCAACATTTTCCTTCCAACGGAAACATGTTCACTTGAAATAGGGGAAGCAGGACGTATATCTCATTCCCTTCCCCCCGTTTCGTACGCAGCGCTTTCTCCCTCCGGTTAGTTGGATTCCCTATCATTTTTTTACCTCTTCCTTCCTTTTAGCGTTAATTATTTTCCAGGCCTAGCGCCTCACGTTTTGTACCAAGTTGGTCCCATTTTTCTCTTGACAGTTCCTCCTCCCTTTTTGAACTTTCTTATTTCTTATACCAGAGACTTTCGTTGGTCCGCTCCAACGGAGGGTGCGGCGGTTTCGCGATCCCGAGACCGTCGGATGGAACTTCCTCCATCAAGAACCATTATGTCCCAATTGGGTCGCCCCCCCCCCCCCCTTCTCCCTTCGGTCTAAATTCGATATCTCCCCATATTTCAGTCTGTTGGGGCATGTTCACGCGAGTTGCAGCCTCCGATTCCCGCTTTCATACTGTAGTGGTCCGATTGTTCTGTCCCACCGACATGTTTTCTGAAAAACTCTTTACCCTTTTCCCCTCTGGAGTTTTGCCCCTTCCCTTTGAAAGCCAGAACGGGTTGTGTGGAATTTCTGGGCCCCTGTTTGCTGGTAAATTGCAACAATTCCCCTCCCCTTTAGAATGTTCGCCACTCGACCAAGTCCCCTTCCCTTTTCCCGGCCCATCTGAATTCGCCACCGACAATCAGGACCCACTGCCACGATACGGATCGCGTCAAATCCCCACGCTTTCGTGTTCAGCGGCAGTGGTTTGCCCGCCGGTTTCTCTTCCTGACAAACTCCCCCCTAGTTTCTGCCGATGCCGATTCTTTGCATCGTCCCGAGCCTAACTTGTGCACGTTCGTGCTTGGCGCCCACCATTCGGAACGTGCAAACCCTTTTTTTTTCAGGCCTTTTCCCTTCCATTCAGGCTCTCTTCACTTATGACCCCCTGGCACTCCATCTCTTCGTGAGTTAACCCGTTTCCCTCTGTTCTAATGTAGCTAATGACGCTTAGCTTGTTCCCTCCCACAACAGCCTCTTTTGAGATTTGGCCAAATGAACCGCTTGCAGTCTCCCCCCGCCGTTTTAGCAAGCTTTTTCTTTTTTTTTTAAGCTATTCCCCCTCTCCAAAATTTCTCCCTTTTTTTTTACCCTCCTAAATATCGCTCCCCTCCAGGGCTCGAGAGTTCCTGTTCTCTACCACCACCAACCCCAATCTCTTCCTTTTTTTTTCTTCCCCCTCTTTTTACGGATTTTTCCACCCCCCCTGTTCCAGTCCTTTTTCGTTTCCCGCCATTTTCGTCTTCCGCGATGGCTCTCTCATTCCCTTTGCCCAATTGTCAAGCTGTCATTCTGCTTCCTTTCTTAGGATCAACCCCCACCCCCCCCTTGGGGGGGGTGGCCGTCATTTTCCTTGCTGTTTATCACAAGGGCAGAAAATTTCTTGCCCTTGGTCTTCCTGTTTTGAATTCTTAATATGGTCCTTTCGGCACGACCCTTTTTTCCATCTTTGTTTGAGCAAACTCGTTTTTCGACAACCGCCCTACCGGGCCTCTCCAAGTAATATTTGCCACAACTTCTAATGAGTAAAGTCGGAGACCCTTCTTTTCTTCATAATTTTTTCTCTGTAACCTCTTTTCTGTAGTTGCGTTCTCATTTGATCGCGATCTGATTGCCGACCTGAGGTGGTGGATAGTTCTCTACCCTCTTCTATCTCTGATCTCCTTTTTTTTCGTTTGCTTTGGCACCTGCTTCTTTCTTCCCTCGCTGGCCTCACCGCATCCTAATCCCTTTCCTGCATTCCCCCAGAAGCGACTTTTTGAGCTTCTCCCCCACCTTTCCCTTGCCGACTCGTTTCCTCCTTCGACCCCCCCTTTCTGCCTCTCCCAATTCACGTCTTCCCTTTTTTTTTGTCATTTCCGCTCTCGTCCGGCTCACACGGCAGTATTTTCGATCTCTCTCAGTGGGGCAATCGGTGATATTTTCTCTTCGCGGTCTTCTCTCCTACCGCTCAAACCCCCTCTGCCGGTAGAATTTTTCGTCCTCGCCTTTTCTCTGGCCCCGCCGTCCGCACACCCGTTCCCCTTTTCCAACTCAATTGCCTTTTTTTCATTCCGTTCTTTGTTGTCGTCTGACCACTTATGCCATGTCATGACCATGGCCCGCGACCGACAACGATCGCCTCCTTCCCCTGCTATCCAACGTGCCAGAGACGTTTGACGTCCTGCCCCCCCCTCCCGTCTCAGAATCGCTCTTTTTTACCCTCCATTTTTTTCTCCCCCTTTGCGTGGATTGCTGACGTGGCGTCGCCAGTTCGCTTGCCGGTTGTAGTTTCACCGTCCTTTGTTTCGATCATGGCCCCTGAATACTCTTCTTTGATTTTAGGTCTGCAACCTTTCGGTGGCTTTTCTCCCTTTGCTCGGAGGCGCCCCTTCCCTTTTGGCATTTCTCTCGATTTCTTTTAACTCCTTTTACCTCGCTTTATGATACTCCCTTCTTTCTGGCGGTAAGTTGGGCTTGGTGTTTCGTTCTCCACTAGATAATCTTTTTTCTTTCCGGAGGAATCTTTTGTCCACTTTCTCTATATTTTCCAGGCGGTCTACCCCCCCCCCATCGGACCCCCCCTTGTAAGAAACTAGGCGTACCCCCTAAGCCCCCCTCCCCCCCCTCTGTTCTTTCCCCTTTCCGGTTGTGCGTCACAGGTGCACGTTCAGACACGACCACTTCATTGCGTCCGGAGCTCTTTACCTCCTGTTGTGAATGATAGGGATTAACCCTCGCACTTCCCAATCCGTGCTAATGCCCAAGTTTTCCCCCGACCCTCTTTTTTTTTCCTTAACTGCGATGCTTTCGCAAGGTCCCCCCTCTCGTACCGCTTGATCGAACTGCGTCGCGATTTTTCTCAGCTTTTTCGTCTTTGGCCCAGTCGAATCAGAGTCTTCCTCCGCGGCCTGGGCCTGAAGGTCCGGTTCCGTCCCACCCTCCCCCCACAGCAAGCCACCCTGTCTCCCCCCCTCTGATCGATGCTTGCCCCTGTTAAGTTTTCCCCCCCTTCTACGAACAACTTTACTGCCGGCTTCGCCTAAGTCGGTTCTTGAACATGCCTTCTTCTTATTCTTTTAACTCCCCGGCTCCCTCTTTCTCGGAGTTCTGGCTACGTTAACCTCCTCCCGTTGGCCCCCCCTCCCCCCCCCCTCATGTACTTCCTCCAACCCGTCGATTGATGCCATGCGTTTCTCCCCCCTCGTGGCGGGCACATCGTGGCGAAAAGCCAGTTGGTGTCGCCACTGATTCGGACCCCTCTTCCCCCCCCCCTCTATTCCTCTGGAGAGAAGTCGTCACGGCGTGGCTCCCCTCGGCTTCCCCAGGATTTTTCTGAAGCTTGCGTTTTACTTGTCGTTCTTCCTTACTAACTTTCAATTTTTGAGTCCTTCTTACACCCGGACGATTTTTCCCATCTCCGATGCGCCCCATTGACGCAGGAACCGACCGCACTTCTTAGCCCCCCGTTAGTCTTCTTCAACAACATTTTTCCCTTGCTTTTACGGCCCCGGTTTTTCCCTATCGTACATCTTTCCCCTTAGGCTAACGATTTTCTTCCCACCTTTCGCTTTTGGACAATCCTCTTATCTCTTGCGGGAATATTTAACGGTCTTTTCACCTGCTGACAGCTCCTGAAGTTTCAATTTAGTCCCCTTCTCCCTGTCATGGCACCACAGTCGTCTTCTTTTTTCTTTCAGTCGTTCCCAGGACCAACCAATCACATTCCCCTGTTTTCCCAACCTCTCCCTTGTTTTTTTTATGCGATTGAAACCCCACGTCTTATTTTTTTTTTGATCTTCTACCGGGACTAACATCTCCTTTTGTGTGACCGTTTAGCGCTGTATCGTACTCTTTTCGTAATGGTTGAGTCTACTTCCAATATTGGGTACTTCGACGTATTTCTGGTCTTCTTTTTAAGGGTTGTCCCCCCCGTCACCCCAACTTTGAAATCTTTCCTGTGGAAATCGAGCTTCTTGTTTTTCCGGCCGGAATCATTCTCCAAAAATACTCCGGTTTTTTCCTATTCTTACGTGCCCTCTCCCTTCTTTTCTTTTCGGACCCCTCAATAATCGGCCCTCTTTCCCGATTTCCTCGGTTTGACCGAGCTCGGTCTCACCATTCCTCCCCCCCCGGTTGATCCTCTAAATGTCCCACAATCTTCCATCAAGCCGAGGTAATCTCTTTTTTCCTTCCAAGAGGTTCCTCCCCTTCTAGCCATTAGGTTCAAGATGGGTGTCGCTCCCTCCAGGTTTTCCGGGGAAACTTCGTTTCTCCATGATGTAATAGCGGGTACTCTCGAAGATCTTTCCCCTTCCCGACGTGTCTTACACCTTTCTTGGTCTGGTGAAGCCTTTCGTCCTTTAGATACAGCCTAAATCTCCTCTCTTTATGCAGTCATTCTCCTTCGTCTTCTAGTCTTCCTTTTTTTCTCGTCATCTAACGTTTTCCAGGCCTTAGTTTCCTTCTGCGTTCTAAATTCCCCATTGGTCATTATGATATTTGTCTATCCCTTTTGGGTGGGTCTGTGAGCTTATTGTGTCTTTTCATCCCTGCCCTTCTGAGAATGAAGCCATATTGCTGCACGATTAGCGGCCGCTGAGAAAGGAAACGTGAGTTAGCCTGTCCGCTGTTGACCCTTCAAGTATTTGAGAAATGCGTCCCTCCCCCCCCCCTCTCTCTTTTCTTTCCCCCTTCGGTCTTCTACAGAACCTTGGGTCTTCTCCCCTAGTTAGTGTAAGTGCGCTCTTACTTATCTCTACCTCTACTGATTTCACCTCCCTCGAGGTTTTTGGCTCGTTGCCGTTCCACTGTTTCCTCTTTACCTCCACCCTCCCCTTTTTCGACGACTCCTCTTGTTTCACGGGTGCCCTATTACAACATTCACCCCCACTTGTTTTCCCTCATGGTTGGCCCTCTGGTCCAAAGGAGTTTACGATTTCTGAAGTCCATTCCCCTCCTTGAAATATCTTTCCTTTTTTTTCGACCGATACGCGGGTTCCCAAAACATTACGCAGACTCCCTTCATATGTAGGCAGTCTCTTTGACGTTCCCCAGATTCCCCCCCTCCTGTCTCCCCGGACAAGGAACTCGATCTCTCGGCCGCTGCATGTTCAATTCCATCGTTCCCGATGAGGAACTTTGAAACCGGCCCATCCTCGTTAGCCCACCCGTGTCTAACCTGCCTTGTCCCCCCCCTTCGCGAAATTCTCACGTCAAGGCCGGTTTCCCGCGCATTTTTCTTAGGCACGCCCCTAGTCCCCACCCAATACGGAAGCGACGCTTAAGTTTTCCCTAAGGAATTAAGGCGTCTTTTCATGGATATGACGATCGATCTCTTCCCCCCCGTTTCGCTGGACTTCGATTAATTCATCGGATCTGTGGCATGCGACAACCACCTTCCCCCCTTCTCTTTTTGGCTTTGCTTAGTTACAGGTGCCTGGTGCGTTGTGACAAGCACGGTTCTTATGCCGGGTCCTCCCCCACAATGAGAAGTGGCGTTTTTTTTACGCCTTTCCCTTGCTTTTCCCCCGATCACCTTTCCCCCCCCCTGCTCTCGGATCGACATATTCTTTCCTTATGCCGGTTTTCAGTGCTTGCGACAAGACCACGCCCACCCATGAGACTTCTTTCTATGATAGGGACTGTCTACATATACGGAGGGTCCGCAACTTTTAAGCTGCCCTCTCAATAGCTTTCTCTTCGGCCTCCTTGATGTCGGGTGATTCCGATTTCGGCCCAGCGCTCCAGCAAAGGAGAGACGTTAATCGAAAATGTTATCAGACTCTTTCTCTGGAACGGCGGATCCCCCCACAACGACCCGGTGCTGAATTTCGCGATTTCCATTTCCTGCAGTAAAGCTGAACCAGGAGATTTCCCTACCCTCATCCTCGGAACGCCTTTCTTTTTCGACTCTCCCTTAGGGATTGTCGCCTATGTCCGTGGATTGTGACGGTGGCCTGTTGGCCTTGCAAAGCCTGTCCTGTCCCCCCCTTTTTTCTTGTCGATAAAACTGATCGCCTCCCTTTTACCTTCCCCGGTGTTCCGAGGACTCCCTTCCCGAACCCCCCCCCAGGAGGACCGGCTCAGTTGATCCTATAAACGCTTCCAGTCAAGACTCTTGTTCCCATGTACCTTTCCCTTTACAGCCGTTCCCGCTTCTCGATCCGGTTCAGGCAGCGATAAGAATCTATGCGTCCCGGCGATGTTCGAAGCTGAATCTTCCCTCTTCACGCAAAAGTGGCTTCCTATCACCTCTTCAAGACTGTTGTTTTTGGGTCGTCTAGTTTTTCCCTGCTCGGCGTATGTCATGCGCGAGAGAGGGGATAAAGTTGATACTTTGGGACTTCGCGGACGCACCGTTTTTCACCGTCCCCGACTTTAGAGGTCTACCAGAGTTTTCTTCATGGTTGGTCACATTGAGAAACTTGTCTTCTGCTGGGTCCACATAGCTTAACCTGTTTATAAGCGACCCTTTCCACCCTACGGTGAGTACGAAACCCTTCTTATCCTACTTTACTTTGCCTGTTTCCGAAGTCAAGTTATGGACTCGTTTTACATCATTTACTAATCGATACCACTGGCATTCTCCATAAGTTCCAAGTTGGTTCTTGACTCTAGTGCTCCAGTTATTCTATGTAACGAGTGTCTCGGTTGCTCTTACTCTGCTCGTTTTTTTTTCCGGAGACCCGCTTTCCCCCACTTTGCCCCTCCTGCACAAAGTGAGTGGTTATTTCCGCGGATTTTTGCTCTTTATAAGGGTTGTAGTTTATTCAGCTTGTCAGAACTTAATTTTTTCTATTCTTTTGGCGATTTCCTCTTTTACCCCCCTTGCCCCTTTGTGCCCCTTCGCACCAGTCAGAACCAAAACGGGCTGTGTCCTTCCTGCACGTTTGCGAGCCTTACAGGTTCATCTTTTTTTGACTGCTAATGTTTTTTTTATACCCCTCCTGGTACCTATACTATGTGCGGGATAGGCTGCTAAGATGCAACGGCCTGGAATTATTTGCCCCAATGCCTCTCTCAACATAGAGAACCTTTTAAGTTCTTAAGGCTTTGTTTCTTTCCCCCCACCCCGCCCGAAGGTAGTTCTGCTGGGATCAACTTTGGCCGTTCTGGCACCTCGTTCTACCCCCCCCCCCCTCCTCGTCCCTCCCCTGCGTTAAAACCAACGTGGGCTTTTCGTCACACTCTAAATGGATTCTCCATAGCCACTTTTCCCCTTTGAAATGGCTTTCCTCCCTTTCCCTTTCTTTATGTAACGACCCTCCAGCGTGGCCAAACGTGTCTTTCTGAGTATGGAAAGAAGTACGTGAATTAACCCCTATGTAAGAAGAGCTTTTTTTTTTTCCTTTCCTGAAGACTCTTTCCCCCTCCCCAACCCCCAAGAGGCAGTCTCGTTAGCATTTGTGATTCTTGTGGAGATAGGCGTGTCCTGGAGTACATTTATTAGCTAAGATTCTTTTCCGTGTTAGCTTCACTTGGTTTTTTGTTTAATCGTTTTCCTTTTCGGACAGTTTATGTAGCCTCCTGTCCCTTGTTCCCCCACGGTAGGCGTTCCTCCCGGTGCATCAGTCTTCCCCCCTTTCGCCTGGAATACACTGATGGTCCCCGTTCTTTTCTTCCAAAAGGCGTCCGCGCTTGATGGTTTCTTTTCTGACAATGAGACCACCATTCCCTCCGATGCACTTCCGCAGGTTCCTCTTTGTTAGCTGTGTGTTGATTTGGCCGTATTCACTTTGCTTCTGTTGCGTTTTTGGCCAGATGGGGCAGTCCGTATTTCATTTGTCAAGTCCGGCTTCTTCCCTTTCCTGACCAAGCTTTTTTTCATAGTGATTTCCCCTTTTGCTTGGTCCAGGCTACTTATCTCTCTCTTTCCTCCTCGTTGTTTTGTAGTCTATTAAATTTAGACTCAGCCAGTACTTTTTATTCCCCCCCCTTTTTATGAGTACACTCCCCTTGTCTCAGCCCCATGACCAGGAGACCTGTTCCCCTCGTTCTCCTCCTTCCCCCTCTGAGAATTCCCTTGCCTCCTTCCCCACCTGTTAGCTAACCTGGTTCTTTTCTTTTTCCCATTTCTTTCCGTAATAAAACCCCCCACCAAACACCAACAAAAAAAAAAAAACAAATTTTTTCTCGTGCGCCGTCGATTCGTGTTCCGCTGCTTCTTCAGATTGCTGTTTGAAAGTCCCCTTTGAGCAGCGTTTTCTCCCCCCGTTAGATTGGCCTGGCAGGGAAGTCCCCGAGGCCATCGAATTGGAGTAATGATCTACATAGTCCCGGAAACAGCCCCCCCCCTCATAACAAAACACCCCTTTTCAGTCCCACGGAAAAGACTTACGTGCAATCCAATACAGGGCTGTCCCATCCATACTTCTTTCCAGCATCCCCCACCTCTTGTAACGAGCGACTGGGCCTTTGTGGTTTGGTCTCCTTAGTGATGCTCTCGTACTTCCTTTAAGGTCTTCCTCTCCCTCTTTCTCGGTCTAATATTCTCCTCCGGTTTTCTTTTTTTGTGACACCTACTATTGCCCTTCTGACGCCTCAAGTTTTTTAAGCTTTGTATTCTCCATTCCATTGATTGGCTCGATCTTCCTCCCCCAACCGGGTTTTTTTTGTTGTCGCTTTTCTACTCTCTCGATTGAGAGTGCGGCTTTGGCCAAAACCCCCACAACCCCCCACAACCCCCCACCCCCAAACCAACCCCCCACCACCAAACAAACCAACAAACAACCCCCCCCCCAAAACTTATCCCTCCCTCCTTCTTCCAAGGGGTCCGCCCGCGCCTTCGGCCCTTAAATTCGTCATTTCCGCCCATATGTGCGAGGTCGTTTTTGCTACGTTTCTAACGAGTGGACATCTGAAGACCCCTGATCCCGCCCCTCATTAAAACGAGGGGTGTCCCCCCAAATTAACCTTTTTCTGAACCCCTCTTCCCCCTCTCGTGTCTCTTGCCCCGGACGTTTATTGAACCTTCCCCCTCCTTGGTTTTTTACTTCCTTTCCCAAGCAGTTTGCCCGACCCCCCCGTTTAGACTCTCCTCCCCCGAGCCTCCCTACTTTGCCTTATTTTTTTGAATACCGACGACCCCATACCGGAAACTGCACTCCCTCTTCACGTTTTCATTGGATCCCCCTCTGCGGTCCTTGGCCCCTTGTTTACCTCCCTTTTGGCCTCTTCCCCCCCTCCCCGATTTTTCGTCTTAGGCTCTTTAACCTTAATTCCTGGTGCCGTACTGCGCGGCCTAGCCCACCATCTTCCCCGTCGGTTATAACACACCTGTTTTGACGCCCTTTTTCTGTTTTCCAAGTCCAGGCGCGCTGTAATTCTTCCCCTTTGGCCTGCTACGTCGTCCTTCTTCACCATTAGTTTCTTGGATCATGTGCGGCATTACGTCCTCCTCAGGTTTCTCCCCTCAATTCTGGCTCAATTTGCCCACCATTGATCAAGCCTGTTTGTAAAGATCCCTCCCTTGAGTCCAATAGGTGCTGTCCGTATCTCCCGCGCCACGCTCTCATTAATCCCCCCCCCCCGATCCTCCGCGATAATTCTTTTCCCTAAGCGCGGTACTTCGTAGGCAACCCCCCCTGCTTTGATACGCAAATGGATGCTTTATAGCGTATCTATCTGTGTCGCCGAGCCGGGCCCTCATGATGCGAGTTTCTTAGCGATTCCCTTCCCCCCCTGACCCCTGGTCCTTCGGAGGTTGTTCTTCATCACCAGAATCTGACCTGAATGCTTTCATCCCCAAGCCTTCTCCACTTTGTTGGTCTCTTGTTGGTCTGAGAGGAATTCTTTCGTTTTTTCCTGTGGCACCTCTTTCTGCGATTCGCTGTCTTGCCATGCTTTTTTGCGTTACCCCCCCCGCCCTCCCCCCCGGCCTTCCCGTAAAGTTGACACCCCTTCCCTCTTGCTCTAATTCGCGCCTAAAGTTTTTTCGTGCTTTATGTTTTCTGGAAATTTTCCGGTCCGCGGGGGCCGTGTCATGGTCCCTCTCTCCCGTCCTCTCGCAACCCCCTCTTTTTTGGTTATCCCCGGTGGCCAGCATCTTCTATCGCTTCTCGAAAGTTCCTCCTCCTTTTTAGTCTACTCCCCTCCACCCCCTGAAATCCACCGCATAATGCCCTACTTTTTCCCATCGAACCACTCCGACTGTTGATTGAGCTTCAAACAGCGGTCAACAGATCAGGTTACTCATGTGATCAAAGTTTTTTCCTCCTATCCACACCCAAGTTTTCTCCATTTGGTTTTGCGTCGCCGCCAGGCCCGCCGCAGGCCTTTACCGTTCCGTTTCTTTTCCTATCTCTCAAGCTCCGTGATCTTGTTCTCAGAATTCATTCGACCAGATTAAACCCCCCCCTTTTATGCAAGGTCTAATTGTACCGGTTTTCATGTAGTGCAGAAGCCCACATACCACAAGAACGCCATTACAACTAATAGACGATGCTTTCCCCCTGAGTTGGCCCTTGTCTTTCTTTCCTCCCGCCACTCTAGCGAGAATAGTTTCTTCAAATGTTCTCCCCCCCCTCCGACCACAGATCGACTGGCAATGCTGCTTCACTTACAAGAGTCTCTTTTACCCTGTCCCTTCTTTAACCATGACTTTCTGTTGATTTCGAGATTGGACTTCCCACACGTAGTTTCCCCTACTTTTTACTTTCGGATTTCCTGAATTGAAGCCCTCTCAGTTCGCGCGTCTTTGTATTTCCCCTTCAGTTTTCTCGTGTTGTTGCTAGCCCCCCGACGATGGGCCTTTTCCTGTGTCTCGATTGAATGGAGCATGGCTAGCGCTGCGCTCGTGCCTTGTCTGTTTCTCTTTCCCTTATCATGGGAATCCTCGCCATAGTATGACCCCATTCTGTGCTTTTTTAGGCGTTTTGGCCGCTGATTCGTTAACTCCTAGAAGTTTAGTGATAGTTCCCTTTCCCTCGCAGAACTCGGCTCTTTACTTCAGCTGAGACCCCCACTCTAGTTAACCACCTTTAACCGCTCTAGGCGTCCCCCCTGCCGTCAATAGTCAATTGCGTTCGTCGTCTCCCTGCTTATTTTCCTTCGTCCCAGGGAAAGTTCATATCCCCCTCTTTCTCTAGGCGAGTATGACCTCCCTGTTAGTTAATTTATTCTTTCTCCTGAACCCCATGCACTACCCTAATAAAATGCCAAGGCTCACCGACATATGCGTTACCTTCAGGCGCTCGTCCCCCGTTCGCAATGAAAGATCGGCTGATTCGTCCCGGCGTAAAGTCGAACCTCCCGCGTTTTAGGTCTTTGCCGCGTCTCATTTGAATACTCCTCTCGGACTCCTAGGCAGGATGACGGTCCCTGTCACTAACAATCCGCCCCAGCCTCCCCCTTTCTTCTAACACAAAAATCGGTCTCTTTTTCATTTTCGTCTACCGCTACTAAGTCTTAAGGCACTCCTTTTTGGTCTTCCTGAGGATTTTGCATGACCCTCGTGAAGTGATTCTCCCATTTTGAACTCAGAGAGTCTGAGTGGCTGGAGTCAGTTCCTTCCCCTCCGTCCCAGCCACCATTATTACGTTCCAACTGCGTCTTGCCCAGAGCAACTTTAGGTTTTTCCCCCTCGTGTTTAATTTGGAAGTTCCCCAGTTTTGGTGTCGCCCCTGGATTCCAGATTCACCAATATCTTCCCTTTTGGTCCAGGCCGTTCGTCCCGTGTTGACCGGAAATCCGTATTTTCCCTCCTGTTTAAGATGCGGACAGTCCGTCTTATCAGGCCGAGGGTCCATTTCCTGAGAAGATATCGTCACCCTCTGACAACCTTTCCCTTTTCTTGACCTTGACCTGCCGTACCCTGAACGAACTTTAGCGTGGTCTTGAGCCGATATCCCAACACAAAGCGATTTTTTCGATCTTCCTTACAGTGTTCTTCTTCCCCCTGCAGCGTTCCCTCTTAAGAGGCGTGGTACAAACCTCTTTCCCCTGATAGCCCTGGACAATCCGTTCCGCGTATTCCTATAGCGGCCGCAAAGTTGACGGCGACTGCGCCATTCTAAACATTCCGTTATCAGGCGCTACGGTTTCCCCCGAACCAACCTGTCTGATTTTGGAGCATTTTTCAGTGCCAACTAAATTAGAGGAT
>Ga0179593_1601019_pt1 | contig 16646 bp, 12 predicted proteins | sample CZODoug2_1_08_16_FD_185931 | JGI IMG/M metagenome (GOLD analysis project Ga0179593, IMG submission 185931) | Vadose zone soil fungal communities from Angelo Coast Range Reserve, California, USA - CZODoug2_1_08_16fungal (PacBio error correction) | ecosystem: Environmental > Terrestrial > Soil >... | reverse complement strand
TGGGATATGGCTTTTTCCACCTGTTTCTAGGTACTTAGCCCCTCCTTATCGTGCCTCCTCCACCCCCTGAGCCCTCAGATCCTCCTCTCTCTTCGCCGCCGTCACCCTGGATTTAGATAAGCCAGCTCCTTCTTGACTTCTCTTATCTTTTTTTTGTCTTCTTCTCCCCCCCATCTTTCCCTTCCTGTGTTGTTGTGGGTGTGGGTCGTTCGAGTTACCCCCCAAGATTCCTTAATACCTCCCTTTGCTCCAGAACTGTGTCGCCCGCGTCTCTTTTCATCTATTGCTCGGTTGCCTGACTCTTTTCCTTGAACTTTTTACATCCCCTTTTTCCGGTTCGCCCATAATCTTTTCCCATAGGCTCTTACTCACTTGTCATCTCCATGCACTCTCCCTCTCTCCCGAGCCTGTGCGCTTTCCTCTTTACCCTCCCGCCTAGTAATCTGTCCTTTCGTCACATCTATTTAGGTCGAACCCCAAACTAATTCTCCCTTCCCTTTACTTTTTTTGGGGTACGGCCCCCCGGATAGACGCTCTTTAACTGCTTTCGAAAGAAGTTAGATTGAGCTGGTTGAGTAGCATTTCCTGTCTCGCCCGCAGTGCGTTTGCTTCTTTATAGAGTCTCGTCATTTTTTTCTCTTCGGGGAGTACCCCCCTGTGTGTCCTTTTTCAGCCCAGTGGAGCTTGGCGCTGATCTTTGAACGTCGTTTTCCTCCTTCCTCAGGCGCGCCCCCTACACCCCTCGTTTGGCGGGGTTCCCCGACCTTTTCGTTCCCCCCCCCTTGAAGGTAGCGGCTGTCTCCACCCTTCCTCGTTCCCGGACAAAAAAACATTTGGTTTTTTTCCTCCTTCCCCCCCCCCTCTTCGATCCAAACAAGACTAATTCTCCTCTACGTCCCCCCATAGAATTATGCCTAGGCCCCCTCTGCAACATAAGCCCTTTTCTCACCTTTTCCCCCCCCCTTTTTCAAATTCTTAGCAAAGGTACCTTTGAATACATTCCCCTTCCTTTCTAACTTTTGGCGCTGGATTGTTGGTCCTCTAAAAGGGGCCAGTGCGATGCTCCCCCTTCCCCTCAGCCTCAAATCTTCCCCCTGTTCCCACCCCCGCTCAGACTCTGTTGGACCTTTTGTCCCTCTCCTCCTTTTTTGTCTCCAGCGCTTAAAACTACCGTTTCGTCCCCCCCTGGTAATAGCGGCTTGGTCTTCCCTTTTGCCTTTTGGATCCTTCTTTTCGTGCCGCATCGCAGGCCTGTGAGTTCCCCGCAAACCCTTCGCGCAGGGCGCTTCGCGCTGACTGGTTCCTCTTCTCTGCTCTTTGATGTCTTTCTCAATTTGCGTGGTTTCCTGTAGGCCTAGGGGCAGAATCTACGTCGTCCCCTTCCGGCTGCGGAGGTGCTTTGTTGTGTCCCTTTAAGTCTTCCCTTGTTTTTTTTCACGTCTTCTCCTTTCTTGACCGGTAATTCTCGAAAGAGGTATGTCCGTCCTCTTCTCCGGTAAAAACGCGGAGTTGGTTTTCTTGTTTCTTTATAAATGAGTATTTCCTTTTTCTTCCTTGACTCTCCCGTCAACTGCTGAACAGCCCCACCTTTTGTGTCGTCCGGCCTCCCCACCCCAAAGGACCCCCCTTTTGAACTTTTTTTTTTCTCGCTCTCCCCAACAATCCTCTCCAGGGTTCTTTGACTCTATTGGACACGTTCCCAGCCTTCTCTGCTGGTGCCTCATGACCTCCCCTTTTTTACTCCGGTCGTTCCCCTCAGAATCAAAAAAGAGCAGTCAAATAAGGATTAAGGGTACTTGATGTCCCCCCTTTTTTTTCTTTTTTAGGAATTCTTGCGAGGCAGATTTTTTCCTTCCCCCGGTTTCTTTCTCCTCCTTTCTTTTCCCAGGCATCTTGTTTTTCTGTGCCTCGTGCCCCATTGACGATGATCAAAGCCTTCTTTCTTTTAAGAGCCGATGCTCCGGTCAAATCTTTCTCTTCCTGCCCTTCCTGTAAAACTTCTTCGCCAGTCCACCCAGAAACTCCTTCAGAAAGAGGCCTTCCGGGAGAACCAGGGATGGTTGTCCTTCCTGGTAGTAGTCTTCTTCTTCTCCGCCGTTTCCGCGCAGTTTTTTTGAAGTTTCTCACCTCCTTTCTGTAGTAACGAGAGATCGCTATAAGAAGAAATAGCTTCCCCTTTTCTGAAAGCGGACGAGGACTCTTCCTTTCTCAATTGAGATGTTTCTTTTTGGTCTGAACTGCCTTCCCCGTCCCCCCCATTTTTTCTTCCAGTAGACTACCCCCTAGGTCTTTTCCTCGAATAATAAGTTTGTGGTTGTGCCTAGATGACATATTTGTTATGGGCTTTCTGGTCATCTGCTCCGCTCCCATCTTTGCTTTCCAACGTCAAATTCACCCTCATAACTTGCGCCTGCCTATATAATCGTCAGTCTTCGCTAGTCACAGCTGGATCTGCTTGGATAAGTTCTACACCCCCGCTTACGGGCTCTTTACCACAACTTTGCAATTCGGAGGAGCCCCCGACTCCCGAAAAACAAGCTTTTGAAGCGCTTTAATCTCTCAACCTTTCTCTTCTCAGCTATTGCTCCCGCTAGGTTGAACCCTTTCAACCTCCTGCTTCTTGACTTTACATCCCCTGGTCATCTCTCATTCCATCAATGAAGGAAACAGCGTCCCTCTCTTCCTAAGATATGCGCCTTTCCTTTTCCCGTATTCAGCTTTCTTGCCTCCATCCTCCTTTTTTTTTTTCATCTTCCTCTTCGTCACTCACTCCGGACTGACCACGGCGCCCATATAACCACAAGCCAAAACTATGTTTGTCCCGTTCCTAGCCATTTTTGGCGTTCTTTTTTTTTTCTGTTAACCTCTCTCCCCGCAAATCTTCTGTGCGGTTTTGGAGTAGAAAGGTAACTTTCTTCAGAGAGGAGCAAACGGGGTCACCCCCTTATACCTGTTTGGTTGATTTCTTCCCCTCTGCAGCCTTCCGCCCGGAGAGACCCCCTCCTTTTTCCCCGTTGAGCTTGGGCGCTTTTCTTTCGTGCTCATGTCAAAGGTCGATAAAACTCCTTTCTTCCCCCCACTTACCCCAAAACCAACTCGCGTTTTCTTCTCGCCCCTATCGACGCCTTCTCCTTCATACTTTACTCCCCTTTATTCTTCCCCCTTGGGTGGGTTACCCCCTTTTCTTCCCCCCCTCACCCTCGACCACTGCCCATCTTCTCGCTTCCTTCCTCTTAAATAGAGTTATGTTTTTTTTTTATGCCAGGCCTAAAGCGCTTTTTTTACTACCCTTTCCGCGATTCCCTTCCTCACCCCTATCCCTGTCACAGTCTCCTCTCGAGAAAAGCTCCCTTCTCGATGGATTTTGGCGATTGCCTCTTTCCCCTTTCTCGTGACCACAGCCTTCCCCCCTTCCCCCCCCCCTGCCCTATCAAGCGCCGTTGACTTAACCCTGTATTTATCCCTTCTCTACTACGTTGGTTGTGGCGGTGATCTCCACTACGGCAGTCCCACCGCTATTTTCTTTTTTGGTTTCCATTGCCGCTGTTTGTTTTTTTTTTCATGGTTTGAGGGTCCCTGCCCCTCCCTTCTTCAGGGTTTTTCCCGCGGCATTCCTGATGTATTAGTTGTCACCCTCCTTGTACCTTTGAATACGGCTTCCTGCCCTCTATTGAAAAATGTAGTCTTTCGGTGCTCTGTACTTTAAGTTTTTTTTTTTTCTTTGTTTTGTCGTGCTCTCCATTTAGCCCCCTGGTCCAACACCCAAAAAGGGTTTTTTTTCTAGTAAAGGGTTAGGTTTTCTTTGTCTACTTTCCGTATTCCCATCTTTTGGGCCTGCGAGTTCTTCAAACGCGGCTTAAAGTGTTTTTTTGCTTTCTCTTTCTGAGGGCAGGTCTGCGTTACCTATCTTCCACTGCCTCTCGCCAAGCTCCCTCCCCCTACACCTATTTTTTTCCCGCAACAATTCAAACACTAGCGGTCCTTGGGTTTCCCTTTTCTTCTCACCCAAAACCTTCTAGCACGGGTGTTCAGCCCCCTTTTCTTCGCTCATTGGACAGTGGCGGGTCCCCTCCCTCCCTTTCTGGCGCCTCCGCTTTTTTTCCCCCTCTTCGTCGAGCCCCTATTCCCAAATCTTTTTTTTTCTCCTTGAGACGCTCTTTTTGCTTTTCGGCGTTTCGCCCTTTAAGAAATAGAGGGTTTCCCCTAAATTTCACTCTGAGGACGATGCGGTGCTTCCCCAGCTGGACGCGCACAATGCTCTTCGGGGCTTGTTCCGGCTCTTAGTCTCTTTCCTCTCTTTTGACGTACTTTATTTGGTCCCCTCCGATTGAATGCCCCCTTTTTTGAGATGTCTTTTACGTCCTGCAAGCCAGCTTTTCCGAGCAAAAGCTCTCTCCCAATTCTGCTGGAGAGAAACCATGCTCCCCCAGGCTGTGAGCTTCCCTTTCCGCTAGTCGTCGATTTTTTTTTTCTTTTTGTCTTCTCCGCTGCGACCTTGCGCCTCCTTTTCCCTGGAGATAGTCAAAAGATTCAATTTCTTTTGTAGGCACGAGACCGAAGAACCCCTTGCATACCTTCCCCTCCCTATCTCCCCTTTAATGGAGCTTCTCTCATCACGGCTTTTGTCCTTCCTGGTCGAAAGATGCGCGCTTTTCCTCCTATCAACCCCTTGTGAGCGTCTTTCCCCTGAACTCCAGAACCCTTTTACATATCCTCTTTTGGAGAGAGGCAATATTGTTATTGGCTTTTCTTCGAAGCGATCCCAATGTTTTACCCTCTCCTTCCCGCGAGCGTTTCCTCCTTCTACACCTCCCTACAGCTTTCCATTTCGATTTTCCCCTCCTCAGTCCCCCCCTCCCCCTCTCCTGTCGGATAGCAGCGTGACTTACTTGGCCTAAACCGCTTTTTTGATTACGATATTTATCCGTCATCTCATTTTCTTTTACGAAACCAACAACGATCGAAGATACGGGGACTCCTCCAAGAACTGGGTAGAAAGCGTTAGCCTCTTCTTTCCTAATATTTTGATAGTTTTCTCCCCACCTCTTCTCTCGTTAAAGTTTTAAACTCTTCAATATCCTTTTCTTCGTTACCCAGCGTCATCTTTTCGCGATCCTTTACCTGTTTCCGAGAAACAAGCCCTCCTCTGGGAGATTACGCTTAACGAAAGACCTTCTTTTTCCCCCTTGCCAGGTAACAACTTGACTCGCCACCCCGACGCTTCCCCCACAAGACCAACCCTTCTAATCCTTATTTTTCCTTCTTCGTGAGGGGCGTACTTTTTTAAAGGAGTAAGAGAGGCGCCAGCCCCTTGGAGCGGGTTGCTCGCCACGTGTCCAATGCCGCCCCGCAGGCGCCTTGATTCTTTTTGGAGCGTAGGCCCCCTCCCTCATGTCCTTTTTCGGCCTTTCGTATGAGTAGGCATGGAAGCCAGTTTAGCTTTCTTTGACGTCGTTCTGGATTTTCCTCAGTCTCCTCTATAACGCAGTTGATCCACCCCCCAACCCCCCTCGCGTTCTCTTAAGCTTGTCGCCAGAACCCCCTTAATCTTCCTTCAAAAACAGTTGGTGGGGGGGGTACCTTTTTCTTCAATTTGCAACACGGTCCCCCCCCCCAAAAAGTGCCCCTTCCTTGCCAACTTTCTCACAGCGCACCCCCCCATCGACCCCTCTCCTCACCTGAAGACGCAGAGAGCCCCAACGTTTTTGCGAGGGTATCAACGGTAAAAGTACCCAGATTTCGTCAAGCAATCCTTTTCTTGGCGTGCCCTCACTTTTTTTCCAAGACCGCCCAAACCCCCCTCCTTCACCCTCCAGCCCGAGCACAAGATCTTTTTGACTTAACGGTGTTTTTCTTTTAATAATACGCAGTGTTGTTGTGATGCCCTCCTTTCATTCAAACCTCTCTTTTTACCGCGGCTGTCCTTCGGTTTTTTTTTTTGGGGTTTCTCCTTTTGAGGGCTCGCCCTCCTCCAAGTGTTCCCTTTCCTCTCCTGTTCCTGGTTCTCCCACTCTCCTTGATTAGGATTCCTGCTCTATTGACCTTTTTTCTTCAAGTTTTTATGGTTGCGCTGTGACTTTTCCCCTTACTTTTTGCCCTTCCGGTTTAGTGCTTCCCTTTGTGAAAAGAGACTTTGGTTCCCCCCCCCTTTTTTGTATTTTGTTTGGCCTGCATTTTTCCTTCTTTTCTTCCTCCTCTACTCTATTTCGTCTAAAAGGACGGTAACTTTTTTTTCTACCATGAGTTATCGGCCTCCTTTTCCTTCCTTCACCATCTCAACGGGCTGCTCCCCAACACCCTTCCATGTTCCTCCCTTTTAATACCCCCTTCTTTCAGAGGTGCCGCCAGCTTCACAAAAAAGTATAGTCACGGGTTAATTTTTGAAGCGCATGCGGGCGTCACTTCCTTTTCCCCTGACTAAAACCAGCTCAGCGAAATTCTTCCCCGTGACCGCCTTCAAGAGCGTCCAACCCCGAGCAGTTCCCTTTGAGACTCCGTTTGTTCTTATCTTGTGGTCTACGTAACGAGAGAATCTTTGCGCCTTTGCCTCTGATCCCCTCTTGGTGCTTATCTTAGCAAAAGGAGCGATGGAGGTCTTGTCTTCCTTTCCATGACGATGATCAAGCGCCCTTCCTCTTTTCGGCTGTGACTCCTCCATTCTATTGACCTGTCCAATTTCCTACCTACTCTTTTTGACCCTCCCCCCCCCTAGAAACTTAAGTCAATCTTCTTGCCCTCTCTCTTTCACAGGGCTGGCGTGGCCGAGTCCCTTAGTCTCTGAGCGTGTTGTTGTCTTTCCCTTGCTCCGCCTAGATTCCCGCTCTCCACAATGCCCCCCTCTCTCTTTCCTGCGCCGGCTTATCGAAGCCCCCCCTCCCTCTTCGGGAAAGAGAAGCTTTTCCTTTGGGCGCATGTTTCTCCGCGTCCAGGCGTTTTGCCGAGATTTCTTTTTTTTTTTTCGAGAAATTGTTTTCGGCCCTATCTCTGTCACTCTAAAAAAGAGTGCATCTCTCTTCCCTCCTAACTTAGTTTGTGGTTGTTGAGATACCCACTATTTGTTTCCTTTTTCTGGGTCAACATGTTTTTCTCTTCTTGAAAGACCAACTTCACCTCCCTCCCTGATATCGTTGCTTTCAGCGACGTCACAGATTTTTCTTCCTGGAAGATAAGCCCTCTTTCCTCTCTTGACCTACACGCTGATTATCTTTTCCCTTTTGTACAAAGTCCCTCATAGTTCTTTCGCAGTCGGTACCAGACTCCCTCAACCACTCTCTTCTAGACGCGGGACTCGGCAGTCCCTCCTGGTCTCCCGAGTCGCTCGACTTTTTGCTCGAGTTTGCCTCTCCGCGAATTTTTCCTTTTCATTCCAATTTTCTGTTCCTTCCCCCACAGAGTTTTCCTGAGCTTTATCCTTAGCTTGATCATAGTAAGGTACATGCTCTAGCCGAAGCCGCCATCGAAAGCCTGTGCGGCTTACCCGCTCCTCGTCCTATGGCTTCTCTACTTTTGCCTCCCCTGACTTCCCCCCTCTCGTAACCCTATGCTTAATTTTGATTCCTTATTTGAGTTTTTTTCTCTTTTTAACGGAGTCACGTCGTCTCAGAAGTTAGAGTGCCTTCTTTCTTTCCTTGTCCCTCGCTCCCGCTTTGCCCCCGGCTTTTTTTGAGAGCTTCTGCCCCCCCTTTTTTTTTTTTTATTTTTTTTCGGAGCGTACACTTCTTTTTATTTCTTCAGTGAGCTTGGCGAGATTCTGACCTTTAGTCTGAGATATGTAATAAGGCTCTGTCTTCTCACCCCTTCAAAAAACCTTATCGTCCCTATTTTCGTGTAATATCCTCCTTCCGTCCCTCCCCCATACTCCCCCAAAACCTTGGTGGTGGGGGTCCGTTTTCAATTTAAAAATAGAGCACGACCCCCCCCCACCCCCACCCGCCCTCCGGCTCAGCCTTTCTGCCCCAAATTATTACCTCCCTCGCAACCCTTTCAAATAGATCAGTCGCCGCTCTCCCCCCTTTCCTTGCCTTTCCAACTCAGTCCCTGCGACTCCGAGACTTTCATGAGAGCAGGGATTGCGGGCGCCTCCTCACCTTCTTTTCCCTCTGAGTGATGGTCCCCTCGGAAATTTTCTTACCAGAGAGTTTTTTCTCCCTCTCTTTTCCTTCCTCTTCTCTAAATACCTTTGGCTTCCTTTTTGTCCCCATTCCTTTGCTTTTTCTTTCATACGGGTGAGGGGAATCTCCCCTCCACTTGGCGGAGTTCGAGCGGCATGATCACTGGGTTTTTGATAACCCTCACTTTTACCCTTTTCTTCGGCTCTTCCTCCCTGTAGTTGTGTGGCTTGTAGGCCTAGGCACGACTTCTTTTTTTTTGGACATGCCGATGAGCCGGAGGGGTTTTGTCGTGCTCGTTCCGTTTGAATTTACGTCCAATATCTTTTTTTCCCCCCCCCCCTTTTTTTGTTTGATTCGTACCTTTCGGCTGATTCGGTTACAAGCCTGTTCCCCTTTTAAGCTTTTCCATCTATCTTCCAGAGACTCTTCCCTTCTTTCTCAGTTGACCGATTCAGAATCGCGCCAAGCTCCTGGGATGAAATCCCTCAACCTACCACTCTTTTTTTCCCCTCTGCCTCCACAAAGACTCCCCGCTTTCCCTTTTTCGCGTTCTTCACCCACCCTTTGCAACCTACTACCCTTCTGTTTTTCTCCCGTGAAAGAGGAGTCAGAGAGCCGCCTCCACCCTATCCGTACCAAAGTAAGCTGACTTTACTTGTTTCTATAGTTTGGGTTTTTTCTCTGCTGGGATTCTTTTCCCCGGGTTCCTGTCCTTCTAGTTCCCCCTTCTGGAGGTTTTCAGGGGCCTCGCCCAGTCCTCTACTCGGGATGGGGAGCGTGCATGTAAAGGATCTCCACACTCTCCGATAGTAGTAAGCCTTTTTTCTGCATGAGGATGTTTTCTTCTGAACCTCCTTTTTTCAGACTCCAGCCCTCTTAAACGCAGTTTAGGAGAAAGAGCTCTCCCCTCCTCTCCAGGGCTGGCGCTGACGGAGTACGCTTATTAGTCGCGAGTGTCGTGCTTTTAGTCGTTTCTTCTAGACGATAGTTGCCGGACTTCGTTCCCAAAGACCAAATTCCTTTCCGTCCTTTCTCCTCTTCTTTTGAATTGCAAGCCATCGAGGTTACCTGCGTCCTCCGCGACGAGGATATAGCATGCGGCGTGCTTTCTTCGAGAGGAGTTTGACTTTTTCCCCTCTCTCTCCCGAGTGATTTCCTCGGCGCTTTTCACACTATTCCCCTTCTTGTTGTTTGGATGTTTATGCACTAGTGGTTGTTTTTAATCGACAGAGCTAACCATGTTCCGTAGCCTCTCGGCGAGATATTCTCTCCCCCCCCATGTCAACTCGCTCCCCAGGCATATCATCGGTCTTCCCGTTTCTGTCATGATAAGACAGATCTCTCCTAATACACCGCGAGTATCTTTTTCTGCTACTGCTATTTTCGAAAAGTCGCTCAATATTCGTCAGCTCAGGCGTCGCCTCCAACGCTCAACCTTCCTCTCAGAAATTTTTTCCCTCCCCTCCTGTTCCCTTCCGGTTCGTTCCTCTTTTTTCTTCTTCACTCCCATATTAAGTGGCGGTTTCCTTTTCCATCTCATCTGGTTACCCTCCCCTTTCTTCCGTTCACCACTAAATATCTTTCTCTCTCTCCCAAGCCTCAGTCCCCGCTTGCTTACACGCCAGCAAAGTAATATGAGTCATTCCGCAAAACTATATTTCAGGTACGATCACCCCCACGCGCAATCTCCCCCCCTTTCCCTACAACCTAATAGGCTGATGCTCCCTTTTTTTTTTTTCCTCCGCTTTTAACTTTTCATCTCTGTTCTTAAGATGCCCTTTTTTTCTCAACTTTTTCCCTCTTCCCAGGCGGTAAAAAAAATTGGGTGAAAAATTTCTATCTTTTTTTTTTTTTTTAGAGAGTATTGCCCCCTTTTTCCGTTTTTCTTTTTCTTTTTTTTTAGGTGACTTGGATTAGACCCCCGGTTGAGCTTGTTTATGAACGGAGTGCTGAGATAGGCAATTCTCTGCCTATACTTTTCATTTATAATCACCATCCCCCCCCCCACCTCGCGTTTCACTCAGGACCCCTTTCATCCGTCCGCCCCTTCACCACTTCCCCCCCAAACTTTTTTGGTCACAGGTCTATTTTCTTCTAAAAAACTACGTATCCCCCCCCCCAACAAGCCCTACGGCCTCCCCTTAAATAGCGCTTCCCTTACCCGGCGAATTTTTCCTCCCTTTTCAAATTCTCTTTCTCCTTAAACAGTCTGGATCAACGCCCTTAAAAGGATATGGAAGAGAGAACGCTCTTCTTCTCTTCTTGATTTGAGTGCGATGTTTTTCCCATTTCCTCTCTATTTTGCGTCCCTTCCCAAAGGATTCCCCCTTTACGCAGACCGCTATAACAGCCCTTTTCCCGTATCTTTTCTTTTCAAAGTGTTGAGATCTCTCAATCTTTTCCTAATAGGTAAGAGAGGAGGATTCGGTGTTTCCTTGCCCTTTTGTCGAGGCTTGGGTTCCCCCTCCTCCCTCTTCAGCCTGTTGGAGGATCTCTCAGGGCTTGAGTTCTCGTTGAGACCCCTCCCCTTTTTCTTTTTTTGCTACTGGAAACGTAGTCTTCTTCCCGTTTTCTTTTCTCTGTAGGCCTAGGCAGAATCATTTTCATTTTTGACCCTTAGGATGAGCCGGAGGTCCCTTTTTTTTTTTTTTTGTCCGTGTCGTAAGTTGTTTCCAAAGAGACGGGTTGTACTAGTATTCTTCTTACGGTGTATGTTTTCCTATCTCCCCTCTGGTTGGGTCTCCCCCCTCCCAGTAAAATCTTCTCTGTGTTGATTATAGATGGTTATAGTCCCCCCTCTACAGATCTCCCTTCAAAGGAAGTAAGAATGCGCCCTCCTCCGGTTTGTAAGCCCTAACCCCTCCACAATACCACCTCTCTCTGGCAGTACTCTCTTTCCCCCCCACTAAGGGTCCCTTTGGACTCCTGTGGGAGATCATTGGACCCCCCTTTTTCCCCCCGATCAAAGCTAACTTCTGCGCCTCGTTTACCTCCCCCTGATTCGAGCCGACGCACTCCACATGCTCCCCCCTAGGCTGAAGGGTTTCTCTTTTGTGGTTGAGTTTCCTAGGCAGCAAATAGTAGTTTACTTTTTCCTCCAGATGGGCCCGCGGACGCTCCATTTTGAGGATTAGGGATTGGGCTCGTTCCCCCTCCCCCCTCTCTCAAGAGCCTCTTTTCTCTTCCTTCTTGCCGGATGTTGACTTTCCCTGAGCCAGATTAGATTGGAATTCCTTGTTCAATTCGAACTTGAAGCCAGCGGGGACAGGCAACCGAGCAACCTTTTTGCTCCTCGCTGAGCGACGCCCTTTGCCCCAAGGGTGCCCGCGTAGTTTTTCTTTGCTCCGCAGTCTTTTGCTACCCCCTGCGCCCCCTTTAAGCTAGCCCCAACATCCTGGAAATAGCGGTGTAGGTTCCTCGTCCTCGCTCTGCTTACCCTCTCCTGTGACGGCGTGCTTTCTATCTCTTCACTTTCTCTGTGGCTGATAAGTCTTCTTGGTAGGCACGAGCGCGCCGATCCCCGCGAAAAATGGTATCCGTTCCCCCCTAAAGCCCCCCCTTCTCTCTTTTTTTTAGAGTCTCCTGGTCTTTATGACTCCCCCGCGCTCACTGTTTCTCTTTCCCTTGACGAGATCGTGCAGACCCCAACCTTCAAACGATCCACGCTTCGGACAGGCTCTTATTTCTTCTTCTGTCACCGCCTCTTTCCAGTCCTTTAGTTACCTCCAACCTCCCTCTATGTGTATTATTTCGTTTTCTCTTTTCGATCCGTCCAAGTCGTTCCCCTTAACTATCGCCCTCCGACGAAACCCTGCTATTCCATCCGCTTTTTCTAGCAGCCCCTGGGTCGCCGCGTCGTCATGCTCTCCTCTAGTTGCTAGGTTGACCCCCAAGATGGCTTCTTTCGGAAATTTTAATCCCTTTCGTTCTTCAATCTCCCTGCCCCCAACAAGCGCTTCTTTTTCTTGATCATCGTTCTTCATTCCTTCCCTCTCCATCTCTTGGTTCCCGATTACATCCCTCTTTCACAGTTGGACAGGGAACCCCTTCCTTCCCTGATCCACCCTCGTCCTTAATTCTCACCAGCCCCAACCACCTCAAGAAACCTTTTTTTTGTATTCCCCCTTTGTCTAATTCTGGCGACTCAAGGTCCTTTGAGGTTTTTTCTTAGCCAATTTTCCTATGCAGAAGGGCGTACCCCCCTTAATTTACCCCCGTGCTATACTTGTTCGTTTTCCCCCCTTTCGCGCTCCTTTTTTCTCTACCACCGTATTTATTTTTTCCATGTTTTCTCTTGGTTTGAGGTCCTTCATTCTTGATCAGGATTGACCCCTTTCTTCCAACAACGGACAAAACCACTTTTTTCCTTCTTTTATCGCATCGCTCCCTCCTTTTTCTTTTCATTAAATACTTACTTTTTTTCCACGAATTCCCCACCCAAAACAGGGGGTGTTGTTCTTTTCCTTCCTCCCACTTTCAGAACGACACACACCAATCCCGGATCAGAAGGAAAGGCCAAACTCTCTCTTTTCTTCCCCTCGGACCAGCGAACCATTTCCTTTGACTACTTACATTTTACAATACTTGGTAAACAGTACCCCTCTTGCGGCTCCCTCGAGAGAATGGATGAGGGCGATCTCCCTTCCCTTCTCTGGCGATGAGTCCCTTTCACATCTGGCATGGACCTTCTACCAAGAGCGTTTCATCTCGCTCTCCCCCCTTGAGTACCGGTCCTTTTTTAATCTCGCTTTTCCTTCCCAGTGAAGATGTGGAGGAGGGCGTGGAAGGGACCTCCTCTCTGTCCAGGTCATGTGAGGGCATTCCTCCCCCGAGATGTCGGACGTTTCCTGTTACTGGTCTTCCCTTTTGTTAACTTTTGTCTCTCTGTTTCTTCCCACTGTAGTTTTGTCGATTTGCGTTTTAGTACTAGGCAGAATCGCTATTTCATTATCAGGATGAGCGGAGGGCTTTTCTTCTTTAAGTTGTTGATCCACGAGCCGTGTGGTACCCTTTTTTTTTATTAAGGTTTCCCTTCTTCCTCTTCCACTAGTTCTTGATTTTTAATTTTTTTCCCAGCGTTTTGTTTGTAAGTGTTGATTACACTGTCTCTTTCCTTACAGATATCAGGAACGACGTCGAATCCCTCACAAGCTCAACGGGCTGTGTCTTCCTCACAGTGAAGGTGGTCCCTCAACAAGGCCTTCTCTTCTCACCCCCCCCTTTGTGTCCCTTTTGGACGTTCATCGGTGCGCATCATTGGGCCGTTTCCCTTAACAGCTAACTTCTGGCGCCCTCTTCCGTTAAAGCTTGCGTCGAGCCGTTCTCCCCCCTTCCCCTGTTTCCCCCTTAAGTCTGCCCTTTCTTTTGGGCCGGTTTTTTTTTGGAGACGTCTTCTCCTGTGGTGTCTTTTTCTTCATGGGCGGATCGTTGGAAAGAGGAACAGGCTTTTCGCTTCGGGATTTGCTAGGAACTTCCTTCCCTCTCTCCGTGCAGATATTCTTACGGCCCCTTTTTTTTTCTTTTTTCAATCCCCTCCTCAGAGTTAAAAATTTCACAGACCCCTGTTTTTTCCTTCCCACAGCGTTCTTCCCCCCCCTGATCAAAGATTGCCCTCTTGCGCTACTCGGAGATTGCGTGGACTCTAGTGTTTTTCTTTTCCTTTTTCGCTTTCTATAGTGAACTTAGCCTCCTTTCCGTGAGCGTAGCGCAAAAAGCCCCCCAGATCATCCCCCGGGGTATTTGAGGCGAGATCTCTCCCATAGAGTTTGACCCCAGCCCTGATCATATAGCACTTGCTTCTTGCTTTCGGCTCATTCTTTTTTAAGTGGTCTCCCCCTCGCGCTGACGAGGCAACATTCTTCTACCGTTTTCTCACCCCCCATTCTATCCTCCCTCAAGTTTTTGATAGAGATTCACTTCTTTTCCCTTTCTGGGTCATCGTCCCATTTTTATCGGAAAGTCGCTCTTCATGGAAAGTTCTCGCCTCACCCTCCTTTCTGAACGTCCTTTTCCCCCTTTTTTCTCCGCAGATGGCTTCTTCTCCCGAGATAGAATCTTTCCTTCCCCCAAGATTCTATCTCTTTTTATCTTCGCTCTAGTAACCTGTCTCGAAACGAACCCCCCCCCCCCTTTTCTTCCACTAAGTTTTCCTCAGCGATCTGGGTCGCGTTTCCCTCTCTCTTTATAATATCTTTGCTGGCCTGTCAGCTGGATTCCTTAGGAAAGTTTTTTTTTTCATTTCCCCCTTCCTCATGGTCCCCCCTTCCTACTATATTTGCCTCTTTTTTTCCATTTTTGCCCTATCCTCGCGCCTGTGCGCTTTTTTCTCAAGAAGCATCGTCCTCTGCGTCCTTTTCCCGGCACCATAATTTTCTTCTGCTCCACGCCGCAATCGCCCCCACTAATCCTTTCAGCATTGAACTTTGTGCTTTTTCCCCTTTTTTCCTTGGATTAGCGTATCAGGCCGCAGCATAGCTTCTTCTTTTTTCGACACGTGTCCAATGAGCGCCCGCCTTTTTTCCCCCTTTGGCATTGCCCACCCGTGCTTCTTTTTTGATAGCGTTCTCCCGCTTTTTTCTTCCGGTTTTCCCTGGGTCTTTTTTTTCCTCGTCCCCTCTCTGGTTCCTTTCCAGTTCGTTTCTTTGTAAATCAGGCTATGGGCATATACCTACTTTAATCACACCTTACACAAACCAACTCTTTTACCGTTTTTTTTAGCCGATCGCTTTCTAATTACCCTCCTTTCTCTAAGAAGCCACCTCCCCCACAACTTTTTTTTGGTCCCCCCTTCTTCCTTAAATTTTCCCCCACCCTCTGCAAGACAAAACAAAAAAGCCTTCCAGTCCGTATTGCCAACTTACCCTTTCTGCCTTTACAGCTGTACGTAATACAGTTTCCTTGAGAGCCCCCTGTCCTTGTTTTTCACTATACTCCAGGATCCATTGGCCCTTTCAAAGAAGCACTGCGCGCTTTTTTGTCACTACTCAAAGGATGGCCCGTTTTCCCCCCCTTCCCCGCCGTCCTTTCCCACCACACTCCTCCCTCCTTCTCTCCTGTGGGATTCCCTGTCCTTCTTTAGTGTTGTTACAAACTACGTAAGTTCCCCCCTCTTCTTTCGCGGCGGTTCGGTGTGGCCCTTGCTCCTTTCTTCGTCTTGGGGTCGGGAAGCATCGCATTTCTTTTGTTATTGCATAGCACGCTTGCTTAGTTCGCTTTTCCTTTTTTGAGTACCTCACCCTTTTTCCCTTCTTTCTTGTGTTACATGTAGTCTATCACTGTTGTTCCCTTTCTGTAGGCTAGGGAAGAATCGATATACCCCCTTTTTGGCCCTTACGGCCCTGAGACGGAAGGGTTTTTTTTTTTTCGAGGTGTGGGGGGGGGGGTTCGCGTCAGGGGGGGTCTCTCCCATATACTGGGTTTAACAACGAAAACAAAAGGGGGAAATGGGGCGGTGTGGGGGGTGGGTTCTGTTTGTTTGGGGGGTGTGGGGGGGGGGGGGTTTTGAAAACCCCAACAACCACAAAACCCCCCTTTGGTGTTTGGTTTAACCACATGTGTTTATTTGGAAGGGTAAAAAAATTGGAAAACCAGGTGGGGGGGTGTATTTGGGGGGCGTTTTGGGTCCCTTTGGTTTCCAAGTCCCCAATTTTCTTTCAATTTTCTAAACAAATTTGCCAAAAAAGTTTTGCTTTTTGCGGTTTTTTTGTGGGCTCTTTTTGCTAAACTGACTTTTCCTTCAGGAGTTGGTTTGTAAGTGTTTCTCCCTGTGAGTTATAGGCGCTCCCCTCTCCCTCCTTTAACGGACCCTCGCCAACCTTTAACCTTACCCCTACCTTTGTCCGGCCTCCCCAATTTTATGGGAAGAGTTTCCCTCCCTCTTTTCCTATAGCCGGGTGTACAAGCCCCGGTGACGCGCTTTTTTGTCTATTGACACGTGGCTCACTCAACCGCCCCCTTTTTCCTCCCTCCCGATGCCGCCTTTCCCTCCCCAAGCTCTGTATGGCGCCGATTTAGTTTTTTTTGAATCTTTTTTTTTTTCTAGCAGTCCTGAGTTTTTCCCCCCCTCCCACGGTGCGTACGATGCGGGCGGTAAGCGGGAATTCTCCCCCCCTTCGCAGAGGCGGCTTTCCTTTCTTTGTTGCCTTTACATGTCTCTTTTACTCTCGCCCCTTTTTACGGCCCTGAGGCTCCTTCTCTTTGCAACCGCCCCGTCCCTCCCCTTTCCGAAGAAGCAGCTGTGACTTGCAAACCGAGTCCGACCGTAGGCTTCTTCTGGCGCTGCCCTCTTCGAGCGGGTTGTGCTTTGGAGTTTCTTTACTCACCGCCTACTTTTACGAGCGCTTCTCCCCTCCCCAGAGAATCGCGGGGTCGGCACGAGATTCCCTCTTTTTTCTCCTAAGCCATCTCCGGGACGGTTTGCTCCCGCTTCTACTAGCCTGCGGTTCTGTAGGAGAATCCCCTTTTTACGAGGCTCGTCCCTGCTATTTCCTCTTTGTCTGGTCGATGCCCCTTTTTAAAGCCACTATGGACCCTTGA
>Ga0179593_1713453_pt1 | contig 16648 bp, 25 predicted proteins | sample CZODoug2_1_08_16_FD_185931 | JGI IMG/M metagenome (GOLD analysis project Ga0179593, IMG submission 185931) | Vadose zone soil fungal communities from Angelo Coast Range Reserve, California, USA - CZODoug2_1_08_16fungal (PacBio error correction) | ecosystem: Environmental > Terrestrial > Soil >... | reverse complement strand
CTTCATCCGTTTCCCCCGTCTCTTCTTCAGCCGGCCCTCTTTTTTTTCCCACCACCGACTTGAGATGTTCCCCCCCCCCCTCCTCGTTCTGCGATTTGTGCTCTCCCCACTGATGATCAATCACATCTTTTTTTTTTTCTCCCCGAGGATGTCCTTTTTGGTAGTGCCGCCTTTTACGGGCGCACATAAACTATTTCTTGTGTTCCCTCTCCTTTTCGCCGCATTGGCTTTGGAAATCATTTTTTTTATTTTGGTTCTCCTTTCTTCCCCCCCCCGGGCAATTACGGATTTTTGTTTACGTTTTTTTTACTTTTTTGTGCTTTTTTCGTGGCTGGGGCTCTGCAAAACACTTTCTTTACCATGGTGGAATTTGCACTCTTTCTTTTCCCCGCGAGGGTTTCTTTTTTACCCAAAGCGGGTTCTGTTCTGTATGTGAAATTTGACTTTGGCGACCTTTTTTTTCTCCCCCTTCGCCCCGACTGCTCTTCGACACAGGGTTTAAGGCTGACTATTTACTTTCTTGCCCTCTTTCCCCTGTTCAAAAAAAGGGGCGTCCCCGATGCCAAGATTTTTTTAAATGAGAGGCACCTCCCTCCTTCCTTTTTTCTCCTCTTAAAAATATGTTAGGACATACTTTTCCTCGTGTTCTCAGGGATTGAGTTTTGGGACGTAATCTTTTTTTCTTTTTGTAGCTCCCTTCCCCCTTACCCTGGTTGTTTTTGATTAAGGAGAGACAGCTCTCTATAGAATTGATCCTTCCCCAAGTTGTGGGTTTCAGAAGAGTCCACCTCTTCCCCACCAAATTCTTCCGATGTTCACATTCGAACTTTCCCACTTTTCTTTTCCCCCTTTTTTCCCCCCCTTTTCCCAACATTGGTCCCCTTCACAAGGATCCTTTTGGGAGCTGGAACCTCCCCCCACCTCCCCCCTGGCGCACGGTAAGGTTGGGAGGCTTCCGGGTGACGTCCCTGACCCCTTTTCCCCCCCCCAACGACATTCAGCACTTTCGGGAATAAGTTTCGTTCCTTGCAACGAACAACCCTTCCACTTTTCCCCTGCGGATTGTCTTTCCCTCCCCCCCTCCCAGGATTGCAACATTTTTTTGGAGGGAGAAAATGACATATTGTTTATCTCTCCCTCCCCCCCCGGTCGTGTTTCTTCTCTCCCTAGATGAAAATCAGAGAATTAAGTGAACCACCTTTTTCCCCCTCTTTTTCCCACACAAAAAAAAGTCCTTTTCGGGAGGACGGAACTTGTGTTTTGGTAGTGGAAACCGTTCATCCCCCCCTATCCAAAATCGCTCGTGGGAGGAGGGTCAGTTTTTCTTTTTTATTGGGAAGCTATCTTCCTCACTCGTGGGGGAGATCAAATCCCGAAGTCCGTGACGTTCCCCCGCCTTTTCTTTTTCATAACTGTCCACTATGGGTAATGACCCCCCCTCTGGCGGAGAGACCCACTTTCCCCCACCCTTCCCCCCCTTGGGTGTTGGAGGACAGCAGTTAGTCCCCATCCCCCCCCCCCCCCCCTCGCCTTGATATATTCCATGAAGTAAATTTTTCTCGACGGCTGACTCTCTCCCCCTTTCGTGGAATTGATGGTTTTTTTTTCTCCCCAAACTTTTTTGAGCGGCCCCCTGCCCCCCCCCCCCCCGTTTGAGGGATGAGGTCTCGAATAGGAAGTTTAGTCACCTGGGGATGGAAACTTTTTCCATCCAAAAATCTGCATGAGACCCCCTTTCGTTGTGGAGTGGAAGGGGACATCCCGTTCCCCCCCCGTTCGCCCTTTTTTTTTTTCCAGGGGACTTCAGCACGGCGTCCGTTGCCATCCCCAACCCACCTTCTTCCTTCAGGATTATCGGTGGTGGTCAGATGGCCAAGTGAAGCTTCTTCTTCCCCGTAAGTGGAGGATTTGGGGGCCCCAAAAAATGCCCTTTTGGTTCACAGATGAAAAGGATTTTTGTGTAATGGATGGGCTCCCCTTTCCCTTGCACCTTCCCCGGAGACTCCCTTTCCAGCGAAACGGTACTGGTCCTTCCTTCCCCCCCGCAACGACTCCCCAACCCCCCCCCCCCTTGAATGCAACAAATTGTGTCTTTCACAGGTTTCGCACCTTTCCCCCCCCCCCTTTTCCCTTTCCTTTTTCTCTCTGTCGATGAATGTAACGACTTTTCCTTCCAATTAACAGAATGACCCTGTTGGTCCCCCCCACAACCCGTGTTTCCTTGCATGAGGTAATCGTGTCTTTTCTTTGATGTCAAAAGGAATCTGCCTTTTGGGGATAATCTTCCCTCCCCTTTTCAGTTGTTTGTTGTTTGAGAATCTCCCCCCCCCCCCCCCCAACGCTCTTTCCGGACGCGCCCTTTTCCCCTTTTTTTGAGCCGACGATTACAGCCTGTTGGCTGTGACACACCCTTTTTCCGGTCCATGGTTTTGCCGTGCGTCAGTTCCCTTCTCTGCCCACCTTTTTTTTCCTTTTTTTTTTCTTTTTCCCCCCCACTTTTTTTTTTTTTTTGTGGCCTTTTTTTTCCTTTTTGCGGTTCAATCCACGTCGACCCCCCCTGCCCGCTTGGTGGGACGCCCTTTTTTGTGTGGGCTGACACTTTTTTTCTTTTCCGCATCACAAGCCTTCCCCCAATGTGTGGGGCTTCAATTTCTTGCATCGTCACCTTTTAGTTACAACGCATGGTTTTTTTTTTTTTTCCCCCCCCAACTCAGACTTGCAGTGGGGTCACCCTTTCCCCCCCCTCCTTTGATTCATCTGCAACCGGTTCCTTTTTGACGCCACAACGTCTCTTGGATTTCCCCCCTTTTTTTCCGGACGCTTGGGTCCCCGAAGTCTTTGCGGGGCGAACGGGTACCTTTTGGTCTCCTTTCCCACTGAACACGCCTTCATGGCCAGCCCCCCCTTGCCGGTTTACAGCCATTCCCCTTTTCTCTTTTTTTTTTCCCGCAACATTTTTTCGGTATTCGTTTCTTGCCTTTTCCCCCAAGCACCTTGCAGTTTGGACTTTTTACAAAAAAACAATTTTCCTCCCCCGGGTATCGGGGAGTTCTCATTAATGGATTTCACAGACCCCCCTCCCCTTCCCTTACTTTTGTACCCCCGACGTTGAATCCCCCTTTTGGATTGCGTTGATCGCCCGTCCTCCGGACAATTGGGGGTCCCCCCTGGGACCCTTGAGTTCAAAATTACCCCATTTTCTTTTTTCCTTTTTTTTCCCTGGGCAGTTTGTCTCCCCCTTTGAGGGAAATATAGAGTCCATACCCCACCCGCTCCCCTTTCCCCCCTTCGCGGATTGGTCTTGTCTCCCGTTGAACTAAAAAGCGCCCTCCCTCCCATGAGCGCCAGCATACTTGGGCCCCCCCCCCTTCTTGCATTTGATGGTCTTTTCTCTTTCAGCTACGTCTTTTCATGGATAAACCCCCGGGACCCTGTTTCGATCAAATTTCAGTTCTCACTCCCTGTTTTCAAAGCTTTCATCACCCCTCCAATACGAAGGAGGGCCCCGTTTTCTTTTGTTTACAATTGTCATCCCTCCCTAGTAGATACCTCCTTGGGCCTTTTTGCATTGGTCAAATGGGTCACCCTTCCCGCCAGCCCAGAAACGCCCCCCCCCCCTTTTGCGCACCCTTTTTTTTTCCCCATCCCCCTTTTTCCCTCCAAGGGGGCTTGGAACAAGGTCTGTGCCTCCTCCGGGGACTTCCCCACCAATTTTTCTCTGGATCCCCACGGAACCCAATACCCCCCCCCCCTCTACGGGTTGGGAACCTACACTTCTGGGTTCTTTTTACAGAACCAGGTAGGCGTGCGACGCCCCCCCCCCAAAATTCAGAAGTCTTTTGCAGTGCTCAAAACAAACGGCTCGTCCCTTTCCCAATTGGAAGACAAGAAGTTTTCTCCACGAAGCAGGAGTCAAAGAGGTTCTTCCCTGAGAAGTAGGTTTTCCAAAATATGTTCCCCCCCCTTTTCCTCCGGTTTCGGCTGATGCCTATATTAGGGGAATAGGTAATGATTTTTCCCCTTTTCATTGAAGGGCTGGCAAGAGCTTCCTCCAAGGAACAAAGGTCTTCCTGCCTCATTTTTTTCTCGTCAAGTTCACCTCCCCCTCCCTCCCGGCGAACGCTTGTGTTTTCCCCAACCTCGCTGGCATGGCACTTGGGTTTTTCCCTCTTTTTTTCCAAATTCCGGGAGCGCCCATTTTTTTCCCAAAAGTCTTTTCCGGCACGTGGGACACAATTAACATTTTCCCTTTTTTTCCTCCCCCCCCCCTCGTCCTTTCGGGATTTTCCTCCGCCTTTCGTAGAACTTATTAAGATCCGTTCTTGGGGAAGCGTACCGACGTCCCCCCCCTTTTCCCTCCCCCCTCCCTGAGCATCTCGGCTCTGTGTCCTTTTCATCCAGTGTGGGATTACACCTTTTCCAATCGCCAAGACGATGCTTGTATTTTATTCCCCCCCTTCTCTCCGGTTGTGGACCATGAAGGAGCGACGTTTCCAACATCGGCAAAGAGCTACCCCCCCTTTTTTCTGAGAAGAGAGCCCTGAGAGAGGAGGGGCCTCCCCCTCTTAGGGGGGAAGAGTTTATCTTCCCTTGAGATGAGGGGAGAATCCAGGCCTTTGGGAGGGAGAGGTGATTTTTCAGGAAGGAATTATTTGTTCCCCTGCGTTGTTCCTTGACAAACCTAACAAGTCCCCCTTTTAGATTGGAATACTTTTTTGTCCTCCCCCCCTCTTCCAATCCTTTTTTTTTTCCCCGAGCGAGACGGATGCCTTCCCTTTTGTCGGGCCGCCTTTTCTTTCTTCTTGTACGCGCCTTTTTTTCCCCCTTCGAAGACTTTCTCGTGAAGGTTTTTCCCTGGCCGGATTGTTGGAAAGCCACGCCCTCTGGTTTATTGCCCCTTTTTTTTTTTTCTTCCCCTTCCGGGAGTTTTTTTGCGTTAACGTGCTTTTTTTTTTGGTGATCTTCCTTCTTCGATGATGGCGTTTCTTTCTCCCTTTCCCCCCCCCCCTTTTTTAAATTGCCGCACTTCCTTCCCTCCAGAGAGGGTGGGACCCTTTTTTTCCCCCCCCCTTGCGAGGTCTGTATTTCCGGAGAATGGCCTTTCTTCCCCCCGCCCGGAAGCGGTTGTTGGTAAGGCTGACTTTTTCGCTCCTTTTTTTGCAAATGAGCAAAGCTCTTTTGTGTTTTTTCTCCCCCCCCCGAGCGTTGCCCCCCTTCCCGATTGCCGAATCTTTTTTTTCCTCCCGGAATCATTACCCCCTTTTTTTCCTCGCCGAGGGGGGAAACATCTGTCAAGGAAGGTCTCTCCTAGGAAAAGAGGGGCTTCCTGGTGAAAAAAACTATCTTTCCTTTGACGGGGAAGGTTCTTCCTGAGGGGGAGGAGATTCCCCTAGTTTTACCCATCGTCACCCTGGGGGCTGTTCTTTTTTCCCCCAGGAAAGGCCTTTTTTCTAAGACCGCACTGATGGAAATGATCTCGAGGACTGCCCCGAGGAGCCTTCTGGTAACTAAGGAGCTTCCCCCTCAAGCGATCCACCCCTGAGAATACCAGAAGAGAGGATCTTTTTTTCCCTTCAGATTCCCTCTGGTTTTTTTTCACGGCCAGAACCTTTTTCCCCCCCCCCCCCCCCCCCCCCCCGTTGTCAGTAACAAGTTTCCTTTCCAATTCGAAATGGACGTTTTTTTTTTCTCTTCCCCCCCCCCAATTGTGCCCTTGAGGTATTCTTGCAGCACAAGACTTTTTTCTTTGTCGGTAACTCCACCCAGTGTCGAAAAGGAGTTTTTTTTTCCCTCGAGTCCGGCGGAATGCCCCCCCCTTTTTTCGTGACCATTTTCAACACGCAAAGTCCTTTCCCGGCTAAAGTCGTTATGAACTTTTTTTCCCCTTTTCCCCCCCCCCTGCCACCGCAGCCCCCCTTGCGGATTCTTTCCCATTCCAGCTTTCCCACTGCTTCCCGCTTGAGAACTAACTGCCCTCTTTTCTCTGGCGGACGTCCCACCCCCCTTTTTTTTGTTAATTATCCCTGGTCCGCTGAAATCGCTCGTGAAAAGGACCCCAAAGCCCTCTCCCCCCCCCCCCACAAGTATAGGAGGGCTGAGGGGGAGGATTTTCTTCCCCGGGCTTCCCGTCTTCGAGCCAAGACCAAATCCTCCTCGGAGTTTCTCAGCGGGAGATTCTGGAAAGATTTCACGTCGGAGGGGGCCCCTGAGTCCCCCCTTTCCCTTTCCCGGGGCGTTTCCCCTTTCCCCTGACCCTCCCCTTTTTTCCCCCCAGAATTGTTTTTTTTCCACGCAATTCCCCCAACCTTTTCTTTTCTTTTTCGGCCTTTCCCAAGTCGAGCCCTTTCCTTCCTCCTCCATGATAACTTTCCCCCTCTTTTCCGTCCGGCTCTGTGCCCTGGGGCCGTTCCCCCGGAAATTTACTTTTCTTTTCCTTGATGGGTGTTTGTTTGTGCAAAAAGTCCCCCCCCAAGGAGAAGTTTTCCCTAGGAGGGCGCCTGCCCCGAAAAGAACTCCTCCCCCCCCTTGGCGGGATTTCCTGTCATGGACCCCTTTAATTGGGATGGGACCCCGTCCTTTTTCTCCCCCCCCTCTGGAAATGCTTAGGGTGGGGAGTCCTTGGACACGTCCACCCCCCCCCCCCTTCGGTACCCGTCGCCCCTCCACCTCCCCTTCCGGGTTTCTTCTCGGAGAACATTTTCCCCCTTTTCAGTCACGTTTTCCCTTCCTCCCTTAAGGATTATCGGTTGGTGGTCTTCCTCCTTTTTTTTTTTTCCTTTTCCCGGATAGATAACGTCATTTGGGCTCTTTGGTGTGGACCCAGCCTTTTTTCTTTTTTTTTTTGGGCCGTCCCATTGCGTCTTGGGCTTTGGCGAATTTCCCTGAGACTCCCACCACTTGGTGTTTCCCCCCCCCCCCCTCTTTTTCCTCCTTTTGATTGCCTGCCTTCCTCGAACGACTCACAAAACCCCCCGCTGCCTGCCCACATTGTTCGGATGGTTTCCCCTTTCTCCAACCCTACCCCCCATTGGCACTTTTTTGCGGATTAAAAACTGACGGCGTACCCCCCTCCCCTTTTTCCCCCTCCTGAAAAACCCGGTGGGTTTTTTTCCAAACACCGTTTACCTCCCCCTCCTTTCCTCGTCGGCTCCCCCCGTTCTCCTCCTCCCCATGAGGTTAGAATAGATCTCCCGTTGGTTGTTTTATTTTTTTTCGAAGAGAGATGATAACCCCCCCCCGCTATGAGAGCAGTTTTTTTTTTGTTCTTTTCCCCCTTCCCTATAGATTACCAGAAGGCCCTAAGGTGTTGGCTGTGTTTTCCCCCTGTTTTCAGTAGTAATTTTTAATTTTTTTTCCCCCTTTTTTTCTCTTTCCGTGTATCGCAGAGTCTCCTCCAATGTGGCTTTGAATTTCGCTTTTCAATCACGTCGACCTTTTTTCCTTTTTTTTGGACGCCGCTATTTTTTGAATTTCGATGTAGTCACTTTTTCCCTTCCCACTGCAGGACCGGTTGCTCTGGACCCCCAATTTTTTTCAGTCTTCCCCCTTCTCGTAAAAAGTTAGAAAAAGCCCCTTTTCCTGGAAGATTCTCCAGACTTGCAGTGGTTGCGCCGCCCAATGAACGTGCATTGTCCCCTTTTTTTTTTTTTCCCCTCTCAAAAGCCACCCCCCCCCTTGGAAGTATTTGCTTCCTCTGGCAATGTATCCGCAACTCCCCTCCTTTTCTCTTGGCGAAACGGGTTTTTAAAGTGTCTTTGAACGTGTCCCCCCCCCCTTTCAAAACAATCAGCCTTTTTCCCCCCTCCTTTTTTTTCTTTCCCAAAATTGAAGGTTCCCTCCCCCCATTAGATTTCCTCCCAACATGATGTTCGGTAACTTTTTCCCTTTTCCCTTTTTTTCCAAACGGCGATTTCTTTGCCCGAAATTACCCCCCCCCCTCCGTTGGGACGGGTTCGATTAAAGCGCCCCCCTTCCTCCCTTTACGTAATGGAGGACTTTTTCATCAAGGCCCCCTTTCCCACCCGCAGTTGAATTCCCACACCCTTCTTCTTCCCCAGGAAGGCCGTCTTTTCGGGGGGTTCCCCCCCATCATTGAGATTAATTTGATTCCCCCCCCCCCTTTGATGTATACGCCATTCGTTGTAGAATCCCTGAGGGCGGCAGAATCTCTTCGAACACACTCCCAGAAAAGAAGAGGCTGGTCTGGGCCCCGATCCCTTCCCTTTCCCAAGAAGACCCTTCCGAAATTAATTCTCTCCTGCATACTTTGTGTGGGACCCTTGCATTTCTTTTTCCTCCCGTATACGCCTATTTTGAAGAAGGGTCCCCTTTACCGGGTCGTTTTTTCTGTCCCTTCCCTTTTTTTTCCAGTTCTCCCTCCCTGGTTCTTTTGGGAATGTTATCATATTTTCCCGCCGCTTGTCTTTTTGGCGTTTTTTTTTTTTTTTGGATGAGCGGAGATTCAATCCCCCCTCCCCCTTTCCTCCCGCGTGCCTTCGTGGCTCCCCTTTGTCACTCGCGCCGTGGCCGTCCGTTTCCTTTTACAAAAACTTCCCTCCCTTTTTGGCCCATCCCCTTCCCTTTTCCCGGGACCACTGTTCATTTTTGTTTTTTTTCCCCCTGGTCAGTTCGTACTTCCCCCCTCGTACTTTCTCTGACGTTTTTCCCCCCGGTGGGGCGGGTCTTTTTGCCGTTGGCGCCCCCAAGGGTCTTCCTGGGCCGTGACCGAAAAACCCATTTCTTTTCCAAATCCAAGAGCTTTCCTTTTTTCACTACAGAAAGTCCAAAATTTCGAAGGAGAGCTCTTTTCCGCGGGTTTTTGAGGTGCAAGGAGAAACCCCCCGTATTAGTTTTTCTTCCCCTGTTTTTGTTACCATTTCTGAAGGAGTCTTCCCCTTCTTGCCATTTTTTTCCCTCATTTTTTTATTTCCTTCGATATATCGGGTTGCCTTTTTTTCCCCTTGATTTTTTTCGATAGTTGTTTCCTTTTTTTCCGGAGGTGCCGTTGCAAAGTCCCCCCTTCTCCCCCTGGGAATGTTTTTTCGAATTTTCTTCAAAGGGCTGCTTCAAAGTGTTCCCTTCTTTCCTCGACCGCTTTTCCCCCCAAAAAGGAACCCCTTCCCGGCGGGCATGAGCCTCCCGGTTCCATTTTTCCCCCCTTTCCCAATGGTATTCCCCAAAAAATTCCTTTCCCTCTCAATCGCCGAACGGCCATTGCCCCCCCCCCCCCCTTCTTTCCAAAGGCACGAGTCTGTGACACAAATAAGCCAGTTGCAGAGAGGTACGTGTTCACATCTTCCTTTTCGATGGATTTACATAGAGTTTCCTTTTTATGAAAAAGATTTCTTTTTCGGTCGAGAAATTATAACTTTCTACCTTTTTTCTTTGACCCTAGTAGAGGTTTATCTGGGATTAACCCCCCCCACCCACCCCACGAAGAGCTCCCCCCTACTCCCCTTTTACAGATTAGAAAGCAGTTTTCCCCGCACGATCGATCTTCCATCGACGAGGTCCCCCCCCTTTTCTCGTCCTTAGGGAACCTCCGCTTCCTTTGTGGTGAGGGGTGGGGGTGGGGGGGGTGGGGGGTGTAGGAGTTTAACCCCCCCTTTCTCCCCTTTTTTTTTTTTGGGGGGGGAGGAGGGTGGGGGGATTTCTTCTTTGAGAAGAAGAAAACACCCACCCCCCAACAAAAACAAAAAAACATCAGAAGAGACAACAACCCCCTTTCTTTTTTCCCCCCGGTTTTTTCCCAAGGGAATTCTTCCCCCCCCCCGTGTAGATAATTTTTGTGGGGATTCTTTCCTCCTGTGGCCTAGTATTAAGAGTAGTTATTTGTTTTTTTTTATCCCCCCTGAAAAAAGATGAATTTTTTTGTTTTTTTGGGTTTGGAGAGTGGGAGGGCCTTTTTTCTTTCCCCCCCCCAAAGGAATTGTTTAACCCCAAATTCTTCAAAACCAACCAAGATTCCAAAAGGCAAAACCCTTCCCTTTGTTCCGTTTATGTTTGTTGCGTTTTCCTTTGTCGGTATTAATGTCCCTTTTATCTTGTTCTGATCGTTATGTGAAAATAAGTTATACCACGGGCCCTCTTTTCCTTTTTCCTCCCCCCCTCTTTTTCTGGTCGGTGTACTCCCTTCATGACACAAATACACTCCAACGAAGCACAAGAGAATTTTCCGAGTCCCCCCCTTTTCTCCCCCTTTTTTTGGGGGGACGAATCAAAGGGCTTTTTTACTCGGGGAAGGGCCCCCTATTATATGGAAAGATTTCGATTTATTTTCCCCCCCCTTTTTGTTGAGGGGAATGGTTTTTCTTTTCATTTCGGGGAACAAGAAACTCTCTAAAAAAATTTGGCCCCGGTTTTCCCCCCTTGGGTTTTTTTTTTTCCCTTTTCAAAGAGGTGACCCTCACAGAACCCCCGTTGAATTTCCTCCCTCTTCCCCCCGCACCTGTAAACCCCCCCCCCCCCCTTTAGAAAAAAGTATAAAAACCCTTTTAGAACCTTATATTGTGCAAGAAACGACCCCCCTCTTTTTCCCCGTAACTATGGAAAAAGCAGACGTTTCCCCTTTACATGATGAAAAAGTTTTTCCCCCCACGATGCAACATGCCCTGCTTTTTCCCCTTCCGTTTATAAAAAAAGCGGTTCGATCTGAAAGATATGTTCCCCTATAGTAAATAGAGAAAAAAGAAAATGAAAAGCCCACCCATCCCTCTCCTGACCCCCAGGAAAAAATAGAGCAGGTACTTTCTTCGAGGGTTAGAGGCTCAGCTAAGGACTAGTCCCCTTCTCTCCCCCCCCACGGGGGGGAGCACGTTTTTTTTTTCTGGGAGAAGAGGCCTCCCCCATTCCCGGGGATGCAGGACCTATTTCAGACTTTTTTTTTTTTCGCGCGACAACTTTTTTTTTTTTTTTTCGTAAAGTAAGCCGCCCCCTTCTTAGACGAGGTTTTCCCCCTTGGGTCCCCCCCATGTTGGATTTTAGGTCTTACCCATCGTGACAAACTCCCGAGATTTTTTTGAACGTTGATCTAGCTTTTTTTTCTTCCCTGCACACTCCCTGTTCCAAGAGGGCCTTCCTCGCAAATATGCTGAATTTCCTCATCCGGAGGACCAAGAAAGAGACCCCTTAAGATATAAGGTAGAGTCTCTTCCCATAAGAGTTGTGGTCCGAACTTTTCCTTATATTGATATTTTACTCTTCTTTTTTTTCGTGGGATAGGCTAAGAAAAACGTTTTTTTTTTTGCAGAGACACTTTGCCCCACCGGTTGCAGGTAGAGAATTCACATAATGAAGAAGTACCCTTACTTCAAGGAGAAGACGATTTTTTTAAACAAGGTTGTTGTTTCCCTCCCCCCCCCAATGAAGGGTTTGGGTTTCCCTTCCACACTCCATTTTTTGCGCCACTCCTTATGATCACCCTTTCCGGAGCCCCACGGCTACGTTAGTTTTTTCCCTCAGGGTTTTGAGAACAAATCCCCCCCCCCTCCACCGGGGACTTTCTTTCGATCGGAAACTAACCGTTGAGCCCTTCCCCCTTTTTGAACAGGACCCCCCCCTCCCCCTTTTTTCCCCGCACAAAACGTTTTTTTTGATTGGCTCCCTTCCCCCTTTTCGAATTGTCAGTCAATTTCCCCCTTTGTAGGGCACAAACTGCCCCCCTACCATAGTATATTTTAAAGTCCCCTTAAAGGGTTTTTCCCTTGGGTAGTGGCTGGACAAAAGTAGTTGTTTGATTTTCACGAACGAGGGAGACGGGGGAGGACGCCCCCCTCCACCAGGCTTGAAAAAAAACCTCCCGTATAGGAAGGCCGCTCTTCGTTGAGAGGAGCACCTAGGGGATTTTTTTTGTAGGGCTTAGGGAGGAGACCTAAACCCCCCCTAGGCGTTTCTTTTTAGTTCTCTGTTTGATGGCCCTTCCTCATTTGTGGGGCTTCTTGAGAAAACCCTCCATATTTCCCGTGGGTCGTAATCTCTTAGACATCACCTTTTTCTTTCGCGGAATCCTACCTTGAATGCTCACATCTGTTTCCCCCCCCCCCCGGTCCGGCTTTTTCGGCTCCCCCTCCCCCCGCAAGTTCCCTGTTGAGCCTTTCACGGTTTCTTTTGGGACGGCCGTGGACCCCCCCAGTTTCAATCCCCTTTTACAAACGGAGAACCAAGTCCAAGGTTTCCCCCTCCCCCTGTAGTTCCCCTTAATTACTCCCTAGTAACTGCGCACACCCCCCTTCAGGATGACTCCTTTCTGGATCCTACCTTGAACCTTCCTTTTTGAAAAAGGCCGTTCCAATTGAAAAGACGCCACTTTTTTTTACCTCCTTCGGCGTTCCCAATCCTGCTTGATGGTGTGGAATTTCGGTTCCGAGTTGGAGAGGGAGGTCTGTTTAAAAGGCCCTCCCCCACGGAAGAGATCCAGGGGGACGCCTTGCTACCCTTTGTGCCCCCCTGCAGGAAAAGATCCAGAAAACCTCGGGGCCCAGGAAGGTGGTCAAGCACGGTTTGACAAGAGCTTTGAGGTCCCTTGGCTGGTGCCTTCCTTGGACGGGTGTTTCACCGAAATGTTTTCCAAACTCTCTGGACTTTTTTTCGTGCGGGGAATTGACAACGGGCCCCCAAGAAACAAGTGAAGAGGGGTAAAAATCCCGAAAAAACCCTTTATATGGATCCCATGAGGTCTTTTCTTTCTTCCCCAACGGGATAGGTTACCTTCGCCCCTTCTCCAAAAGATCCTTGGAACCGATACTCCTGACCCCTTTTTAGGGGGTTAGGAATCCCTCCAGGGCTTTTCTAGAACGTTGGGTTTTCCACCCCCCCCCCCCCCCCTTTTCCACCAAGTGCACTGTTGTTTTTCCGAGGAACATCTCCCTCCTCAGGGATTTTCCTCTCAACGGGCTCCTCCGAGTTCGATTGAACAACGGTTAATGTCTCCCCAAAAATATTCTTCCCAGGAGAAACCTTTCTTGGATGACTTGCCGAGACCTTTTCCCCCCGACCACACCCCCGCAAACCACCCATTTCCGCAACAAGCTTTTTCCACAATTGTTCGTCTTTTCCTTTTTGATTGACAGGTTTTTTTTTTTTTTTTTTTTTTTTTTTTTTTTTTTTTTTTTTTGGAAAAGGGTTCGGAAGCTTCTTCCTTGGCAATCTGGTTTTTCTTGGTATGTCAGTTGGAGAGCTTCTTTCTCCACTGATGACCCTCCCTTTCAAACGATTAACCTCCCACCGAGTGTCCTTGTTACCCCTTCCCAACAAAGACTTCCTTTCCTTTTTACATAGTAGGAATTCCTCCAAAGTGATTCCGAAGGATTTCCCCTCGTTGGTTTCCTAACTCTCCTACTAATTCTGGTTTTTTTTTCTTTTTCCCGTGATGTTGTTTTTCCTCCCCAAAAAACCCTCTCTTTCTCTCCCCTTTTCCCCCCTTCCACGGTGGAGCACGTTATACCTTTCCGGCCTTTTTTTTGCATGTGTACCACCCCTCTGTTTAATTGGCCCCTCTTTTTTTTTGCCGTCGTCAAGTTCATCCCTGGCCCTAACCCTTCAGCCGATTGACAATGTTTCCGAAATTGGAGGTTCCCCCTCCTCCAACACTGTTGTCCCTCCCCTTTTTTTCAGGAATATTTTTTTTGGTAGTTTCCCCCCCTTCTTTTCCCCATTGGGCAGGAATCCCCCAAGTTGCCGGTTTCTTATTGTGGGTATCCTGTTGGCGATCGTCCCCCCTCCCACAAGAACGTACCACGCTTTCTTTTTTTTCCCAAACACAAAACCCCCAGGGCGGCAAACCCCCCCCTTTCCCTCCCCCCCGAATGAGCGTTAATCCTTCTTCCTCCCTCCCTTTTCGCGACACCAACGTCCCTTCCCCCTCGCTTCTTTGAATTGATTGGGCTCTTTTTTTTTCCGACGCTGTGCCCCCAGCCCTTCGATTGGTCCTTTTTTTTTTTCTTCCCGGGTAATTGTTCTTGTTTCCCTTGGAAAATAGATTTTTGCACGACAAACCCCCTTTTTGCGGCCAGAATTGGGTATTGACCCCCCCCCAGAACACCCCCTACTTACGAGGTCTTTTTTTTCCCCCTGCAACATGGTTCTTTATTCTTCCCAGCAAAGGGCGTTTCAGTTTGGACTTTTTTTCCCCCCGTTTAATCCCCCCAACCCTCAGGGAAGGTCGAGTTCTTCTTCGCGTTCGCCACGATTACGTTTTTTTTCTTAAGTGAAAGGACTTTCGGGCTTTCTTGTGTACCTGCAGAAACCCCCAGCCTTTTGACATCTTTTTTTCCCCCCCACCCAAGGGGTGAAGATGAGGTGCACGTGTGGTGTCACCCACTTATGGGCTTCTGATCAACTACGCCCCTCACTCCAGATCCTGTGGGTCCTCTCCCACCGTGGTTCTAGTCTTCGCGTTCTCCTCCCCATACGGATTGCTCGCCACTCCCCCTCATTCATTGCTTTCTTTCACATACATAAGTCAGTCCCCTTTTCGGGTCGCCTTTCCCTTCCCCCTACCAGCCCCGGGCCTGATAATCGGGCACTACGCCCGTCCTCTTCTTCATCTTCACGTCGTGTCCAGCCCAACCCCCCCCAAATTCCAAAAAACTCCACCACAAACCTCAAATAAACCAATTCTTCAAACATCTAACCAATCCCCCTCCTACCCAAACCTCTAACCGCCCAAACTTAAAATCCCCCACCCCACACCCCTAATCCACAGGCCTTGCCTTCCCCCTCCTCTCTTCCCTAACCTCACACTCAGGGTTTATACCGCTCCTCCCTTCTCATCATCTTCGTTCACAACTCAACACGCCTGACCTTCCTTCCCTTTTCGCCCTTTTTCACCTTCAAAGATCGCGCCGCCCCCCTTTTCTGTACGAAACCTCTTCAGGTTGCCAAAAGAAAAAACTTTTTTTTTTTTTTTTTTTTTTTTTTTTTCCTTAAGACACGTCCCCGTGCGTTTTTCCAGGGGACGTTGCCCCCCCCTTTTTGCGTCCATAACACAACGCTTCCCTCCCCCTTAACGCCGCGTTTTGACTAGAAGACCCCTGCCGACCAAGGGCTTCTCTCCCTCCCTTACAGCCTACTTTTGTGTGGGTCACCTTTGTCCGTTCACGTATCCCGCTACGACCGCATGGATAATAACCCCTTTTTTTTCCGGCTCGATCACATAGTTCTCAAATGGAGAATTTTTTTTTCATGTCTAATATGCCCTCCCCCCCCTTTTCCCCTTCGGCGGTTTTGGTTTCTGTTCCCCCGCACGGAGTAAGATTCCCCTCGTTGGAAATGGTCCCCTCCCTCACCGCGGGTCAGTTCTGGCCTGCCACGAATCCAACCTTTTTTTTTGTAGTTACATCCCCCCTTTCCCTTCCCCTTGACTGTGGGCAATTTTTTTCAAAGAAACATTTTTTTCGAATGTTAATTCCTGTGACATCCCCCGTGTTCAGGTGATTCCGTTTTCCCCCCCAAACTAGAATTCCACCCCCCCCAAACAAAATTCCCCCCAAGGGAGTGTTTCCCCATGGGGAGAGACTACTTTAAAATCCCTCATCCGGAGCATCCCCTTTCTGAATGAAGCAACGTATGTCTTACCCCTGAGGATAACGACGGTTAGGGCTGAATGGTTCCTCTCCCCTGATATTCGGGGCCTGGTTCTGATTTTGCAACCTTTTTTTTTAATTGAAAAGGCTAGTTTTTTTTCTTTTGGTGAAAGAGATTTCTCCTTCCCCACAACAGGTTTTGACGGATTTAGGTTTTTCCCCCAGGAGAAGAGGAAAAGGCACATCCAGTTCGAGAGACAGCTCCCTCAAACGTTCCTGTGGCATGGCATTTGGCCCAGGAAAACACTCTTTTTTCCCCCAAAGGAGAGTCCCCCCTTCTCCGGCACAAAAGGTTTCCCTGAAAGGTAGACTTCTCTTTTTTCCCTTTCACACAAAACTACTCCCCAGTGTTCCCCTTGGTATGTAATCCCCCCCTTCTCCTTTCGTGGATTAATACTTTCCTGCTTCTCCTTATACGCTCTACACTTTTGGGCGCGTCCTTTGACGCCCGCCGGCCGGCACTCATCTCGGTCTTTTTCCGCACGATTGATTTCCCTTTCCAGCCCCGATCCAAGCTTGTAGGTTTTTTCCCCCTCCAAAGAGAAGTTTTCAATCCAAAAATTTTTAAGGGGCCCAAAATTTCCCCTATCACACACGGCACCATTTCTTCCCGCTCCCCCCTACTCCTCTTTCATCCTCCTTTTTTTGGAGCGCGGAGCATATCTTGTCATTTCTTTTGCAGAGGAGACTGAAAGGAGCTTCCCCCGGGGGTGAGAGACTCTTGGGTCTTTTCGGGGGGGAAACTCTCTTCAGCCTCCCTTTTCGTTTTTCTTCACCCGGATTTTTCTTTTGACCACCTTCGTTCGTTTCTTTGGGATCGTTGGTTTTTTCAGCACACTTCTTTTCCCTAGACAGATCTTTTCGAAATTTTAGTGCAAGCCTTCTTTCTTGTTTTTCCCCCACTATTGGATTCTCAAATAAGTCTTTCCCCTGTCCGTCTACTTTCCCCCCGTTTATTTTCACTCCACCGACGGTCCCCCCGCGGCGCCCTTGATTCGGATTCCCCCTTCACCAAAGAAAAGGCCTGTAAAGTCCTACAAAGCGCTTTTTCTTGTGGGAACCCCTTC
>Ga0179593_1567920_pt1 | contig 16648 bp, 24 predicted proteins | sample CZODoug2_1_08_16_FD_185931 | JGI IMG/M metagenome (GOLD analysis project Ga0179593, IMG submission 185931) | Vadose zone soil fungal communities from Angelo Coast Range Reserve, California, USA - CZODoug2_1_08_16fungal (PacBio error correction) | ecosystem: Environmental > Terrestrial > Soil >... | reverse complement strand
ACGGATCCCCCCCCCCCTTCGGAAAGAATAACCTTTTGTCCATGCCCTTCCCTCCCTTGGGATGTTTTACCCCCTGCGGTATGAGCCTTTTCCCCACCACCGCAGTTGGTCCTTCGAGGATTGGTAATAATTTGTCCCCGCTCCTTCTCCCCTGGCGCGTCCCCTGCACGCTGCTGTCGCCCTTGATTTTATCGGACGTCTTGGAAACAATTTCTTTGGCTCTCCGTCGCTAGCTGCGAGATCGGTTTTCCTCTGCTACACACCGGAGTTTATTTTTGGTTGTCGCCAACAGACGTCCCCCTCCCATATGTTACAATATTCTGCACCCTGTAGTGGAAGATGATGTTATGAGTTTCCGGCCCTTTCTCACTTCCTTGCAAGAAGGTGGAGAGGCCCCTTCTCGGGCGTGCCTTGAAGATTGATAGCTTCCGTTGTCACCTGTGTAGTTTCTTCCGAAACACCCTCTGCGCGCAATTGGTGGGATTTTCCGTAATGCCATTCGGGCTTCGGCTTGCGCGACATTGCCCCTTTGCCCTCCCCAAAAGTACTTTTCCGGGCACAAACGCGCCCCCTGTTTCCAGGTCAGCTTTTTTTCTTCGTTAGAAAAAAAAAAGTGGCTGCGATTCCCCTCCCCCTTTTCTTGCTGGCCTGTTCCTCCCTGCTTTCAAGCCGCCCACTCTGATCGCGTCACAGTCATTCGTCGGGAGCCCCTCGGGGACAAGTTAATCTAAGGGCACCTTCTTTCCAACCCGGCCAAAATACACGACGAGCCTTCTCCCAGCGTGCATCTTTTCTCCTGCTGCGCTCTGCGATTTTGCTATGTCCGACAGCCTTTCTTCTAGAGAGAAGAAGCGGACCCTTCGGTCCCGTCCCGTCCCTTTTCTCCCCCTTCTGGGCGCTGGAACTGACGTAGTATTTTTCCCCTTGCGCGAAAAGCGCTTTTTGCCTAATATCATTCTTTTCTCGAACAAGAAAATGGGGAGTCTTCCTTCACCTCAATGAAAGTTCTGCTCCTTAGACGATAGGCGGGAAATGACTTTTTTCTTCGAGAACATGAACCGGGGAAAGAGTGTTTGTGGACGCGCTTTTTCTTTTACTCGCGGCATCGACCTTTGAGGGATTTTTTCCCCGGGACTGTGCAGTACGTGTCCCTTGCCCGCTGGTACCCCCCCCACTGGGTAAAGGCAGGCCCCGTTTTGGTGTTATGACCCTGTACCCTTTTTTTTTTCCCCTTCCCCCCTCCTCCTCACGGTGCCTCCCCTTTTACCGTAGTTTCCGGAACTTCCATATCTTCAAACTTTTCCACGAGGAGAACTTTTCCGTATTATTCCCCCTTTTCCTTTCCCCATGGACAGCCTGTGTAAGCTTTTTTTCCTCGAAAGAATGAAGACTTCCCCCTTTTGCTCTGAAATATGCGGCGTTTTTTGAAAGTTGTTCCAGTTTTTTCTCCCCATTGCACAAGCGGGTAGCCCACCTTTGCCCTTTTTTGTTTATCAACTTGAGCCGGACTTCCCTACCTCCCTTTTTGCCCGCTGAAAGGGGATTTTCCCTTGTCTTCTCCTAATACATCATGCGCAGGCTATGAGGGTCCTCTGGTCATCAAATTGACGTTTTTCTACCAGGAACAACATAGGATAGCGCTTTCCCTTATCAGGATTTGACTTTCATGCACTCTTTACCACTTCATCCCCAATGGTTCCAGATTAGGTATTCTTCGAAGGAGGAGCAGATCTTTTCCTTCTTTGGCCCTGGCCCCCCACCAACACACCCTTCCGTTGTTGTTGTGAGAGCGATGATGATTTTTTTTTTTCCAGTTCGCGCCTTCCGGCTTTTCGACGATAAGTGAACTACATGACATCCTTTTTTCTCGTTTTAGTGCAGGACGGATGGTCCCCCCCCGGACAGACTATCCCGCGCGAGACTATGTTGTTTCTCCCAATTTGAGGACAAGAGAACCCTCTTTTTTTTCCCTTCTTAGGCGTCCCAGGGTGTCTTGCCGTTTCCTTTTCCCCCCCTCCAGCGGGAAATTACTTTCAGGAAAAGTCTTTCACGGACTCATTTTTCCCACCCCAAACGTACTCCCCGATGTGGGGCATACCGCTGTGCACTTTTTTCCTTTTCGACCTTTGATCCCCCCTTCTGATCTCCCGTCTTCCGCCAATTTTCGTCAATAAACGGTGGCAGTCTTCCTTTCTTTTCGATCATTTTTTTTCCCCCGGGCGCAATGGAGGTTGTCAGCTTTCCTGGACCACCCATTTTTCCTTTTCGTTCCAGCTTCTTTTTTTGCGACCTTTGCCCTTCCGTGGGAACTCTTTTCCTTTTCAGAGTGTGTCGGACACGTCCGGCTTTCTTCTGTCTCGTTTTTCCCCAGTTCCCCCTCCTCAAAAAAACTGTTCCCCAGTTGCCTTTTTTCGTACCTCCTTTTCCCTTTTCGTTAACGTACTGCACAAACGGCTCCTTTTTTTCCAGCCCTCCGCCCACTCGCCCATAGCCATGGAGACCCAAATCACGCGCTCCACCCACCCGTTTAGACTAAATCCCCCCCCAGAAAGCAGCTCTCTTTCAGGAGGGCCATTTCCCGACTCCTCCAAATTTTCCTTCTCACATCTTTTTCTCCTCACTTCCGGGCGGCTTCGCGCCGAGATTCTCTAATTTTACCGCGCCCAGTGTTTTTCCACGGCCCCCATTGCGAGAGCTGCGTTTCCCCCCGCTCCCAGTCAGGTCTCAACCCTTGCTGACGAACTCCAGCGAGAAGGAGATATCCTTTTCTTTTCAGAACTAGCTTTTTCTTTCTTGATTTTCACGGTTTAAACTCCTCCCGAAGATGACAGTACAAACTGTTCCCCTCCCGGCTTGGAACGCCCTTCCCTTTGCAAAATAGGAAGACCTTTCCCCAGGCCTGTGAATAACTCCCCCTCAGGCGAGACGCTTAAATTGGAGCCGTCAGGGATTTTAGAATCTTCCGTTCCCTTCCGTTGGAGAACTCAATGTCCGCCCGGCCGCTTGGACGTCCCTTTTTACAGGACGGACCCTTGTATTCCGAGAGGCCCCCCCACTTTTAGAGATTTTTGTTTTCGTTTTCCACTACAAAGTTGTGTTGGGAGAAGCTACCCCCCCCACAGAAGTCAGCCCTTGTCTCCCCCTTCGGTCAATGTTGGATCTCGACACACTTTGCAGGTTTGAAGAATCTTGACCATCTTCCCTTTGGACGGAAACCTGAATATGCCCCCCCTCCGTGTGGTTCCTTTTTAAAGAGATAGAATTCACTCCCCCCTTCAACGTAGGAGAGCAAAGTGCAATTTTTTTCTCCTTTAAGTAAAGATACTTCTTTCCAGTTGTCGCGATACACCGCTCCCCCTTCTCTTCTGCCTTCCGGACCAAAGTTCCATAAGGACGGAGGATGCCATGGTCGTTTTTGACTCCACGGCTTTCCCTCCCCTCTCTTTAAAACAGAAGCAGAGCGATTTTTGGTTTATTAGTCCGCCTGGGCTTTGAGAGAGCCTCCCTTTTGTTGTTGGTTGAGAGAGCTCTTTTCCCCTCTACAACCACCAGTCCTTACCCCGACTCCCCCTTGCTTATGCCCGGACGATATGCTTTTGCGAGTATGAGCGGGATTCACCCCCCTTCCCCCCTCCTTGTTCATCCTAAGGCCCTCAAGATAAGGGGCCGATCCCCTTCTTTTGATTAGGGCCCCAGGTGACCCCCTCTCCCCGTGCTGTCGTGCACGTGGTGATTTACCTCGGCAACAATTTCTTTTCCCTTCTCCCGGGTTTCGTCATCTCTTCTTAATGAGGAGACGGGGCCGCCCACAACACGTCTCATAGGCGCCGATGGTTTTGGCTCCCAGGGAAGATGGTACACTCCTGGGAACCCCCGTCAACTCCGATGATTGCCCCCTGCAAATTCTCCATGACCTTCCCCCCCATCCTGCGGACAAGGATATCTCTCTTCGCCCACCCTGTCCCCCCACTTGGTCCTGAAACTTTCGCCGCAAGTTGGCCCCTTTGAACCCCCCTCCGCTTGTAATGCCTTCTTTGTTGCCGGACAAGGACAATTTCTTTTCCTGACAACCTATCACCCCTTCTGAGCGGCCCACACGGCGCCCCCTTTTCAGGGCCGCCCTTCACCCCCAAAACATCCCTGACGTGTGTTTAGTAAGCTTCCTTAATTGTCCGTTTTGCTTTTTTTTCCCCCACTCCTCCCCAAAAAGAATGACTTCTTTCCTAGTCGGGCACGTTACCTTCTCTGTCCCCTTTATTGTGAAACCTCAGAGAAGAGAAACCCCCCTTTCTTAGGCTCGCAGGACCTCCATTTCCTTCGCGCTCTGAGGATTTGAGTCCCCTAAGGCCTTGACCTTTTTAAGCGACTTTCCCCTTCAAAAGAATCTCGCACTATCCTCTCCTTGCCTGATGACTACCCATCTTGGGAAAAATACTCGAGCAGTATCCCTTACCCTTCTGCCTGGAAGTTCCTTGAAGAAAAGATAGAAACTTTCCCCCTTTGGTCTCTTTCGGACATGCCCCCCCCCCCTCAAGTTTACAGTATCAGTAGAAATCTGCTTCTCCCTTTAGTTTGAGGCGTCCCCTTGTTTCCCCATCCGTTTCCGGTGATTTTTTTACTAGCTGCTTTTTCTACTTTCTTTCCTTTTTTCGGACCTCCGAGGTCTTTCCGTGAAAGAATTATTTGCCGCACCCCCCCCCCCCCGCTCCAATTCCGGCAGGCCCCTGAATTTCCGGACAATGGGAACAAGAAATCATCGCCGTTCCTCCACACGCGAACGTACTTTCAAGGACTGAATATATTCCACCCCCTTTTTTTAACGCGCTGGAACTGACCCCCGTCTTTCCGCTCCATCCCTTTCACAACCGCAATGGCCTTTCCCCCCCCCTTTTTCTTCCGAAAAGAAATGAAGACTGCCCTTCCGGCTTTGCTCTTCCCTTTGCCTTCACGGGCTGCAACTTTTCAAAGTTCTGTATTCCCCTCCCGTGCCCCGGTCAGAGCCCCCCTTTTTTCCGCTTTTGAAGATACAGGCGTTTTTTTTTTCCGTCCCTTGAGTTTTCCATCTGTTTTCAAGCCGCTGGATTAACCTCCCGAAGCAGCGGGCAAGCGTCCCCTTTTCTTCCGTCCTCTCCTCTGCGATGTTTCCGTAATCAAGTGACGCAGGACGCTTTTTGCCCCCGAGCCCAACCCTCCCTCTGATACTTCTTACTCAGGGAATTTTTTTTCTTCCCCTTCGGCCCTTCCAGGTTTTTACGATCAGGTATTTCCCCCCCTTTTCCTCTTTGCAATGACGGAAGATAGCGACCTGCCCCCCCCCCAAAAACCTCCTTTTTTTTTTTTCTTTTTCCTTGTTTGTTTTTTTTGAGAGAGATGATGCTGTGTCCGCGATCTTCCGGCATATGTTCCTCCCTTCCTCCTGATACTTAAAACCTGGGATGGCAACGAAGTGTAACGCTTTTCCTTTCTCGCCAACCAACTTTTTCCTGATAAGAATTCTCCCTTCCCGTTGGCTCGGTGATCACGCCGTACCTGTTTCCCCCCCTAATCATTCCTGCGCAGTCCTCCTCCCCTATTGCGCTTGCACTTTCCCATTTGCAAATTAGAAAGAGCTTTCAGGTACAAAGTCTTTCCCCAGTTCCCCATAAAAAAAACCTCTCAATCGCGATGTTCCTTTCCTCTTTTGCCTGGTATTGATCCCTCTGAGAATTGCAGAACGTGATTTTTCCTCCCACGGGAGTCAGTAGTAGGACAACCAACTTTTCGTCTTATTATGTTAGATAAAGCCCTTTCTCCTAAATGCGGTGTCCTTTTCGTTGCGCTAAAGAACAGGACTTTTTTTCCGTTATTTTGGGAATATGTTCTGGAAAATCTTTCCCTTTTCCGTGTTTCAGGAAAAATCCTTTCAATCGTTTCCCAGTTTTTCACAAATTCCTCAAACCTCAAAAAAGTTGAGCTTTTGTTCTGGGAAATCTGCAAGTACGTCACACTCCTTCCAAAGCACTGAAATCACAAAACCCCCCCCCCCCCCCCCCAAAACCCCAACCCCACCCCCAAACCCCCCCCCCCCCCCCCCCCCCCCCCCCCCCCCCCTAGCCATGGCGATGCTTTTCCAAATACGCGCGTCACCCCTGTGCTTGCCCCCCTTTTCGCCTAACCCGAAAGAAGATCGTCTCCTTCTTTTTAAACTTGGAGGTGATGTCCCCCTCTCCCTTCCCAATTTTCTTTAGAGATTTCCTCCTGATGATCGCATTCCGGTCCTTGGTCGCCGCAGAGACTCCCCCCCCGAAGTTCCCGCTCTCTTTTCTTAGTAACCTCCTGTTCAATATCCCCTATCCCCCGATCTTCCCGTTTCACGAGTATTATATCTCTTTCCTTAGTAAACCTGTTTGCTCCCCCCAATCTCAGAGAGCACCCTGGTCAATAGAGAGAAGCCCTTATTTTCTTGGTTTCTGTCGGATTTCCTTTTTCCTGCCCTTTTTCGTTAACTTCTTCAAGGACCCTTTTTTTCCCCTCTCTCCAGTTTCATTTTTCACCTTCCAAGGAAATGGAAAATTACGGAAGCTCCCCCAATTTTGATCCTCTTCCCCCTTCCTCCCCGAAGGAGAGAACGTCCTTTCTGTAGCCGGTTTTTTCCTATCTCCCTTAATTGAGTACTTTTTCGCCCAACTTGCCCCCCTTGTTTCCTTCCGATCCTGCCAAGCTTTTTACGGCCAATCTCGTCCCTCCCTCTGTTCAAATATGGTGTCTTTGTCCACCCCAACAAGTTGTCCCTTTGGCGAAGCTACTCTTCACGCCGCGTACGCTCCCCCCTTTTTGGATGGAAAGGTCAATGGACTTTGCTGTCTCGAACCCTCTCCCACTTTGCCCCGGTTTTTCATCTTTCCCCATCTGCTTCTTCCCGAAACCAAACTCTTCGCATATTCCCCCAAACGCCCCTTTTTTTTGCAGAACATTGTCAAAGATCTCTCCCCCTTTTGAGAATGATCCCTACACTTTTTCCGATCCTTACTCCCCTCCTAAAGCAGAGAATGAAGTTGTCTCCATCCCCTCCCCCCCCCCGATCGTGTTCACCAGGTTCTTTCCCAAATCAGAGACGCTCCCGGAGGGTGAATCCCCTTCCCATCCTCTTATTTTTGTCCTCTCTCGGGAGTATAAGACAAATTTTCGTCTAGGTTTGCTTGGTCTATCTCCCCTTCGCTTTTCCTTCCTCCTACGTTGTGTTGTCTTTTCCCCGCAACGCTGCTGGACGTCCCCCCCCGCCCATTTTGCTTATGCCCTCCTCTCCTTTCCCAAAAATAGAGCGTATGAGACGGGGCTCCCCCTCTAGTTGGTTCCGCGCGGATTTTCGAAACGCTTCCATGGGGCCGTATTTTGCGGCGTTTCTTCCCACCTGGAACGCTTTTTTCTAGCGTGAGTACTTCGGCCACATTTTTTCTTTCCCTTTTCTCCCTTTCCGTCAGAGAGGAATGCCTTTTTTGGACCAATGTTCTCTTCCCCCCTTCGTTTTCTTTTTTGGGTTAGCAAAAGACGACCTTCTTTCGGACCCAGCCCAAAAAAGGGCCCCCCCTTTTATTGGAAGATGATGTTCCCCCCCCCCCTCCACATGCACCCTTCCCGGGAATTGGGAGAGTTCCGGATCGGACGCTTTTTTCCGAGTGATAGCTCCAAAAATGGGTAGTTGGCCCCCGGACAACACCATGACTTCTTTCTCCTTTTGGAACATAGCGGGATTACCGAGCTGCAGGAGGAATTCTTTTCCCTTCCCCGTCGGCGTTTGTTTTTTCCAGATTGGGCGACAACCCAATCCGGCGACAGAGCGGCCCACCGACCATCCCGGAGGATCCCCCATTCCTTTTCGAGCCGGCGTTCGACCCCTTTCTTTTTTGCACAGACGTTCTCCTCTTGCCTTGCGTTCAAGACGGTTTTTTTCCAAAGATTTCTTTTTTTTCCGGTTTCATCGTCGGGCCCTTCTTGGAAACCGGAACCCCCCCCTCCTCGAACTCTGCGGGCTTCTGCGCGATGGTTCCCATTTAAATCCTGACTTTCCCTTTCTCTTTCTTTCGTCATCCGGTTACGATTTTCCTCGATAGAAGACGCTGGCCTGCCTTTCTCTGCAGCGATTCCCTTTTGAATACCATCGGGGTTGGGAAAATTTTCATGACGTAGAGAATCCAGCGCCCGGCTTCCGATTTTCCTTTTTCCTTCCTCCCTCCCTCAATTTGGACGTCCGAGGGCCATCCCCCCCTTCAAGGGTACCTCCCTTCTTTTGGAGGACCTGCCTTCTGAGGATTCCAACGGGCTGAAGCAGGTGGTTTCTTCTGATTTTTCTCGCGCATCCCCCTCCCCCCCTTGTTGCGAGGACGTTGTTTTTTTTTCCCTTTTTCTTCGTGTGGCAGTACGGTGAACGAATCCCTTCCATGTCGAAAAAATTTCCTCCCTCCGGAAGGAAACCGTTCTCGGAACTGGGAACCCCCTTCCTCCTCCTCCGCACGGTGGGCCCTCCCTTCCAATTAAGTGGAAGCTTTCCGGACTTGCCCTATCCAACCACCTCGACCGCTGGACCTTTTCTTTTCATGTCTTTCCGCCCCCTTGTCATGACCCCCCCCTTCTCCGTGCTAAAGCGCCCTCGTGATCTTTCAAGAAATTACCCCACATTTTGCTTCCGCTTATGCTCTCCCGATAAAGGGCCCCGTCTTTATCAAAGGTTTTCCCTTCCAGTGACAGCGGGTAGCCCCCTTTTCCGATCCCGGCTTTTTGGGTTTTCTTCACTTTTTTTTTTTTTTTTCAGGAAACGAGAAAGCTTTCCCCTGGCCCGCTTAACGGAGTTCCCCCCTCCCTCCCTGCGCATCTGTGCTTCGCCTAATTACTTCCTTTTTTTCTATGGTAATCAAATTGTCCTCCCTTCTCCTTTTGCTTTACCGAGCCCCCCCTTTCTTTTCTTACAGAATTTTTTGACTCGTCCTTCCCCCACCTTCACATCGTTTAAATTCCCCCTGTCCCTCTGGTATGGTAGTTCATTATCAGCTTTTCCCTTGAAGATCGCGACCTGGACCCCCCCCCCCCCCACCACACCTCTCATCTCTCTTCTTCTTTTGAGAGAGAATTGATGATGTTTTTGTGGTTCTTCCGCTTTCCTCCTTCCCCTTCTTGCCCTTCTGACCTTCCCTTACCCCGAATCTGTACCTTCCATTGTACGCGTTTTAGGCAGGACGTTTTCCGCTCGAAGTCTTTTTTCTTGATCACCGCGTCTGCGTCACTTTTTTTTCCCCTCGAACCCTCATCCATTCCTGTCTCCCTCTCTGCGAAGCCAGATGTCTTTGAACTCCACGTTCAGCGGGCCCCTCTCTTTCTCGTGTAAGAACCTTTCTTGGAAGAAACCCCAAAACCCCCGCTTGATATCCTCTCCCGTTGGCTACCCCCTTTTTTGGTTATTGACTACAGAACTTTGATCTTGGAGCGCCTCCTTGCGAGCAGAAGCTTTTCCCAAAAGTTGCCTTTTTTTCCCCCTTTTTTTTCGATGGCGCTGAGCCCTTCTCCATTGCGTTTTTCTCGAGAGGAAATCCCCCTTAGGTTCCCTTTCCCATGTCGTTCTTTTTTGGAATCCTCTTGGAAACTTCCTTCCCCGTATTTGTAGGAACGTGCGGATTCTTCCTTGCAACTGTTCACCAGTGTCCCCTTTACTTCCTCAAAAGTTTTGCAGGGAAACCCCCCCATGTGCGCTTTTTTTTTTAGGTACATGCTTTTCCTTTTCACGTTACCTTTCCCCCCCCTCCCCCGCAGCGTAAAGCCAATCAAAACGTACCCTCATAGCCATTCCCTCTGCGCGCAAAATCACGCCCCCTTTCCACACCCCCCGGCTTCAGAAGTTTCTAAACTCCCCGTCGGTCCCCCCTCAAGAGAGTCCTGAGGTAACCTTTGCTTTGCCCATTCCTACAAATTTTCCCTTTTCTCGTGGCCTCTTAAAGAAAGCTATACGGCCCGGGAGTCAGAGACTGCTTTCCTTCGTTGCCGAATTTTTTTTTTTCCCCCCTACCAGATGCGATCCGCCCCACCGAACTTTCCTTCCTAGGCTCCGTCTTCTTCGATCCTCCCTTCGTAGTCCCCTAGAAAACCCTCCAGCGTCAAGTATTCTTTACGGTTAATCTTTCATCAGCCTTTCTGATTGGTTCTTCTTTCTCGGATTCCCAGTTTCCCCTTCATTTGCCAAACCTTTGAACGCCGATGACATTCCCTTTTCTCTAAGTCTTTTTAACCGTTTTCCCCGACTGGAATGTCTTTCCCGTGAAGATCCTTCTGTGATACTCAATCCCTGTTGGTTTTCTTTACGAAGGGGAGACGCCCCCCCTTGATCGTAAGGTGGATGTTCGCAGTGTTTTTTTTTTTTTTTTCTCTCGCAGGAAATTCTTTTTTTTCCGCCAACTCCCTTAAGGCCCCGCCCGTTTTTTCCAGGACTGGACCTCCGGTAGATCACTCCCCCCCCCTCTTCAAACTTTGACATTTTTTTTTTCCGATACAGGGGAAATCCCATATTACCGAGTCCTTTCTTGACAAGGCTGGCATTTCCCCCATGGGCCTCCTTGATCTAGAAATCTCTAAAACTTTCCCTTTTTTTCCCGCCAATATCTCTGAACTGGTAGTCTTTTGCCCCCCCCACCAACATCGGAGCCTATGACACCACTCCGTGTTTCTTTTTCTGTCCCCTCTCCTCTCCCTTATGACTGGCCCCGTTGATAATGAGCCCTACATTGTTTTCACGTCCCCCCCCTTTTCTACAGCTTCCCCCAGACCCCCGCTCGTATTTGACGTACTCCCCTCGTTCTTACCACTTCACCTGAGGTCGGGTGAATCCCGTCCTTCTTCTCCCCTCCGTTTTTTTGTTAAAACCCTCCTCCGGGAATAAGCACCTGGTTCTTTCGCGATCTTTTTAGCCAGGATATATCTTGTTGTTTGAGAGATCTTCTCTTTTTCTCTCCAACTTTCTTTCCCTCTCCTGACAATGTGAGGTATGCCCCCTCCCTTCAGGGTTAAACCCTTCTCTTTCCCCCCTTTGATGGCCCCCCGAAGAAGTTGTGAATCCCTCCCTTTTTCTTAATAACGATTTCCCTTTCTCTCCTCGATTAGCGGAGATTTACGTGACCACTTTAAAGATGACTGTTGGATTTTATGTGAACGTAATTTTTCCCCCCCATTTATTGCTTACTCCCCCGTTTCCTTCTTCTTTTCCCCTTGACAGGAGGAAAATGTTCTTTCCCCCCCCTTCCTGTACTCGGGGTCTCCCGTTTTGGTTTTCTTTTTTTCCGATGGGACAAGTGATTCTCCCCCCTTCCCCCCCCCTTGGTGTTGTTTTTTTCTTGTAGAGATAAAGGACAATGCCTCCCCCTTTCCAGAATTTCCGACAAGATCGGTACGCCCTTCCGCTTGCAGTCGCCACGTTGTCCCCCCTTGCGAAAACCACCATGCCTTTCTTTTTTCTCCTTTTACCTAGCGGGACTTCCAGTAATACATTCTGGCCTTCCTTCGGGCCTCCTTCACTTCCCCAGCTTGTCCAACGTACTTCCACGGGAGCAGAGCTTTTTTTTTTTTCCCCTGACGGCTCCATTTTGCTTCTCCCTCCCGTCCCTTTTAGACCCCCCCTTTAGCAAAGCCGTTGTTCTCTCCCTTCCATTGGTCCATGGTGCGTCACTGCCCCCTACCCCACTTCAGTTTTCCTGTAATAGTCGGCCCCTTCCTTTTCTTATGGAAACCCTTCCCTCTGAAGAAGAAGCCCCCTCCGCTTGCTTGTCCCGATTAGGAAAGATTCCCTTTCGCTCTGCGATTTTTTGCCTTTCTTGTTACGAAGCTTGTTTTTTTTCGGGACCCTCCTTTTCCGCGGAAACGCATCTTCTCCCCCCTCGATTTCCTTGCTTGTTCCCCATCTGGGAGCGTTCCCCCCCCCTAGAGAAGTCTATGAGCGCCCCTCTCCGTATTTTCAGGTCCTCATCCTGCCCAACAGCTTAGAACCTTTTTAGTAGAGGCCCCTTTCCCTTCCCTGTTCCCTTCTATGATGGATTCCTTTCTCATTCTCAAGGAGGTTCCTTGGTTGTGGATCTTTCCTTTTTACTTAGCGCATAGCCATGTCTTCCGTTGTGCTGGGAAGTGTTTTTTTGCGGGTGGCCGCTCTTCCCTCCTGTACAGAAAAAAAGCGCCCTTTGTTTTCCGGAAGGAACCGTTTTTTTATTCTTCCGTAACTGGGGGAAACTTTTTCCTCCCGAACGGTGGGCCGAACACCCTTTCAACTTAGGTGGACCCTTGCTCCTATCTTCCAAAAATCCCCGCTGGAAACCCTCCCTTTTTTCGCTCCCCCCTTTTTTTGCAATGGCGCAGTGCTCAGACGCCTCGTTTCGTAAAAAGAACTTGTCCCTGCCCCCTTTTTCCATTAACGTTTTTTTTCTTCACGGGCTGCTTTCTCCCCTTTCTTTTTTTCCCCTTTTCTGTAGTCCCATTCCCCCCTTTTTTTTTTCTTCGACAACATCGCGTTGCCCCTCTGGGTCCTTTTGGGGTTTCTTCACTTTTCTTGCATTACCGATAAAAGACTGCTTTTCCCCTCTTTGTCAAGTGGAGGTCCCCAGACCCTTTTTCCCTAGACATCTGCTAGCACTAACACTCTGCGTCTTCTCGGGTCGCATCAAATTGGCGCCATTCTCTTTCTCACGATTTCCCCTTTTTCTCCCCTTCTTACAGATTTTCTCGCGTACAATTAGTGCCATTCCCCCTTTCCTCTTCTTTGTTCCTCTATTTAAGAGGGCTCCCATCCCGCCTTTCGTCTCCCCTTTCACCACACCCCCCCCTTTTTCCTCCCCTCCGTGTGTTGTTGTTGTCTCTTCTTCTTTTTTTTTTTTCCAGGTCGCTCCCCCTTTTTTTTCGAAGCGATAAGGGAACTACCTTTCCTTCCCCCTGTTACCCGGGCTTTCCGACTTTCCCTTGGTGACGAGGTCCCAAAAATCCTTACCTTTCTTTCTCGGTGATCACCGGTCTGTCCGTTTTTTCCTTCCCAGCTAACCCCCTTTTTTCCCTCGGCAGAAAGAAATGTCTGCCGCTTTCCTTCTGTTTTTTCCCCCTTTTTCAGCGGGTCCATTTCCTTTCGTTTTATCGTGTAAGGACCTTGGCTCAAGTGAATCACCCCCCCTTTCCTCCCGGGATATTCCTCCTTCTTTCCCGATGTGGAAATGGGATTGACTCCCCCCTTTGCCCCCCGCAGGCTCCTTGTTCTCTCCCCCCTTCAAGGTTCTCCTCAAAAGGTGGCATTTTCCATTTTGTTTTTGTTTTTTTTTTAATTATCTCCACGCGGGCGTCTTTTCTCAACGGCGCCATTGGTTTCCTTCGGGAAAGACCTCTTTTTCCCCCCTGTTCCAGCTCTCTATATGGAAGTCCGTGGAAATCTTTTCCAATCGTTAGCGTGTGTCGGCCATTTCTGTCTTTTTTGTGACCCTCCGGAAATCCTAAAACGGTTTCCTCCTCCCCCTTCGCTTTTTCGTACCTCTTTCCCTTCTTTTAAAGTAATGAAAACCCCCCTTAGTCCGCACCTTCCAGAAACCCGTTTCCTTGCCCATCTCCCGCGGAGTGTCCCCCCCCTTTTCCCCCCTCGCTCCCCCCACCGGATTGCCCCGCCTTTTCCTCCCTTCAAACTCCCGCAGGCCGTCCGATCGTTCATTTAGGTGCATGTCTCCTCCCCCTCCCTTTTCTTTCCTCTCTTTCCCCCTCATGATGATAGGCACTTCCTTCTCTTTTGCAGCTGACTGCGCTACTTCCCCCTCCCCGCCGAAAGCTTTCCGGACAATATCGCTCTCCTCCTATATGCGTTTTCCTCTTTCTAGATTAAGCCGTCCTTCTTTTCGACCACGCTGTCCAGCAAAATCTCCTTTGCCTTCTTATCTTTTCTTCCGCACGAGGATTGGTTCTTCCCCTCTTCCCCCCCTTTTTCCATAATGCCCCTTCCCCTCCTTAAAGGAACCTTTTGACAGCCCTCTCCGTTTTTTTTTCTTTTCCCCAAGGGCCCTTTTTCAAACGGCTGTGCTACTCCCCCCCCCTTTTTTTTGTCGAAAGCTTCCCTCTCCCATGGAGCAGGCAGGGACTTCCGGTTGTCCGCTTTTCTTTTTCCTTATTACGTTGTCGCCCCCTTCCGGCAACGCCTACTTTTCCCCTCCTTCCTTACGGCCCGGTAGATACCGAGATTCCACTTTCGCGATCATTGTTTTCGCCCAACCCCCCTTTGTGGTTTTTTCGAAGATATGAAATCTTCCTCTCCCCTCCTTTTTCCCCGACCGGCTTCCCTTGGAGGAATTGTCCTCTTCTTCCTCAAATATACCCCCTTTTCGTTTTTCCAGAAGATCCCCTATGCCATGGTCGTCTTTGGTCCCCCCCCCCCCCTCTTCGACAACTCCTTTTTGGAGCGCACATTGTCCCCCCCCCCTCCTTCCTATCTCTGAAGTACTTTTTTCTGATGAGCAAAGAAATTTTTTTGACTGTCCTCCGTTTTCCTACTAACGATAACCCCCCCCGTGCGACAGAGAGTGCCTTTTTTTTGCCTATCCCCGCAATTAAGCGTCTTGCTAAGTTCCTTGGAAGCTTCCATATCTTTCGGATTTCCCCTTAGTGTGAATAAATTCCCCTTCCGCTCATTCCCCCGAAGAAGAGCGAGGGGCCCCTCCACTTTCGGGTCTATAGAAGGACGTTTTTTTATCGACTTTCTTCTCCATAATAATCCGGTGTTTTTTTCTCTCTCCCCGGATATCTCCCCCTATGAGGAAGAAGACTTCACCCGACCTATCTTTCCCGTCTCTTTGTTTTCCCCCCCCCCGAGAGTAGAGCCTTTCCCCCCCGTGACCTTAAGTTGTTGCATACTACCGTTCCTGGATGTAAGAACTCTCTTTTTAGGGTCCCCGGGAAGCCGGTGACCTTTCTTCCAACTGAACGCTGCTTTTTCTACGTGTCTCTAGTTGACTTACATGATTCCCCCCCCCTTCTATTCTCAAGTTTCCTCCCTTCTCTTTTCCCCCCCCCACAAAAAACCCTTTTTCAACGGATTTTTCCTTCGGCGCGATGGTTGTTTTAGCCACACCCCCCCAGGGCAGATTGTTCCAAGATTCCCGTCAAAAGTGTTATTTCTCTCCCTCGAGATCTTCCCCCCCCCCTTCCCAGTGACAGAATGGGCGAGACAAGGCTTTCTCTTCTTCCTTCCTGCCCACCGTTGCCCAAACCTTTCTTTTTGCCACACCCCCTTCCCAAGTTGGCCTCGCCGTGTCACCCAGATTCTGGCCGTCTTCTTTGCCGGGTCAAAGTCCGGTCTTTCCTGCAAGATTGGCGACAACCTTTCTCATTCCCTTCGTCGAGGGCAAACCCCTTCCCCTTCCGGCTCCATTCCCTCCCTTGAGAAGGGAGGTCTCCCCCCCCTCTTCTCACAGCAGTTTTCGTTCCTCTTCCCTTGCAGGGCAATTGCGTTCCCCCCTTGAAACACCAGGAGTTTCTCTTCACAGGGTCCCTCGGGCAAGTTAATCTACCTTTCTTTCCCCCCTTAAACTTCCGAATCCTCCTAGAAAAGAAACCTCCCTTGTTCTTCCTATGAAAGGAACTCCCCTTCCTTCTCGAGATTTTGCGTAGATTTCCCTTTCCTTGGAGAGAATCGACTCTCCCTCTCGTCCCGTCCCATAGAAGCGAAGTCGGTTTTCCCTTTTTTCCTACAAATTCTGGGAATTTTCCCCCCTCCTGTAGCGAAGTTCTTTCCGCGAAACTCCCGTCCAGTGCCGGACTTCCCCTCCCCCCTCTCGAAAGCCCCTTTTCTGAACATGAACCTCCTGCCCGCCGTTAGCCCCTTCCTTTCTCCGGTCGTTTGAGCGGAAAGCTTTTCCAGCCGTGGTTTTGGGGGACGCCTTTTTTCCCCCTCTATCCTCGCCATGCTTCTTTTTGGAAGGCTGGACGCTACGGCGTTTTCCCCCCCCAGACCCCTTCGAATCTTTGCCAGCAGGTACGACCCCCCAAAAAGCGTTTTTCAACTGTTTTTCCGTGCAGGAACCGTTTTTTTCCTTCCCCTTGGCAAAACGATGGAGGGCCCTTACGCGGGTTCTTCCCCCTTCTTTCCCCTTCCGTGCGCCTTTTCCCCCCTGCCATATCTTCAAAACTTTCTGCACGCCACCTTGGAAACATCTTGTTCCCCTGCATGAAAAACCCTTGATAAGCGCCCGCTTTTTTTTTCCCCCCCTCCCCTAGACTTCCCCTCCTCTTATGCTCGCACTTGCGGCGCCCTTTTTCCAGTCTGTGTTCCAAAGTTCTGTCGCAATAACATCTTTTTCCTCGCGATTTTCTTGTACGTTTTTTTTTTTTTCCTGAGCGGGAAAGAACTTTTCCCCCCCACACGGCTCCCGTGATTAATGGCCCGCTGGCTTTCATTAAGAGAGTGCAAGCGCCATCTGGGTTCTCGCAGGAATGATCTTCCTTTCTCCTCTTGAAGCAGGACGCTGGTGGATCCACCTCCCCCCTATATAGCGCTGATACTTCCCCCTTTTTTTTTTTTCCTCGTCCTGCACTAAACCCCCCCGGGTTTAAGAGAAAGTACGTTCTTCTTTCCCTTTTGCGCCTATGCCGGAAGCTTCCCCTCCCCAACAACACAATCATC
>Ga0179593_1411380_pt1 | contig 16648 bp, 18 predicted proteins | sample CZODoug2_1_08_16_FD_185931 | JGI IMG/M metagenome (GOLD analysis project Ga0179593, IMG submission 185931) | Vadose zone soil fungal communities from Angelo Coast Range Reserve, California, USA - CZODoug2_1_08_16fungal (PacBio error correction) | ecosystem: Environmental > Terrestrial > Soil >... | reverse complement strand
CCCTTTTGCTAAGGCGGAGTGTTGATCGTTATTCCTTCCAGGATTTCCCCTTTGAAACCATGTGTGACTGTTTTGACAGTCAGGCCTTTTAAGAAAAAGTTCTTTTAGCATCAAATGCGTTCGCGATTTCACATTTGCGGCGGAGTTTGCACAACCCCCCCCCATTGGTTTTGTTTATGACGTGCCGCCCCCCTCACTTTTCCCAAGAAGTCCCATTCCCATCTCTGGTTCCAGCCTTCGGTGGGCATCGGTACTCCTTCCCCCTCAGTCCCCACATTTCTCTATCCGCGGCATAAAGCGGGCGCCGTCCTTGGTCATTCCCCCCAAACTGATTCCCTTCACCGCCAGCCCGGATGTTTCTTAGGTCTTCTTCTTAGCAATAGACAGGCTCCCCCCCCCCTTCCCTTTTTTTGAGTTTGGCACTTATTCAGAGGACATTGAAGTAGGATCACGTTGGCGAGTTCAGTACATAAGGCTTCCTTTCTGAAATTCGTAGCGCAGTTCGATCCGTTAAGGTAAGATAGGTTTCCCCCACTCCCTTAGCAAGCTCCCCTCCTAACTGTTGCCGTTAGTCGCCCCTTCGGAAATGTCGGTGACCCCCAAAAAGCCCGAAGTTTTTCCAGCCCCAGGTAGTCCCCCCCCTTCTTCCCCTTTAGGGTATGTTTGAGGGCAATTGACAACTCCGTCTGTATTTTTTTTTACTTTTTAGGGCCTTCCGGTTATTATGCTTTTCCGTCCTAAATATAGTTCTTCGCTGGCAGCTCGTGCTGCGCCTGTGCTGGTCGATTCCTTTTCCCCCTATCATGAGGTAGATGTCTCCCCCTGGAGGAGTTACATAAGCTGAGCATCACGTCGCTTACTCATTTGTTTTTCTCCCAATTCTCCCCCAATAATCAAACAAGTACTTTCTTGTTCGCGCGTCGTGACCATAAACTGAATTGGCTCTTTCGGTTTTTGGGGCAGGACTTCCCCCCTTCCTTCCCCCTGCTAGTTCCAACTCTTTCCCCTTTCCTTATCTTACCCCTCCTCCTTGTTTTTTCTTTCTTCCCGTTTCCCTCCTTCGGGACCGGCGGGCTGCAACCCAAAGACAGAGCGTCCACCCTCTTTTTGCCTTTGAAGTGACCCACCCTCTTCCGTTTTCTCTGGGAGTTTCCCCCCCTCTTCGGTGTTAAGTGTCTGATTTTTCCTTTGTAATTATTCTTCTCCATCCTACCTGAAGAGTGGCCTTGTGATCATACAGGGCGCATTTGCCGGGCCTTGTCAAGACACCTCCTACCCGTCTCTTCCCCTGAGTGAAGAGCCGACCACCGAGAAGTCCCGACCATTCTTGCCCCCTCTCTATAGTTAGTCCTTTCCGCCAACACTCCCGAGACTTTCTTTCCCCTTTCTAGTATTCCCCCCTTTTCGGATGGTGGTCCACCGACCCACGGCTGCACAGATCTCTGCCAGTAACCTTATTATGGACTTTCACCCCATGCCAACTGTATGGTTGCCAACCTTCGGCACGGTCCTTCCGTCCCCTGAGCATAGCCCCCTTTGGAAGCCAGACGTCTTTTCTCGGACCTCTTGACGTATCTGATTTGACGTCCGGAACATGGCCTCCTGAATCTGCCCCCCCACCGTTCCCCTTTACACATGGGGTGTTCTCGTGCTCGGCGCTCGAAGACTCTCTTTTCAAGAAAACCTAAGTTCTGGTCCAGGTTTCGCTGACGTTTGGGTTATTCCTTCCCGGTACGGCCTAAAGAGGTGTGTATGACTCTTCCGACCCCAGTTCTTTTCGTCCTTCGTAAAATCTCACATTGCAAACGAAACCGTTCTTCCCAAATCAAGTCCTTTTCTTTTTTTGTCTTTAGTTTTTCTTCGCCTGCGAACAAATTGATTGGGTTTCCCCCTCGTTAAGACCACTGTGACAGGAGCGTGCCTTCCTGTGATTACGTACCTACTAGCATTCGTTCTAGTCCGGCCGGCCTGATGCCACGCATTTTCACCCTGGTTACCAACATCCCCTTTCCTTTTTTTAACTCACCAAGAGCAACGTCCTGATCAACGGGTTTGATTTCGACTTGCAAAAGTGGTTACCGTTCCTTGAACGAAATTTCGAACAGCACAACCTCATCAGGGAGCGAGGGCATTGTTTCTCCATGTGTGGCTTTCCTGACTTGTCTAGCTAAAACCCTTTTTGTCCCGGTGGCTAGCATGGGCGCGGCCGCGGAACGTCGGACCTCCCCCATAGTTCTCTTCCATCCATATGAGGTCCTCCCAGGCCTGTTCTGTCCCCCCTATTGGTTTCCTCTTTTTTGAAACGCAAGTCGCGATCATGGTGATGAGAGCGTTGGGTCCACTTCTTCCTCTTGTGATCTCCTAGCGTTATACAGGGAAGTACCTGCCATTTCAATGGTTAAGACTACCCAATGCCTTGGACCAAATTCCCCTTTGCGCGCCCATGACACTGCGTACAACTTTCAGTAGCATTACAAGCTTTTGAACACCGCTGCTCAAAATTTCGTATTGAGCCGGTCGAGGGGCACCCGTGTTCCCAAGGCATCCCCGAAAAGCATGTCCTCTGGTTTCAAGTGGTTAAAAGACTGATAAGATCTCCTCCCTCCGGCCCACTGACCCTTTCTTTCTCGGTAATGCTTGTGTTTCTGCGTCTTTATCTTTTATCTAGGCCACAACGAAGGCTCCACGGCCTTTCTGGCACAGAGCCCTTTTCCCCTTCCTTTCCACTAGATGGCTTTTGTTGATGAGGTCCGTCGTGGGACTGTTTTAGAAGGGTCTCAGTCAATTTAAGAGCTAAAACTTACCTTTCTCGTTCATTACTGATGCGACTCCCCCCCCACGATTTTGACTTCTTCTCTTTCTGCCCCAACCTCTTACCCCAGGTTTCCAGTCAAGGGGTTTAGTCGTATCGTTCCTTGTTTTCTTTTGTTTCATATTCTGTATTAAGACGCTAGATTGGACGCCACCCACCATCTCAAGTGGTAACTCCTTTCTTTTTCTGCTCATAGAGGGGTACTCCCAGAAGCATCTGACACAAAAATTTTAATTATCTCCTGTCACCAATTTTCTCGGTAAGAAGTTTCGCTGGTCTTCTGGATAACGCCGTTATTTTCCCTGGACCGACCTTCCCCTAAGTGCGCCAATAAGTTTTCTTCAACGACACGTGAACCAGAAGTGCCACCCTGCCCTGTCTTCCGTCTCACCATTACCTTCATGATGGACCTGTTTTACGTCTGGGCGGGCCGATGACAACGCGTTTTTTTTTGAGAATTCATACCCCCTTGCCATCCCCCCTCACCTTTACGCCGTGGCGGGCGGGCTGCTTGTTATATGCGGGACCCTGAGTCCCCTCGGTTACCCCTGTAAGACGACGCCTTTTTGTCAAATTCCTCTTTTGGATGTTAACCTCCCGTTAAATCCACTGCTGGGTGGGAGTCATTCAGAGTTTCCCTTCACATTCCTGTTCCCCTTGTCGTGCTATCTATTAGGAGACTCCTCCCTTATTTGTTTTTTTGGTGTTAAGTGATTCCTGTTTCGGTGGCTTTTTTTCACCCCAAATTCCCGATCCTAAGGCCCGCCGGATTTCCAGCAAGCCCTTCGCTAGCTTGCGCTCGGGAGTAGGTTTTTAAATGAACCCTAGCACGGCTTGCAGATAGAGGGGGCAGACCCCCTTCCTTGTATTGGACTTTCTTTTCCCCCCCCTTCCCCTGAGTTTTATAAGAGAAGTGGGATTACCGTCCACCTGACTGCTCTCCGGCCTCCGAAACAACTCACCCTCCGAATACCTGTGGTTCACGATATTTCTGCGCGGCCCCCGGGCGCCTTGAGCACCCCCAACCCCCTTTTGCCCTTCCTTAGTCACTTAACCCCCCTTCGTATTACGACTTCACTGTTAGAGACTGTGGGTTTTACCCCCCCCCCTGGGATCCTAGTATTTGTCCCCCTGGTGGTTTCACACTAATGGGCCGCTTCCTCAATTTCTATTTCGGGGACATGGATTGGGCTTCCTGTCCTCCTCACCCCCACCCCCCCCCCCCCATCCTCAGCAGAAGCAGTCTCTCCTAGAGACCCTACGGATGTTTTTCTCCCCATGGACCCGTTGTCCTGCGTTGTGCCTGCTGGCGGCGACATGGACGTTCGGCTCCATATTCATGAATGTGTTCCCTCTCTCCCCCCGAACCGCTTCCCTCTTGTACGTATCTGTCGAGAAGTTTCGGCCGCTTTTCTTTTCCCTCCCTTTCCCTGCGTACGGTGTTTCCCTAGAATACTAGATTTTTTTTCGGTGTTCGCGCATACTCCCCATCTAGCTATTTCTCCTCCCTTTTGTTTTTTCTGCGATCTTCTTCGTAAAAAATGTTAGCCCCTCTCTTTTTTATCCCTCAAGAAGGTCATGCAATGGACTTAAGATCTTTACCTTCGACGCCCTTTCTTCGTCCTTATGTCGTCCGGTTCCCTTAGTTATAGTAGTCTTCCTCCTTTTCTACATTTCCCTTCTCCGTCCTTAAGGGAGGAACTAACCCTCCTTCCCCCCCCCGCCGGACGCTCTGCCCTTGTTGGTAGCCATCCTCACTTGGCCCAGGACGGGCCCCTAGAATTGCTACAGGACTTGTCGGCGTTTGGCTAGTCAGCCGCCCATTAAGTTCCCCCTTCCTCCCCTTCCTGTTTCTTTCTTGTCACCTTTCTTTTGGGTCAAAAAGAGGGTTTCTTGCTCTATTCTTAGGGTTTAGACCCCCCCATTCCGCCTTTTTGTACTAAGGACCAGCCGGTTCTCCGCATTTTAGTACTTTTTTTTACTCAGAGCCTACCCTAGGAGACAAGCGCATCCTCGTCCTGTGTTGCCCCCCCCCTCGAGTGAAGTTATACTGTGGCCGTTCCCCCCCTGAGGCTTGGCGAAGAGTCAGGGCAGTACTTCCCTGTTTTCAGCTTTGCCTTTTGTGGGTGTTTTTTTTTTTAATGCCGTAACCTGCACGACCAGCAGATAAGATGGGTCGGCGATCTTTCCTCTCTGATCCCCTCCCCACCTACGCACCTCCCTAGCGCCCAAGTTCTTTACGCTTATTTTCCTACTCTATGGCCTGCGACCGGTGGCCTTTGTGAGACACCGCCTGCCCTCCCCCAGTTCAGCAGCTCTTCACGGGTAACCCCCCCCCAGACGCCGCCAGCCTCCTGCTTGTCCCTCCTCCGCCTCGGATGAGAGCCTTCACACTGTTTCCTTTTTTCCCTTCCCTCACAACATACTTTTAGCCAGACCCGCTCCTTTTAATGGGAACGGTTTTAGGTGAAGCACCCATCTGGCAGTCAGTGTGACCACAATCTCCTTTCTTGACTTTCCCCGCGCACGGCAGATCAGATGACCCTAAGGAGACCTCATTTCATTCCCCCCTCCACGGATCCAGGAGATTTTTTGGGGTGTTCTGATCGTGCTCCCCCCCCCGGTCCTTCCTCTTTTCCAAGTTTTGACTCCACGGTCCATCGAGTTACTGGTCTCCTATCCTTCCTATGATTCGGCCCCCACTGATTTTTGTCGTATGGCCGGATTTACTGCGTCCGACTTTTTTCTTTTTTGAACCCCCCTTCTTTCCACGCATGAACCCTTAATTCGGCGGCCCTGTTGCCATGTCTCAAGTGGAATCTACTGTCCTTTTTTTTTCATGTTCTGTGGATATCGGGACTTCACTCGATTATCAGCTGCAGCGATACGACTTCCCCTCTTTCAAATCTCCTTTCTGGAGTCCTGAGATCTCCTACGCTCGGCAGACCTCGTTTTTCCCCCCAAATAAATTCCCTCTCCTCTCAAACCCTTCCTGACAATGTCTCCGTCGTCCTCGGGAGGTTTTGGAAAGGAAGAGAGCGTTCATACCTATTTTTGCTGTTTCCTCCGTCCTTTCCGTGCCGATTATTTGCCTTTTCGGGCGGAGTAAACATTAGTTCGCCTCTGTTTTTTACTCCAAGTTAAACCGAATGTACCCTCCTGTCTTGGCCCACATCCAGAGGAAACTGCGTTGACTTCTCCTTAAACCGGCCTTTTCCGTTTGCCTTAGATCGCCTCTCATTCCCCCTCCCATCAAAGTTCATCCCTGTAACGAGCCCTTCCAGGGTTTTATTTGATGTCTTCTTTTCATGTTTTGAGTACATTGTCTAATTTACACACTTTAAGGTCCAGCGCAACTAGGTGGATGTTTCCTGTGCTTTTCATTTTTAAGACCTTGGTGACCCCTAGAACCGCTTGCTCCTTACTCTATCTGTCGATACGGTTTCACTTTGAATCTTCTTTGGTCTTCGTCTGATTGGCTTCCTGTAAGGCTCCTACTCTGACAGGGGAAAGTTATTTTCAGTTATAGTCGACCCCATTGCCCCCTACCGGATCGGAAGGTTCTCCCAGTTCGACTTTAGTCGATGCACCCCCCCCCTTCTCATTGCCAATCCTTTTTTTCCTATCTGCCCGTGATGCGATAGGAATGTGCGTACATTGATGTAGGAACGACACTCTTTTTTGGAGGGGGCCTCATAGAAGAATCCGGAGAGCATCCTTTTTCCTTAAGCACTTACCGCGCCCATACGCCCCCATTCTAGTCCATCCCACGGTTGTCGAGTGTGTTAGCATGGAGGCGCACTGGAGGGAGCCCTTTTTTGACGGACTTTCCAGCGGCACCACTTATGCTTTTGGGCTTTCTCCCCTTTGTTCGCGTTCCAATTTTCTACTTCGCGAAATAAAAATCCCCTCTTGTACGGCCCCGGCGGGTTGATTATTGCTTAACCCAGTCCCTTTTCTCCCGATTTTTTTACCCTTTGCCTTTGGTGGGGGAGATCCATCAGACACCCCGTTCGCACAACCCTCCACTCAGTTGCTCCTCCCTTAGCACAGACTACGAAGGGCTTAAAAAGAGAATTGAGTCAGCCTTTTCACCCCCACCCCCTGAGGGGTCCTTTCCGACAAACGACCTTCAACCCATAACCAGATCAATGCTTTTCTTTTCCTCCCCCCAGGCACGGTTTTCCTGTTACGAATGTCGAATTCAGCCCCTCCTTTTTTAGCGCCCTCTGCCTCCTAATTTTTCCCCCCCGATCCTTTTCTTCCGGACCCGCCACAAATGAAGGCAAACAAGAGGACAGAACCTCCCTTTGTTTTATTTCTCGCTTGTCTTTTTTTCGAGCTCCGAGCCACTGTTCGAAAAAAGTATCCTGATTTTCTGTCATAGTTCTTCCTCTCCTTTTCCTCGAGAGGGGCTTCTTTTTTTCGCCTCTTCCGTCCCATATCTTCCATAAATAAGTCTTCTTGTCCTTCCACCCTTCTCGCAGGGCGATCCTTCCAGGGCGAGACTTTTGTAAACCCAGAACATTTTCCACCTACCCATGAACCGTTGACGGCGCACGTAGAGTCGTTCAACCTTTTTCGGTGCCACCACTACCGAAGTATTTTACATTCGGCGCCAGCTCGCCTCTTACATGTTTTTATGTTGGAGGAATGTCACTCCCCTTCCTTTTCTTTGCTGGAGTTCGCTGCCCCGTGCTGCGGGTAAGTGTCCCGGTTGTAGGCTCCTTGCCCAGCTGGAGTGTCCCTCTTCTTATCTTTCGACAGACGGAGATAACTCCCCGTCTTCTTCCTTCTCCTGATCTGATAATCAGGGACACGCGTGCGTTTCAAGATTCGTCCTTGATTTACCATCCTTCTCTTCCAAGGCGATGACAACTCCCCCTCTTTGTCTCCTCGCCATCCTGAAAGTGTCCAGTTTGTGCGCTTTTTTTCCTTTCCATACTGACTGGATTTTCTTGTGGGAGGGGACGGAAGCGGCGCCCGTCTCCTTTAAGATTCCAATTCCCTATTCCCATCTCTTTTCCTTTTTTATAGAATACGTTGTTTGTTTTTGCGTATCTTTCTGGTACTGGAATGAAATGTCCAGGTCTTCCCACCCCCTCCAGTAGTCCCAAGTGCCGTCCTTCCTTGGCACGCCGGTCCGAGCCCATTCCCTGTGCGTGTTTGATTCCTCTCTCTTCTGCCCGACGGTCTTTTGGTTACCGTTTTACTTTCTGCGCCGCCTGTGTCATCGCGCGGGACTACATCGTCCAAAGAGAGTGTACATTGAGTATACCTTTTCTCCTTAGCTTACTGCTTTCTTAATCTCTCCCCCGAGAATTCCTCATCAGTTGCAGAATCCCGTTCCGTTCCTCTCGCTCACAGCCCCCTTGAAAGAGCCCGACCGTACTGCAGGCTTTGACCATGGGACGCCACCCCTCCCAGCCCTTTCCTCTTTCCTCCCTTTTCCTTTTTTTGTTCTATGACGGCTGAGTGTGGTCACCACGCATGGTGACGCCTCCCTTAGTTAGCTTCGAAACACCTTCTTCCTGCCGGGTTACTAAGAATGCGGGTGGAAACACGTCCTTCCCCCCAGTCCCGTCTCGCCCGCTCTAAGAATTTGGCAACTTTCCTTCTTTTTTTCTTCAGAGTCTCAGAGCTTCTTATCCATCGGAACATGTCGCTGAAGCTTCCCCCACCCCCTGATACCGCCACCCCTTTGCGCCGTGGCTCGTTTCCCCCTCACAGAAAGAGGCTCCCTCTCTTGGTTTTCGTGGCGTTTGCCGCAGTTGGTGGTCCCCGGGCAGGAATCTGCTCCTTCGGGATTATCTTGCATCCCCTGACCTTCAGTTGCGTATTTCTTTTTTGAATGCCAATAGAATCCCCCGATTTCAACCTCCCCTGCCTTTTTTCATTGGGATGTTTTTCTTTAGTGTTTTCGCGGGTTACCCAAACTGCTTAGTGTTTTTTCCCCCCTTCCCTGAACCAATTTAGACCGGCTCACGCTGTGATGCGCCCGTTGGTGGTTCGCTCCTTTCACTTTTGCTCTCAAAAAACGTCATGTTCAAAGCCTTCCAATCCTTTGAAGGGAACGCTCCCCACGCGATGTACACCCTCCATTTTTCCCTCACAGGGCTGATTCCCTCCTTCACCCCCTTTCCTCTTGCCAGGCGAGCCCCGAGGGCGAAAAAACCCTCACCTTTTTATCCTGGAGCTTGTTTGTTTTCATCGCAGCTGGGTCTCGTCATGGGCTTCTCCCCCCTTTCTACACTGGGACGATTTGCGAGTCCGCCGGAGTGCTGACCCAAGACTCTCGTGTTGGAAGATAGATGATTCCTTTTCTTCTATCCCGTTTTTCGCTGGTCCCATCCGTCCTCACTGGCCTCTTTCCCCGTGTTCGGAATGTCTGCCTGATGTGTGTAGAGGCGATCGATTGTGTCAGCTACGCGTCGACCTTCCTTGAGACTACCGCGTTTCAAGAAGTTAGGGACCCCTGTTTTCTCTTTCCTCGACTCAGGCCCCGGGACGGCGCGGGGCCCATGCGCATCTGAAGACCCCCCCCTCATATGCCTGTCCCCCTCCTCCCTTTCCCCAGATGACTGATGGATTCGCCGTGGTCTCGGCCCCCCCTCGTCCACATCCTCCAAAAAGGAAGACATTTACAACTGTTTCTGCGTTCAATTGACCGCGCACTCTACTTTCCTCCCATCCCTCCTCAAAAGCCCCTGATTTCTCAGGTAAATGAATTGACCTTTATTTAATTGAGTGTGAGCCTTTCTGCGGCGATCTGAGTCACCTAGCCTGCTCACAGGAAGAGGTTCCTGGCACCCTGTCTCCTTTCCCCGTATTCCCATTTAACTTGAGCTGGGCCGCTAATTAGGGAAGGTTTTTTGTCAGACCCGGGTAGATGTTCGACATATGTGAAGACATTGAAGATTCCCTCCAAGTTACGCCTCTTTATCGGCCGTCGTGAGATCACCTAAAAAGCTTCCCTTCCCCTACTCTTTCCCCCCAATATTACTGGGTGTTCCAAATTTTTTCGTAGAGTTCGGTAAGGATGAGTGTTTCCCCGCCTTGTCTTTTCTTCGGACCTCTTTTTTGAGACTTGATCCCGAACGTATCGTTCCTTATCCCTGTCTTCTATGTCTCATAGTCTTTTTTACCTCAGATTTTCTGGTTCACGTGCAGGCCGTAGAGAAAATTAGGAAACTGCACCACCCCCTTCACGGAGTTCCTCCATGGGCGCGGACTTCTTTTTGAGATAAATTCTTTCTCTCCCTCCGTTTGTGTAGCCCCCGTCCCCATGGACATCGCTGACTCAGTGCAATCCTTTTGTCAAGATACTCACACAGTCCAACAGACGAGACGTTTGGCAACCCCCGCATTCGCTGAGGGAGACCCCTAAACTTAGCATTTTGATTTCAAAGGGCGGGGCTCTTGAAAAGTGTTTCTGTCCTATCAGCGCGACAGGGCAGATCGCCGTTAGTGGAGGGCGGATGAAGATTTAAGATTTTCTTTCGGCTTTCCGCCGAAGCAGTCAGTTTTTTTTGGCCCCCCTTCCCTTTGAATTTCAACTATAATTACTTTCTCTTCAAGAACCTTGAGAAACCACAGCGTCAGCCGTATTCCACCCCCCCCCCCCCCCCCCCCCCCCCCCCCCCCCCCCCTTCCCCCCCCCCCCCCCCCCCCCCAACCCCCCCCCCCGCCCCCTCCTCCACCCCACCCGCCCCGCACCCCATCCCCCCGCGCCCTTCCCCCCCGGCCACCCACCCCCCCCCCCCCCCCCCCCCCCTTCCCCGCCCCCCCGCCCCCCCCCCACGCCTCCGACCCCCCCTCACCCCGCCCCCCCCCCCCCCCCGCCATCACCCCCCCGCCACCCGCCCCCGGTCCCCCCCCCCCCCCCGCCCGCTATATCCCCAAGCACCCCCCCCCCCACGGCCCGACCCACCCGCCCCCCCTCCCCCCCCCCCCCCTGGCACCCCCCCCCCCCCACCTCCCCCTCCCCCTCCCCCCAGCCCCCCCCCCCCCCCCCCCGCACCCCCCCCCTCCCCCCCCCCCCCCCCCTCGGCTCCCCCCCCTCCCTTTTTTTTCACCCCGTCCAATTGATGGGATTCGAGCCGTACGGGCATTCTTTGAAAGGGGTTCTTCCAGAAGTGTTGATGTTCCCTCATTCTGGCGAGCCTTGCTTTCGGTCTGTTCGGTGTAGCGTGTTCCCCCTTTCCTTTACTGTCCGGTGGACGTTAGGGTCTTTTTCCACCAATATAACAGATACACTCTTGGCCTCAGGATGTCCACGCGCCATTAACCGTTCTCTCGTTCTGCTTTTTGACCGCCCTCACTGCGGCTGCAGAGCGGGGGCCGACCAGTCTTTTATTTTTCCTTGGTAGGGCCTTTCTTTGTCCCGGGACATGACACCAGGCCTTGTCTAACACTCGTCGGTGATTCTCCAGCCCTTCAACTTCTCGCCCGGCCCCTGCCCCACATCCGTCACTTCAGTCTCCTTTTGGGTGCCATTGCCATTTTCCCTCTCTTCAGGGGCTGCCACCCCCACGCCCCGACCTTCTTCTCGTTCGATTCCCTTCTTCCCCCCGTTTTGGCACGTTACAAGGGCTTTCGCCCTGGAGTTTTGACCTCCCCCAACCACGGCACGATTTTTTTGTTATTCACAACCCACTTTGTCCCGTGATGTGCACTCCTGTTCACAAGACTCCCCCTTCGGATGCCGCTGAAATGGGGTCCTGGATTCCGCAAACCCCCTGCCCTGCAGTCCATGCGCGGGCCGTCACGGGCTATTCGACCACTCCGACAGTGTCCATTGCCTCTCCTTTCTATGTGGCTGGCGCGCCTGCCAGCCGCCTTTTTGAAGTTAATGAGATAGTCACGGCATACACGCAATGTGACAGACTTCACAAAGCAGAACTTTCAGCCCTTTCGCTGAGGGCGCGCAGGTAGACGACGTTTTTCAGGCTCTGACCTTTAATTTTTCCTTGCTGCTGCCTCGACTCCGAAATCGGGTTTCCCTCACAGATATTCTGACTTACCAATCATAATAAGTGGTTTTTTTGTTTGGACCCTTCAGATGTTGTCCTCGACAACAACCGCTTTCTTATTCTCCCCTGTTAAGACGTCGGATTGACCTCAGGAGAACCTACCTTCGTACCAGGTTTTAATCCCCAGATTCTTCATCAGCGCATGATGTTAGTTTTTCCGTTTCGTGTTTTTTGATCGGTACTCCGATGTGAGTCTGCGCAACCTGTCAAGGACTTTTTCTTCCGTCCCCTCCTAGCGGCCGGCCGCACTTAACCACTCACACCGAAGTCTTTTTTTCTTTCTATAATCGTGTCGTTGGGCGCGCCCTTTTCCCTCTTCGTTGTTCTTTTCAATTTCTCCCATCATTTTCATCGCCTTCATCTTTTCATGATACTCCTTGACGGTATACAAACCCTGGGTTTGGGTGTCCTCCCCCTTTTTTGCCTGATCTAATGTTGTAGAAAAACATTCTCTCCCTGTTGCGAGTTCCCGAGTTCGGGGTAATTATCTTTTTTTCGTCCGTTTGGCCTCCCATTTCCCCCATCCGCCTCTGTTGGCCGCTAATCTCCTTGCCCCCCTCTTCCCGGGTGTATGTGTCTTCTTTTAGGTAGTCCGCCAGTTTCTATTTACTTGTGACCCCCTTTTTTTTGCCTTTTTTTTAAGCTCCCCGGTCCAAACCGACCGGGTTTTCGTCCCACTCTTTCATCTCCCTCTTGCAGAAGTTGTCCAGGAGTAAAACCTCCTCAGCACGCCCCGACTCTGTTTATAGTAGAGCCATCCGTCGTAGGCCGCTTTTCCTTAAGATTTACCCTGAGGTGTCAAAAGCCCGCCCCTCCCCATTCGTGCCTTCCGTTCACCACCACGAGCATGACCTCAGAGTCCCGGTCTCCTCCTAGGCCCCACACGTTTGGCATTTACTTTAAAATGTCCTTCGCCATCACCCGTCCTTGTAGAGTGGAACTTTGTGAAGGTGCCCTAAACCCATGCCTTTTCCAACCCCACTGCCTCTTGGTTTCCGGGCGAGCTATTTCTGCGTTCCCCCAAGGCGGTCTCCTCCATAAAGAGCCCACACCGGGGTTAAGGCCCCTATGTCTCCGGCGCGTTGTTTTATCCCCTGCCTCCTCCATTTCTGGTATCTCTGCCACAGTTCCCCCCCTCTTTCCCAAGTTGTACCAGCTTAGGTTCCTGGTTCTTTCCTTTCATGCTATGCGGCCCTATGGTTGTCTTTTTATCTGGATCGTCCAGCGTCTTCGGAGTAAATCCCGGGGCTTCTTCTGCACCGACTTTCACAAGGAAATTTACGATGTCCTTCCCCCCCATCTCCGTTTCCTCTTTTTTGATAGTTTCTTCTTTATCGATCACCGTTATCTCCTTCTAAAGTCCTCCTAGGGACAGCGGCCCGATCTGGTTCAGTGCGTTACATTCTTAACTATGAGCGTCCTCCCTCCAGCTTCCCAACCTCCCTACCTTAACCGCCGGACGGACCGTTCCTAGTTTTTGTGGCATAGAGCTGCATTTATGTTTTTATTTCTTCTCTCAGTGTGACTGGGCATTAATTACTGAAGGAACTGTTTCTTTACCCTCTTTTTTAGTAGTCCTCTGTTCAATTTTAGCTTCGGACTCCCGGTTACCGTCCCCCACTTCCTATTCTATGCGCCCACACATCTTCCTGAGCAGAGACAAGAATATACTTGTTTTCCCTTTGAGTCCGCGGTGTTGGAGCCGTTCCCTCCGTATTATTACGCTTTCGTATGCCCTCCTTTCGACTTCATCCTCCCCTTTCATCCTCCCCAGTCCTCTTCCCCCAGGTTCTTTTCTTAGGAGGGTATTGGATGTAATTTCGATTGTCCCCTTTCCTTCAAAGAGTCCCTCTGTTGGCTGGTTCTCCTTTTGAAGTGACAAAGTTGCTGGTCTATTCCATCGATAATCCTCCTTTTTGTCCTAGTGGATGTTTTACGTCTTCGTTTTGGAGTTTCGATTGCCTCATCCCCCTCCTCGCTTAGGGAACTCTTGACTGGACAGTAGAGTAGTTGCCGTCCTTTCCTTGCCGATCCCTTCTTTTCCTTCGCGGCCCAGGTACGACTTTGAGCGCAGCTCAGACCTTGCCCCTCCGATTTAGGACACTAATACCATTCTCCCCCTTCTTCGGATGTCATTGAGGACATGTTTAGTTGTGCACTGGCCGTATTCCCCTCCTCCCCCACTTTTCTCTCCTTCCGGTTGAATGTTTAATTCCCCCTTCCTCGGTCCTTAGCGTCCTCGTATGTCCCTCTACCCCTTGGCACGATGTCTTTCTTGCTTGTGGAGAGAGCCACTGTTCGGACGCCAGAGGTTTTTCTGCACGCCCCTTGCGCGCAGCAGAAAGCTCTCGTCGTATTTTTTTTTTTTTTCTTTTTTTTTTTTTTTTGGATTTCACTCTACGTCCTTATGTTTTGTAGCCCGTGGCACTTGACTAACTGGTCGTTTAGTTGCCTGCCGTCTCCATCAAAGCCCTTGGTGAGTAACGTTAGTCCTCTTACGTTTACTTTTTCCCAGGCCTTAAGGCTTTGACCCCCCTGGTTCCGCCTTTCTAGACTTTGATTAAAATTGGTACGTTTTGATTTTTTTCTTTTCGGGGACTGCCTTCCTAACGGTCGATTTCCGTTTTTCTGTCAGCCCAGCCTTCTCTGATTCGTCCCTAGTAGATCCCACAGGTGTTCACCCCTGCATTTTTCATGCCCTATCCCTTCTTTGTGCGTAGACATGGACCCTTAAACAGACCCGGAGCAGCCCAGCTCACGACTGTGCCCATGATTGGCCGACCTTAATTCCACTATGCTTGTGGTGGGAATGTCCTAATCCGTTTCAGCTCCCGTTCGCCCAGCACTCTCTCTGTCATTGCTTCTTTCCCTAACCTTTTTCCAGGGGAAGTCCCAAAGTTCTTTTGCGCACCGCGGCACCGTTCTGTTTTTCTCATTTCTTCTTCGATGCTTAGCAACTTAGCACCATTTACTTGAGGTTCCTGCCTGGGTCAGGCCGAATTTGTTTGGCAGATTTCAGCCTAGACATTGTTCTTTATCCCGACGATCTTACTCCCGACGGCAGAAAATCCGGAAGTAATTCTTACCCAGTCTTTTCTCTGACTTTCGAGAAGGGAGGAGGTTCCGAAGTCCGTCTGTCCCCCCCAGACCGTTTCTGCTCCCGAATCCTTTTTTACTTCGTTCTTGCACTGGCGTTTCCCCCCATTCCCGAAGCCGAGGGAAAAAAGCTCCGGCCTTCTAATGGAGGTTGTCATTTTGTTAAAGGACCCTTCCTCTTCTGCGAGGGCTCTTTTTCCTGTCCTTTCTTCGTCTATTTTCGGCTTTTTTACTTTCCTCCGAGGAATCTCGTTTCCGATTTGCGATTTTACTTCCGGCGATCACTCCTTGTCGATTCCTTTTCCCCTCTGAATTGGTCGATGTCGCGGATCGGAAGGCATTATTTTGCATCACGTATCTTGACCCCCCTCTTGTTGTATTCCAGGCTCTGCCTACTTAACCAAACGCGGTGGAGCGACGTCGCTGTCCAATTTTGAACTTGGCGACTTTCTGGTGTCTTCGGGACTGCCTCAGTCTGAAGTGTAACCAGTCGGCCCATCTCCCTCTCATCCCCCTTCACTCAGTTGTTGGGATGTTTTGTCTATTTTCTCCCCCCTGGGTTAAAGAATTGTCCCTTCACTGGTCCAAAGGCTTCCCCCCATGCACGTCGCCAAGTCCACCTCCTTTTTTCCCCCGTCCGGCGTCCCCTCTTTTTTACGTGGTTATGGGACTCTTCTTCCCGCTTTCTTTTCAGCGAGTTGCTCTCGCCCACGGCACAGTCCGACAACCCTCTCCCGTTTGTCCCTGGTCTAAACGTCCCGTATGCCGGCGAGGCGCCAGGAATCTTCACTAATCTCTTCTCTCTGAGAAGCCGCCCCCCGAACGGACATGCCGCGGAGTCTGGGTCCCCAAAAATCAACGAAAAGGTCATCGGCGCCGCTCCTTATGGACACCTTTACTTATTTTTTGGTTCGTTTCCATCCCATTGACTGCGACTAGTCTTGCGAACGTTTATTTCTTCTTCCCTCATACTTTGGGTGGTCCCACGAAACTTGCTCCCAGCCAATAATTTCCTTTTTATACTGTTAAGAAGCCTTCGACCAGTTTTACGTGTTCTTCATGCTGTCCCACTCTCCTATCGGAGTGAGACACCCCCACCCCCCTCTCCCCCCCCCCCCTCCCCCCCCCCCCACCCACCCCCTACCCCACCCTTCCCCTCCCTTTCCCATTCGCTTTCCTCAACCCCTCCCAATTAACCGACAATTTTCGTGTAGACTTTTTTCCGGCCCCTGTCTTCCTCGCAGCCCCTCTTCAAGGCCAGAAAAGGCCGGGCTTTGGTCCCCTTCCTCCTTTGGTTTGGCCTTGCCTTTTCCCTGATCTTCTCGCGGCGCGTCCGCTAACTTTAGTCCGCCGTGTTTCCATTCCTGTCCCTAGACCCTGACGTCTTGTTCCCACCCCTCAATACACGCGGCTGATACCCCCTCCCCGCTTTTGTCGGGTCTGTTCCCCTTTTGTCGCGACCACCCCCCCCCTATGTATGTCTGTGATTGCCCCACTGATTCGCTCCCCACCCTTTTTTCCCCTTCAGACTCCCTCTGTGACCTTTCGAAGCCTATTCTGACATGTTTTCGAGAGGTATAAGACTCGCGCCTCTCCCTTTTCTTCCCCGTGACCCATGTTCTCACCTTCCTGGAGCAATAACCCCCCCTCCTCAATATTTACTGTTAATCACATCTTTTTTTTCATTTTCCGAGCACGTTTCCACTTT
>Ga0179593_1386490_pt1 | contig 16648 bp, 16 predicted proteins | sample CZODoug2_1_08_16_FD_185931 | JGI IMG/M metagenome (GOLD analysis project Ga0179593, IMG submission 185931) | Vadose zone soil fungal communities from Angelo Coast Range Reserve, California, USA - CZODoug2_1_08_16fungal (PacBio error correction) | ecosystem: Environmental > Terrestrial > Soil >... | reverse complement strand
CTCCCCCCCCCCTATTCGTTTTGTTTCGCTCCTGATTAATCGTACATAATCGACCCCTTTTCTTTCAGGCCCGCAACCTTTTTCGCGTCTCCCATTGAAGGAACTCCCCGGTTTCACAATCGAATTTCCCAGACCCCGGCCGCTCTCTCTCCTTTTCTGAGATCACCTCCTTTCTCCTCCCCTTTCCTGAAGTGGACTGCTGGGACGAGTGCTGGGCGCCACGTTCGCAGGCCCGCTTAGGCCTCTCCCCGTAGAATAAGCTCGGAGCGCTTTCGTCGTATCGCACGGCGGCAGACTCTTCGCCATTGTTCTAAGTTTTCGCGAGCTTATGACCAAGCTTATGGTCCGTTAACCGACCCTTCCCGGTCTCCCTCCCTTCCCCACCGGGGGCCAGTAGTTTCGGCGCTTCGTTAAGTATTTTGGCAGTCGGAGAAGGGCTTCCGTCCCAACCTTTTCCGCCGATCGACGAGGTTCGACCGCTTTTTTCCGGCGCATTGTTCTTCTCTGACCGGTTTCCGCTTGCGCTGTTACCATCTCACCCTCTGACTGCATGAGGTCAGCGTTCCGCATCCTCTTCTTCCTTCATTGCCGCGAGCCTCCCCATTTTTTTAATCAGACCGTTCGCTCGCTCAGGTCATCCCCCCCCTCCCCTCCCCTTCCTTATGGGATCTGTATGAGAACTCCTCAACTTCCCATTCCCTTACTTAAGAGCATCTTCGGAAAGCTTACGTTTCTCCCCCCTCTCGTTCCTTCGGGTTCAGGGCTGCGCCCCTCTTGTCGCTGACATTCTCTGATTTCCCGCTCTCTCCTTTCCTTCGTGCGAAGGGGTTCCCGACTGGCCGGCGCCTTTCTGGAGAGGGTCACCTCCCCTACCCCCCTCGAGAAGCCAGGCGCATTTTCGGATTAGGATGGTTGCTTCCTCGGCGAGGTTTCTCTCCTTTTTCAAGACCTGCTCGTCCTTTGAAAATTACGCCGGCGTTCCCCCTTGTGAGTGACCTCACGGCTGTTTTTGTGCCGTTCTGTTGACCCTTTTTGTCTAGTCCTGTGTCCCCTCCTCCTTGGTTTGCATTCCGCGCTTAATGCAGAGTGGCTTAAGCTCCCAGGCTCCCCTCTTCATTCCTTGGCGAGAGCGGCCGGCTTTTCTTTTTCCAGTGGTTTAACAGCGTCCTATTTCAGAGACCCCTTTTCCCCCCCTCGCCCAGGTGGAGGGCCGGGTTTATAGACCAGCTTTCGAACGGATACCCCCCCTTTTTCCCTCCTTCCGCCTTCTATTTTTACAGGCCCTTGATTCTTATTTCGATCAACCGATCTTGGAACGAAGCGAACGGCGTGGCCCAAATCCCCCTCTCTGCTGAGTTTTAGTTATAAGAGATCCAGTGGAACCTCTCGTCGGTTTGGCGCTCTTTTTCAAGATGCGTCACAAGTACTGTCATTAACCTAAAACTCTTTTCCCTGATTTCCTAGATTTCTACCTCCTCTTTAGGGGAGTATCGAGGTCCGCCCCTTTCTCTCAACGGTGGTTTCCCCGGTTTGTCAACCCACTTTGGGGGGGGGTGTTTTCCCTTTTCCATGCCTTTTATTCCCCCCGCGTGCCCGCCATGCTTGATTCCCCCATCGTTGACTCTGCGCTGAGTCGCCGTCCTAGCGGCTTTTCCCCTCCCCTTCTTCTCTCCCGAAGCCTCTCGTTGATAGAACCCCAGGACGCATGCTCCTCCCCTTTCCGCAAAACGGTTTTTTTGCGCCAACGCGCGTGGAACCCATCTCAGGTTTCTAGATCTCTTTCCCCTCCTGTTTGAGTTAGATGCGAGCAGCGCACCCTTTCTCTCATTGAAGATGTGCAGGCTCGTCTTCCCCCAGTAGCGCTTTGCGGGCCGAGTAAGTCAATACCAATCCTGTCCCCTATGGCTTCTTGAATTCCATGTCTTGGTGTCCAACCTGGGTTTTTTCTCCGGCCCTTTTTTTTGTTCACGCCCGATCCTTGCTCGGGACGGACGGGCCCTATCTCTTCAACTCCCATTTTCCGAGGCTCTTTCTCCAGAATGGAGGTGACGCTTTCGGTCTCCCTTTTTTTTTCGTCTCAGAGCGTCCGGCAAAAAGGATTCTTCCGTCCGAATCCCCTAGACCAAGTTCGTGCGGGGACCGGGATTTCTATCAGTCCTTTTCCCTCCCGCTCAAATCACTTGTTGATAAGTCTGCCCCTTTCTCTTGCTCTGATTAGCGGAGTGATACTCATCAACTCTTTGTCTTCCCTCCTTAGTGGTGTTCTCTTGCTGAGGTCCAGATCGCTGGCCTTTTGTTGGCCCTTCTTTCAGAGCCGAAGAGAGCTTTTTCAGCTCCCTTCCCTTCTCTAGAGACCGCGCGCTTTCTCCTGCGTGATCTCTGAATCTAACATGATCGTGTTCTTCCCCTTGGTGTTAGGAAACGCTTTTATAGGGATTTTCTTAGGTGGCCTCTCTTACCGCTTTCCCCCCAAACCAACTTGGAAGGCGCGTCATCCGTTTTTCGCATTAGTGCCAGTTCTAACTTTTCTTACGAGAGCGCCACGATTCCCCCTCACCCTCTTTCCGTTGACGTCCTGCAAGGTGTCAAGAGTTTTTCTCGTCTCCTTCTCTAGCATCCCTTGCCGCGCGCTTCTTCGTCGCGTGGCTTTTATGGCGCCGCGTTCGCTTCGCTCCTAGACATCTCGTCAGTATCTCCTCTCGCCTTGGATCGACTTTCCCCCCCTCTTTCTCTTCAATGTTTTTTTTGACTCTGTTTTGATAGTCTCCCGCTTCTGTGCCTTTCTTCTCGAGCTGTATCGACTCACACCTCTGCGAGAGATCCCGGTATGCTCGCGCGCGGATCTCCACGCCCGCGATCTTATTTCCTCTCTTACTCCTCCATCCTTTGTGGTGAGCTCTCTTTCCCTTTTTTCTTTTCGAACGCGCGCGAATCTAGATCGCTCTTGGATGTCCTGCCCCGAGCTTCCCGAATACCTTCAAACGAGTCTCTCTTCCCCTACATTTTTCAGCTTGGTGCGCCATTTCGAGCGCTGTTTTTCTGCGCGGACTCTTGCGCTTGTCCCGGTCGAGAGAGAGGCGACTCCTTCGTAAAGTCCCCCAACGCGCCCTCGCCGGAAGGCACTCTCTCCTTCTCTTGATCGGACAGGAGCGATTTTGAGTTTCACCTTGCAGGTCTCAACCATGCCTTGTTGGTTGACCTCGGTGATCTTTTTCCTTTCTTTTTTTTTACTACGAATTCCTACCGCTCTGAGAAGCCGATGGTGTTGGCCGATGTCCTCGCCGGCCCTCCCCCCAGTATGACGCAGAACTTTGTCGCGGCCCCTTTTACGGACACGATCAGGTTTTCCCTCCCCCCCTCTCCTAGCTATAACGACCCCCTAAGATCCGCATAGGGATTTCTCTCCCCTCACCTTGGATTTTGTGAAGCTCGTCTATCTGATGCATTCCGCTCCACAACCGGCGCATCGATCTGGCCTCCTCCCTGCTCACGGGCTGATTCAAGTATGCTCCTCTCCCACTTTACTAGACTAACTCCAGCTCTCCCCCCTCTACCCTGGACAGGTTTTTTTTTTTTCGACGGGAGAAATCGCTTGTCCTCGAATACTGTCCTCTGGATCGAAGGCTTCTTCTCTCTCGGGGTGAGTTAGTCTCCTTCCTACTCTTCCCCAGGGCGGAATAGACTTTCCTTTCTTTTTGTCGAGATCGCTTTCATGGAGTGGCCATACTACTCGGGCCGCGAGAGTCCCTTCCCCCTCTCTTCTTGGCCCCGATAGCGACATTAGAGACTTTTCCCCCCCTCACTCCCTCCCGAACCCTTTCCTCTTGGTAGGCTTCTCCCTCCCTCTCTAGAGACTACTTCCAATTCTTTATGCATTTTGTCTAATCTTGTGAATCGCATAGAGCCTTCTCCTGTTTCAATCCGATGTTGTCTCAAGCCGTCGTGTAGAACGTCGGTACGGCGTGACTCTTTTTTTTGATAACTTTTTATAGCGGAGAGATCCATTGTGTCCCTCATCCCGCGATCGAGGTCTCCTCCCCTTTTATTTTTCAAAAGTCGGCATCTTTTTTTTAACAGCGGTACCGTGCTCCTTCCCCCGAAGTGCACGAATTTGCCCCCCTTCCTACCATTTTTCTATCGGGATAGCCCCCTCGCCTGAAGCCCTTTCCTCCCCTTTGTCGCCAGAGACGGACCTTTGGTGCTACCCTGCTTTTATATCTATTGGTACGGACGTGCTGACTTTTCTCTCCAGCGTTTGCGCAGATCTTATTCGATTTTCTCTTCGCCTCCGCGCCGGCGCGGTTATTTCCCTCTCCCCCCCCTTCTCTCCCTTAAGTTTTAGTTTGGTTATTCCGTCCTTTCAAGGCCTTTCTGCGACGGTCGCGCCTCTCATGTGTTATCCGTGCCTCTTGTCGCTTCCCTGCTGTGGACGTCTGGGCAGAGGGCAAAGGTATTCCCCCCCCCCCTATGACGATTTTTGAACAGTTTTCCCTCGGCCCCGTCTCTTCTCCATTCTCTCAAGATGGAGCTGAATCAAGATTCGTTTGCGACGCGTTACCGCCTTTTGACTAGAACTAGCCCCTGAAAGTTGACTCGCCGTTTGTATGTACCCAGTGAATCTGTGTGACTCCTCCCTTCTTCATGTGCCAAGGGCGTCGGTGCTTGATGTCTCGCACGGATCTCTGCCCCGACCCTTATGGTTTACTCCCCGTCCTCTTCGCCTCGGTCTAGGAGGGTTACCCTCTCCGGAAGGAGGCAAACTTCTTTCTTTTTCCCCCTGTGAATGCGCGGCGGGCAGAAGTATCTAATGGCGGCGGACAAGTGCAGTCATCCTTCGCCGATTCTCGATTGAGCGCTCTTCCTTCCATCTGCGGGCTCTCCCGCTTTTTTTTTTTCTTTTCTAGTGCAGATCCCGGCCTCTGCGTTCGTCAGATGGATGAACTGCAGCGCGGCTCGCCCTTCTTTCCCTTTCCTTTTATTTCGGGCGGCATTCCGTACCGAATACTGCGGTCGGCGCTACCTCCTGAGACTGGCGATTGTCGCGCATCGGCCGCCTTTTTTTCTTTCTCCTACTTTTAGTGATAAGACCCTCAGCCGGTCTCCCTATCTAGGAGCGGCTTTTTCCCTATTCCTTCTTATAGCGGGGCCTCTCTCACTCCCCCGCGCACCGTTATTCTACCCCTCGGTGCAACGGAGATTTCAGATTTTCTTTGCCCCCCTTTCCTGGACCCGTATGCGACGCTGACTCTTTCGGAGCCCCTTTCTACTTCTTTCCTGCCGAATCTCGATACATAGATAGTTCTTTTTATCTCGTGCTACGATTCCTTAAGTTTTTTCTCCCTGCCTTCCTCGATTGCCAGAGGTACTCATTAGCGCGGCTCTCCTGCGGGTAGTCCCTCAGCACATAAGACTCTCATTTTCTCTTACGCTTCTTGCAGTGTCGTTCCTATACTTGTACCCCTTTATCCTGGAGAGATCAGGTGCTTCTCTCTAATTAGCTTTTGGACTTCGATTCTTTAGAGCCAGATCTTTTTCTTCATATATCTATCTCCTACAGTTGTTTTGTGCGTATTCTATTACTTCCGATTTTTAGCTCTAGCATAGTTCACATTCATAAAACCTTCTTTCTCTCCGCCCAACTCGATCAGGAGGTATCACCGCTGTCACATAACATAGAATCTCCAGAAGCTTTCCTCTGAGCTCCCTTCTTTTTTTTTCCGGGAACCTTCAATTCGCCTCCGCATAGAAGTAGGATGTTGAGATAGAGGAGATTATTGGGAGATGCAACCCTTCTCCCGAGATGAGGCATCTCCTTTTTTACCCCTCCCTCCTAGGAGCCCAGGAATTAGAAGTATTTATCTCGTTTCCGACCATCCTTACGTTTTCTGACCGACTCCCCTCTCATAGAACCCATTTTAATGCCTCCAAATATTTATGAGAATGAGCCTTCTTCATCCTTGATATCCCTTCTATTTGAGAGTGAGGCTTCTGGCCCGTCTTCCTCAGGACATCGTACCCACAGCAGATTCTCCTAACTAGTCAGACTTTTTTTGATTATGGCCTTCTAATTGTCCCCTTTTTGAAGACGTCCCCCCTTCCCCCCGCTGGCCCCATTCGACCTCTTCGCCCTTCTGTAAGGCGCGCAGTCTTCGTTCTTTCCCCCCCCCCCTCAAGACTCTCGGCGCCTCCCAGCCGGTCTGATCCGGTTTTAATCCATAGTCCTCCTTAATTCTGGCCGACATGATACTGAGCCGCTCCTCTCCCCCAGTGAGTTGGTACTCTCCCCTTTTTACTGAAGTTATCTACGACGAGCCTTTCAGTTCTTCCTTCCCTGATTCAGAATCCTTCGCTTTTCTTTCCCTCTCAGATTTTGCCCTTCAACTACTTCCCTCCTTTTGCCGTTGAATGAAGGTTGGAGCCCCTCCATCTCAAATTCTAGCTTTGAGTTTTCACTTCCCGGCTTTGATCTGGTTTCCCCCCCGTTCTCCGGAGCTCATTTCCCCCCCCCCCCCCTCCATGGCGTCCTGTCCAAGACCCCTCCTTCTTTTTCTAAAAAGGATCTTGCCACCCCTCCCGTCTTGCTGGCCGGCTTTTTTCCTCGTTGTACAAGAAGCCTTCAGGCCTGTGAAGCGATTTCCCGAACGGCTAGCTCCCATCTCGATGACGGGCAGCTTCCTTCCCATGCATCTGCAGACTGCTACCTCTTTTAACTGAGGTCAGAGACCTTTCCCCGAGAACCCCAAGAAGCTGGACCCGGAAGTGGCATCGAAAACCTCTCTCAATTCTCCCCCCCCCCCCGCGCCAATTTTGATTTTGAACGTCCTTCCCAACAGTCCCCTAGAGTATTTCCCTCTATCCTGGGCCTTCCGAGCACTTCGCTGACCCTAAACTTTTTTTGTGGCCCCTTAGAATCTCTCCCGGTCCTTCAAGCTCGGGCGCGGGCTGTTCGCGTCTTTTCCAAGACTGGATTCCACGTCCTCGATTCTTAAATACACCGTGGCCGACTTCTGAGCAAGCGGAGGTTCTTTTCCCTTCCTCTTTCCCTCCTCCCGGTCTTTTGAGAAGGTGGTTTTTCCTCTTGCCCTGTGCGATTCTTGATAAGCTCTTGTGGTCGACTGTCGATTTCCGTCCCTTACCCTCTTCTTTTTGCGTTTCGATTTGCGGATGAGGGCAAGACAATGGTCTTTTCTCCGTCTACTATCTCCCTGGTGAGCCGTCACAACCCCCCTGCACGCCTTTCCGCCGCCCCTTTTCCCCACGGGTTTTGAAACCCTCGGTGTCCCCCAGAGAAGGTCGATTTCTCCCCCCCTTTGTCTAATGCTTTTTCGCTTGCACGCGGTAGTCCACTTCTCGAATTGACAGAGGCATGACTTTTGGAGATCCCTCCTTTTTTCTGGTTTCATCCCGCCCTAGGTTTTCTACGCCTGGATGGTTTCCACCCCCCCGGTCGCGCTTGAAGATCTTTTTTTTCCACTGAGCCTTAAGCAGGCGTCGCGATGGCGGCGAACATACAATCCTATCCCCCGTCGCGATATTTTCTTTCTCACCATTAAGATGACCGTCGTTCCAACTGGGGGGTTGTCCCCTTCCTCCCCTTTCCGAAAAACTTTTCGAAGGACTCCTCCTTTTCTCCCCTCCTGAGTGCGTTCCACCTGGTCTTTTCGTATATTTCCATCTTGTTCCCGCACAGTTCTGAACACTCCCTACGAAGTTCTGTAGCGGCTTTTGATCGCTTCCCCCTTTCCTCCCTCAACTTCTTTTTAATAGCTAAGGGTCTGCTTTCTGCTAGCATGGTCACAAGTAGTGAAGAATGTTTCCTTTCTTTTCCCTCAGCGCGTCACTTCTCTCTCAGCTGACCACTCTCTCCTCTGCAGAGGAGATTCTCCCCCCTTTTCTTGATCCCTTCTAGCTCCTTCCCCCTCTCCCTGTTCCATTGGTTTCGCGACCCTCGTCTCGGGTCTTTTTGTCGAGCTGGTCCTGGCGAGTAAGTTTTTTGTCAAAGCTTCCCTCTCCTCCTAGTTAATTGCAGTAGTAGAAGTAGTTGATTTATCCCTAGTACTCTCTCTAAATCCTCACCCTCTTTAGTCATTTTTCCTTACCTTCACTAAATAAGTAGTCGCGATACTGACTTCGTCTCCTCACTCTCTCTTTCCTTCTGTAGAGTTTTGTTATGGAGTCAGCCCCTCGTCCCCGCCGCTATTCCACGACCTTGAAAGAATGATCCTCTCCTTATCAATAATCCTCGAAGCGGCTCCTTTCTCAGCAGCCTCTAGGATAGTTTTTCGTGCTCCCCGATCTTGAAGCGCTCTCCCCCCATTTCTAAGCGATTTTTTTGACGTGATCGCTTCTCGTGACCCCTCAGCGAGCGGATATATATCGTTTTCTAATACTCTTTGTTGTTTTTATCGATTCAGCTGCGTTTTTTTATTTTCGTGATCTCTCTATCAGATAGTCTTAGGTGGAGGTCTATCAAGCGCTCCCCTCCCCCCTAATCGATACGATGCCACTACCCTATTCTGTGGTCTTTTCCTCCTCTGCCATTTCGAGCTTGAAAGGTCGGTTCTCGTTGACTCTTTTGACCAGCGTCAGATTATCTCTCCTGGCGCTCATACCAACGCGTCCTCTGACGAATGCCTGCTCTTCGTTGGATCGATAGGAGAGTAGAAGACTCACTTGCCCCTTTCCTTCCCAACCCTTGCCTCTGGGTAAGGGTGATAGGGATGATCTTTTTCTGTTCCTTCTCCTCTCTTAAATATTTGACTTATCCCCCTTTTTCCCGCTGCTCCTTGTTTTTTATGGTGTGTTTTCCTCGTTTACAATTCTTTGACTTCATTCCTTCCCCGCCGATACTCGGGTAGCGTCACAATGGACGAGATTCAGGTCAAGACTGATAGCTTTCATCACGCGCCTCGCTTTCCCCGAACTTGAGTCCTCTTTTCTGTTCTATCTGCTTTCCTTTTTGACCAAACAACTGGTCTTCAGTCTATAATGATCGTCAGCATTTTTAACGGCTTTTTTCCCTTTACCTCTGATTCTGAAGTATCATGGGCTCTCTCCCTCCGAAACATTCCTAAGCTGGAGTTGTAGCTTTTTTTCCCCACTCTTGGCTCGATTTTAAAGCAATCCTTCTGTCGATTCTTTCTTCCTGCATCTCGGTTTCCGAGCGCAGGCTCCTTCCTCCCTTTCTCCAGCTGATTCAATCTTCTGTTATCTTTTCCCCTCTTGATGGAATCCTCCTCGGCCGCGAGCGTTTTTTCCTCTCCCAACCTCCCTCTCGGCCCGAGCTGGGTTAACACCATCAAGGAATTCTGCCCCCCCCCTCCCTTCCTCTTTGGACGCGGCCTCGTCCGATGTCCGCCTACCGTGTTCCCTGCATGGTCCCCTTCCTAAAGGGGCTGCTTTTAGAATTCAAAGCTTCCTTAACGAGATCTGAGAAGTCCTTTTTTCCCGAGAGTTGGCGCTCAAACTTGGCTAAATCTGCACCTCTTTTTGGGTGTTTTCCCTTCTTTTTTCGTATAATCGTCGGCGTAGCAAGGTGTGCTACCCCATTCCCGATTTTTTTGTAGCGGCTAAGAAGCATACTCCCCCCCTTCTTTCCGAAAACGGTCAACAGAGGATCCCAAGACTCTTGCCCCGACTTGAAAGACTTTCCCCAAAAGAACATTCTTTTCTTTTTATTTTTCCCCTCGAGGACTTCGCGCGTCAGTCCCCCTATCTCGGTGACGCCTTGGGTTCTTCTCTTTCCAGCTGTGGATTCCGGCTTTTCATATCTCCCCTTTGAACGGACCCCTTTTCTCTGGATGTTGGCTCTTTCTTAGACGTAGGTCCGCGTCGTGATGTTCTTCCTCTTCAAGTAGCTTACATGCTCTTCGGCAGACTCCTAAAGTTGGTTTCCCTCGAATTTAGATTGATCCTCCTTTTGTTTGCAGTGAGAGACGATGCCCTTGTTTGACCTTAGGGAGTCCGGGCAAATTTTTTCCTTTTTTTAGGCCTGCGTTCTCTCGCCCCTGAGCAGGAGTGAAGTATGCTCCCCCCTTCTATTCACTATTTTAGAAGAACCCACTTTTTCTTCCTCCGTCTTCCCGGGTCTTTCCATCTCCCTCTCTCTTCAAAAAGAAAGGTCCCCATCCTCCTTTTATGTAAAGTCTCCTTTTTTTGACGCTTCTTTTGGGCCCGGACTCTTTTTACTTTATGTCGCCAGGTTAAGATTTTACCCCGATTTCCCCCCTCCCTCTAATCGGGAAAATGAGAAGATGCAGATAGGTAGTTTCTTCTTCTCCTTCTGCCCGTTACACCTTTTTTTCCTCGTTACGGTCAGCGGTTTGAGTTTCGAAGCCCGACTTTGTAAGGCTTTTCTTTTCACAATCTTGGTTTGGCCAGACTAGCCCCTATCGTCTCGACGCGACGAAGAGTTTTCCTCCTTTTTCGAGGCTCCGGATCGAGCGACCCTGACATCGTCCTGCCCGCGATGGATGGTCCTTGAGATCTTTTCTTTCCGCTCGTTGACTTTTGGTTTGACCTTTTATTTCCCCGTAAGAAGAGGAGGCCAAGTTACCTTTATCACTTGCCCGCGTCTCCCTTCTTCTACCGATTCGGAGCCGCACCGACTACTTTCCCGATAGTGAGGAGGTGTTTCTTTCCCATCTTCCTCTCTCGCTGAAGGCCCTCGAGGAACTACCTCGCCCCCCCTCTCTTCAACCACGTCTTCTTGCTGGCTCCTTTTCCCTCCTCCGATCCTTGACGGTATTTCACAGGCTGCTGGTGCTGCTGAGTGAACTGCTCTTCAGGTGCCGGCCGCCTTAGAAAGTTACTCCTTCTCTAGGCGTTGATCGATTTTGGGCTCTTTCTGCGGAGACGTTTTTCCGCCCATGTCTACTCTTCCTCTAATTCAGACTTCAGGCTTCGTTGGAGAAGGTCGGTTTCCGCGCCTCCCGCCGGTATTCCATCTCCGGCAGCCCCTTTTTTCGTCGTCGATAGCTTGGAGCCTCGGTCCGGGTCTCCCTCCCCCTGTTATTGTTTCCATTTCTCTTGAATTGAGAAGCTTCCTTTCTAATCTCTCTCAAGTTTTTTGTTTCTCTCGATAGAAAGATCCTTCTCATTTAACCATAACATTGATTCTAACTGCATTCGTTCGCTCCCCCCCTATCCCTCGTTCACTAGATTCGTACTCCGAAAGTGCAGCAGCTTCTTTTTTTGTGCTAGTTTGTTCTCCCTCCTTATCCGCCGAATCGTGAAGCTGAATTTTTTTTTTCCCTCTACTAGCGCTGGTCATCCCCCCCGTAGCCCTGCCCTAAGATGCGATCCCCCTCCCCTCTCAGCAATATCTCCGTGCGGAAAGTTGATAGTCTTCAGGACCCACCCTCTGTCAGATCCTCGCTATCTCCCAAAGAATGGTAAGGATCCTGATTTGAGATAAACAGTTGTCTTCCCCCCCTCCTTTTATCGAGAGGATTCCGCAGATTTTCTTTTTTCCAATCACCTTGCGACTGGACTCGTTTCCCCATCCCTTTCCTCTCCGAGTAGAAAGGTCTGAGCCCCCCTGCTCTTTGTATTTAAGAATTCTTTCCTCTTCATACCATACTGCCCCGCTAACTGAGGTTCGTTTTTTTTTAATTCTTCGGGCCTCTTGCCTTATTTCCCTAGGCCTCCTTCCGCCCTCCTTAGATTAGAGCTAAGCCCCCTCTCCTCCCGAAGGATTGCTGATTTTCTTCGAGCGAGCAGACCCTTTTCCAGTAAGTCCCTACTCTCCTGCTTCTTTTTTCTTCAGAGATCTCTTCCAGGATCCCCTTACCTCCTCCCTCCTCCTTTCGCCCCTTCTTTCTGCCTCTTCTCTCACCCGCTCAGTCTTCGAAGGACTTCTTTCCTTCTGCATCCGCGTGACTAGAATCCCCCCTAGAGAGCGAGGATCTTCCTTTCTTTCTTATATTTGCCATCTTGATACCAGGACCTCGACCTTTTTTTTAATCATCCCTGCGCTAATGGACCACGCCCCGTCCTAGTATACTCTTAGTTACTCAAGGCCCCCGTCTTTCCATTTTATTTTCTTCTCTTTTTTTCACGGGAAGCAGAGGAGTTTTCAGCTCGGTCAGTTTGAAGAGTGGATTAGAGCCCTCTCCCTATTTTCTATAATGGAAGAGAGGCTTGCTTCTCTGGGTATATTTCTTTTAGTCCCCTTCGTCCTCATTTCCCCCTGTTTTTGCCCTCTCCCAGGCAGTGGCCAAGGAAAGTTCACCCCTCCCCTTCTACGCCACGTATACATTTCTAGAAGGACCCCCCTGAAATTTTTATACCCCCCCCTCTTATGAGTATTGAGCCAGACTCTTTTCTGTGACGGCCTAAACGACATGCCCCGCCTCTTCAGACCTTGACCTGACATTTTTCTAAGTAGATCCGTCATTTTTCCTCTTATTTTTGTGATTGGTGCCTAAAATTTGATTCACGTTCCTCCCTAATTGATAACCTCTCTATAACCAGAGGTTTTCCTCTTTCTCGATGTCACAGTCACCCCGCGCGGAGTTTCTAGAGGGACCTCTCCCTATCAGACACGTTTTGGAGTGTTTCCGCGGGCAGTCGTGCATATTGGATTCCCTCCGCTGTGGAATCCTGTTTACCTATGTCCTATTTTGTTTCCTGGCAGATTCGTGGCGTCGACGCTTTTTTTTTGAGCTTCCCAGCACCTGGCTCTCGCAGAGATATATAAATATTAGCATCCCCCCCCCTGCCAGCTCAGCCATTTTTCCCACCTCGGATTTTCTCATTTTTTTTCGCCAAGAGAACCCGTTTCTCTTCAGGTGAATCCCCTCTGTCTTCCGAGCAGGACCCCCTTATTTCTTTTTTCGATTGCCTTTTTTCCCCCCCCCCTTTCTTTTGGCTTTTTCCCCCCTCGCGGGCGAGGGCATAAACTCGACTCTTTTTTGCAGTCCTGGATGGTGGAACAGGTAGCGTTTGATCCTTTTTTTCCCCCTCTATTCCCTAGCCTGCGGCGCGCTTGGTTCCGGCGCTTAATAGAGCCGATCTATCTCCACGGAATTTAGGGAATCCTTGTCTCCCATTTCTCTTCCTCGCGGCGGAACAAAGAGAGAGGAAGACCTCCCTTCTCCCCTTCCGTTATTTTCCCCCCACGGGCGCTCGGCCCCACCGTCTTGTAGAAAGCAGACCTACGTTTCCTTTACTACCTTTCCCCCTTCGACGTCTCTGATTTCTATTCCATTGCTCCATCAAAGTTCTTAATCCTCTCTTTTTTTTTTCTTCTTTCTATAGCACAGATTGCGTTCTTATGCCCTAAGATGTACCCCGTCTTTCTTTAAATTTCTGACCTTTCCCTCCTCTTTTTCGAGGAGCTTTTACGTTCCTCTAATCGTCGTTAACGTTTTCCTTTTTCTTAAATGTTGTAATCTTTTTCCCCTCGTTTCTCTTGCTTTTAGATCGACTGTCAGGTCGCCCGTACCTCCCCCTTCTCCCCCCACCCAGGGCAGGCTTGAACTTTTAGGTAATCGTCTGTCTGAATTTTTTTTTGGCGCTTCTTCCGTTCCCTAGTAGACCTTTCCTTTCCCCTATTTCAGGTTGCTTCCCCTTTCCCCCGGTTGAAGTCCCCAGTCTTCCTCTTCCTTCTCCGAGCGCGCCCGAGCTTTGTTCTTCTTCTCTTCCTTTTTTTGGTATTGGCCTTTTTTTTCGTGCCTCTCCTCTTACCTTTTTTTTCTTCTTCGCTTCGGATTCTAAGAGGCCGATTGTCTCAGCCGCGCCCCGAGCGGAAGATGTCGGTTATCTCTCCTCTGATGTTACGGGCTTCTTTTCATCTCTTCTTCCTCCACTCGCGATTCCTCTTCTTCTTTCGCGCTGATGTTTTTCCGACAAGACCTGCTCTCGTTCTCTCTTCCTTTTCCTTTTTTTGTGTTAGCTTTCCTTCTTCGCTCGACAAGTTGCGATCAGCCTTTTTTTTGGACCCACTTCTTCCTCCCTCTTTTTTGAGGCGTAGCGCTATTTTCAACCGATCCTCGAGCCACCCCCCTGCGGGCTGCTGCGCCCATAGCCCCCTTTCTTTTCCTTTCGGCGCGCGGTGAATTTCGTCCCCTTTTTCGAGGATCGCGGAGTCTGAGAGGAGAAATTTTACCCCCCTCTCCCTCTACTACTTCAAGTAGTTGCGTTCGATGCTATAGCCTGGTCGCCCCCTTCCTCTGTATCACCTTGCATGCTGGAAAAACGCTCAGGGTTTCGCTTTATCTTGTGCTCTTTTCCCCTGATCCCTTTTTTTCTGACCCTCCTCCTCCTGCTTGCCGACGGCTCGCTGAATGTTTTGTGCGCCCCTCTTTACATAGCAGTTCCAGCCTGATCGGAAACCTGACCGATCCCTTGTTTTCGGACCTGGACGCCCGAGTCCTTTCCCTACGCTTTCGTGATACTAACTACGATCCTATTTTCTTCGATCCCTCAATTTCGTGAAGCCTTTGGTTCAGAGCCCTTTCCTTCCCTGTTCCCACTTAAGCGAGGCGCTCGCGCAAGCGAATTCGGCCTATTACTCCCGGTGGATGTATGATAAATGGACATCAGTTGCCTCCCCCTCTCCTTCTGACTCGCACTTCTGATTTTTATGGTCGCTTTCTCCCCCTCTGTTGCCTATTCTTTTGCACTATTCCTTTTTCCCGATTCGGCCTGCAGAGTGGTTTTTTAAGACTGATCAGTACCTCCGCCCCCTGGCTGCCCGTTGCCTTTTTCCTTTTTTCTATTTCTTCGTTATAGTGGTGGGAATGACTTCTTGACCCCCTCCCTCGCGCTTTGCTGTTCCTATGATATTTACCACACTGATCTTCCCTCTCTCCCGGTTCAAAAGGCCAATTCCCCACTCGGTCGAGTGGATTGACTGCTCTCCAAGAGATCTCTCCTCCTAGACTTACTTTTTTTTCCTAGTTAAAAGTCTCTCAGTGGCGGCTCCTTTTAGACGACTTTGTTTCTCTTCTTCAGTCTCGTCGCTGGCCACCGATTTGGCCTCTTCCCTCCTCTTTGTACGAGGAGTTTCCTGATTTTTTTTTTTTGGTTTATGCAAACGATTTCTTGAGATAGGTTCTAGAGACAGTTGTTTCTCATCCGTCGAGATCGCTTCTCCTCCCGTCATCCCTTCAACCTAGGGACCCGACACAGGCGGACCAGCTGCCCTCCTCAATCAGCTGGCAAGAAGTGCACCGACTTGCCCCCGCCAACATTCTGCGAGCTTTCTCTTCACATTCGTTAATCCATTTATCCTCCCCTTCAGAAGATGGATCGGCCCCAGAAGCTTGTTGTATAGATCCTTACGCTTAAGTGTTCCCTTGATTGTACTCTTCCCGTGCTCTCCCGATAGGATGGAGTATCTCTTAGCCGAGAGATTAGGTTCTCCTCTTCCGAGGGGACCTATTTCCCTTATAGGAGGGATCAGGCTTTTCCCCCATCCAAGGGCTTTAAGAACGTTCGAATTCTTTCCTTCAGGTGGTAGAAGTGTAGACTTTTGTCCTTCCCTTCCTGTGGTTCTTTCGTTTTTTTAACATTGTCTTTTTTTGACCTAGCGCGTTTAAGCCATTCGAGTCCGGCATTGAAGCCAGATTTGAGACCATTTTAGATCATATGTCGATGGAGTGCTGTCCTACACCGCTGCTGCGCCCCTCATTTTTTAGTTTCTTTTTATTCCTGCCCACTCAGATGTCACAAGATTTCCATCCGCCTTTTTAGTCACGCTTTTTTGAGCTTAATCCTGAGCCTTTCCAAGTACGCGACCTTGGCTTGAATTTCTCCAATTTCTCTCCTGGCCTACGATTTCAACTTGGACCCCTTCCAGTCCCCCCGTCCCCCCCCTAGATACGATGGCTGCTTCTTCCGGCAGCGGCCGGCACCAGGAGGCCTTTTATTTTCCCGTCTCTTCCCTGAGGATTAGAGTTTACTTTCCCTATCCTCTTTTGGACACTCTGGCAGTAAGAATGGCTGACCCTATTCGATCTTATCCGCGGTTCCCGTATTGGCTGCGTAAGAGTTCCCTTGTCCCTCTTCGGGCCTAGCACTCTCCTTCGGGCGCTTAGATGGCTGAACTTCTCCGCCTCTTCTCTACTTTCTTCGGCGCATTGGCTTCTTTGCTTTAATGGCATTTTCCCTACTAAGGAGGCGGCAGCCGGAAATCTTTAGTCCCCCCCTTCCTGGCGCGCCCCTGTCGAGTCTTCGATACCCCGTTCTCCTTTTTTCCGCAGAAGATTTGAACTATTCATATCTTCGTTGTTGAACTTTTTTCTTCCCTAGAAGCTCTTTCCCTTCCCTCTCGGCCACTTTCGCGATTTTTTCTGTCTTCCTTTTCTGCACCTTTTTTTAGAGCCCATAGTGTGGTCTTCCTTTGCTGGCGCTGCTAGCTTCTTACAACTGTTTCCCTTCAGTTCTTTGTCCGGCCTCCGCGAGCTACGAGAGAGCTTCTTTTTCTGCTTCTCGCTTGATAGGCCTTCTCCGGCCCTCCTTTGGTTCTCCGCCCCTTCCTCGCCATAGGTGACTTCTTCGGAGGGTTCTGAGTTGTTTCTCTCTCACCCGCCCGGCCTAATCGAGAGCCGTCTTGATTCTTCTATCTAGGGTTTCGCGTGTAGGGCTCCTCCTATGCTCCTCCTAAGGGTCGATTTGAATTTAATTCCAGAGCCTCTTTCTA
>Ga0179593_1292433_pt1 | contig 16648 bp, 16 predicted proteins | sample CZODoug2_1_08_16_FD_185931 | JGI IMG/M metagenome (GOLD analysis project Ga0179593, IMG submission 185931) | Vadose zone soil fungal communities from Angelo Coast Range Reserve, California, USA - CZODoug2_1_08_16fungal (PacBio error correction) | ecosystem: Environmental > Terrestrial > Soil >... | reverse complement strand
TTATTTGATCTTCCGCGCTCTTCGTATCAGTGTTTTTTTTGTTTTCCCTCCAATGGTGGAACTGCTCACCCGTGTGGTTTTTATGCGACCTCCGCGAAACGTTTTTCTCCTTTTTTTTTTTGACACCCAGCTAGCTTCCCCTGTTGATTCAAGCCTTCCTCTTCTTACCCTTTCCACAAAAGAAAGTAGTAATGCCTCTGTGTGTTTTCTTTCCCTGTGACCGTTTGATTTTTAGAGTCCAGGTCATCCAATAAACACAGTAACTTTGCAACGCTTCCTATTCACCCAGCCGCACCCCCCCAATTAGAGGCTCCCTTGCGCCGCGTTGACCGAGTATTGTCCTCCGATCAGATTATGTTAGCTCCCAAGCCGGTTTCTCCCCCCTGCATCCTGGTTCTTTTTGACATTTTTCCCTTTCTTCGCACCCTTCCACATCCTGCTTCCCCCTCGAGGCAATATCTGCCTTGCGATCGTTTCGATTTCTCAAGGGAGTTCTTAGGAACGTTATACCTCTCTTCGTCGATCGTGACCCTGCCGTTAACGATCTTTTCATCACCCCCTCCTTGTTTTAATCTTCCGACCCAGCACATCCCCTAAAGGTTCGCCAAGTGCGTTCGCGGTTCAGATCTCCATCCGCGCTTTCCCCCCTCTCGCCCCCAACTATGGTCAACGAGAAACCGGTGTAACTGATTCCTCCCTCCTTCGGAGTCTGTTTTGAATCCCCCCCAGGGGGTGTCCTTGTCCTCAATCCATGGTGGTTTTTTAGTTTGCCCGTTCTAGTGATGGGAGGCTCGATCATGCAGCTTCTTGCCCTTTTTTTCCAGTTCTCAAGTAATGCTCTAGGAACCTGCTGCTCAGATGAGTTATTGACGCCGCCAATTCTGCCTGATTAAGGAACCATCCCTGGTGTCGATCCCCTTCAGTCCCCTCCAGTTTTCCTTCCGATCACTGGGCCCCAACCCCCACACAGTTTTGTGATGGCTCCCATCTCCCCCAAAAGCTTCAGCGTCCCCTTCTGCGCTTGTCGTCATGATCTCGTTGCATGGCGTCGAGCTCCCCCCTCGAGAAGTAGGATGCCGGGAACCTTTGCCTTGCTTCTTTGGTCGCTTCCGCAATTTCCCCTCCGACGCTTCCAGCTTTTCGACCACCCAGGGCTGTCTTTGCCGTCCTCTTCCTCCTTTCCCTTAGGAGCAAGGTAGACCCGTTACACGGTTGAGATCCACACACTTGCCTGGAAGTCGCCAGCACATCTTGGTCCGGTTTTTTTCCCCCTTGTCTACAATCAGATGTTGGATGCTTCCCCCTCCCTTAATCTTCTTTTCGCGTCCTTTGCGTTTGTACCCCCCCCCTCCTCTTCACGGAGGGCAGCTGGTTACGGCCGCGCTTTCTATTTCCTCTATTGTGGGCTTATTGCTCGAGACGGGTTTATCGGCCGGAGCTTTTTGGGTTTCGTAGATTTCTTGCGCATCAGAATTGCGTGCTCTGTTTTCGGCACCTCGGTTTTGTCCTCATTTTCATCATATTTGTGCTCGGGAATTTTTTGAGAGTCTTTTTTGCGTGTGTTTACGTCTCCCACCCCGATATTTTTCGACTCTCGTTACGTTTTTCTTCCATCTCTTCTGCCCTTTTTTTCCAGTTGGCCAACCGCTAGTCCTTAGTAGGATCTCTTCACAAACTTACACGCAATTTCTCCCCCACAATGTCGCATGTGACAGCCTGTGTGACCCAAGCGACGAACGCCTCTCCTTCTTCTCCATAGGCAGGCCTCCCGAGAAAGGCCGGGGCCGCCGTTGAAGCTGGTTGGCCTGCCTTCTAAGTCTTTCCTCGTTCGGCTTTTTTCTCCTCCCCTTCTGCCCGCCTCCTACCATCTCTTTCACTTCATCCGTTTGTTTTTCTCTCTCTTGGTGTCTGCTGCTATCCTTCGCTCAAAGAGACTATGGAACGTTCCCGAATTTTTCCCATCGGACTCGTACATCTTCTTCGGAATCCAGGCGAATGTCGTACAGAGGAGGCGTTCGTCTCTTACTCTTATCCTTCAGGTTTCCCTTTTTGGGCTTCTGCTGTAAGCATACGTTAGTTGTCTATTCTAAAGTACTGTCTTTTGGAAAACATGGAAACCCCTGCTAAGGCAAGATGGCCCTCAATCTGGAGAGCTTCGCCGATTCTTTGGGGTGTAGATCGTACAACCCCCATCCTCCCCCCCGTCTCCTACCAATGCACCCACGCTTTTACAACATATTCACACTTTTTTTTCCCCCCCCCGTACTTAAAGCCTTCTCTGCGCGTATTTATGATGAAGCCACTGCCAACTCCTCCCTCGTTCCCGAACATCGCCTGACCCCACCTACCCCCCGTCTCTGCGTGTTTCCCATTCTCTTGCCCGACTTGCTTTCCTTGTAGTGGCGCAGAGTTCACTTTGGGACGCCCTTTTTTTACGCTTTCCCGAATGACGTTGTGTTCCGCAGTCTACTGTACCCCCCCTACACGCTTTGGTTCCGCCTTTTATTCCGGGGTGTCACCTGGACGTTTTTTTTCCCCCCTCTTTCCATCAGGGCCGGTCTAGACTGAAGACAGACCCCCGAAGTATGTTTGCGGCCTGCTGCCGATTCCCGTTTTCCTTTTTGCGTTAATTCCCCAAACCCGTCTTATCTTTTTCCCCTTAAGCCGTTCGGCACTTCCCTTTGACCATGATTGGTTCCCTTACCAGATGCATGGGATCTCCAGCTTTTGTGGGTCTCAAACGCCCCAGCTTGTTTTTTTTTTTCCCCCTTTGCTGCGGATCGAAGAAGGGTAGCCATTGGCCCACCCGGGAGTGTCCTTAACCGGCTCTCTTTTACTGTTTTTTATCCTCTCTCTGAAGAGGGAACCCCCAAAGTTTCCGAGATGCATTTTTCTTTCCCGGTAGATGGGCCACAATAATTGCATTTCCCTAGGGACCTCAAGCCATCACGCTACACTTAAGACAGTCAGAAGTTCCCGGCTGCAAGGACACCCCAAAGGACCGAATAGGACCCTTTTCAGGTCATCCTCTGCTTTCTCGATAATCTCAGATGTCGTTGCGCAATCCCGTGAGGATGGCTCTCGCGATCTCTCGACTCGGCCCCTCGGAAGCCTGCGACCGCCGTCGGTTCTTTTTTTTTCATGGGCCGGTCGATCCGCCCGTCTTGTTTACTATCATTTAGCTCTTCCGGATGGGCGACACCACCTCTTCCCCTTTTCTCCGGTACCGATACCCAGAAGTAAGTGATATCTGTGGTACCCCGCGCCCCCCTTCAGATGTCGCGATGTAGCATCCTTATCCGGTTCCGGCGGACATTTCACCTTGTCAATACCACCCCTTCTTGCGTCGACCGCTTTGGAGCGTACATATCAGCTGTATGTTCATTTCTTTGTCACCAAGCACTCGTTTCACTCTGCTGCTCCCCCTGTTGGACTTTCTTCATATGTTGTAGCTTTTGATCGCATCGTTCACTTGAATTTGGCCCCCCAGGGGCTGACCGTGTGTCTGCCCATCAATGGAAAGAATTCGACCACCCCTCGCCTTACATTTCCCCTTCGTCCGTCAATTTTATTGCTTCTGGGATCCCGCATTGATTTCTTTACGTCGAACTCTGGCTTTTTTTTTTACTAATTTTTCAACTCGTATGTAATCGCACAAACCATTTCACTTGGGTTTTTTTATGCCCATTATTCCACAGTGCTTATTCCCGACTCGCGTCACCTTTTTTCTCCGACGCGCTTTCGCGGGTCTTCTGCCACGCCTGTTTCCCAGCCCTTCCCCGACTCGGCCTTTAACCCCATATCCTGTCATTCCTCTTCACGAGGCCATTACGTGGAAGCCTGTGTGTCAGGAAGCTCTTCTCACTTTCTCCGCCCCCCGGCTACCTCTTCAGTTATTCAGCAAACCCCCGTGGTTTCCATGGTGGATTACCACCCGACTAGTCTATATCCTCCCCTTTGTTGTTTTAGCGCTCGTGATCTTTTGGTCCTACCCCGCTTTACCTAACACCTTTTTTATTCCCCCTGTCTCCCCCTTCCCGTTTAAGCCCGTTTTGAGTAGCCATGGTGATGCCGCTTCCTTTACCCATGTCCCTTCCCACCAATATCCACTGGCAATATCCTTGAGTTCATGACCTGTTTATGTCGGTCCCGCCATGATCGTCTGACGCTTTTTTTTTTAACTGCGTTTCCCTCGTCTGATGAAGCGCGTTGGTCTGCCTACCTTTGACGAGATTTCTTTAGCAGATTTCCGTCTTTTTTTTGACGAACTGTGTTTAGGCCAACTCCGCTTTCAACAATGTGATTTTTCGATTTACTCCCTCCGGCTTTCCCCGGTTGGCTTAGACGCCAGCTAAGGTTCATGTCTGATCCTCCAGCCCTTTTTCTACCAAGCCACTTCAAACTTCCTCCGTCAAGTTAAGGAGGGTAGAGATTGAGCCTATCCTTTTTCTTTTCTTAGAGCCCGGTCATATGAATGATTTTTACCTGTGACCGTGCTACCCCCCGCTCAACCAACCTAGATTGAGTGTTTGATTAAAGCCCGTCTCTTGACATTTTATTTAAGATTAATTCCCAGAAGCTGCGATTCTTTTCTCCACATGGTCTCCGCCCTTTCAAATGGTGGTAGGACAGTTACTTGTATCCTCCACAAGGATTATCCATACCTTCATCTCTTATATCTGCCTTTCGGGTTCAGATTCCTGTGTATTCCCGGTTACGCCGGTACCTCGATTTAGGATGATGAATGCCCTATTGCTCTTCCCGCTGGCTTATGTCTCCTACTGCCTGACCGACCCATATGACGACCTCCCACTCTTCCTTTTTTTCTCAAACCCTTCGTCGAGGTCAGCTCTGACGTCGATCCGCGCTCTTTCCCTCCCCAGCCCGAGTGGTTTACCCCCCCGCGTGGGGAGAGCTGCTCCCCTCCCTCATGACTTAGAATTATGGTTCCTCTTTATCGTACTACTCAGTGTATAGCCTTGCTGCGGGACCCCCTTCACGTGACGTTATGGCTGTTCTGTAACCGCGATCATAATGGCATGTCCTCTACATTTTTTTCCCCAATTTTTTCCTTTTTCGTTCCTGTACCCCTTGTTTGCGCCGCCTGAGCGCGTTTTTATCTTTCATTCATTTACCAACCTTCCGCCCCAGAGATTTGGCAATCAGGGTTTTGGCGTCGTAAGCCTCCCTTTCCCCCCGATCTTCATGCCCACCCCCAGCTTTTTTGAGAGACCTTACAAAAAAGCTCAGTTTCGAATTCCCCACCCTTAAGGTATGATGAAAGCCAGACGTTTGTTCTGTCACTAGCGTTTCTCGGCCCTTTGAACGAAGTCATTATGGTGGTAGCTTACCGCACCCCCCCAGTCAAGCCGAAGCTGTTATCATTCTCCCCCCCAACCAGCTTTTTGAGTGGTAGTTGTGATCGTCGTATGAATCTCCCCCCCGTCCTGTCTTTTCCAAGATGTTTTTTTCCGTCACGGTTGCCTCTTCCCACACGGAAGGACCCGTTTCCGAAGCGTGGTCGTTTTTCCCTCGACTTTTCCCCTCGACTTTATTGACCTCCCCCCCTGGAGAGTCGTGCAATTTTCGTCCAAGCTTTTCGGCCTTTGAACCGCTGCCGCCACGTCCTCGTCATTCTGTGGTTTCAGCGCCAACTGTATAGATGAAGATCGATAGATTTTCTGATACTCCTAGATTGTCTGTCCCTTTCTTCCTTTCCGGGCTTCTGTCTTCCGACGCTACTTCGATTCAGGTCCTCGGTTTTGAGCGATTTGCAATACCTCAATCGTGCGGATTTTTGAGCATGGTTCGAGCTGTTATGTTTGTTTTCGCAACACGTAATATTAGGGTCCTCCGCTTTTCTCTTTTTTCTGTGGCCATTATCCCGGGTGGACCCGAAAGTCATAGTTATGTGATCGATGCACTCCCATTCTCCACTCCATCGCCCAACACTTGATGCATGTGACAGCCTGAGAGGCGACCCATCCTTTCGGGGCTCGACATCGCCCCTTTCATCACCGAGATCCAAATGTTCGAGTGAAGTCTTTTTTTTCCCGCCTTCCTTCACAATTCCCGATCCTTCCTTTTTTGTATGATCCGAAATTTAGGAGCCTCTCTGTCCCTCTCTATTTTCCTCCCTTCAGTTTGCTGGATGTAGCGAGGAGGAGCGTTTTTTTTTCCAGAAATATTCGCGCGCATAACCTGGACGTTCGAACTTTGGCCCACACCATGACCTTCTGGCTTATTTTCTTTTCTCTTAACTACGTCAATAACCCGAGTTGCCTTTTTTCTAGATTCACTCTCGACCTCTGTAAATTCTCACCTTTTTGCAGCTTTGTACGCTTCGTCTTTCATACTTTTTCTACGTGGAACCATTGGTCCCCCCCTCCTGAGGAAGATGGCATAAACTCGTTTCTAGCCTGCTTACTTTGTTTGGCGTTCCCCCACCAACGCCTAAAAGATATGACCCCACTCCCCACTCCCGAGATAATTGCTCTTTCCAAATCGTTCCCTTGTGACTGTAATTCAATAGAGCGCGTTCTGATTTCAGACTCCTCCCCCGCCCCCCCAGTCTCTTTGCAGATAAAGAGATGAGCATTTTCAGCAAACATCTCACCCCTCATCCCCTTCATCGAGCCGTGCCCGCGCTTTCAGCCCCTGCGAGGTGAGCTTTATTTGACTTCCCACAGATTTGACGCTGGCACCCGGCCCCGCGCCGTCGTTTTTTTCGCATAAGAAGTGATCTAAATAATTTCGACCCCAGCTGATGCCTCTTCTTGTTGATTTTTCCCCCAAAGAAGTTTGTTTTAACCCTTTTTTGACTAATAAGGTTCCGATGCCTACGCCCCCCTCACACCTACCACTGCCAGTATTTGGATATTAAGATTCTTGGTCAGTTTTGTGAATATACAAAACAGTCCTCAATTAGTTTTCGTCCAGCCGTAAGGCTGTTTCTCTCCACGCTCGCATCATCTCCTATACCGCGGCCAGAGATTGCATTTTGTGGTGTGTTTCTCGTCAGCCACCCACCCGATGGTGTTGCCCTTCATCTACGCACTTTTGCCGATCGGCCACCCGGGATTGATACCCCATGGCGGCCTTTGCTTGGTACCGTTAAGACTCCCATACTCTCCCTGCTTCCCACAGTTTACTCTCTGCATGATGGCTAAGGTCTGAGCTTGGGCTTGGTGCGAGAATGACTGCATGACGAGGGACCCTCCCGCCCCGATCACGTTGTCACTCCCCCCAGACCGGGACGCCCCTCCACCTCGTTGAGGTTGCTTTCTCACTTCTTTCGTCCCCGCGATGCGTGATTTTCGATAATTATCAAGGTTGTTGAAGACTCGTGCCCTGAGTCCCCTCCCGCGCGATCGTTTCCCGGCAATCGCAACCGCTGGGCACTTCAGAGTTTGGCTTTGATGTCGCATGGGTCTGCCGTATTACCGTAAGTGTTGTACCAGAAGCGTAGCTCTCTGGTTATCTCCTTTAGCGCCTTCCGCTGTTCTTTCCCCGTTACGACTCCCCGACCTTCCTGCCGCTTTAACCTGCTCGTCCGCTCTCACGATCGTACAGGCCTTATTTGATGTCGGCCCCTGAACTGTACGAATAAACAACTTGGTTCCGCCCCCAACGCTGTGGGAGCGCAATTACAGGGCTCCTGATCGTCTGAACACGACATCAGGAGAGCGCTCCCCTTCGCCTAATAATATGTTGTTTTCTCAGTTTTCTAGAATCGTTTGCCCCTTCACTCGGGCAGGTTTTGCCTGGCTCTACAACTCAAGGAACTTTTCATAGGTCCCCCAACTTCTTAAGACCTTAGCAATTTATTCTGATTTTGTTGAACCTTCCAAGCCCTGAACTCTTAGATTGGGAAATTTGCAGAGCCCCCCCTTAGAAGTCAGTTCTGTACTCCACCCCCCCCCCCTTACCATCTCCTCGATCTTTGAAACCCCAAAATTTAGTTCACAATGAGCCTCTCCCCCCCGCCCTATGCCAAATCCAGCTCTGGCTTCAAGTGTCTCTGAGGAAAAGTCATTTCACTCCTGGCGGAATTTTCTCATCATGTAGGAAAGAACTCAAATGTCCGAACTCGGACTGAGCGCTTGGTCGTGAGTGCCTACCCCCTTTTGTTTTAAAGGCATCTCATCACGGATTCCGCCGGATGAAGCTTTTTCTGACTTTCAGAAACACCGGTTTGTTCCAGGCGTGAAGCCCCAGATCCCCCCCTATTCCCCCTTCCTCCTCCTTTGTTGAGCGCTGATTGTTGGGTCATCCCAATGACCCCAAAAACGGTGTTCTTGCACAGTCAGCACAGAACTTAGTTGTCAGCCGGATTCTCCCCCCCGGTTGTGATGCAGAGATTCCTTGACCAAGGTGGATTTCACTAGCCAATTCAATCTCCCGAGTTTGAAAGCTCCTGGGGTTCTTTGAAATTATTCCCTCCTCAATGTACTCGGCTGGACCTGCGTTTGCCTGCCAGTCGTCCCCGTGCCTGAATCCTGCTTCGGATATATTGCGATCGTCGGTGGTACTCAGGTTTTCCCCTTTTTGTGGAAGGTTGGTTCCCTGACCGCTTCCCCCATGAGCTCGACCCATAACTGGACGCTTAGCTTTAGCAAAGCCCCCCCCTCTTTTCCTCGTTCATTCTTATCAAAATGGCCCTCTTCAAAGTGAAATGCCCCCCTTCAATTTCCCCGAAGAACTTTTAATTACGTGTGTCACGTTTAGGGTGTCCCTCCCTGAAGACTTGATGGAGAGCCAGGGAAGCCCCTGCAACGATACCTTGGCCCAACAGCCTTCTCCCAACCCCCACCCAACCATTTTTTTTTGGTTCAGCGGCTGTTCAGATTTGTGGCAGACCGTTCTCATTATTATTGTCCGCCCAAGCGGTCTCTCACCTCTGGTGGTGGCATTGAACCGGTCAATTCCCAGACCCCCCAAGGATCATAACCTTTCCACAGTAGGGCTCTGAATGAGATATTGGGTCGATCTAAGGACGTCCGGGGTATCCAGTCTTAATCTAGATGAGCTCACATGCGCCCCCCCCTTCCATCGCTATATGTATTAACTTCCGGTTCCCCCCTTTTTTTCCCCGACCCAATGACTACACTCACTGGACTGTGTCGAACCTGATTCGTTCCCTCGGGGCCGAGAGATTATTTTTTGCTCTTCGAAACGAGTGTTTAACCCTCCCCGACCGGAGGCGAGTTTAGAGAAGCACATCATTTTATCACGCGCCGACCCCTTTTTGAATTCACCTTTCGGGAGACTTCCTTCTCTGGATCCCCTCCCCCAAGTGATCGTGATGGAGGTCCCTAGCCTGATTAGAACAGGTGTGGCCCAAGTACGACCTTCTTCCCACCGATCGTCCCCCCCTGTCTCGCCCGGCGTTTTATCACTCTATCCGTCCCCTCTCCGTCCGTCTCTTTCGGCCCATCCTGGGGTGGAACCCCGTTATTCCCCGTATCCGTCGCATGGTTCCCACAACCCCCTGATTTTATTGCTTGTGTAAACCAAACGCCTTAATCGCGCAAGGCGTTGTTGTAGTCGGGTGATGAGGAATGGAGCTCACTTCTATGCCTTCTTTTTGCCGTCCAAGTTGTACCCGGCTAAGGGCTATGGGGTCTCCCCGCACCCCTTCCCCAGACGGTAGCGTCCGCCCACACAGCGGTCTGTTTTTTTTTTTTGTTGCGGGTGCTCTTCGTGACCTTTGCCGGTTCTTTTTTTCAGTATGGCTCCGCCCCTTCATTTGCTCATCCCCGAAGCGCAAGCAGTGTTTGTACAGCTATGACTCTTATTGAGTTTTATTGACCGGCTCGTGTGACCTCTGTAAAAGCGTGCAGAGGGTCCACTCTGAGAACAGCCCTCTCCCTTTCTTTCCCCGCTTTTCGGATAGATTGACCCTTCCCCCGTTTGTTTCCTATTAATGTACGATGCTCTTTTTTCGTCTGAGCTTGCTTTCCCTTTTTTCGAGCTTCTGCGCATATCGCCTCCCTCTAGAGGGGACCCCTTCACCTCGGTTTTCCCTCGGTGGCAATTCCACAATACGTTTTTCTGGTGGTGTTTCCTAGAACCCCGCTCCTTTCTGCTGTGGTTTTACAAACCCACGTCCTTTTCTGCTGGGTACGTTCCTTTTCTTTTTCTGGCCATATGGCTTCGGCATTTTTCCCCCCATGTGGCAACCCCGCCTTTACTTAGACTTTTTTTTTTTTTTTTGCCGTTTCTCTGTTACACGCCCTTCACCAAAGGTTGAGAATTCTCGAAGGACGGAATACTAATCGTGGCTCGTCCCTTCGACGGTTTTCGATCTAATTCGGGGAAGCCACCCCCCCCCCGTTGCTGTTTTTGTTTCCAGCCTGTCAGAACGTACAATCTCGTTCATTTTTTTCTTCACTGTACCATCGGCTCCTCTCGTCCCATCTCTCTATCCCCTCAGCCTCCGTTGTGGTTGTTTCTCTTTTGGGGAGCTCGGCGTCCCCGACGTATCTACCTGAGAGATCATCCTTCTCGTCCCCACCATCCCCCTTGCCCCTTCGTCCAGGCTCCGGTAATCGGCGAAGTGGTAGGAGTTTCGTCCTCTTTTCACCTCTTTCCTTCACCTTGGCGATTTCTTTCAGCCCGTGTCGTGCTGATTCATCGGACGAGGCTGCAGGTCCCCCCCCTGCCGCGGCCGCTGGTCCACGCGTCGAGCCGCCCGCTTAAGTTTTTTTTTTCCTCGAAACCCACATAGAACTCCACCTTCACCAAGTCAATTGCTTTATTTGCCAATCTGTCAACCCCCGAGGGGAACGGAAACGACCTACTCCTCCGTCTTGGAGAAACACGCTTTCAAACCACACCTTTCTTCTTTTATCCTCGAGCATATCAGGCCCAACTCTATACGACGTATCTCTGTGTCCCCCCCGCGCTGCCCGCATTCTTTTCGTGCTAAGGTAACGAATGAATCCTTGACTTTTTCCTTCGGCCGGTTTTCAGCGCAGTCGATGTATCCAACTCTTCCTCCCCTCTGAGGTCGACTTTCCCTGTCGTGGTTTTTTTACCCTTGCCGTTGGTACATATTGTTTTTCCCCGTCACTTCTATCTCCTCCGCTTTTTTTCACCCGACACGCTCTGTGTTTCAGATGCTCTAGGCTGGAGTTTTTTGGAAGCCAACCCCCCCTTACAGAATTGTCCTTTTCTAGGGACTGTCTATGTTCCCTTTCCCTGCCCTCTACTGCCGATACCTCACGCTTGAATTGCGCCCCTTAAGCTTTTGTTGTTTTCCGGCGCTCCACCAAGATGGTTGTTGGCCATGTCTGTTCATGTCATTCCCGATAGAATTTTTTGGCTTACACCCTCTCTGCCTATCTTGTTACTTTATGCGAACGGAGAGCAACAGTTCCGAGATTTTTTTATTTTATGAGCCCCCCTTTATTGTAATTGGGGTTACCCCCCTGTCGAGCATGCCTGCATGATATAGTTTGACCGCCCGCCACCTGCTACTTTGAACCTCTCCAGCTCCGTGGAGAGAACAGTCCCCACGCGTTTTTATATTTTCCGTGACTCCCCCTTTGGGAGGGGTGGAATCCGCATTAGTTCCGAACCTCTGAAGCAGTTTCGCGTTGATAAATAGGGGTTGTGACCCTCAGGCATTAGAGATCCCTCTGGAGACTTTCAACAGGCCATCCCAGGACCCTCGAAAGATTCGACCAAAAGCTTTCATTTTTTGATTCGGTCATGGGTGTACATACGCAGTCTTTAAGGACCTACCATGAATACTCTTCCTTCTGAACGTGAATTTCAGTACGTATCGCTGTCTCTCTTCCAGAACCGTCCTTTTTTTATCTCTCCCGCTTTTGAACAGATCTTACTCGATTTATTTCTTTTATTCCTTGGGGCGGCGCAAGTTTTTTCCCTCCCACCCGAGTGCTGGCACCGCTTTTTTGACAGGAGGACTGAATGATCGTATTCACCCGACCGGTTTTCCCCTGATGCGCTCATTCCTTTTTAACTCCTATTTTGGTTGGCTTTTTTTTTGCCCGCAGCGTTCCACTTGAATTGCAGGGGCTTACCCGGGTCCCCCCTCACTCTTCGACCCTGGGGCCCCCCCCCTTATCGCCCCCCCAACCTCCTTACGCCTTTAGCGGATTTTATGATTTGATTGGTAGCCGCTTCTTTCTTGTTTTCCTCCCTTGAGTTTCTGTGATAAGCACACTTTTTCTTTTCTTTTCCTCCGCCCACCCATCACATGGTTTGCTTTATGCCCACCCTTTCCCCTCTCTATCTCGAAGCCTCTCGTCAATAGTTGAAACCTCGAAGCTTTCAGCCCTTTTGCCCCCGCATTCCCGTTTTCCATTGCGTCGCAATAATTGCGGACCGCCTCGCTTAAATCGTCAAGGATGGCCCTTCTTGCTTTTCCCAGATGTAAATTCACTCTCTGCATTTTCGTAAGGATGACCGCGTTTTTTTACTCATCACACCAGTTTGTTCCAGGTATCAAGAATCCAAGATCATTTCGCTAATACGTTTTTGTTCTTTTTTAGATCTCGGTTTCCGTCCTACGCCCTTTTGAACAAACACGGTTGTTCTGAAAGCAAACTTCCCCCCAGAGTTTCCCTACTGTTTCGTCTGCCATGTGTCGCATGCTTCTACCCCGGTCATCCGTCCCTTCATCTCCCTTCGTGCATGACAAATTTTGTCCGCCTTTCTTTTTTTCGACGCTCCTGGCGCTGACGTTTGCAGTATCACTTGTTGACGCTTTCGTTTATGATATTGAGTCAGTAGGGTCCTCTTATTTTCCTCCGTTGTTCAGGGTGGCATTGAATCGCTCGCCATTATGTTTCCTGTTTACCAACGACGTTGCTCACTTTTGCGCTATCCAACCGACCAGCTCATTTGCTTTCCGCCAGGCGTATCCCCCCAAGCCCTCCTTTACAATTCTCCAAGTTGATTAGGCATCATTTTGTACGATGGGAGACTCCTTTGGTTGAGTTATGGTCGGCCGTCATCCAGAGTTTTGCCCGCTGCTCCCCCCCGCACACCACATTAGAGAGGCATTTTGAGCAGCTCTTTCCCGAGGTTTTGCCTCGATCATGACAGCCGAATATTTTTGGCCACCCTTCGCGCGTCTGTGCTACCAATTCTGTCCTGTCGGTAGAACATCGGCTCACTGCGAATATCTGTGCTCTTTGCGATTCCATCGTCGGTTATCCTGTTCCCGCCGACCGCGTCTCGATTCGCTCAATCCGCCCCTGGCACGCTCCGCTGTTCTTCCTTCCGGTTGGTTCATCGGACCCCTACAATGACCATTCGTGACGTGTTTTCTCCACATCTTTTTATCTTTTTTTTTCTTATCTGCCGTAGCACGCTTTCCGCCCTCTCCTCCTATTTCTTCCACCCTCGTACTTGCGCGCTAGATTAGCGATCCTACATCATTCGTTTTTTTTAGCTTTCACCCAATTTGTGGGCACTAATGAGGCTTCTCTCCCTGTTTTCTGGTTCGGTTCATATGGGAGGGCGTCCCCTCTCATGCATTCATCATACAAAATTGGCCACCAAAGAATTTTCACACTTTCCTCTTTTAACTGAGTCTCCCCGATGCAGATCTAGATCCTAACCCTCTTGAATATCTTTATTCCAGCTTTTTTTTGGTCTACTTTTTCGATCTTCATCCATTCCTTTACTATCCGCCAGCATCCATACCAGATTTGTTTTCTTTTTTGCAGCGCCCCCCCAAACATTTTGAGCCTGGGACAGGTTTCGGATTATTGTCTGGCAGCTATTTAGGAGCTCAAGGCCTGACGGCTGCCTTAAACTTTCCTTTCTTACTGGGGGTAGTTTTTTTCCCCGCCCAACTGAATCCGAAGGTCCGTCGCCGCCCACCCAGAAGGTCTTGCGTTTTTTTATTTTTGTTGATCGCGGGCATGATTTTTGATGGGCATTCCTCCTACCGTCCCCCCTTTTCTGTCCCAAACCACTTCCGGAACGTCGCCAGGTTTAGGTCGGAGCTCGATTTTTGAATCGTCAGCGATTTCGTCGTTTTTGCTTTCATTTCCAAGGTTTCGTAGGGAACTGACGCAAACCTTCGCGTCTGAGTGATCCGGTCATAGTTTATATTTCCTTTAATCGTTGACTTAATTCGTTCTCTAGGGATCGGCCGTCTGCGGTGGCGGTTTCGTTTCTCTCTGAATAAGCCCGGTGTGTTCTTTACAGCCTCTTTTTGTTCCCGGCGTTGGCAACAGCCATTCGTGACCTCTTTTTTTTTATTTTTTTCGATTTTTTGGGTTTTTCCTTAACCCCCCAAGCCTATTTTTTTGCGCAAGTGACGCGTGTTGATGGCACTTTGATTTCCTCCTTTTTTCCCTTTTTGCCAACCTCGTTTACTCCCCAACCCCCTTGACTCGAGCACGACTCCTTAACGCAATTCCCAAATGCGCAGTCCCTTCTTTACCTTCTCCCACGCCGCGAGGGATCGGACAAAGGTTTATTACAGTCGATCCGTACTTTGTTTCAGCCTTTGGTTGGCCGTGTGTCCTCCGTCGAACCCGTTTCCCTATGGATCGTCTCGGTTTTCTTAAGTTTCGGAGTTCCCTCGCCTTCATCTCCCCCCTTTTTTGTTTCTTTTTTTGGTTTTTTGGGGCTCCGACAATTTTCGTATAAGACTTCCCTCCTCCCCCTTCCGTTTTCGCCGGGCCGAACATGACGCAAAGGTCTTCCCCTGGATATCTCCGTCCTTGTCGACGGTCCTCTTCCCGTCTCGGTGTTCTTATTCCCTCGCGAGGTTCCCTCTCCCTTTTTTGCCCGATTTTCGTTCCGCCTCCGTTTCGTGAGGATTTCCCTTTTCCCCGAGGCCGTCTCCCTGTGGCACTGGTCCCTGCCGACCTTCCCCTCTTCCCCCCTTCCCCGCGTCTCGTGCAAGAAGATGAGAGCGTCACAACCCTGACCATCGAGCCAACATCCCCAGACGCACGATCCTTTCTTTTTTCTTTGCCCCCAATAGGTTCCAACCGATTTGAAAGTTCCCCTCAATAGCGCTTTTCTGCGCACTCCTCTCTTTAAACCCCCGCCTCGGCCCCCTCCTCCTATCCCTTCTTTCCTTCACACATCTCTTCCGGCCCCTCGATTGAATTGCCAGCCTGACGCGTCGTTTGTTCCGTCCGCTCCTCCTCACTCTTTTTGACGCTTTCCCACCGCAGAATTTAGGGCAGCACTCCTCCTTATACATCCTTTCCCCGAACCCTGCGATTTCCCCTGCCCCGTTTTTTCTGTCACCGTTGACCAATCTGTCTAAATCCGGGCCAACGTCTCTTACTATCCGATCACCCAGACACGACGTTTTTTTTTGTTGGAATTCTTTCCTGGCTTCCGTTTTGCGGACTCCACCATTTACTCCTTCTCTTCTTTCGTCCTCAGTAAGAACGATGAAGTCCTAACGCGGATGCAGCTATACCCCTTTTCTTTCGCTCTGAGGATGAATCTTTTTTGGTAGTTCGCTTAACCCCGCTTTTTTCCATGTCGGATCTAAGCCCATTATTTCTGGTCGATAAAAAAAGGGTTGGACCTTACACACCCCTCTCGGCGAGTGTCTGATATAGCTATTCCTCTAGCCTAGGATGAACAGTTTAACTCCTCTTTTCGCGTTTTGATCTTGGGCCCCCATCGAATGTCATGATTTGCTCGCTTTTTCCTTCGCACCCCCCGATAACGTTGACCCAGAGTCTGGCTCTTCTCCCTCCCCCTTTTTAGTCCTAATCTTACAATTTGGGGATGTTGAATACGAATGATTTTTTGTACTATTTTAGAGATGCCATTTTATGTTGACTGTCTGCCTCGTCTCGCTCGGATCGTTAGGCCCCAATAGAACAGACTTTGAGAACCATTTTCCTATGTTCTGTAGTCGGGTCGGGAATCAATCCGTGTTCTACATAACATTCATCCCCTGAGTATGATTTATCGCTTCCCGCTTTTTATTCTATTACCTGCCCTACCCATGAGTGATCGACCCCGGCGCCCCTTATTCCCCCTCCTCATATTTTCTTCCTGTTATCCTTTTGAGCCTCCAGGACCTGTCGCCTACAGTTTTTTGAGTCCCTTCTCCCCCGCTTTGGGAGCGGCATCTTCCGCGACCACGTGCACAACTGAATCCGGGTAGCCTTGCTCAAATGACGCCTTCCTTGTTTTATCTTTTATCGAGAGTTAAATGACCTGGCAGCGGCCAATTTTCACACCCCCATTGTTATGGCTCACCGCTCTACCCCCACTCCGTACTACCTTTCTAGGAATTTATGATTGATGGTATCTCTGACATTATTTTTTTTGTCTTTTACCTCTTTTTCTTGGCCCTTCTAAGCGCAACCGTTACCAGTTAACTCCCCACAAACAAACCCCTTGTGTTTTTTCGGCTTTTCCCCCCCCCTTCGTCCACATGCGTTCCTTGCGAGTACGATCCTCCAGAGGCCAAATACGAAGAGTTCTCCTTCTTGGCAGTGAAGGTACCCAGATGCGTTTTGCTCGCGCGAATATTCGGACTCGCCTTCTGCTCGGTAAGGAGATTTGCCAGTACGTGCGATTCACCTTTGTCCAGAATCTTCCCTTTTATACTGTCTTCCCCTCCTTGTAATGTTGCTACTCCACACCCGTGTTTTGTCCCTTTTATGGACCGGCCGCCAAG
>Ga0179593_1568426_pt1 | contig 16649 bp, 29 predicted proteins | sample CZODoug2_1_08_16_FD_185931 | JGI IMG/M metagenome (GOLD analysis project Ga0179593, IMG submission 185931) | Vadose zone soil fungal communities from Angelo Coast Range Reserve, California, USA - CZODoug2_1_08_16fungal (PacBio error correction) | ecosystem: Environmental > Terrestrial > Soil >... | reverse complement strand
CAACCCCTCGCACCCAGGGTTAATTGTTGAATGCCAATTAGTTTTTTTTTTTTTTCTTCCTTTCCCCGATTTGACGTTGAGCACCCCCCAATGGCAGTTTTCCTTTTTTCCCCCTCGATAAAGCCTTTTTCCCCTTCCCCCCAAAGTGGAATGTACCAGGCCAGATATATCTCCGTTCCAGTCCTCTTTTTTCCCTTTGTATAAAATCTCCCTATTTTTTATCCCCCCCATTGAGGCCCCCCCCTGAGAAACCCCCCTCCCCCCCCAAAAAAAAAACCCCCCAATTGAACGGATACACTTCTTTCGAGCCGAAAACAAACTCACTTGTCCCTTTAAAAGCGTTTCGCATTTCTTTAAGGGTTGTGTGGGAGCTCTCCTTTCTTCTTTTCGACCACGATGACTTTCGTATGGGTGAACACACTCTTTTTCCCCCTTTGTCGCTTAGGCTTATGGATTCAAACCCATTTTTTTTTTTTTTCCCCCACAAGGCCTCCTCAACGCCATCTGAAATAGAGATACGTCTCTCTTTTTTTTCCTTTCTAGTAAGTCACCTTCCCAAGCAAACCCCTCTCTTCCCTTTTCTTACCACCCCTCCTCCCTATTGTTAAGAGCGTCACTTCGGATTTTCGACGACCTTTTCGGACGCCACTCTTTTGGCGCCCACAGGAAGAGTGAGATCTCGTCGGGACGTAGTTTCTCCGTGGGGCTGGGGTCCCCCTTCTTCCGACTTCCATTCCATTTTCAAGGGGTAGATTAGGACCTGACAGCATCGAGTCCCCTCGATTTCGAGTTTCTGTTAGAGGACAAGAATTGGCGGTACTTCTTTCACGATCTGCCTTGAAATTTCGGGAGGTTTGTCGTGCCGGAACCCGTCAGGACCCCTGGCTGAGGTTATAGTTTCCATCTACACGCTTCAATGACTTCCACTCTGAATCTCCTCTTTAGGTTAGAGGCGATGCTTTTCTTTTTTCCGAAAAGGAGTCCCCCCCAGCGAGAACACCTCTTCAAACGGAATTTCCTTACTGAGAAATCCTGCCTTTCCTGGCAGCCAAGTCGCCTTTTTTCTATCCGGAAAAACTCCTTCCCTAGAAAGGCCCCCCTTCCCTGGGGAATGGAAGGGTTCCCCCTTTCGGAATTGGATCATTTGTTCCCCCCTCAAGGAAACGCTTGTGGAAATACGGGGTTCTCTTTTCCCGGACTGATGCCAAGTCTTGTTTGGTTGAGCCTACAAGCGTTTTCCAGGGATGGGAGCCATTCGTTGATGGAATCCTTTCTCGAGGATTCCCTCCAGAGGGGAACTTATCGTTTCTCCTAGGATCCTTCAGAAGGGGATGGACCTTTTCTTTTTTCCTAGCAGTTTGGTCTTCAACATCATGCTTTTTCCTCCCCACATCACAGTCCCTCACTTCCCCTTTTTTCTTTCAACTGGTAGTTCAATTCATTGTTCCTCGTGATCTTCTCAAGGCCCCCCACTGTGGTGTATGTTCAGACCTTCCCTTCCACAGATCCCCTTTCCCAATGGGGCCATTTCCTTTCCCCACAGATCTCTCTCTCCCCCTCGGTTTTTTTTTGCGGGAGACTTTTTTTGCATCCCTTTTTTGGGCAAGGTCATATTTTTTCCTGTCATTTTTTCGCCCCTTAGACCAACATTATGGTCTTTTTTTTTTCCCCCAGGATTGAACGTTTTAAGAGAGTAACCCCTTTTTTTTTTCTTTTGAGGGGCCTTTTGAAGTGTAAACGTGATGACTTTGTCTTTTTTGATGTCCCCCCAAACACGTTTCTTCTCATTTTTCCCTTTTTTTTTCTTTTGCCAAAACTGCCTATTCTAGGTACAGCCCTTTTTTGATACTATACAGGTCATTCCAGGTTTCTCTGGCTTTTTTTCCTTTTTTATGCAACCTTGATCTTTTCTCACAAGAGGGTGTTTCTCTCACCTCGTCACAGACCTTGGTAGGCTCCCCACGGAACTTCTTTCAGTCGTTCATAAACAAGAATACCCACGATTTTCCCCCCCTCTTTATAGACCTTGGTTTTTTAAAGATCTCCCAATGGTATAAAAGTAATAATCTTGTAGAAGTTCCTGACACCTTTTTTCCCTCGATGGAGGAAATAGTTTCCGGGTTTTTTGATTTTTCTAGACTCTGGCTGTCCTCCGACTTTGTCCCCGTTTTTATCAGTATTTTTTTTTTCTTCATTCAGTTTTTTTCCAGCTTTTCTTACTTTTTCTTTTCTCAGGGCATTACTTCCCTTTTTTACCGATTCATCCCCCGTTGATCATCCTTTAGGCCCGAGGAATTGGATTTTTTCTTTTTAGAGATGTAGCTTTTATGTACCCCGCCAATAAGCCCCGTCTCATAGAAACGCAGGGCCTTTCCGAAAATTCGAGGATCCCCTCCCCTAATTCCATTTTGCTACCCTCCAATTCCCCCCCTATCGAAACTCATCACCATTATTCCTTTCCTGCAAGCTGTTCCTTCTTTTTCCCCCATTGGGACCCCCCTGAGGGATAGAATGTCCCCTAAAGTGTTTTTTTTTTTTTTCTGAAAAACCCCCCCCCCCCGGTTATATTGAGACATTCTTGCCCGAAAGCTTTTCCGGTGCGATTTTCATTTGTTGTCGTTAGGCTTTTTTTCCCCCGCTGGAAGCTGTTTCCCTAAAATATTTTCGTTGGCTTTTTGGAAAGAAAACCCATTGATTTTTTTTCCCCCCCTTCACGCCCCCTTTTTTTGCTTACGGATGGTCTTTTTCCCCCCCCTTAGGGGCGTCTTCCCCTATGGAGTTTTTCCCCCCCTTCGAAATTTGGCCCCCCCTTTTTTTGATCCAGAAAAAATCGGTAATTCAATCTTTAGGGTGCTCCCTTTAGCTTGGTTTGCCCCCCTTCACCTATGTTCTTAGTGTTTTTTTTTCCTTTTCCCCCCAAAAATAGCGTTCTCCTCTGTTAATCCTTGCTTTTTTTTCCAAACGCTTGCTGAAGGTCTTTAGTACCCCCGTTTTCTCTTCCCGGCTCTCCCCCGTTTTAATTTTTTTGCTTTTCCCTTTTTGACGGGTTGATGCGCCTCCTATTACAAACGGTTCCCTGTTTCCCCTCAACTCAACACATCTGGGGGATATATTCTTCTTGTCGTCCTCCCCCCCCCTTCGACTTTTTTGGAACTGTTTTCCCAGTCGGGAACATTCCTTTTTTTCCAGGTGGGAAGTCCTTTTCCGTGCTCAAAATGTCCCCTTTCTTCCCGGTCCCCCTTTTCCAAAACAAGACCTGGTTTTTTTTTTGTTTTGATCGATCTCTTTTCTCCCCTTCCTGGTTGTTGTTGTTTCTGCCTTTCCCTCACCAGGGTCACCCCCCCACGAATGGGATCCCTGAAACTCCTTTTTTTCGCACGGACAGTTTCCCTTCCGTGTCAATTTAGTCCCCGATATCGTCTTCCCCCCCCCCCCGGTTGTCGAATCGCCCTTCCCCGATATATTTTCCCCCCCCCCCCCCTCGCTCTGGGTTGCCCCCTTGATAGCGTGGTATTTCTGCGAATTCACCCCTCTCTTCTCCAACAAGAAATTTGACCCCCCCCCCCCCATTGAAAGTCTTTAGATTGTCTCCCCCATTACAAGGTGGTACTAACGACCCCCCAACTCTTTTTACTGAAGTTCTAACCCCCCCCCCTTTTTTTTATCATAGGTGAGATTCCCCCGATTTTTCGACCCCTTTTTTTTCCCCCTTAGGATGGGGTTTCACCCAAGACTCCAAGACCTTGTCGTGATTTCCGGGGTATGGATTCACCCCTTCGGTCAAAAGTTCCCCTTCCAACAGACATAATTGACAGCAGGCCTCTGGGTTTTAGTAATTCCAGTCGGGAAGGACCTTGCAACAAAAAAAATCTTTCATCCCTTTTTCCGAAATTTTTTTTTTTCACAGGGAGGGATCGCGACTTCCTTCCGGAAGGCCACCCTCTCTGACCAGAAGAGTTGATTATCTTTTTCTCGGCCGTCGTTCCCGTGGGCTGGGGCCCCCCCCAAGGTCTACGATTTTTTTCTTATTCCCTCATAGAAAGTGAGTATGCGCCCCTTTTCCCTTCAAAAAGCGTGCTGCGTCCCCCTAGAGAATGGTTTTTTTCTTTTTCGAGAGCAGTTTTATCTTGAAGATTGGGATTTTCTTTCTCATTCACGATATGGATAATTCATTCCCTCTGTTTGATGAGTCCTCCCCTTCTGCGATTGGAGCTCCTCTTTTTTTTTTTTTTGCTTTATAATCTATCCCCTTCCATGAATTTTTCTCCCACTCTGAATATCAACCTTTAGTAGAGGATGATCGGTCTTACCCTTCATTCCAAACTTTTTTTAAAGAAGGAGACCCCGCTGCGAAGAAATCACCTAATGAGCAAGAATCTAGTCTCCCCCCCAGCCAAGAGTTCAGCCTATCTCGTTTCTGGGGCCTCATCGACCGGTTCCGCCGGGGGGCATTTAACTTTTTCCCCCGAGGAATTGGCTTTTTTTTCTTTTTTTTTGGCTTCAAAGATGGGGTCCTCCTGTGTAATAAGGGGGATCTTTTGGTTCCCCTGAATGAGGAAACCCCCCCCCCCCCCCCCCCCCCCCCCCCCCGAGGCTTTTTCTCCTACAGGCTGTCTAAAAGGGGGCTTGGCGCCATCGTTGATTTCCAGAGGAAGCTTTCCCCCGACAGAGGGTTCCCCCCCCCCCCCTAGAGGTACGGAGATCCTTTTTCCCCCCCCCCTTAGAAGGCTGGAACTTTAATAGCATCATGCAGTCCTTCTCATCTTCAACGTGTTTATTTTGCTACACCCAGTCCATCGATCCCTCCCCCCCCAGAAGGATCAAACTTTCTCTTTTAACTCGTGATCTCCCCCCCACCAGATTGGAAATGTGGTTTTGGCTTCCTTTTTCCAGAAATAAACCAAAAGTAAACATTCCGCGGATGAAACTTCTCTTTCTCTTTTAAGAAGTAAGAAGTGCTTTATCTGTGCCATCTCTTTTTTTGTCCCCTTCTTTTAAGTTTACTCTCCCCCTGTCTGAACCTCTAGCCCACCCCCCTTCCCTACTGGGTCGTCCCTGTCGGAGTAATTTTAGAACCATGCATGGGAACCTACGTTCCATTCTTGGGAATCCCTATGGACCCCTTTTATATAAAACACTTCAATGGCATTGGAGACTGATCCCCCCCCCCTGATATTTAGTAAAGTCCCTTTTTTCTAAAGTTGTGGATTACCTCCCCCTATAGGTCTTTTCTCTTTTTCCGAATCTAAATATGACACACTTCCCCTGGGTTTAAACCCCTTTTCTCGTAAAGGACTCTAGGGCTACCCCACCCTCCTTCTGGAATTTACTTATTTCATAAAAAGTCTTTCTTCTCCTAGAGTTTCGGTGATTCCTAAGGACCTGGTATCCAAGTAAGAATGTTTTTCTTCCTGAGAAAAGGATGTCTATTGAGGCCCCCCTAAGTAATTTTCCCCCTTATTTTCTCGACTCTTTTCTATGTAAATTGGTTCGGACGTTCTTCGGGCGCCTTATTCTTCGCAGCTTTTTGTTTTATATTTTTTTCGACTTTTTTCCTTTGGATAACGGACCCCCTCCCTCTAACTCCAGAGTCTTTTGATAATTAAGATTTTTTTTTTTTGCATATTCCTTCTCTCGATGGTAGATCCCTTTTTTTTTTTTTTCCCTCCCCAGTCCCTCGATGGTCCTCCCGTCTTTCCCTCTGCATCATAAAAACTTCGATAAAAGATCGTTCCTCCATTTTCTACCCTTTTCCCCCTTCCCCCCTTCTAAACAAGACTCCTTGCCCTTTTTCATCCCAATTTTCTTTGTCAGCCGCCCCCCCTAATCTAACCCCCCAGTTTCTTCCCTCCACCTTCATATGAGGTTGACTGTAGGGGACAGTTTTTGGGAGGCCCCCCCAAGCCACGGTCTTTCCCCCCCGGACGCAGCGCCGATGCCCCTAATCACGCTTTCCTTTTTTTAGAGGTGCGGTGGCGTCCCTTTCGGGAACGCGATGAACACTCTTTTTCGCAGGACAAACCCCCCTCTCCCGAATTTTGGGAAGCACAACTCTCCCTCAGTGGGTTGATTGTGTACTGTGGGAGGTAGATACCCAATAGAAACCTTCCACACCTTTTCCTTCTCTATTAGTCTTATGGCGTTCTCCCTTGGGCTGTTTTGAATCCATCCCCTTCTCCTAGATCCCCTTGGATCTGGTTGCCCTCCCCCCTCAATATGTTCTTCCTTTTTCCGAAAAATAGCTTTCTCCCCCCCCCATGGAGTAAATCTCCCCCTTGATGAGTAGTTCTTTTAGTACAAGTTTTTTTTTTTTTTTTTCTTCCATCTCCCCCGGTCTTTTTTTCTTTTGATTTCGTTTTCTCAGCTCTCCTTGATGCGTTCCCCTCCTTATCAAGTTCCCCAAACTTTTCCCCCCCCCCCGCTTCACTGGTTTTGGATACTTCTGGCCTGGGCCGTCGGCCTGTCGATCCCCTGTGGGAAGCACGCTGCGGAGGACAGTTTTTTTCCGAGTAGCGAAATACACCTGAAATTGAAAAATTTAAAGAAATGCCTTCTGTCCCTGATAACCCTGTTAAGGTATACCTCCCCCTTCCATTTAAACACCTTACCTGTGAGGACTGTTTGATTTCTTTTCCCCCTAATGTAATAAGTGTTCTGTTGTGTTTTTGGTTCGAGCTGATTTTTTTCGCAAACAAGGTTTCCCATTGGAACCACGTTGGATACCTGGGACCCTTTTTCTTTTTTCGCCAAAGGCCCCCGTGTCCCAAATGTTTGCGTGTTAAAATTCCTATATTCGTCTCCACCTTCCGGTTGTGATCTCACCCCCCCAGGCCAGATATATACCGTCCCCATTGGGTTGAGTTTGTTCCTTTTCGGTGTAGAGGACAGTCTTCCCCCTCCGCTGAGGAAAACTCCCCCAACTCCAAAAAATGAACGTACCAACCCCTTTCCTCTTTGGGAGATGCGAAAACACTTTTTTACTACGACTCAGCCCTCAGATTAACAGTCTTTTCCCCTTCTTTCGCTAGGAAACCCTTTTACCGGACCACCTTCTGAGGATGGGTGCATCCCCAGAAAACTTGCTCCCCCCCCGTTTTTTCTTTTTCTTAAAGGGGTCTTTTTATTTTTTTTTTTTTCCCCCCTGGTCCAAAGAGTCCCTTTTTCCAGATGCGTGGACCTATTCTGCCCCTTCTGTCTTTTTCTCCCCCCACACACACTTCACAACTCGTGCCTCCAAACCCACCTCCCCCATTATCCTTCCCCCCTCCCGAAATATTTTTCTTTTTCTTCCTATCGGGGATCCACCCCCCTCCTGGACGCCCCCCCCAAGCGCAACAGGGTTGGATTGACTTTTCTTCGGGGCAGCTATCGACCTCACGACCCGGACCCTTACATACTAAACCACCCCCCCTGTCTATCCCCTCATAGCATCATTGGCAAAGGGGGGGTTTCTCTTCCACCCTCTTGCTTGCGGAACCCTCCGTTCCTCTTTCCGAATTTTCGAGAATTTTTTAGAGGAATTTTCCGGAAAACCTCTCCACTCTCTTCTGTGATAATCATCTTCGCTTTTTTTTGCCGAGCAGGCCTTCGAGGGCTGGACCCCTCCTCATAGAAGGGCACCCTTTTCCATGTCTTGATGACAATATGCCCCCCCTTTAGTTTAGAGGGATGAATCATGAAGGAAGCGCACACCCTCCTCTAGGAACAAGTCTTTTTCCTCCCTAAAAGGAATTGCTCTCCCTTTTCCCCCGGGCCGATTTTTACAGAAAAAGAGTCAGCTTCTCGGTCACCCCCTCTTGGAATAAACCGTTTCCCGTTAACCTGGAACACAAAGAGGCTTTTCCCCTTTTTCCGAATATGTTCTGATAACCCCCTAGGAGATTTTTTTTTGGAATTTTCTGTAGTTGGATTTTTTGTATGAAATCTGGCTTTTTTTTGGAATCCCTTTCTTGAAGGCAAGGGCTCCAAAAAACCATTTTCCAGGCCTGCACCCCCCGGGAAGTGTCAAAACCTCTACCTAGAGGTGTCCTTCCCCTTTATAGGATCCCACCCCCCCCTGCTGGGGAACTCTGGCCTTTTTTTAAACTTTCAGCAGTACACCCTTTCCCTTGATTAATTTTTTTTTTACAGACTTGTGAGACTTCCAAGCACAAGGTCCCCCCCTAGCCGTGAACCTCCTGGACGCAAACTTTCTTTCCCTGTGCATGTTCCGGTCCTTGCTCCAGGAAAAGCCTTCTAAGGTGGGAGAATTCTTTTTTCCCTGGGAAAGAACCTTTTTGAACAGAAAGGACACCCTCCAAGCGCCGAGCACGGCTTTATGAGGGGAAGTACTTTTTTTTGTTGAGAGGATTCTTGTCGGTTTTCCCCCGCTCTTTCTCTTGTTAAGTTTCCCATCTTTTCGTGTGAACCTTGCCCCCCCCCCTCCTTAGCAACCTTCCATTGGTACCTTTTTCTGATCACGTCCCCCCATTGCATGGAATTTCTTGGGAAAGTTTTATTTTTCTCTTACTGTGATTTTTTTATCATATTTCTTATTGCATTGATGTACTACTGCCCCCCCCCCCCCCCTTTATTATAGGTCCCCACGTCCCTCCACACTACGATCCCTTCTGTCCTATACAAGTCCTTTTTACCTCTATCTTTTTCCTTGCTCGTCCTCTGTCACCCTTTTTCCCCCTATGGTTTTCTCCCCCCTGTTTAAGTTTCGGGATCACCCCCCCCCTCCCCTCTGGCCCCCCAGTCCCCCCTCCAACCGTCCACTCCCTTACCCTTGTACAAACAGATCCCCACCTTTGTTTCTGATTTCCACCTCGCTTTTTCCAAGTCTACGTTTCTTTGCCCCCGGCTGAAACCTGAGGCCCTCTTTTCCCCCGGATGATAAGCGTTTATAGACGTACCCCTTAGGTAGGAAGTTCTTTCTTCTCTCTGCGCATTACGTTACTTCCTCTCTCTTCCGGTCTAACCCTGTTAATGATTACCTCTTCCCCCTCTAAATCCTGTTCTCTTTGTTGGGATATTCCCTGAAGTGGCACTTTCATTGGCCTTTCCCTCGATGTAGATGACCCACCCCCCCCCCCTTTCCTCCCCACCCCAGCACTCGATGGTCTTTTTTCCGGCCTGTCGGGCCTCCCCCCCTTTCCTAAAATTCTCTTTTCAGATCGTTTTTCCCCCTTTCTACCCCTTAATATAAACAGTTCCCCCCTCAAAAACGCCCCTCCTTCCCCCGATGGATTTTCCCCCCAAAGATGTTCCCCTCTCTGGGAAATAACATCCTAATTTTCCTTTTACTGGAGTCTCCCTGGAGGGCTTCCCCAAAGCCAGTCCTCTTTTTCCTTCTCTTCCTGCAATCGACGGTTCTTTGCACACATTTCTCTTCATTAAAGAGGGAAGGGGATCTTGCTCCTTCGCAACTCGATGGGTTTTTGGAAATTCCTACCTCGGCCCCCTGAGGAGAAGGCGTCCAACAAGAGGGGGGTAGTTTTCCTTTTGTCGGACGGTGCTTTGGGAAGAAGGTTGTTGTTTGTTCCTTACCTCTCTCTACGGACGGGAAAGATACCCCCCCTCCGGGACTGGGGAGCCTATATTTAATTCTGGTTTAAATCTCCTTTTCCCCCCTTTGGGCCATTCCTCTTCTCCCCAGAACAACAAATACCTCTTTTTTTTCTTGGATATTGTGTTACCCCCCCCCCCCTTCTCAATAGGTATGAACCGTCTCTCTCAAAAAATACCTACATAGGATAAATCTTTTTCTTGGAAAACCTTTTCCCCCCGGATTGATTGATCTTCTCTTCCCAAGTTTTTTGTTGTTTTTTTTTTTTTTGAAAAAGGTAGTTCTCTTTTTCCCTTTTTTTTGCTGTTTCTTTTTTTTTTCTAAGTCCCCCATGCGGCTAACCCGGCTATTCAACCCCCCCCCCAAACTCAACCCCTTCCTTCCTTCGGAGTGGATATCTTTGCCTTTCCCTCTCCCGGTCGGCTTTCTCCGGATTTTTTCTTTTTGTCCGCTTTCTTTTTCCCCCTTCCCAATTAAAACCCCCCCCCTTGAAAGTTGTTCTCCTGGGAGTGTCCCTCAAACGTCAATATTTTTTAGTTTCCTCCCCTTTTCGTGGGGTTACAAAGGAACCGGGGGTGCGAAGTTTCCCCTAGAGGGGAAGAATACCCTCCGTTTGTTTTTTTTCTGTGTGTCCTCCCCGGTTGCCCCCCCCTTTTTCCATGGACCCACTCTGTGTTCTTTTCCCTGAACTCATTGAAGTTGCTTCTCTTTTGGAATTCTTCCAAAAATCCCTTTCGACTTCTTCTCCTCCTTTATCGTCTCCAAACCCCAACCTCCCCCTCCTTGGAGACAGCCCGTTTCCCCCCACCCGCCGTCTTGGTTTGGATTTTTTCCCCTTTTTCTAGCGTGATTACTGTCTTTCACACACCTTCAAGCTTTTTTTTTTTTTCCTTTCCCCCCCGGAAAACCCCCAAATTGAAAGGATACCACTTTTTTCTCTTGCCGAAAACAAACTTACCCCCCTTGGTCCCCTCTCCCGGCGTTTCCGCATGCTTCCCTTAGGTGAGATAGAACCCTCTTTTTTTTTACCACGAGCTCTTCGTTGGGATGGCAACCTATCTCCCCTTTTTGGGATTGATGAAACCTCCTTCAAACCAAGCCTTTTCCTCAGTTCTCTTTTCCCCTCTATTACCCACCCAGCCCACCCGCCCCTCCTTTCCGACAATTTTTCACCTCTCCCCTCGGGGACCCCCTTCCCCCCCCACTCAATGTCCCTACCACCTTTTTCTTCCCCGCGCTCCCGAGACCTTTTTTCCAGGCGGCTTCCTACGCGAAGGACTCCCTTTTTTTCCTGCGGACACTGGCTCTTTTCTATACCTCCGGTTAGTGCGATCTCGTGGTTGGGGACCGTGTTTTCCCTCATCCACCCCTTTTCCCTTTTTTTCAGTGTCTATCCCTCATACTGTGGTTTCCTTTGTGGTGGTAGATTAGGCGTTTCGGACAGCATCTCTTTTTTTGCGATTTGCGAGAGTCTTTTTTTTTCAGATTGGTCGACATTCCTCCTTCCAGGATCTTTTTTCGTAATTAACGCGTATATTTCGAGGGTTTCGACTCTCCATGCGCCCGCCCCTTTCCCTTGGCGTTTTGATTGCTCGCAGCTTTCCTCTCCCCGACTAGCCGAGTCCCCCCACCACCTCTTTTTCTTTTGATGGACATCACCAGACATATACTCTTCTTTTTTTCCTTCTCGGTCGCAACTTTCCTTCCAAGGAAGGCACCTTTTGAAAAAGAGTCCTGGATGCGAAGCCCCCCTACTCCTCCGCATAATGCGCCCACTTTTTTTTCTCCCCCAGCCACATCTTTTTTTCAAACCCGCTCCCACGGATCCCCTCAGAGGCCCTTAGGTTTTTTTTGGACCTTCAACCCCACTACGGGTCTTCCCATGTTCGATTTCTTCTTTCTTTCCCTGAACAGATAGGCCCCGCCCGTGGAAAGGGGCTACCGTCGTTGGATTTCCGACTGATGTCTCTTTTCTTGGTGTCTCCTATTTTCTCCCGAAGGAACCTTTTTTTTGGGAGAACCCCTTATCAAGGTTGCCCTTTCGTCAAAAGGCCCTAGTGGGCCCTAGCGGTAACAGGTTGATTCCCTCCTGAGGGACTGTTGTCCTCCCCTCAATCAGGTTTTGTGCCCTCTTTTACCTATGCCCTTTTTTCTTTTTATCCCCAGTCAATTCCCCTTTTTCCCCGGGACCTCCCCCCCCCGGAAGGCTCCCCTTTCATGGACCACCTCGTTCCTCTTTAAGGGTCTACCAGATGTGCCCCTTTTTTTTTTTTTCAAGTATGTTAAGCCCTCCATTCACAGCCACGTAACACTTTTCCTCTCCCTCCTTCACAGATCTCTCTCCCCTTTTTGTTGGGGTGTGGATTCTTTTTCTAGGGAAGTCCGAGGGCAATTCCTTTTTTCCTCTGTGATTCCCTTGTTCCAATACCTCCCCCCAGTGCCATTTTGGTCCTTTTTCTTCCTTTCTTCCATGCATGTGGAAAATCATTTTTTTCCTTGGGAATTTTGATTAGACTTTTTTTTAAACTGTGATGTTCTTCCCCCCCCCCCGTTGGAAAAGGTTTTTTTTTCGGTACTGTCCTTCATTATAGTCCCTTCCCCCTTTTACGTTGTGGATCCTTTCTTCCCTTTTACCTATAGGTATTTTGACCCTTTTTAGGCGACCTTCTCCCTCTCTCCCACGATGGTGTTTTACTACCCCCTTTCCCTTTCCAGCCGTGTTTTTTTCCAAAACTCCTTCCCTTTTTCCTTCTTTTCATCCAAAAGTCATTACCCCCTCTTCCAAAGATCTCCCCCTCGTTTTTTTTTTTTTGCTTTTCCATCCTCTCAACCCCCCTTCCAAGTTCCTTCTGTCGCCGTTCCCTCCCGGCTGACTTGTTTTTTCTGATTTGGTTCCCTTCCGTTGAGTCTCGGGGGAGTACGACTTTTCTTAGTAGGTTTTTCAGTTTCTTCTTCCGTTTTGATTCTTTTTTTCTCTTCTTCGGTTTTTCTCAAGGTGACTTCTCTAACGAGACATCCCCCTGTGACGAGAAGTAATCCCCTTTCGGGTTGATATCTCCCTTCATAACGAATTTCCCCTTCCTATAGATTTTTCTCTTATAACGGCACCCCCCCCGGCCATAGGATTACATCGCAAGGCCTTTCCCAAAACTCAGAACCTTTTATCCTGAATTATCCATAGTTTACCTCCCCCTTTTCCCCATAAAAATCTTCCTCTCCCCTTTTTTTTTTTCTCGGAAATCCTCCCATTATAGATGATCTTCCCGTGCTGTTCCCTAACCCTTTTACCCCCCTTTTTTCCTCACTTCTATGATTCTTAGACTGGGACTTTCGTGGAACGTCTCTTTATGTGAAAACCCGCCCCCCGGTTATCCCAAGAACAGGCACTTCCCGATGATCACCCTACACATTTTTCCTGGTGCGCTCCCAGGTTTTCCCCGTCGTCGCTCCTTTTCCCCCGCGATTCCCCCCCAAAATATCCTGCCTTTGGTGTGTTCGAACATTGTCTTCCCCCCCCTTTTCGTTCCTTCCCCCTTTGACTCCCCCCCCCATACTTCCATTGTCCCCCCCCCCCTTCCAGAAGGGCTCGGATATCTATCGGTGGTTGAGGGACCTCCCCCTTGAAGGCAGGGACCCTTTAATGAATCATCCAGTCTCAATTTCGGTGGCTTCTTCCCCCAAGACGGAAATATTTGTTCTCTTTTCGAAACACCCCTCGAGTTTCTCTTCCCCCCTATGAGAAATCTTGAGGGAAAAAGATTGCTGAGTTTTAGTACGTGTTCCTTTTTTTCTTCTTCTTCCCAAAGGCTCTTCATTTTTTTGATTTTTTACTTTCCTGATGGTGACTTCCTCTCCCTCCCCCCACGACCCCCCGTATACACCCCCCCATCTGTGAATTCTTTGGATATATATGAATGGTCGATTTACTCTCTTTGACTTTTTGGAGTCACTTTTTTTTCTTTTTGTGTGGGGGTTGTTTCTTTTATAGGGGGCGTCCTCTTTGAGCTTCTTTAACACGCAAGTTGATCTTTTTTTTCAGTTTTTTTTTCTTCAACGGCAGATTCTTGGTCCCAGGTTTCCTCCCAGGAGGGGGTTTGTGAACATTAAACACTGGCTGATCTCTCTCCTTCTTTTGTTGTTTCTCTGAGATCAACCGTTTCTCCTTTTTCCTTTTTGAAGTGGACACATTTTCTTCTTCCCAACAGATTGCTTTTTTCCTCCCGGCCATCTTCCCTCCCTCCCGACTGAGGCTCAATTCCCCCCACCCCATCTTTTTTTTTTATCGAAAGGCCCTCCAACCGCTTTCTTGTATGGGTTGAGTTGTCCCCCCCTTTTTCTTTTTTTTAGAGGAAATCTCCCTCCCCATCCCCTCCTTACCCAGAAAAATCCCCCCCCCGGATAAACGACCGGGGTTCCCAAAAAATACACGGTCTTTCCGACTTCACCGCGCGTTTCCTTCCCCTTTTTTTTTAACATAGTGTTTAGAAAGGAGATTTTTCTCCTAGGGTATCCTTTTTATTGGGTGCAACACCCGATCCCCTCCCTTCTCTCTAGGACAAAACGGGTTCTCTGATGGTAAAAACTAAAAACTTTGGAATCCCTACTCCGACCTTCCATTATGGGTTCTTACCTCGTAGTTTCCCCCTTTCCTGGGAAACCACCCCCCCCCCCCTCATCCCCCTTCTTTTTTCCCACCGCCCCTATTTTTCCTTTTTTTCAAGGCGGTTTCCTCGCGCACTCCCCTCGTCCTCCCCCTCTGGAGCACAGTCAGCGTGATTCTTTTCTCGGTCGTTTTCCCTTCCCGTGGGCTGGCCCTCCCACCATGTCTACGGACCCCCCTTCTTTCTTCCCTCATACCCGTTTAGTTTTCTCCAGTTTTCCGGGGAACAATCTTCCCGCATCGAGACTTTTTCTGCGATTTCTAAAGAGGCTTTTTAGAGGATTTGCTGAGGGTTTTTTTCCCCACACCTTTCTTTCCGATCTTCATTAGAATTTATGTTTCGGAGGCCTTTTTCGATCGTCTTCTCTTCGGGCTTTCGGGTGCGTTAGTCCCCCCATCTCCCATAACACCTTTTTCCCATGCTTGATTGTGCCACTTTTTTTTCTCTCACCACAGACCTCCAGATGGATCGGTAAGGAAACTCTTTTCCTCCAAAAGGTTCGCCAGAATTCCCCCCTTCATGAGCATCCTTCTTAAGAAGAAAGTCATGTCCCCCCCTGGAGTCGAGCAACGCTCTCTCCCCTTCCCCCAAATCTTTTTCCAGCGAAGAAAGGGGTATGGCAACAACAAAATCCCCCCAAAACCCCTTCCCCCCCCCCCCCCAAAAACCAAAAAAAACCCAAAAAAAACCCCACCAAAAACCCCCCCACCCCCCCCCCCCCCCCCCACCCCCCCCCCACACACCACCCAACACCCACCCCCCCCCCCCTCCGAACACTTCTTCTTGGCTACATGTTCGCTCTTCCCTCAAAAGGCTCCCTTGTTGGAATACTTTTACTCTTTTTTCTTTCCAGGGAATTTTCTGACAGCTTTTCCCGGGGCTTACCACGTCTAGGGATCCCCCTTTATGGGGTGCCCACCCTTCCCTTGATGACCTTCAGATGGAAAATTTTTTCCCCTAGAGGTCCATGTCCTTTCTTCCCACACTTTTCTTCGGAATGAGACCAATTCCCCCCTCCCCCCCCGCAGCCCTACTTGCACTTTCCTTCCCCCCTTGTTATGATAACCAGTTACATCTTGAAAGTCACCCCTTTCCCCTGATTTTCCATTCCTTTTTTCCTTATTCTTCAGTCTTTCAGATGGCAACTTTTTGAGGAAAAGGCTTCCCTTCTGGAACTTTCAACACAATTTTGCCCCCTTTTTCTGCCAAAATCCCCTTTACCCCTACCATAACTTTCCCCACCCACCACCTCTACCTACCCACCTGAATTCGCTATCCACCCCCTCTTCACCACCTATCTCCCCTCCTCATCTCTCCCTACCCCGCCTCCACTCCAAGAGATATAATCCCCGGGGTGCTAGTTGTTGGAATCCTCTTGAATCCCCTTCAGATGGTGTTTTTTTCACTTTTAGGTCCTTTTTTCTTTTCCACCTACTTCCTTTTTCCCACAAGTGCCATAAGTTGATTTCCCGTCAGTTTACCCAATGGAACCATCTAGCCTTCTTTCGTTTATTTACTGTGATCCCTCCCAAATAACCGTTGTCAGATGCACTTTACTGATGACCCCCCGGTCTCTTCACAGGTCCCTTTCCCTTTGTGGGTTCGCAGAGGAAAGGAATTTCTGCTCTGGGGACCTTCCTCTTGTTTTTTATGCATTCCTTCTCCAATAAATTTCCAGAAGGGGGAGGATGCCCCCACTGGAGTTGCACTCTCCTTTCCTTTGTCGTTCATTTTTCCCCCCCACAGTCCTTTCAGTTATTCCACATTCTTGGAGGAGGGCCCAACTGTCTACCCCCCCCCAGGACTACGTTTTTCCTGCCATTTCCCCCCGGTCTTGGCTGACCGCGAGGAGGCCCTTTTCACGAGATAAGCTCCTTTTGCTTTCTTTTTTTCGGCGTTCTCAGTTGAGCCCCTTCAGTCCCTTAAGCTTTTTCTTCCTTCTTTTCTTAAAGGGACTCAGTGGAAGAGGACCCCCCATACTGCCTTCCTCCTGATAATCCTTTGGGGAGAGGAACTTTAGGGGCTTTCTCATTGTGAGGGAAAGTATTTATTCGAAGTGTAGCCCCACAGAAAGAGATTTTTTACCCAGTTTTAGAAGCCTTTGGCGCGAAAGTCCACCTTCAGAACTTTAGGAAAAAGTTTCTCTTTAGTTCCCCCCACAGCCCCCATATTCCTTTCAACCCAGTCCCCTCTCTCTCATAGCACCTCTCTCTCTGTAGCAGCACTCCCTCCTCTACCCCCTTCCACTACTCAAATGATCCTTGGATATTCCTCCCTGTCCTTTCGACTTTGGGGATTTGCTTTTCCCACCCCCCGCAATCTGAGAAAAAATCTTTTCTTCTTTCCCCAGTTATCATCACTTTCTGCGCTTTCAGGACGGTCTTTTTCGCCCCCCTCTTTTCTTGACCCGCGTGGGTTGAAGGAACCAAGTATTTTCT
>Ga0179593_1522688_pt1 | contig 16650 bp, 15 predicted proteins | sample CZODoug2_1_08_16_FD_185931 | JGI IMG/M metagenome (GOLD analysis project Ga0179593, IMG submission 185931) | Vadose zone soil fungal communities from Angelo Coast Range Reserve, California, USA - CZODoug2_1_08_16fungal (PacBio error correction) | ecosystem: Environmental > Terrestrial > Soil >... | reverse complement strand
ACTTTTCTGGGAAGCTGGCCTGCAATTTTTATCCCCCCTGAGATGCATCCCACCCCCCTCTAGGCTTTCAGTACCGGTGGACTTGTTCCCCGTGCTTCACTCTAGAGCACTGTTGGTTTTAGTTCCCTCACCGAGTCACTGACTCTTTCCCCCCCTTCAGGCGGCACGATCTTTTTAACGGGTTGCCCTGAGATCCCTTCCTTGCCCTTAGCCAGTCGTAGTAGTGAAAGTCCCCCCCGAATGGCCTTCCCGTGCCTTTTGGTTTTTGGTGTATGGTTATTGGGGACATCTCCGCTGCTTCAAACCGCTCTGATTATCTATCTTGAGGGGCTTCTCTGGGTGTGTTGATTGGCTTCTGGCACGCCTTAAGGGTCACCTTTTTACTCTTCCCAGATCTAGGGCTTCGTAGCCCTTTTTGAGAGCCCTGGTCGGTCCCTTGCTTTTCCCCCCCCCCGCCACTCTTTCCATCCCCGATGATCAATTTCTTGTGAAGGCGTGACGTTCTTTCTCTGGTCTGATGCATGTGTCTATGATTGTTTCCCCTCGCGACGGCAAAGCTGGTTATGCATATTACCTACCCCCCTTCCCCCCCCTCTCAAGTGTTTTCGGCCTCTCCTTCCCCTAGTTTCCATCTTCTCGCCCCCGAGATGACGAGCCGATTAGCTTTCATGTCGTCTTCCCAGGACCTGTATCCTCCCCCAGCATGTCGGGCGTTCTTCTTTAGAGCCAGCCCACTGAGTCATCCCCCTCTACGGTTCTCGTTCCCTTCTTACCGGGCCTATTAGAGAAGTTTCTATGAGCGGCGTCCCGATGCGAATCGTCTAAGCAAGACGCTCTTCGGCCTTCCTCGAAGGCTGGCTTGCCTCTAAGTTGTCAATCCATCTTCCTTCGTCTGAGTAAGTGGTCTCTGCATTTTAGGTTCGTCGAAGGTTCCTCCCCTCCCATTTGCATGTAGACGCGTTTTTTGCTTTTCCGTGAACGATCTCCTTCGTGATTACCATTGCTCGTTCGGCGCCCTAAATCGGTAATCCCCCTCATTTCAGCTATCACTTTTTGTTAGTCCTTTTTCCCAGAATTCGTTTTCCTGATACACCACCCTTCCGATTGCGCTGCGTTAAGCTTTTTCCGCATGAATGAAGCAACCCCCTCTAACGAAATAATCCTTCAATTGTCTACAGTTCGACCTCATGAACCTCCCCCCTGATGCCGTTTCCCTCCCGCTGCCCCGAGGGATGTTGTCTCTCGCCGCGGGGGTTTTTTTCACGGCTGCGCTCTGTTCTTTCCCTCCCTCCCCTGGGCAATGGAGGTTTCCCACTTCAGCATTGGCGGCTTTTCTGTTCTTTGTCATGTGACCTCCGCATACATGAAGTAGTTTTTCTTCGGTCTCCCTTTGGCAGCCACTCTCTCCTTTTATGGTTATTGCGGCTTTTTGAAATTCACATTCTTATCAGAGTTTACCGTCCTGCTTTCTCGTCCGAGGACCAAGTCCCATTTCCCCCCTCAAAACTATTTTTTTTTTTGTATGAATTGACGTATCGTTGCAAGCGCCGGCGAATCGGACTTCGTCCCCATTTTACCGTAGAACTTTTGTCTGTTGAGACATGAATTCTTTTGCCGTTCCCCTGGTGTAGTGTTTCTCTTTACGATTGGCCTGATGCATATCTTCTCGAGTACATCATGCACGACCTGTCCCTCCCCTACCAGTCAAAATATCTACAGTATATTCTCAACCGTTGCATTTTCCCCTCTTTCGAGAGACCTTATTTTTCCTATTTTCTCAGAATTAAAGAAATACGATACTGAAGTGTTTACTTTTCGTGTATGTAAGTACCCCCTCGACTTCCCAGTTCCCGCCCCCCTAATGTCCCACCTCTAGGTGAGCAATTCCGAAGGTTGCTCCCCGACGGTTTCGTTTCGCTGATTGCGCTCTCAGTTCCGCTTTTCTGTCGTCCTTCTCTCCGCGTTGACCCCACTTACTTTTGTTTTTTTACAACCACACCTGGGTCGCTAGTCAGGTTTCAATCTCTCCCCCGGATTCCCCGATACCGCTTAAAAGACCTTTTCCCCCGCTCCCCCGGAGGAAGCGGCATTTCGCCTCCGCTCCTGTATCGGCCCGGGGACCCTCAGGTGAGATTGTTGAGCTGCATCCGTACCTCGTGGTGTCTATCCCTAAATGATCGTGGAATAATCCTCCCTTGTTCGTGATGCGCGCACCAAGCTTGTTCATTTCGTGCCGTCGCAAATCATAGCTCCTTTCCCCTGCCCATGCGATGCTTTTCGAACCCTTCCGCCTTCCGCCGCCTCGCTGGTTGAGGCTCCCTTGTCCTCCGTCGTTCAAAGCTTTATCGTGGAAACTCTCGTAGAGACCCGGTTGTTTGGCCCGGAAATGTCTTTGCGGGATGGCCGGCGCAGGAATTTCCGACTTTTGCAAGTTCCCCTTCAGAGCTCTTCTTTTGCTGAGGTTCTTCCCTAGTCGCCTCCCCTTTTAGAAGCTTTCCCATGCGCTACAATCGTCTCTGTTCTCCATGATAAGGTTCGTTGCTGGCGAGGATTTCCTTATTTGCCGGTATGACAAACCTCGTCCCCCTTTGGCAAAGACCGGGTTTCCTCGCCCGATAAATCCTCTTCTCTAACTCCTGCTGGTGACATATCAGTCCCGTTTACTCCGTCAATAAGAAGCACTTCTTTAAACCTTTTCGTCCCGTTTTTTTCTCTTAAGGAACCTGATGCACCACATAGTGGTTTTAGCGTTGTTATTTGACGTAACTTATCTCCTATTTTCCCCCCCGTTAAAGACGACAGCCGTGGGATTCCATACATGGTTCACGTATCATCTTTGGTTCCTACCGTGAGCGTTATCTTTTCTTCCCCTCCCCCTTGATAAGAAAGATCCATTTTTTCCTTTTTTGGCGTCTTTTTTTTTTTTTCTTCCAAGTAATATCTGTCCGTGGCCCAGACACCCTTTTTTTTTTTTTGCCCTCGCTGGGGGAAATGTTTCCTGCATACAATAGTTGGATGCGTTTTATGTCCCCGTCTTATACATAGCGGGCGGTTTTATGGCAACGCGGAATCACGTTTTTTTTTTGGTTTGATTGATCAGATCCGTTTCAACTTTGAGGATTCTTACTTTCTTTGGCATTCTGGGCCCTTGCCAGACGGTCTCCCTTTGGCTTGAGCCGTGCTTAAGGGGTGCCTTTTTCTAGCCACCGAAGAGCGACTTAGTTCCCCCTCGTCATCTCCTTTCCGCACCCCTGCCGATTACGATGGCTTTTTATATGCTCAGACTCTTCCTTTTCATTTGAGTCGAGATATAGAGGCCAGTACTCCCCCCTGATCAATCTTTTTTAGTTGTTTTCATGTAAGACTTTGACCGATTGAATGCTAGTGTCCCCTGATCCCCTTTCCCCTTATAATCCTCTAGCTCTTCTTTGTTAGTAGAGGCGAGGGAAACTATTCCCCTTTTGACGCTATTACCGAGATCTTTTCTTGTTTCTTGCTTTTCAGTCGTCCCTGCGAAGAAATTGTTCCGCTTCAGAGAAGTAGAGATTTGAAATTCTAGTCGTCCTAATTTTCCTGCAAGAGGCTGCTTGTCGGAGTCTCCTGCTGTTCACACCCTTCGGATGAGCGCGGTTTAGTCTACGATCGGCCCTTTCGCTGAAGGTGACGCTCGAGTCCGGTATTCCGCATCGTCGGCGTGCTTGAGATTGCTCTCCCCCCTCCTCCGCCCTTTCTTTTTTCTGAGTGGGTCTTCTATCAGTTTCAGAACTCTTCCTGCAACGTGTTGCAACTCTTCCCCCCTCAGACCCCCCTGCCCTCATTGATCTTCTCCAGTGATGACGTCGAAGGCGTTTGACCTTATTCCCGGTTTGAGTAAGGCCCCTTGCCGGATTTCATTGGTCCAGGTGAACCCCCCAGGAGGAGGTGCCGCCCGAATCTTTCCAATTCCGAATGGCAGGCAGCGCGTCCGTCCCCCCCGGTGAGTGGCAATTTTCGGTACCATGTCCTCACGCCTTGATATCTTTTTGGCTGATTCTTCAGTTGGCATCCCCTATCAGCTTTCTACGGTGCCGCGCCCCCTCCCCTGCAAGGTTTCTCAAGCCTTGATCTCGCTCGTAGCGCAGGGCACTTGTCCGGCAGTGAGCTGATCCGGCTCGCTCTTGCTCTCCCCCTCGTCCCATCAGGACCCGACGCTCCAATTATTTCTGTAAGGTTATTGCGACGGTATACAAGATCTGCGGCCGCCGCTTTTTCTCCTCCCCTAGCTTTATATATTCATCTTCTTTGTTTTGTCGCGAGATAGGTGGGCAAAGCGGCTGTCCTTCCTTAGTACCCGACTCTTTACCCGTCCTAACGTCCTTGGACCTTTGTTCGTGCCTACAAAAAGATTGTGAGTCCTCAGTCCCTCTTGGCCTCACCTTCATTGTAATCGGGGGACGCGTTGACAGTCTCTCCGACTCATCAAGGGTTCACACTCCTAAGCACGCTGCACCTTTCAGAGATGCGCTTCCTTTCAATGACAGATGAATAAAGGACTTCGGTACCATCTTTACAGCCATCTCCCCCCTCTCTTGCTTTTTAGACGCGATGAGGTTTTTCTTATTTTCCCCCCCCATGGCTTTTGGGGGTGGGTTCGCACTTCCTTCTGCTCTTGCAGGGTCCTTTTCCCTTCAAGAGGCCTCAGTTTGCAAGGCTCCATTATTCTTTTTCCCTTCGTCGTGGCCTCCTCGCCTTCCCAATCAGATAACGCCCTCAAGGCAGAGCATCTGGTCTTGTCGATGTCGTTCTGGCCGGCTCAATAGAAGGATTCCCCCAGCTTTTTTCTGAGCATCGAATCTCCAAAATATAGGTCACCGTCAAGGGGTGATTTCTAGAATCCCCTATTTGAGTCCCTGAAACCCGAGATGCGGCCCTTATCTAATGCACTTCGATTAGGTAGTATTAGCGCACTATGATTAAAACCTCCCTTCCTTCTTGACGCCCTTTCTTTTCTTCAGTAGCCGATTCTTCACTTATGAGATATACCCTGGCCCTGGATTATATGATTGCGGCCGTGCTCTTATCTCATTATCCCTTTTTAGTGCCTTCTCTTCCTTGCTGTCCCGCCCCTATTTCTTATAGAGGCGTCTAGCGTATCGAATCGTTATTTTTCCCCCCCCTCTACCCATAAGTTTCCTTCCATGCGTTTCTTTTTGCCTGTGCACGAGTCTTGTTCTTTTCCCCTCGCCAGTATTGGTCCTCGGATCTGCAGGCATGCCAAATGCCTTGGTTTATATAAGCGGGGATTTTACGGTCTCTCTTGTTATTCGGGCCCTTTCTGCATTCCCTGATGAATAAAGCTAGCCATGTCTTTCTACGTATCTTTCAAGTATAGTAGCTCACCGAAAAGGAAGTGTTTTCGCGAGCAAGATCCCCCCACCTTTCACGAGCTCTCTCTCTAGCACTTGTCCGCTGCCGCCCTGCGTTGATGTAGCTCTACCCGTACTTGCATATTCCCTAGACCTGTTGTAAGTAGCATATCAATCACTGATGCGGCCATTTCCATTACACTGTTTCCCTATATTGCTTTTTCTCTCTCTCTTTGTCTCTTGATGTTAGCCTTTCGCTAGAGCAGGTCTGTCCCCCCCACAGGTTTATCCCCCTACTGTGGCTTTGTGATCCTCCCCCCTTTCACTGATTTCTTTGATTGTCGGGTCCTACATGACCCCAAACTGAAAGAGTATCTTGGTTTCCTCGGAGCAGAGCCCCATTCTTTCCCTCTTTTTGCGTAGCCGTAACCAGAGTCCGGAGTCACAGGGTTTCCCTCTCCCCCCCAACGTGATCTCCCCGACCTCAAGCCCCCCCGCGGCGATGTTTCGAGGAGTTTCCTTTACCCTCTCCCCCTTGCTCCCCCTCACCATTTTTTTATACTTACCTCTTCAGGTCCCTTTTTAGTCAGGCTTCCCCACAGAAACGTTCCTCTCCTTCGTAGCATTGCTTATGAGTTGGGCGACCGGGTAGCTGGCTTGGACTTTTTGTTCTATTGAACCCGTCTGGAGCCTTGGGAGAGAGGTTCTCTCCCCATTACGTTATACGACAATACGACTAATGGTATCTAAGGGAGACCCGTTAAGCATCCGAGCCCCTGCAATCCGGCCTTTTCTTCTCTGAGTCTCGCCCCTCTCCCGACATCCCTTAATTGACTTCGTCGGCCCCTGTTAATTATAAGACTATGTCCAATTCCCAGGAGTTTCCCCTTTATGGTTCTCCCCCACTGTCCCGCGCGCGCCGTTCCCCCCCTCCCCTGAAGAGGACCCACCCTGAAACACCCCCTGTCTCTTGTAGACCAACCGATTTTTTCTGATGGCAGTGACCCCTTCTCTATTTTTTTTCCCTAGCCGCGAGGGATTGCTGATGGTAAGCGTGGTTTGAGCTACTTTATTTCTCCTTCTTTCCTTTGTGTTGCAGTCTCTCTTCTTCTCCACCCCGCTTCCCCTTTCCCAGAATCCCTCGCCGCGTCCCCTTCCTAGTAAAGGAAAATTCGATGTCCGTCTTCCACGTGCCGCGTAAGCCTCGTCTCAGCAGTAGCCTTCGTTCAGATTATCGTTTTTTTTCTCGTGAGTTGTCCCCTACTAGACCCCGCAAAGGTTGTTAATGAAATGCTCCTTTTCTTCTGGCTCGGAGTAAGCGTTTTCCCTCTCCTAGCGACGCAACTCCCCCCCCAGCTAGGATCGACCGTTGCCCAAGTAGGACTGATGGCGACCCCCGTGTCAAAGATTGAAACGGCCCTCTGGTTTTCTCATCTATAGCGCGACCATCCGTATGGCTTGTGCGAGAGGCGTTGCCGGAGACCCTTTCCGCCTTGCAAACGGGTTCATCTCCCTTCACTACACCCTGCGAGTCATAATCCGGCCTGGCTTCCCCCCTTCCACGGTTTTTGTCATACGAAATGGCGAGAAATTGGACTTTTTCGATCAGGTTCTTACGTTTCCTACTTCCTCAGAAAACATCATTAGTGGTTAGTTAGGGAGAGGTCAGGGTATCTAGTCCGTAGTACAGGATGACCCAACTAGTCTCGACGGGTGGACTTTTTTTTCATGAATCACCTTTCTGCCAAGTGTTCTACTACCCGCCGGAGAGTTTGGCGAGATAAGTGACCTCTAATTTTCCCTCATCCGGGTTGTTTTTCTTCTATTTTTCTTGTAAGAATGGGAGGGGTGGGGGTCTGGGGTTCCACTTTGTTAGATTTGGAGGGTTTGCGCACCCCCCCTTCACCCCGGTTTCCCCCCCCCTTGGGAGCGTGGGGGCGTTCAACCCCACTTCTTACACTCCCATCACAAGGGAGGGACCTTTTTTTCAAAATTTTTTCCCTTTTTTTCCCTTGTACCATTACTTTTTTTTGGTCGGTGTTCAACCTTGCCGGGGCAGTTTCGATCGCGCATTTGGTGGTGATTCCCCCCTGTGTAAGATCCCCTTTTCTCTTGATAGCTTCCTTCGGCAGCAGTCCCATCCTACATAGGGTTCCCGCTTGTATGACGGAAGGGGATTGCTCCGGCTCCGGCCCTCCGCCCTCTTTCTATGTTTTTTTCCTCCTCGTTCAGGACAGGCGGAAAGGATTTTTCGTCCTGCCTGGTATAGTTGGCGGGCTCGCGAAGTATCTGATGAAATTCTTCCCTGAATCTGCTCGAGTGCGTCTTCACTCTTTCTTATATGACCTTAGACTTTTTTTTCAAGGTTTGTCCCGGGAAAGAGAAGGAGCTTTCTCCAGAACGTAACGTTCCCTCCCCTATCAAATTATTCATGAGATCCCCTGAGCCTTCTCTGGACTTATCTCTGTAGCGACGATTGTAGCGATGGACTTTTTTGTCGTCGAGAGTTCTTTCCCCCCAATCCGATGCGTTTCCCGTTGGCCTACTCATGGAATTAGCGGGATGCGCGTCATTTCGCCTCTTGCGCGTAGATGACCTTTTCTCCTCACCAAGCGCCCGGCATGTCTCTTTAATTCCTTCCCTTCTAGATGCTGCGCCGGGTTTTTCAGGTTTCTGATGTCGGCCGATATCCTCCCTGTTTGAGGGTTCTTCCCCGAACTTGCAGCGACCTTCCTCTTCGACAGACAGTTCTTTGCCGTTCGGCGTGTTTCCCAGCTGGTCCGTCTTAGCCCCCCTCCCCAAACTGACCCCGTTGCAGTCGAGGTGTATCTTATTCATTTGTTCTCTGTTTCCCGACGCCCTTTGCAAATAAATGTTTCGTCTCCGAAAACAACCAGCCCGTATTGCATGTCATGCCTTTTTGATCCTTTCCTTTTTAACCCCCCGGTGATTCTATTCAGGTACTTCTTTCGGTCCGGCCCCGTTTTTTCAAACGGATAGGTCCCCTGTGACTCTCGAGGTATCTTGTTTCTAGCAACTTTGCCCCCCACAATCCCTTCGAGACTATAGGATTTTCAGAGTCAGGTCCCACGTACCGTGATAAGGTAGCCTTCGGGCATTTCTCCTTTTCTATCCTCGTTGCACTTTCCCATTCGGTTTTCGGAATGGGCCCCAACATTCTTCCGGCTTTCTCTATCGACGCAATCCAGGGCTTTCCTCGGTTGAGGCGCTCTTGTAGCTAATGCGTCTCGTTCGGCAATTAGATTCGTCCACCGCACGTTAATCCCCCCCCTCCGGAGTGTTCCTGGCTTCCGCGTATAAAGACGCCGTTGTCACTTTTACCCTCTCCCTTATATCTTCTCTCCTCTAGTGTTGTTTTTGCTAGTCTTTTCTGAGTAGGTAGGGGTCCTGCGCCCCCTTCTTCGCTCTTCTCTCCCGTCATACACTTTCTCGGGTTTTTTAGTAGTCAGCGTCTGGGTTTTTGATCGAAGCAGCGGAGCCGGGCGGCTTCACTCTTGACTTTTTGGTTCCCTTGGATCTTTCGTCGAAACTCTATCGGATAAAGTTTACTATTAGCAGAGCTGCAATCTTCGAGCTCCTGCAACGTCCCTCAGAAGATATATGTCAAGCTGAATCCGCAGTTTTCTATGCTTCCAACCTTAACTTTTTTTTTCGACTCTTCTTGTTTTTTCATGGGTCTGCATTGAGGAAAGTCTTTTCTGATTTTGTAAACCTGAACTTAAATATACATATATAGGGAAAGGGCCTGTTCCTTCAGCCCTATGATGTATTTCCAGTGTACGGAATTTAAAGATAACTCTAATTCTACTTTATTTTTAGTCTCTTGTTGAGGAAATTAGAAGGCCTTTGACCCAGAGGTGCATGTGCCTCCAAAAAAACAATGTTGGAAAAGCCCCTAATTTGGATACTGTCTTTTAATTCCCTTGACTTGAGAATTTGAAGCAGTTGCCTTGGATCCCTAACGAACGATGAGTGCCCTTTTCATTACTGGTTTTTTTCTCCGCCTCCTTTAATCTTATCACCCCCGAGATTGATGTCTTCGCACTTGTCCGTCGGCGTCTGTTCTGACTCCTCTAAATATGCGTCGCTCCTTCTCGGTCTCGTCTGGCCGAGTATAGTTCTCTTCTCCCATTTCCTCCTTTTCGATGGCGCATGTTGCCTTTTTTGGTCCGCCTTACCTCCCGATATTCCGGGCGGCCCCGAGTTAAGCGTTGTGATTTGCCATCTCTTCTACTTCGCCCCGTCAATCCCCTTTATTAATCTCCCTATAGCATGGTCTCTTCCCGTACAGGTCTTTCTCTCAGGAGCCCAGATCCTAAAACGTGCTGTTGAATCTGTTCTCTGTTCTTTTCGCCGCTCTAATATATATTCAGACTTTTTTATCCCCTTGAATTCAGTGTGGCCTATCAGCCAAGACGTATAGCCCCATTCCCCCGGTTCGTCCAGATTGGAACGACCCAAATTCCTCTCTCCGAGCGTCCTTCCCTATGCTTGAATTCTAGCAGTCCCCTCCCGATTTTTACCCCACTCCCACGTCAATAATCGTACTTGGCGACTCTTCTCTCTCAGCCACACCATAAGGAAGTTTTAAATTACCGCTTCTGAAATCTTCTGGGTATGCGATGACGGGCTTCTGAGTCCGGCGCTCAGCTCGTCTTCCCTTGAAACTGCCTACCCCCATGCGATTAGGTTCGCCCCGCAGTCGCTTTTTCCCAAACTTGTGCTTTGGTTCACAGCCCCCCGCCACAGCGCTGGCTGGAGGTAGTGCCCCCGCGCACCTCAGCCGGCGGATTAGCGACCCGAGGATCTGATTGTTCATTTATTCTGACCTCTTTCCCCCCAAATATATCATCTTTCATCGACCCTCTTTTCCACTTTTCCCCAGCGGCACAAGCCCCCTCGGAAACCCCTTTATGCTTTTTCCCTTATCAACGTGGCGTGTTGAAATGTTCATCTTCTTCTCTTGGAGGATGCGGATTACCCCTCACGGGTCTCTCGAGTGCGAGTCACGTGTTTTGTAGGGTGGCGAGTTCCCTCCATGTATTGAGAGAGTCTCGTATACATCCTACTTTCGCCACTCCTATGGTTGGGCAGCTATGGTCTAAAAGTGATTGGTTTAAATGCTTCGATGGTCCCCCCCCCCTCCCCCTGGCCCCCTCTCGTTTCGCCGCATCACGGTGATGTATCTCTTCTTGCCCTTGCGGTCGGCCTGTCCCGTGAGTCCCGCGATCTCTTGACAATCAACTACACTCACGCATTTTCACTGGTCCCCCCAAAAGGGCCCCTGAGCGCGGTACGCCGGCCGACCCACCAGCTGCCCCCGATACCCCTCTAACGTCCTTTGACCCAAACGAGGACAGGGGCCCGTGCTCTGTTCTTCATCTGGATTGGGCAGGAAGCATTTTCCGAGGAGAGGGATGTGTCCCACCGCCGCGACGGTCTGTTATCTTCTCTTTCTCATTAAGCTTGTGTGTTGTTTGATGCTGCTTAGGATTTTCTACTCGCGGACTCTTGTCCTCTCAATCCTTAGCAGCGAAGATCACAAAAATTGAGATTCTGTGCGCCACTTCTTTCTCTTACGCTTGGGTTCTCCGGCTGAATCGTTCCCCCCGCTTATCCTGTTGTTCATTGGTCGACCCCCGCGCTCGTTTTCTTTTGGCTCCCCATCTCATGGGACCTGATTTTCTGGCTTCCTCTTTTTCCCCCCGGACAGGATCGCACGTTCAATTCAGGCGGATGGCTTTATGAACTATCGTTGCCGATGTTTCTTGGGTCGAAATGACATTCCATCTTCTCTCAATCTTAGATCCAGACCATGGATGATTCAGGTCTTTTTCTCCGTGTCGGAGGTTCCACTCTGTCAAATATCTTTTATTGAGGTAATTGGTCCTCCACCTCCCCCACGCCTCTATCTTATGATGGCTGGCCCTTTTACGGCTGACCCTATCTCCGTACAAGATGACCCTCTTTTTTTCTAGTACGCATTCTTACTGTGCTGTCCCTGCATAAAAATGGTTTTACCTAGGGGGAGGTCATGTTCCTCGTCATGATATTTCATCTTCCCTTGCCCGTACTATGCAAGGGTGATTTACCACGGACTCAAATAAGATGTTCTTCTACCTCTAATTTCCCTCTTTAGGGACGATTGCCTCGCTCTACAAAGCCTTCACTTCTTCTGCTGTTTCTTACCCGTACCCGTGGCCCCCCCGGGGACTTCACTGTAGACCCTCTCGCAGGGGCTGACCCCTCTTGTTGAGGCTAACCATCGTCTTATTGCCTGGATTTCCTTCTCCGGACCATCTCCATAGGTCGACGTGTATGTTTCCGTTCCTCCGGCAGCGGTGGCCTCTTAGGGCTCGACCTTCGATTGTAGGATTTTGCTGCGGTCTTTGGAATACGGTTCCCAGCACTGAGGATGATCTTTTCTCGTAATAGGTATATTGTGCGCGGGGTCGCTCCCCATTCTTGAATATTTCAATTCTACGTTCTTCGCCTCCATGTACTTCGATGCGTTCTGATATGCTAGCCGGACCGCATATGTATTGAGCGACCTGAACTCGGAGATACTCCGCTGCCGATCTCATCCCGTTGTGACGTCCCCTTTTCGCCTGATCATGATATTATAGGGGACTTTGACTTCTCCGCATATTCCGCGGATGAGCTTTTTCATCCTCGGCGGCCCTGCATTTTGGGGCTTCTCGTGATTTCATAAGTTTTCCTGCTGTGGGGCCCGCATCGATGTCGATCAGATTTGGAAGAGTCATTTCTTTGAGGTAGAGTGAGCTCTCCCGAATGCCTGACCTTCTTAATTTATGCGGATTCGATGGATCCTCGCGAGATCCCTTAGTCGACAGTATTCTTCGCAAGCCCCCGATTCCGTTGATCGCACAAATTCATGGCTTTGGAGCCGAAGGTCCGGCGCACCTGGCCAGCTTGAACTGCAATCGCTGTCGGCACCCTGTGATATTAGGCGCGGTCATCCTCGCTTGGTCAGAGATCTCCCCCCTCCAGTTCGCACTGGCTTGCTCTTACGATTTTAGTTTACTACCGCTTTCCCCCCGTACTTTTTCCGAACTCGCCGACACTTCCCCCTTTGCGGATTCTCCCTCTATTTTACCGTTGATGAATCGTTCGCTCTTTTAATATTGAAAGACGTTCTGCACGTAGTCGTTTTTGGCCCCGGATCCGTGCCTTATTTCCTTGCATTTATTGCGTTTATTTCGTTATTTGCTCGGAGGCGCTCCGCATTTTTTAGACACCCCCCAACAGATAAGCCCTTTCTTTAATCCGCATCCCCTTAAGGAGCCGCATCGTTTCCAATGTAAGACTTTCTTTTTCCCGTCTCCGCGTCTGTGCCCTGCTTCGCTGGCGAGGTGACCTCCTTTGCGCCCCTCGCCGGGGCAAACCATTGATCTCGTATCGCGTATCATGTTTAACGTTATGGTGAGCCCTTCCTCGATATTCCCATCAAACAATTCCCGTATTCATGCAAACCATGCCTTTTCGTATTTCACAGGAGGCCCATTTGCATCGACGTCCCCAGTCCGCTTCCTCTCCCCATATCCTCCCCTCTCCCCTCGTTGTTGATTGATTTTTTGTAGGACCTTCCCTGTTACAATGAGTTTCCCCCCCTTTCACGTAACCACCGTCCCCCCCTGCACTCTTACACTCGGCGTGTTCTCAGAGGTGAATTATTTGTCGTCTTGCGAGCGAGCGAGTCCTCATAGATCCCTTTCTCTGGAATAGTCCTCCGCGACGAGGCTCAATTTCCCGCAGCTTCGTCCTTTTTACTTCCAGCTAAGCGCTCCGCCCCATCCCCCTCTCGCCTCTGATCCCTCTTGGTGGCCCATCCCTGCTCCTCCATCGTGATTGGGTTGCTGGTGGGCGCTTCGGTCTCTCCCACGCAATCTTGACTAACTCCCTAAAGATCTCCCCACCTCCCCGTGAGTTTCCGGCCCGTCTCTCCGCCAGAACTGGTTTTTTCTTCGTCTCGCCGTCCTACGGCCCCTCTTTCCCTTCACTGAAAGCGTCCTGCTTTTTTGTATGAGTACTAGAGCTGGTTTTTTTCACCGTCCTACTCGGACTGCAAAGCGGGTATTACCTTTTCCCTATTTATTGACCAACTAACACGTGTTCCCTCCGATTGGACTTTTTTCCCCAGCGAGAACTGAGGATGCTTGCCCCCCATAAATCGCTTTCGATAGTCTGAGTATCCCGGCACCTTTACCTCGTTCCCCTGGTCCCACCCTCTTCAGGAATGGCTGCTTGAACTTCTTGCTAATCTTCCTAACCTTTTGAGCTATCGTCTGGATTTCTGGGACCGTCCGCCCCTTTTTCTATTTCCAGACCTGTCCTTGAGGCTCGTAGCAAGCTACCAGACGTTTCATTCCCCTTTCGAAAAGCATCAGCGCCATTTCCCTTTCTTTTTTCACGCGACACCATGAGTTAAAAAATCGTTCCTTCTCGCCCTAGAGCTGTGATGCCCTCTACTTTTCCGTTCTATGGGACCCCCTTCCTAGCTTAAAAATTTGCTTTCCAGCTGAGTTTTAATACTTCTTCGTCGCTGATGCCTGTTCGAGTTTTTCCCTCTTTTCAGCTTCCCGTAATCCTGTCATGGTCTTTCCTGACGAGCTAGTTCGCATCTCTTTTCCCCGCGTACCCCCCTACCGCTGGCCTCTTCTCTAACTGTTCGCTTACTTTGTGCGTTTTCCATACGCGAGGCCCTCATGCTCCATTTCATACTCCTTCCCGATTTTCCTCCAATCCCCCCTCCCTAGCCCTGTTACAAGGCCCCCCCTTTGATGGTGAGGAGATGGGCCCCTGAGGAGCCGGCGTCCGCGAGGTTAGGCGTCCTCCCGTTTTGCTCCACTCCTTCTGTCTTTACACAGCTTTCCCTTGCGGTCTTGACTTGATGAAGCCTTCCCCAACCTGAAGGAGCGTCGAGTAGCTCTGGAGCGCGCCCCTTCTTTTTTTTTATTAGAGAACCCCTTGTTGCCCCTTTCTGTTCCATGTCTCTCCTCCCCCCCTTTTATCTACTGTTACCGTCCGCCTTCCTATCTTTTTGTGTCCAAGTGTTGCCCCACCCCCCCCCCTGAACACATATTTGTGGTCTCAGGAGTTATAACCAGTCTTTTTTTCCCTTTGCTCGTAGCACATTGTGCGGTTACCCGAACCTTTGTCCACGTCATTAGTTTTTTCGGGCTTGTCTGTTTGATCCCCCTTTGTGGACCGTCCGAGAGTAGGCCGGCTACAATTAAGCCGCTCGCAAAGAATAAGCATACTATGTACGGCCTTTCTCTGATGCGATTCGTTAGGTTCACTTTAGAGGTTTCGATCCCGGCCCCTTCCCCCTTTTGTCTTCAGCTTTTCCCGTTATCAAGCCCTCTACATTCAATTGCTCCTTGCCTGATTTCTTCTTAGGCTCACTTTTTTTCATTTCATGGACAATCACCCGTTTTATGGCTCTCGTGTACGCCGACGAGTTCTACCAGCTGACCCCCGCTTTTTCGCTTCAACACCGCGAGGCCTTAGAGTTCCGTGCGCACTTTCCTTTTCATGGGTAATTTTCTATCCTTGAGGGATTGCGCGGCAAGGAACTTTTTTTGGCGACTTTCCTCTCCAATCAATCATTTTTTTTTTCGGAGCTTAGGTGCGCACCCGCGGTCTGCTGTCCCCTCTGTTCCTTGCCCACTCCCAGAGACCTCCCCCTCTTAGCTGAAAGGAAGATTTAATATCTGTTTTTTTCTTGCCCGGGAGCCCCTTCAGTTTTCTCGTTAATTTGTACCTCGCGCGCGTCCCAGCTTTTTTTTTTGACGTCCCTCAATGATTTCGTGTTCCTTCGTCGCGTTGTGCACGGGACCAAGCTTTTGTTTCATTAATATTTTTTATGCTCTCTTGGTCGAATGAGCGCAACGGCCGGGAGTGTCCCCGATTCCCTTCCCTTTTTCCCGATATAGATGAAGTCCCCTTTCATGCCGGTATGGAGGGGAGATGACGTTTTTTTGATTTCATTCTTCCCCCTTTCAGAGACCCACGGGTCCCAACGACCCCGGCGGGCCATTTGGGCCCCCCCCCATTCGGATTTAATAATCCCACTGTTCTACGAGACTTTTCCTTCAGTTTCGACTCTGGAGGACGCCCCACAGTTGTGTACTTTCGGGGGTTTCTGGCTGGCTCCTCTCTTGAAGAGTGAAGGCTCAATCTGATATTGACCCCCTTCTTTGTGTCTTTTCTCAATGCCTCATCCCAGCTTCCCTCCGCTCTTCTCATATCGGCAGCTTCCAGGCTCCTCCGATAATCCTTTGGGCGTCTTAACTCCGTGTGAGGCTGCTTTTGTTTTTTTGTCCCTCCCGAGAAATGTTTCGCACCTTTTTTCCCCCTTTCCTAACCTGTCTCGGCTCCTTCTCACCCGGAAGAATACTCTCAATGTTGTTTGCTTCCAATAGGTACTGACTTTCCTTGAAACAGGTTCAGGTGGATTTTATTTCGGGCTATTCCAGTTAGCTACCCGTGAGGATCTTCCCCTTTTTCTTCTATTTGGCAATCCGTCCGTTGACGGACGGTTTCGTCGAAGAGCAGAGTTCTGCTCTGGTGTGCTTTTTACTCGCCTCTTCTTCGGTCCCCTAGCCCCGATCTTCCTCGCTCAATTCTACTGATCGATGGCTGCTTGTTACGAAGACGGACCCTGTTTGTGAGACGTACGTGAGAGGCCGCCCCATGCCATCGCCTCTTTTTGTAGATGACCTGTCTGTAAGAGAAGGCGAGGCCTCTCCGTTTCTTTCTCGGCCAGGAGCGCCTTGATGCGAGATATTCTTTTCCCCCCCGAGCGCTTGATCTTTTCCTGGCCCCCGCTAAAACTTCCGGTATGTAGCTCCCCACCCTACAAAACACCCTACCGTTCTTAAGATCCCTTATCGAATAGTCCGGTCTTCCCCTCGGCCGCTAGCCCTCTCTCTGTTTCTTCCAATATTCTTTCTGGCCTCGCTCTCTGTCGTGACTCTTCATTGTTTTTTGCGAGAGTCTGTGACGTGCCCCCCGCCTCCTTGCTCCGGTTAGGTATTGCGGCGCGGTTTTCCGATTTCGATCGCTCAGCCGACGCTTGACGCTTGGTACTGTTGATATGTTTCACCCTCTTTTCCCCTTCCCGTATCATTTGCAGCCCACCTCCCCTTATCCCGGTCTAGCCTTCTCGCCGGCATGCTTGGCGGGTACCATGCCTGGCGCTCCATGATTGCTTCGATCCCTCCACGGCCCTTTCCCCTTCCAATGTTCGGGTCGGCGAGCA
>Ga0179593_1348942_pt1 | contig 16650 bp, 19 predicted proteins | sample CZODoug2_1_08_16_FD_185931 | JGI IMG/M metagenome (GOLD analysis project Ga0179593, IMG submission 185931) | Vadose zone soil fungal communities from Angelo Coast Range Reserve, California, USA - CZODoug2_1_08_16fungal (PacBio error correction) | ecosystem: Environmental > Terrestrial > Soil >... | reverse complement strand
TGTTGATGTTTTCTAGCCCTGTTTCCTATTTGTGGGGTCCCGACCCCACCCGTCCCCCCGGCTAGCCCTATTTTTTATTCACACGAATGCCCTGCTCCGTTCATTCCCCCCCACAGCTGGATCCTATCGCTAAGCAGACCGCTCCCTCGTTTGACGACTTCTGAGAGGCCTGTCCTGGGCCCGCTCAATACCTCTTTCAGTCTGTTGTTTGCTCCGGCCGGACGTTGACTTCCCCCCTCAAATAGAAGTGATGCCATCTGGTTTTCTCGAGACTTCATCCGTCGCTTAGCGACTTTCCTCTCTGGCTTTACTTTTCCTCTTCAAGCTACGTGTCTTTCGCCCCTGCAGACGGGATATCAAAAGTCCCCTGAGAAGTTTATGGGAGTTTTGCCTCTAACCTGAGACTATGTCCATACCGGAAGTGATTCGATTTCTCCACTTATTTTCCTCTCCTTACGTGCCTTTGCGTCCCAAGAGTAGATTTTTTTCCCCGTTAGAAGAGCACCTTCTCCGCTGGAAGAGAAGGGGGGACCACCCCTTTCACCTTTCCGTACCCTCGACGAACGATTTCTTCGTCTCTTTCTCCTCCATTCTATACTCCCGTTACCCATCCTATTATCTCCCAAATTCTTTCCATACACTCCTTGAAAGAAGTGCATCTTTTTTTTTTTAATTAATACTTTCTGGTGTGAGAGAGATTCCCTTAGGAGGTTAATTCCCTCCCCTCCTTTTGTTTGATATATATGATTGTTCTGGGAGGATATCCCGGATATATTCTCCCCGATTTTTTTTCCTCTGTTCAATTGTCCGTGACCCACGGTCGCGGCCTCGCGAAGTCGCCTGAGTCCAGATAGAAGATTCCCAGCAAAGCGGCACCCCGCAGTCTCTACTTTTTGCCTCTTCTGCTAATTCCTCCTTTTCTCTTTGAGCCTCTTGCTCCCCTTTCGTTTCAACAGCGACACCCTTTTTCCCACCATACCGATGTTTTTATCGCGAGATTGGTTCCCTTTTCCCCGACAGTTAGAGGGTCGACGTAATGATTGCAGTTTTTCATCTCTTCCCCCAGGCAAGCTTCTCCGTCGGCGCCTCTACTCCTTGCCTGGCTTCTTCTCTTGCACCTACCTACCTCTTCAACGAGTGGCACGTTCTGACAAAGGACAACCTCCCTTTAATGAGGAAGTCTTTCTTGGTCTCGAGAATTCCCCCTTCCTCTATTTCTTTAGCGCCCTCGTAGCGTTTCGCTCTCTTCCTTCCCTCTCTTTGACTTCTGGCGAAGGGCAGAAGTTCTTTACCTCCACGGCTCCTGACCCCCCCTTTTTTTCGCAAGTCATAGATAACTTGAGTCCCGAAACCTTCCCTCACCCCTGGGACCCTGTGTCCCCCCCCCGATTTGCCGTAAGAAATTCTCGGGCAGCCTTGTCTGGTTCGCACCAAAGTTCCCTTTTTCTTCTTCCAAGTCGACCAATGGAGTATCGCTACGGCGTGATCCCCCCAGAGGACTCGGCCACGTTACTATCGTATTCACGCCATGGACGTTTGAGCGTTACATAACCACGGTCGACCACCCGATATACGGACCGTCCCCCCCCCCCCCCTTTCGGGGAGCGCTGCGCGAGGGGGTCTTTTCAGTGACCACAGAAACCGGCGCGCGGGGTCTTCGTCCGCCTTTCCCCCCCGTCGAATTTCTTGTATCCTCATTTTCGACACGCGCTGCATCCGTTTTTGATCATTAAGACGCTAGGACTACCGCATAACCGATTCGGCCAGCCCTATCGCTCCCCCCTAAGGAATCCTAGCCTCTTTAGTCTTTTTTCCTCCACAAATCATGCTCAAAAACATGCCTGACCCCCCCTGCATTGAAAGTGGGGCGAGCGAGTCAGTGTGTTATATCCTCCCCCTTCTGACGTCCCCGCGCCGACACTCCCTGAACCCTTCCTGGACTCTCTTCTTTTTCCAGGCCACTCGCCCCGGGCAGTGCAGCCCAAAGCGACCCCCCGAATCCCGCTCCTCTTCCCAACTGCAGGAAAAGGGAAAGACTAGGATTGCTCGGCCTTTCGATTTAGATTTTTCGGGGAATTTGCGTAGATGATACTCCGCTGACGAGCTTTATAACCCCGACAGGGAAAGCCTCCTCCTCACCAGGACGCAAGCTTTTTTCACCCCCCCCTCCCTCCTGTATATCATAACTTCCCTCAATTGACAATTCCTTTGAGTTGCCGGACCCCCTCACCCCAGGCCCCCGCTTCTTTTCTTCCAATCGCCAGCCGGCAGTGCAGCCCTCCCCTCCGTGACTCTTTTTTCAATATTGACCTCAGTAGCATAAGGAGACTACATGAGTTTCGAACCCCTTTTCCGGGTTTTTACTACCTCCTCGAGGGCTACAAGACCCCCTCTTTTGCTTCTTGAACGCTTTCCCTTCACGTGGACCCTGTTTTCTGTCGCGGTACAAATCTTCGCCCACCAGATCCACAGCCTCATCCCCAGCGCTTTCTATTCCCTTCCTATCAAGCGCCACCGTGCGTCTGATCTTCAATCGTCGTTGTGCCCTGTCAGAGGACTGCTTCGTTGACGTAGATTTTCAAGGTCACTTCGTGACGTCCTCCCCCGAGTTGTCTCCAGGCCCAGGCTAAGAGATCCCGATGTTCTGAGAACCTCCCCCGCTTCGCCATACCTTTCGTCCTGTCGCGACCCACTTCCCCCTCCCTCGCCCGTTGCCGACATCCTGTCCCGTACTTTAGCGTCCCTGATGCGCGTGATTCGGACGATGGTTGAGTTTCTCTACCTAGCGCGGACAGCCCTTGTCCTTTCCCCCCCACACTCACCAGCCTCGTACTGGTTGGAGGAGGCAGTTGCTCTGCGTGGGTTTTCGGTCGAGCTGGCTCCTCTTTAAATCTGGGCGCCTCTCCCCCCGCCCTTTTTTTTCCCTTTCCTCCCCGCGTCCGGCCTCTGCACGCGCGTCGAATCCGTCCTCTAGTTGGTTTCGCTTATCGCATCGAACCTCCTTTTCACCGCAATGGGTTTGCGACCATGACAGTACTTGTTCCCTTTCGAGTGCAATTCCCCCATGGCACTCTCTCTTTCAAAACCCACGCAGACGCTCTTGCATTATCCCAACATCTCCGCGTCCACTTTGTGTGATTGTGGTTCACCTTCTTGACCAGCAGGAGCTTGTCGATTGAATGTTTCCTTCTTCCCTCCCATCTGGGAACATTCGGAGCCCGTCAATTCCCTTTGGAGGGAGGTGGCAACGGTTTTCGTGAGAAGTCAATACCACAGGTTCGGCCCAATTTCCTTCAGAGTTCATAGGTCTTTTTCCAGTTGGCCTTATAGGCAAATGCCTGTCTCGGACTGGGCCCGGCACTTTTTTAGGTTTTCCCTCGTCAGCTCTTTTATTCTCATACGGCAAATTACTAAATAGGACTGGCCTCTTGCAACTCAGGCACGATGAGAATGGCTTTTTGTCCCGTCTTCTAAAAATAAAAGATTCCTCCGCGGCTCTTTTTTCTGATGGTGTTTTTCGATTGTGAGAAGATATTTTGACGCTTATTCCATGCAGATCCCAGCCGGATTTTTCCGCCGCCCTTTTGCCTCACCGGCGTTTTCAGTGGGTTCCAAGTTTCCCCGACCGTTTTCCGCCGGCCATATAAGGATACTGTATTCACCGGGAAGTGTCCCCTTCCCTAATTTTTTTGGACCACCACACCCCCTCTTGTTGCACCCATGCTTTCGGTCTTCTTGTGACGATTTGCCTTATGACCCTGAGGATTTCTTAATCCCACAGGCTTTTCTTTTTTCTCCCTTCTGGTCTATGGCCCCGATTAGGTTGGGGAAATATTTTTAGGCTGTGGCTGTCGTGTATTGCCCGTTCTTCCCCCTTTTCAGCTTCGTTCCCTCGATTCCTCCCTATTTCCCGGATAGATAACGTATATTACGGGCCCTGTTTCTTGTGTTAGAGGTCATTTAACTTCAGTGTCGTCCTCGTACTTGATAATCGGCATTCCCTCTCTTTCTTCACCTTCCCTTTGGTGCTCTTGATCATGGGAACGAAAGGCCCCAGTTAGTGCGGTCTGCGATTGGAGGAATTTATCAGGTTTATGACCCCTAAAGTTTTCTCCGAACCCAAGTTCCCGGCCGTTTTTGGTTTTGTGGTACGGTTTTCATTTTCTACCCTAGTGAAAATCTGGTGTGATGAAAAAACTGACTCTTTTTCTTCAAGTTTTTTTTTTCGTTTTTTTTTGTCGGTGCTTTTCCCCTCTTTCGCTTTGCCAAGTCCAGCTTTCCTGGTTCCAGCTCTTTTTTTCTCTTCCATTCTCAGAATAGGTGATAGCTTTTCCCCATTTACCATTTTTTTTTTATCTTCCTTTCCTTCACCTCCTCGCAGCGCCGGCCCCAGCAGGGGTTACTGTCCTGTCTGGTTTTCTAGGTTGGTTTTTCTGTTTTTCCTCCCAACTTTTCTGTTTTTTTTTCCCCTGACCTTTCTTCTTCCTTCCGCGGGAAATTACATGTTGGGTCCCTTCCCAACATTTCCCTACGTTTTCTCCCGCACCTCCCTTATGGAGGTATTTGAGATTGCAGCGGATGGCCCCCAAAAAGTTTTTTTTCGCCCACATCCGAATTTGCTGAAGATCTTTTTGCAGGTCTCCCCTTCTCGACACTACGTTTTTCGCCGGTTGTTCGGTCTGCCCTTTTCCTATCTTGTATTCAAGAGGCGAGCCTTTCTTTGTTGATCAATGTCCGGCGCCCTTCCACGGTCACCCGACCCAATTTTTTTGATTCGCTACTGCGAAAAGGGTCTAATCTTTGACCAGTTTTTTGGCCCCATTTCACTTTATTATGGTTGAAGGGCACTTGGCTTCTCCAATATCTTCCCCTTCAGGTTTTCGGTTTTGGAAGACGGCCGTAGAGTGGAACCTTCTCCCCCTCAGTTAGCTCACATTGTTTTTTTTTCAGCTTAACTTCCCCCCTTGTCTCTCTTCGGCCTAGGATCCACGCGTTCCCCGATGAAGCAGACCTTCCCCCAGCCCGGACTTCCAGCCAAATTTTCGAAACGGGTATTCCCGAAAATCTTTCAACCCTGCATAGGGCTCAGAGCACTGAAGCCGACCAGGGTCCCAGTACCTTGAGACTCGTCTTCGTTACCCGGAATTTTCTTTCTCGTATGAAGGGGTCCTTTGACGGCCCGCGACGGCCCCCGGTGCGCGCGTTGCTTGGACAGCCTGTTAGAGGTTTTCGCCTAGACCTTTTTTTTAGCCTTTTTTCCGTTGGCACCAGTTTCCCCTCGAGCGATTATTGGGGGATGAGCTTCAGCATGCACTTCCGTTATATCCTTTCCAGAACCCTTTTCAAGTCGTCCCCAACCCTAAGGCTATTCTTGTTTTTTCCACAGAAGGACGGGGCCCTACTGTCTTTGGGGGACTGTAGAGTGAGTAACGTGGGCACAAACGTCGTACAAATCTCTGTCGAGAGAGAAATGGTTGCGGTTTGACTGAGGACGTCCCTTTTTTTAGAGTTTACGCCCCTGCCTGGTCTGTTTGAGTCGTCCGGCAGTTTCCTCTTCCCTTCAATCTTTTTTGGGAACTGTGCCACGTTCTCCTTTCGCCCCCGGCTCCAAAGGAAAAAGAGACAGACTTGGCAAATTTTTACTCCCCCCCAGCTGCCAGTCGAGACCGTGTCGTCCGCGTCCGGTTGTGCGCAGCGGCTCACTGTACATTCACCACTCCCGGTCACCCCATCCTTGAGTCGCGAGATTGGTGCACATTATTTTTTCCGGTTCGTGTCCGGTGCCGGTCCTTTCACGTTAATAGAGCCTATGCACCCAGAGTCCTTTTGCACTGCGGCGAATGATTCCCGTCTTTTTCTTTCCCAGCAGATTTTTCCCTCGCCCTTCATTGGGGTCCTCGTCCGGACCGTCTTCAAAGAACCCCTCCCCCCTATGAGAGGAGGTTCCGGATTTTCACCTTCTTTCCCGAGGCTAAGCGTCGTTCTTCTGCGCCTCTCCACGCTGTGTGACTTAAGGTCGGGTTGGGTGGACCATACGGCACCGTTACTTTTCGCCCACATTTTAATAGTGAACGTGCCTTCCGCCCCAGCTCCGTGCGTACCATTGACAGGTGTATATACGAACTGTTGAGGGCAGACAGCTGTTTGTTTTTTTGTCACCCCGCTCGGCCTTCTCCGCTTCCCCCTGAAATATCTGCCTCCTCTCCTGACTTGATCTACTCGAGTGGGCAGGACGCCGGCCAACCATGTAGGCGTACACGTCTTGTCCCCCCGCACGGGCGGGCTGATTTTTCCCCCCCAATGTACACAAATTCTCTTTTTTTTAGGAAGGCCCCCCCTCTGCTTTTGCTCAGTTGAGCGAAGTGTTTGTATTCGACCTGTCATTTGCCAAGCCCCTCGGCGGCTTTAATGCCGTCTACGACTTTGCTGATTGCGAAGACCGAACAAAGATTGTGCTTCCGTTGTTTTTAACGCCCTTTCCTCCGTCCTTGTCCCGCCCCCGACGTTTGCCCTCCTTCCCGCATTCACTAACTAGCACGCGGGCTGGTTGCAGGACCCCATTCCATCTGCGTTGTTTTTAACATGCCACCCCCCGATGTGTGGCTCGCTTTTTTTTTCGGTGGCCCGGCGACGGCAGAAAGGGCGACGCGACGCCCAAAGGGCACCGCCTGGCTGCGCGTCTACCTTTTTTTACCCCCGCGCCAAGTCATTTAAGCCCACCCAGCCCCCGATCGTTCTCCCCCCCCCGCGTTCCCTGTTCAGGTAAATACGAGCTACACCCCCAGTAATCGAGAGCTTTTCGTGTCGGTTAGGAGTAGATGCGCTTCTCCCTAGCCCCACGCATTTTTTTATCGCCGAGCGCAACATTTCCGAGCCCGAGAGGTGCCAACCCCACAGAAAGCTTTTTCTTGTTTCTCCCGTTCGGACAAGCACTTTTCACTGCGTACCGGACCTCATCCCCTTTTTAAGAGCTGGCCGGCGATCCGCCATATCATCCCTGGAAACGCCTCCCACCCTTCGCATGGAGTTTTTTTCATTCGGAGTCCCCCTTTTTTTTAGTTATTCGAAGTCAACTTTTTTGTTTCCGCAAGATTTCGGCTTCAAGACCACCTGGCGGTTTCCTGGAGGGTGCTCTTTTGCCCTCCCGGCGTTCTCTTCCCTTGCTCTGTATCGGAGTCACCCTTGCACTTAGCCCCCTCTTTCTCCGTCTATTTTTTCTTTCATTTCGCCCAAGCCGGGTTATCGCTAGGCCTTCCTTTGCCCTTTCATTGTCGATTATTTTTTACCTTACCCGAGCTTTACCCTTTTTTCTCTCCCGATGTTTTTCTCTCCAGGGATGGCAGCCCGAGGTCGAATCTCCTTCCGAAACCCTGTCGAATTCTTGGTCTTGCGACCTTGTTCTTGACTCCTCTCACCGTACCCTCCCCTAGGTAACAGTCTGAGTTCATAGATGAGCGGATGCTCCGGCGAGGTGGAATAGACTTCTCTCCCCTCCTTCCAGGTGGTTTTTATATTGTCAACAAACAATGAATTATATGGTTGGGTCAGTCTGAAGAGCGTATTGGGAATTGCTTTAGGTTGCCGATCGTTACTTTTTCAGGTCTAATTTCGAGGGCCTGCTTAAAATCCTTTGGTACCTGAATTTTTAGCTCGCGGTGTCAGCCTTTCCCTTCTCCTCCTCCCCCTCCGTTTTCTTTGTCTTCGCCGCCCTGCCCCCCCTTTGCTTATTTTCGCTAGAATCTCGACCATACCGTCGTTGGTGGTAGGCATGTTTCCCCGGCGATTTTTTTGCGACCATTGTTTGCCCCACCCCCTCCACGCACGCTAGTTATCGAAAACATGACATCCCCCCTTCCCCGGTCTTTGGTTCTTTTTGTTCCATTCCCCCCAAACCGTTACGTTTTCCGCTTTGCCTGCTGATACCAGGCCTGTACCTGCCGATTTTGACCCGCTCAAGGACGTGATCTTTTTCCGGTCGCCCTGTGCATCGTGAAGGTAGCTCCACTTTCGCGGCCCCTTCCAGCGTTCGACCTCGATTCGGCCAATTTCTCTCGACCTTCCGGTTTTTCTTCCTGCTCTACTGGGTAGTTACCCCAACGTTTCGAAGTCCGTCTTTTATACTACGGTAGCTCTGTTCCCGGTCCCGCGGCAAGCGAAGTTTTCCCCCTCTCTTGGCCCCCCGGTGGCTCATGTTTTTATCCATTCCAAGCCCCCGTTTTTGGGCTGCTTGGGATTTTTGACCTGCCTTGACCGCGGCTAGTTGAGCGCGCCGGCCAGTTAGCACAAGAAGTGGACCCCGACTCCTTAGGGGGGCGTCCCCTCTTTGCTTTTTCCCACTTTTATCCCCCTTTGCCCCGGCTTGCATATATAGTTCCGTTTTTCCGTTTGAGGGACTACACGGCTGAGATTGGAGTTTTGGCTTCACTGCCTGGCTGTTCCTGAGGCCCGGCCCGCTTTTTTGCCCGTCTTGATGGTAAGTCTTCCTCAAGTAGGTCTTCCTGTAGTCCCCGCGGGCTTCCTGGTCCCCTTTCCCAGACTTGGCCCCTATTGTTTTGTGCCTCTTAGGATGTTTTCGTCCCGCATACCTTCTGTTATCGCTTCTAGGTTTTTAATCCCTACGAAAGCCCCAGCTAATATTATCCGGCTTACCAAACAGCGTAAGAGTGTCGGAAGAGCTCTTTCATTATAAGTGGAGGAATCATGAGTTGCGAATTACCTATTGAGGGTGGCCCCCCTCATTGGTCCGCGCTATCTTTCTGCGCATGAATTGTGGTGTTTTTTTCCGGCTCAAGTCCTTTCCCCTTGAGACGACCCCACTTTCTCCGAGGCGGCTCCCCCCGGCAAATTTTAAGGGGTTTTCTTTTTTTCGCGTGAGAACTTTGTTTCACCCCTAATAAGTGGGGGCACAGTATTTCTTCTTTTCTAGAAGTATCGGGTCTTTCCTGGTCTTTCAAAAGATAACGCGTTCTGCCGTTTGCAAGGGATTCTGAAGATCGTTTTTGCCTCCTTCCGCCAGATCTCGTGAAATCTCGCCCCCCCTATCTCTTCCGGATTGTGGTCAGCTGATAGACGTCTTGTTGTCTGTTTGGATGGCCCCTCCCTCGTCAGAGTTTCTCCTCTTCAAAGTGCCAGGTTCGCTTACATTTCTTAAAAATGTTCTGGATAACCTCTCTCGCCTCCTTGGCTTGTATGGAGCGTGGTGGGCCACTAAAGAGTGGACTCGACACGACTCGACCCGGTAATGTTCTCCTGTATTTTTTCCTGCCCCAATTAATCTTTCCGTTGTGAACCCATGTCACCCCTTATGAGACTCTTTTGCTCCCTATGACACAGTACCTTACGGTTAAAGAGTGCATTCCTCTTAATAAGCGACTCCTCTAGTCTCCTTCCTCTTTTTTGTAATCTGATAGGGAAATTTGCTGCCATCAACTCCTGCAGGCCGGTTTGTTGACCTCCCCTTTTAAGTACCATAGCCTTCCTCTTCCCTGCTTTTCTCTCGAAGTTCACTTCCTCGCTCGCGATCCCTTAGAAGGTAAGAGTTAGCCCACCGACTCCTGTCCGCTTGTTCCGAACTTTGAAGAACTATGAAAATCCCTTTTCTCTCTCTTTGTTATTCCGGCTCTTTTTTTAACTCTCCCCCGCTTCTTCACGCTCCCAGAAGGAGCAGCGGCCTTTGCGACGCCGCTTGTAGCGATTGATGAACAGCCTTCCTTAGTTTTCCTCCACTGACTCTTTTTTCCTCTCCTTTTTTGGCCCCTCGTCGCCGATCGGGAGGGAGAATATGGATCCCCCAGAAGATGTCCCCCACTCGTTGTCTTCACCAAAGTCCATCCCTTGCATATCTATCTTTTTTCTCCTCTTTTTTTGTTTTTCTCCTTCGTCGGGTCCTGCCCTCCCTTTTTTTTTTGTTATATGGTGAGAGATACACGATGCCCCCGCGAGGTGCATGGCCACCCGGTGTCAAGAGTACTCTTGAGAAACTGAAGGCTCTTTTTCATCAAATGCGTCCACATCGTCCTTTTTTTTCGCTAATCTTCATTGAATAATAATTATTTCTAGTTCGCCGCTCCTGTAGATTCCACGTTTCCCACATTGCGATATTTTTGTCCTTCGAAAGTTCTTCATGGTCGCAGGACCTGATTTCTTTCTTCTCTTCACGCCAACCTTCTAAGTACTTACCCTGAGGTTGATGAAGGACGGTTCTCCATAGGTCATGACCCGTTGTACGAAAAGGTCAGGCTGTTCTCTGCCCCAAAAACTACCCCTCCCTAGACCGTGATTCTTTTGTCTACCCTCACAATAGTGAAAAGGACGCCTCTCTAGCTCGAGAGAATCTTGCATCTCCTGATGAAGGCGTTCCTTTTCCTTTGGACATACTACCGCTCTCCTTTTTTCCGGCTCCCCCACGTTCATAGACCCTTGGCGCGCACATCGCAAACACTGTTTCTCTGAAATAATCCCTTTTTGTAAGTTGTCTCCCCCGACTCCGGAATCCTTCCATCTCCCCTTCGGCGTCGCTTTTTTTAACTGGATGGCCTGCGAGAGACCCCCATGTAAGTCCATTCTTCTTTATCTTATAAACTTTCTTTCCTCTATCGGCTCCCAAAGATAGTAGACCCCTACCCTTTGCAGCTTCTCTGCGTTTAGTAGAAGTATGTCAGCCGTCAAGAACGCAGCCTTCTCATTGGCGTCGCTCACCAGGTTTTTCCCCCTCGCCTCCTTGAAGACCTTGAGCATAAGACGATGGAATTGGCCGCTCCCAAAATCGATTTCTTCCCACCAACGGCTCCCCTCCCTAGTAACTAAATAATCTCCCAGTATCCTTACACCCAGACGATGAGCGCACATTGCCCACCCTTCACACCCCCCTTGGCCGCGCGAAGACAGGCAGTGTGTTCTCAATGCCCGACAATTTGAGCCCTTTTCCGGCGACGAAAGTACGTCCTTTCTCCTCCACAGTCTCCCGCATTTCAGTAAGCCACCCGTTCAGAAGATGCTTCCGAAAAGCTCCCTCGGTCACTCATTCATAAGGTAAATCTTGTCCAAACTCTGACTTCTGAGAATGGTTTTTCCCGCGTTTTAGCTGCTCTCCCTCCCCCTCCGAGAGCTTGATACACCTGCTTTGATCTACACGAAAGGACCTTAAGAGTAACCCGAAAGATGACTTGTCACCTCCGACGCCAGGCAATCCCCTCCTTTCTTTAGCCTACCCTCCTTTCCTCAAGGAAAAGCGCAGTCCAGCCTCGCCCCCTTCATGAAGGGTTACCAAGAACAATCGCTCAGTAGGATTCCTCGGACCCCGTTAAATAAGACTCGCTCTGCGAAGGGTAGGACAGGTTTTCGCCAGCCGATATTTCTAGCACTTATTGGTGAAAAGGATGTGTGATGCCTACATTCTACTTCTCTGTTAATCGTAGTCAAAAGCACCCCAAATACACCAGCGACATTAGATCTTCTTTCCGCTCTCCTTCTCCTCTTGGTCTATCATAGTCCCTTTCCAGCAGGAAACTCTTCGCTCCCGTTCCCTGTAGAATTCAGAGTCCTTCCCAAGAAAAGATGTGTATCCAGGCCCATTTCTACGGCAGCCCGAGGTCCTCGCCTGAACGAATCCCCCTCTTATCATATTCCTGTCCTTCCTTTTCCCAACTTTTACGTCGAAGAGGTTCGAGACTCACCCAGCAGTATCTTTCCCCCCGATGTACGGATGTCCAGTACATAGAACTTGCCTCAGCAATCCCTTAGCTAAACCCAAGAAAAAGCACCCTCTCTTGCTCGGTTCAGCTTTCTGCCGGTCCTGTTGAAACCTATCTTGCTCATTAGGCTTTTCCCAAATACACGCGCTGAGCCAGGGTTGTTTCGACCCCCCGAAATACTCGAGCTCGGGGTCTGGAGGCATTACTTCTATTCCTTCCTCCTCTTTTTTTTTTCTCGGATCTTACACGCTCTTCGAGAAATAGAAGTTCCTATGGTCTCCAATTCCTCGGTTCAAGCTGAATGATGCCGTCTCTTTGGTTGCATTCCCGCCCAAGCCCCCGTATGAACTCAGGTCCAACCCCGATATGCTCCAATTGGTTTCTGTTTTTTTTATCCCATTGGCCTCTCGCGCTACGTTTCTATCCCACTTAATGACATGACTCCCCAGGACTGGGTCAACTCTTCGAGCGCGGCAACCGCTGGCGAGTCCATCAAAGTCTATCCTTTTCCTCCAGCCTTTTGTTCGACATCGATCGGAAGGCCTCTCGACCCCGGCGTCTCCATGGGAATGGAGTGACACCCACCTACGTCTGTCGGGTCCTTTCTTCGGAACTCCTTGCAGTCCATGCCTCGGAACGCGAAGGCCCTATCCCCCTTACGTGAGAAGGAGCTCTGCATCAGACACCGCATTGATGGGCTGCTCTTCCCTATGGTGACACGACGATGCCGCCGGACGACCTCAGCCGGAGAAGGTCATTTCCATAACACTGTGCAGAAGGAGGGGTTTTTTGACGGCTTTAACTCGTGCGTGGCTGCCGGTTAAGACCGGCGGCCATCTGCTCCCTTATGCACTCAGGACTGTTTTTTGCTTCCCCCGTTTAGGCGTTGGCGTTGCCTCGGTGGCCTAGTCTATCGGTCCGGCCTGTGTCATTTATTTTCTGAGTATGCTACCGCAAGTGTTTTGTCCTTTTTCGTCGATTGCTCGACCCGTAGTGTCTTTTTTGGTCAAATAATATGTGGATTGGAGCAGTTTCATTCCCGATCTAGTTTATCAGATTGTGGGGAGCCCCAATTCCTCGCCTCACGCCCGCCCTATTCCGGTGTCTGAGTGGATGAGCTTTTCCCTTCTTCTGCGGGAGCTCGGAGTCGAACTCTCCGGGCTTGTGATTAACCGTTGGCCGCTTTTTTCTTTATCGGCGCGCGATTGCCGTGCCTGGTTTTCCCCGTTCGGTCCCATGGGGCAGGTCCTCCTGTTTTTCGATCACCACACTCCTCCCGCCGTCGGCCCCCCCGTTCCGTTCCGTTGTATGGCCTTTTTTTCGCGCACGTTTCTCACACCGTGCCTACGTCTTCTCCGTATTTCTTTCGGCTCGGAGCGTTCTGCCCCCTTTAATCCCCCCCCGACTGTGTGTGGGGCAATCTCCTGCCTTGCTTTTTGATTGCTCAAGTGAGCGACGTTTGAGGTGATCGCTGATCCCGCCTAGCCCGAAGGTCGCGTACCCCATTCGTCGACCACTTTCCATACGCAGCTCCCACCAGACTTTTGGTTCTTGCCCGCCGTTCGCCCCGGTTGGATGTCTCGGCAGCGAGTTGAGAGCATCAAGACGATCGTTGACGCCCCTGGTGGCCGGCGCTTCTCCGCGGAGTATCACGCCGAGGCGATCGAGAATTCTTTTTTGGAATTGAGATCTTGCGCACTAAGTTGAACCCGTTTTTTAGCGGCATCGACACCAGGTCGTCGTAGCAGGTGTGTCGTCGCGCAAAGGTTCATCTATTTTTGGTTTCCCGTCCCCACAGGGATCCAGTATTTTTCCACACGGCTGACCGGTTTCATGTCCCCGCTGTGCATTACTGCGCCCGATCTCGTGACGCCCTTTGTCTTTTTTTTTAACCGATAGAGGTGACTGCCAAGGGGCCGGAAACTCTGCCCTCCATTAGTCGCTTCGGTGCTGGCAGGGACGTGCGTATGGACGGTCCCGAAATCGTCTCTTCCTAGTTTTCTCGCAGCAGTCCATCCAAGTCGCTCGTTTTTGACTTACTATACTTCGTTTGACCTTGACTCCCGCTTCCCCGTTCGATCCCCGTCCCCCCCTCCAATGACGAAAAGGGTCCCCATACTTGAACCAAGCTCCTGATTCTTTCGGTCCTTGCGCTGGTGTCCAAGCGGACCCCCATTGCTCCGTGCTCACCGAGGACTTTTTCGTTTCTTTATTGCAGCGGCTACACTTAGAGACTTTCTTGTTGCCTCCGCTTTGGCTGAAAGTACGGTTGGAGTTAGACAGACAGGATTTCTCAAAGTTGTTTTAAAAGTAATTGGAACTCCTTTCTTTGGTTTGGGTTATATTGTTTCTAACGACCCAGCATATTTGATCTCCAACCATTCGTTTTGCGGCCCAAGAAGACGGGATTATCTTTTTTTTTTTTTTTTTTTTAAATATCCCTTTTTTTAGAGTCTGCCCCCCTTTTTTGGGTCCTTCTGACTGTTGTGTTGCCGATCACTGTTGGTTGAGGATCCACGTTTTCTTGCGCTCCCCTACCCGATTTTCGTCATTTTAAAAATGGACCCCCCCCCCCTTTCTCTTAATAGAGAAGGCCCGCTCTCCTGCGAGCCTTTTTTTCAGTCCACCCAGAGCGTCACAGCGCCCCTTTCGCCTTTCACCCCCCGTTTCTATTCCTGAGACTTCCTCCTCCTGTTTCTTTTCTCTGGGCCTCCACTTGATTGAAAAGCTCCCCCTTTCCCCATTAACATACTCTCCCTCTTTTTTGACCTGATGATACCGTTCTTCCCCGGGCGCCCGGACATAGTCAAGTTGACTCGCTTCTGCACCTGTAGTACAGTCTGGCCCTTTCTTGATTCCTTATGGCCTAGGATCCCATTCTCTGGCCTAGATCCTCTTTTTTTGTACCTCCCCAGTCCTTCTTTTACAGCACCCCCAGCACCCTCATTACTCTAGTCGGTATTTTTTCATGTTTCCCCTTAACCCGCAACTCTGTCTCAAGAAAACGCTCTTTAGCTTTAGAGAAATGTAGGAACGTCTGGACATGCCTTATAGGACTTGGACCTTTTCTCCCCAATACTTTCTCCTCTTATTTTCTCCCCACAGGTCATATATGTCTAAAGCACACAGATCACGGATTTTTCCTATGCCTGATACTCCCCTTTCGTTCCCCCCCGCACTCGGGTCTCTCCCCTCTCTTCGGATCCTCAAAGCGCCCCTCTTCCGATTGAATCTGCGTGATAATATCGTAGTGGGAGGCAAGTCCCAAAAGGTAGGGGTCCCCTCTATCTTTTTTGAACTCCACTTTTCTGTCCCTCCTCTTCCCCCCCCACATGGCGACAAACCTGACTCTATAAACCTCTCTTTTTGTTGGAGGTCGCGATTGGTTTTCATTCTACTAGTAAGAGAAACTCACCTTTTTTTCGTCTTCTCCTGTCCTAGCCCCCAGATCACCTCTTCCTTATCTCCTACCTATCCCAAGCAGTCCGTTTCTAGCAAGTGAATGAATTACTTTTCTATACCACTCTGCTTTTATTGCCCTCGTCACTCTCTCTCCCGCACTAATATTCTCGTCTCATCTCTGTTTAACACCCTGTTAAGAGACACATGCACCCTTACCTCCCTTTCCCCTTTTTCCTCCAGCTTCGGTGGTTGTGTCCTCTTTCTCAAACCGCTCACCGGCCCCCCTCAATTTCCGAGAAGAGAATCCCCCCGGGCACCGCCCTTTGCTAGAAACGACAAAGAGCCACTTCCCCCCCCGGAGGTTTTCATTCCCCAATCGTCGACATTTCTCAGTTTTTTCCCAGACGCCGATTTAGTACCTTTTCATTCATGAAAGCAGAGGTATCCCCTCTTCCTCCTCCCGCGGAGGGCTTATTTTTCTTTAGCGTGCTAAGGTTCTTTCTACTTCCTTCTTTAAGATGAATTAAAGAAGTTGCTCCCTCCGCCGACAGCCCCTTTGAGCACAAGGTGCCCCACCCACAAGCCACGAGGTCTCCATAACCCCCTAAGTCCCCATTCCCCCAAATTTTTCCCGACTTGTACGTTCCCTTTTTCCTTTTTTCCGGTAAACTCCCCTGATCCGAGGACGGCGCTCTGACTATTCATGCCTTGACGTCACGCGCGCCGCCTGCAATCCGCTTCCTGGTCCCCGTCCGGAGCATCTGGATCCTTCTTATCCAGAGCCCCGGGTGTAAAGGCTCCACGCGAGGGCTCTACCGCCCCCCCTCGTGCGTCCAAGTTTCGCTTGCAATGAAAGGCGCGTTCTGTCCTGCGTCGCTTTCATAGGTACACTCTATTAACACTCTTTCTCTTTCTATTCTTAGATTTCTATCTCCCTCCGGGTTCTCCATCGATAGGCCTTCTCCTTTAGAGGAGTCCTCTTTAGTTGACGTATGTCTCGTCACGAGCGTCTTCTACGATTTGTGCTTCCATGTCTATAGGCAGCGTTCCGCGACTGCACTTGACGAACCTCCCCTATTAGGAACTAGAGGCGTTCATTTCCCGACTTCTTGACGTGACTCCAAAGAACGCGGTGCCGACTCTTCAGTAGCTCGCCCCTCTGCTAGTGATGTCCAGGAGCTGATAGATCAGAGCGCGTACTCCTTCTTTTTTTTCTTTCGAGTGAAAACACACCTTCCCAAATTTAGAATTGAGGCGTTTAGTGACTCATTTTTTCCCAGAGACCTTTCACTCCTGGGCATCAGTCTCTGAGACTACGGTCTTTTTTGGGCCAATATGACCTTCTATCCTTCAAGCAGCCCGTTTTCCGAGCGTCCCTCGTGCGACCCCCCCTTTTGTTGTTTTTTAGAGATTCCCTCGTCTTCCCTCGCGTTCTCGAAGGGCTCTTGCTCCTTGACCCTGAGTTCGCATGCGCGAATTTGCCTTTCTTGCGCATCTCTAGTGGTGCGGCAACCGACCCCCGCAGCCCGCCTCATCCTTTTTTGCCAACCCCTTA
>Ga0179593_1668413_pt1 | contig 16651 bp, 16 predicted proteins | sample CZODoug2_1_08_16_FD_185931 | JGI IMG/M metagenome (GOLD analysis project Ga0179593, IMG submission 185931) | Vadose zone soil fungal communities from Angelo Coast Range Reserve, California, USA - CZODoug2_1_08_16fungal (PacBio error correction) | ecosystem: Environmental > Terrestrial > Soil >... | reverse complement strand
AATGTTATTAAATGCCTCTCCCCAGGGGTTGTATTGATAAGATGTCCATAAGACTGTCCCAACCTTTTCACCCCAAGTTTAAATTAGCGATGCGCCCTCCCTTCCCCCCCTGCTGAGGGGGACATCTTCAAGGGGACCCATTGCCTCTTTCGTTTCCCATGTTTTTTTGCCCTCGAACTATAATGGTAGCCGAATTCCCCTTGTTCCAAACACAGGTTTGTAAGTCCCCTTCCTGGTTTTACTTTTTCTTCCCGTGGATGTATAAGAATGCGGGGGACCCCCCTCTTATCCTACGATCCGCCCCGTCGTCGCGCCCTTTTTTTCTTTTAACCCCCCCCCTTTTTGGGGATCGCGCGGAAGGGGATCTGCCGTGGCGGGACCTGGCCTCCGTAGGGCTTAGTTCTTTTCCTCCGGTACGATGGTCTCCCTTAGCGGTCCCTTGCGGGCAGCGGTCGCGGCCACGCTTCCCGCCACCTTTTTTTTCGGTTCGTGCTGACGACGGGGATGGGTTTTCCTCCTAACACGAAATGAGGGGCTCTGTTCTGTTTTTTGACGAAAGTGGTTTTTAGTCCGAGAGGAAAGGAAAGAGAATAAGCGTCGTCCCCGAAGAACAAAAAAACGTCGTTGTGTGCCCCTCGGGACAAGGGGAGGAGGAAAAACGGCCCCCCGCCAAAAAAACCCGGCCCCTCGCCCACCCCACCCCCCCCCAAACAAAACCCCCCCCCCCGTGGCAGCGAAAGAGGAACGCAAGTCTCCCCCAGTTTATTTTTTCCCCCCTTTTCTCTTCATGACGACCACGAAGCCTCCTTTCCCGCATTTTCCATTTGCCAGATCCCCGGAAAGCGATCCCACCAATTTTCTTTTCCTCCCTTTCCTTTGTGGCGCGACGACGGGGAGGATCTTCTTTTATTTGTTTGGCTGTTTTTTTGCCTTCCGTCCGATGGGTAGATGAAAGTGTTTGCCCTTTTTTCTTTTTTCCCCGATGTAGAAAGTCCAAGGGTTCCTTCCTTTCCTCTTTCTTGTTTTTCCCTCTTGGTAAAAAACAGCAGATGCGGCCCCCCTTCCATGTTTCCCCTGAAGATGGTGCCCTGTCCACCTCCCTTTCGCCTCCTTTTTTTTTCCGATATGAGTTGTGGAGCGACGTTTCTTTTCTTTCGGTCGCAAACCAGCCCTTTCTACTTCTTGTCTCTACCAGGAGAGACTCCATTTCTCCATCGCGTGGCATCATCGGTAACCCTTCCCTCAATCTTCGTAAGGGGAGGTTCAAGCGTCCCCTGTCCTTTGCCCACCTCGATCCCATTAAAAAGAGAAAAGAGACCCCCTGGGGAACCAAGAAAGGTAAGAGAATTTACCTCTTCCTGTTTGAGAATCGCTTTTTTCCTTATGGAACATGAATCCTCTCTTACCCCTAAGAATCTTTTTCCCCCCCGTAATCCCACCGTATGAGGAGATTTCTTTTCCCTTCCCTGCCATTAGAAAAGGAATCTTCGTTTTCCTTCCCCCGATTGTTTCCTTTTATCTTGTTAAAAGGTCCCCAGAGGGTAATGTAGCCACTCCTCCCCCAGCCAACTCCTCTCTATCTAGAGAACCCCTTGATCCCCGCCGGACGTAAATTTTTTCCAGACGCTCTTCCCCCTTCCTTGCATTCAAGAGAAGATGTTGATTTCCCCTTCCTAGGAGAAGAGAACATGCTCCTCCCCCCGGTTATTTTTTTTTTACAGGAAGAAAAGAAAAAAGGAAAGATAAAGATTTCTTTAACTTCGGCCTGGCCAAAGAAGGAGGGGGTTTTTAGCGGCATCTCTTCCTTTTTTCTCCTTCCCTTTAGAGAGGGATGTACCTCTATTCACCGAAAATGAGACAATCTCTTTCCCTTTATGAAAGGATAGATTGGCAGCCCTTCTTCCGACCCGGACCATGGACCGGCCGCAACCTCCTTTCTTCTCCTGCCATTTTTTCCTTTCCCCCCCCCCCCCCGTCCCCGATCAGACCAGCACCGTTTTTTCTCCCTTTCCCCTGCTTGCATTCGCCGTCGTCTCTGACACTTTACCCCCGCTCACCGGAAACGGACCCCCCCTCTGGGGAGACACAAATTTCTTTCTGAGTTTCCTCCTTCCTCGTGCCGCCCGGAGTCGCTTCCTTTTGCAGATGAGGGCCCTTTTTTTTCGATTCGGCCTCCATGGAAGATGGAGGCGGCTCTTGCCCCTGGCACACGTCCTCTTTTCCCCCCCGTTTTTTCTGCGGAGGCACGGGGGGCCCCGTTTTTTCTTGTCGAGCTCCGCGGCACATCTTCTTTGCCAGTCCTTCCTCCGTCTGAACTGACCTGGCCTTCTGCCTTAGAACATCGCCACGATTTTGGGGCACGAAGAGAAAAACGCCCCCCCCCTCTCCTTCCCACGTCCTAGAAGGAGAGACGAGCTCCTTGGTTAAGAGAGACTCATCTTTCTTTTTCCTTCCTTTCTCGATCTCTATACTTTTAAGACAAGCCCGATTTCTTTCCTGTCCAAGTTTTTCCCCGTTCATGCGAGGGGAGGAACCGGCTTTCCTTTCTCGGCTCTTCGGGGAAGAATGGAGTTAGTTTCAATTCTTTTTCCCTGTGACTTCTTCTTATAGTAACTGGGAGCAGAGGGATCTCCTGAGAATTTTCCTTTTTATTATCAGTGAGGAGACTGCGTTCTTTTTAGTACAGAAAGGAGGCACGATCTCTTCTATCCGGTAGGGGTTTTTTTTTATTTTTTTTGTGTTCCTTTTTTCCCCCCGACCACGTCCCTTTTTCCCCCCGTTCCTTTACTTCTCCTTAGGCCGTCTTTTTTCTCTGCCCGCGGACCGACCCCGCCTTTCGATTTCTTTTCCCTTGGGTCCGGCGGCGATATTAAGACCGAAGCGTCCCCCCCCTCCCAGGAGAAGGCCTGCTGCCTTTCTTTCTTTTTCTCTTCCTTCCCCTTCTATTATACGAACGAGCGAAGAGGACCCGCTTTTCTTCGAATATTACGAAAGAAAAGCGAAGACGGGCCCCTCCCTTTCCCGCTGAATTCTTTTCTCCCCCTCCTTTACGAGTAAGAAATAGGAAGATAAGAAGAGAGACTTCCTTCTTTAATTATTTACTCGGTAATGGGGTAGTGAAGGAGTTCTTTTGGATTTTTCTTTCCCTCAAAGTATGGCTCAGACAACTTTCTTTCTCTATTGTAATATAATAAGTTGTTGTTTTTTCTTTCTCTTATTTGGCGGCGAAAGGAGAGAATAATTGAGGGTAATCGCATTTTTTTCTAAAAATGATCCTTCTTTTCCCTTCTCTTCTTAAGTCAAGAGTAGGAGAGAGTAGAGGTCTTTTCCCCCCCCCATCTTGTTCTTCCCGGGTAGTGAAGGGAGGATGTCCTTTTTTTTCTTTTTTTTTTATTAGTTTATTTCCTTTTTCCTTCCTTTTGCCCGATAGTTGGAAGAGGGGCAGAATTTAGCTTCGTTTTTTTCTTCTCTCCTCGACGTTAAAAGGGGGCAAGTATTAGTTAGCATATTCCCCTTTTCTCTCCTTTTTCCGCTATTGCCCTATCCTACTCCTACTTCTGAAGAGAGGAGTCGAGGTCCTATTTCCTCCTCTTCGTTAGGGGAAGAGGTCTATTCTTTTTGGCCCCCGTTTTACTTTTTCGGTTAAGGGTAGAGGGGGACTCTTCATTTCGGCCCTGCTTAGGAGGCCATGCTGCCTCTTTCTGTCGTAGAAGACGACAGCGCTCCCCCTTCTCCTTTTCTTCGCCTGAGTAATTCAAAAAGCGCTTGCCCCTCTTCTCTCCTGACCCTTTTCTTTTTCCCTCCTCCTCGATCTCATGAAAGAACGAAGGTGCTCCCTCCCTCCTTCTGGTAGGTAAGCCAGACAGCAGGGTCCGACCCCTTCCTTCATTATTCTTTCCTTTTCTTTACTTCCCCCGTTGGTTAGTAAAAGAGGATTATTGGAGTATTTTCCCTCCTTCTCCTACTGGCACCGCGAGGAGAGCGATTCCCTTTCCAGCACCCTTTCCTCTTTCATCCGCTTGCAGAGGAGGTGAACTCTTTCTCATTGAGTGACAAAGAAGCTCCTCGAACCCCCTTTCCTTCTTTTTCATACTGAGGAAAGGAATTCCTCTTTCTTACGGTATTGAGGAGAAGGGATTTCTGGCATCCCCTTTTTCCTTCCTCGTGTAGGAATACTACAGGGAGGAATAGTTGACTCCTTTTGACCTCCCTTCGCCGCGAGCAATCTTAAGGCGGTTTTCTCCCTTGCGCCGAGAAGAGCTCGTTTGGCTTTCTTGGTGTTTTTTTCTTTCTTTTTTGTTCTTGCAGAATAGATATCCGCCCTTCCCTCGGGTTCTTTACGGTATAATCCTCCTTGTTTCGTCCTTTGAGAGAGGTACTTTTCCTTTTCCCGGAATTCAAGAGCCGTTCTTCTGTTCTGAGCGGGGCCTTTTTTTTGCATTTTTGTCGTATCTCAGGTTGCGGCGGTCTCTTCCCGGGCTGCCACTTTCTCTTCCAATCTATTTCCTCCCTTTTTCTGTCTTCGCATTTTATTAGAAGATTCTCCGGTCCCCCTTCATATGTTTCTTCGAGAGGACCGGACGGCACTCCCCCCCTTTTCCCCCTCTTCGGGCCCGTTTTTTCTTCTCGTTGAAAAAAAATATGCCGTTCGCTCAGGGAGGTAGAAGGTCCTTTGCGTCTATTTCCTCCTTGGAGGCCCTGATTTCCCTCTTATTTTTTCCGGACGCAGTGACGGCCTTCCCCGCGCTTTCTTTCCTTCTTCCCCGGAAAGGGGAGGGGGGTGTTCTTTTTGTCGGGCCCTTGACCGAGTGCCGATCTTTTTTTTTTTTTTTTCAAGCTTCCTTTTTTTCCCTTCTCCTTTCCCTACATTGCATGTAGAGGGAAGGGATTCTTTTCCCTGTAATCAGTGATGATCACACGTGTCGATCAACTTCATCTTTTCTTGCCTCTTTCCTTTTTCTCCCCCATCACGACGAGATGTAGGGCCCCGCCGGTTCGGGGTAAAACACGCCCCGGTTTTTTCTCCGGTTTTCCCCTATTAAGACCGCATCTTGGCCTTTTCCCCCTTCCTACCTATTTAGAGGAGATGCACACCTTCTCTGGCGTCTTTTCCAGAGAAATAATGTATCCTCTTTTCCCATACCAAGGATGTATTGATTAAGCTTCTCTCCCATCTTTTCTTCCCTTCTCTCTGCTCCCGTGCGGGTGAGGATTAAATGATTGGACCTTTTTCCCCTTTTTCCCCTTTCTACCCTCGCAGATGGTATAATACGGAGGGGTTTTACCAGTTCTCTCCTCCGACTACCTTCCTCGGTCCCCCCCAGGTGAAGTACGGCTGGGATCGCACCCCCCCCCTTTCCGAAGAGGACGAGATTCCCTCTTTACCGCTTCCCTAGATCCGCCCGTAGTAGAGAAACCCTCTTCCTCTTGTCACACGAAAGTACACGTGTTTTTTTCTTCGTATTTTTTTTTTCTCCGTCGTGGAACATGCGGATCTCTTCTTTATTTTTCGGCATGACGAAGCCCGGTACGATGGTCCTTTTCCTCCTCTTTCTTTCTCCCACTTTTTTCAAAGAAAATGGGGCATCGGGCCCCGAGATTGGCCTTTTCGTGGGGCTCTGTTGCTTTGGCCAGGGAAGAGAAGAGTGGACTAATCTCCGTTGTCTTTTTTTTTTTCTTCCGCCAGAAGAACATCGGTGGTTGCCCCAATCCCATTTCCTCCCCGATGCCTGTCCCCCAGTGGTTTTTCCACCCTTCCCCTTCCCTCCTTTGTTAAAAGAATAAATTCACCGTATCCTTCCTCCCCGAAGAAATACAATGCCTTCCAACTCCTCTCCCCCCCATGTCCAAGGAAGCGATCCTCTTTTTGGGGAAGGTAGTGTTAAATCTCCTTTTGGGAAAACCCCTCCTTCTTTCCTCTTTGCGGCTCGAAGGTGTAAAAAGAAGTATGATACATCTTCTTGGTATATTAAAAGGGTTTGCGACTTCTTTTTTCTTTTTTTTTTGGACTCCTTTTTTCCTCCTCCATTCCCCTATTGTGCATTAGGATAAATTTTAGTCCCATTTATCCTTTTTTTCAAGAACTGGGTTAACCCTATTTCGATGTCTCCCCTTCATATGGTAAAAGAAAAGCCTCTTCTTTTCCACCCCTCCGCGGTGCCTTCCCTGGTTACTTCTTTTCCGTTGGTATATGAAAGACTTCCCCAATCCATGCGGGAGGTAGGTACGAGCAGAGAATTTTCCTTTTGACAATCCTTTTTTTCCTTAAAACCGGTGTGAATATCCTCCTCTCCTTTCCAGAGGCGGTGGAATATTTTGGGAACAATGATTCCCCTTTCCCCGAGAAAAAAGGAGGGTTTTCTCTCCCCAGGTGGTCCTTTCTTCCCTTCTTCTCTTTGTTCTAGCGATCCTTCTGGAAATGACCATCCTCTCTCCCCCTTTTGATCGACAAGGGGAAACTCCCCCCCTCTGCTATCTTCCTTAGATAGGAAATGCCAGAGAAAGGCATCCTTCCTTCTTTTCTCCTTCCGTCATCAGTAAAGATTGGACCGCGCCCCAAACCGGCTCTTTTTATAGGACGCTTTCCCTTCCCCCCCAACGCAACGGTACGGGTCCCCCTTCTCTCCCCAGGGGGATTTCCTCCCGGCCATCCTCCCTTGCCACGAAGTCATCCTTTTTCTGCCGGCCGGCGTGCCTTTTTACCGGGGTTCCCCCCTCCTTTGGTTTCCCCAGGGAAGAGGGTTTTTTAACTTAAATAAAACCGTCCCATGTTTTTTTCGGTCCAGGAAACGAATATGGGGAGTTTTCTTTCTTCCGCCCCATATGCCTTATAGAGGATGTCACTTGGTGACACCTTCAGGTAAGTAGAGGGTAGGACATGAAGGAGAGATTGGTCTTTTTCACCCCTCCCCCGCCCTTCGTTCGGGACAAGGAAGGGAAACGACTCACAAGGAACCCCAAAGATACCTCAATTTTCTTTCTCGGCGGTCTCAGAAGGAAAACTCCTTCCCCCTTTTCTCCTGAACCCCTTGTCTTTTTCCGTATACGCATAGTAATGCACGGACTTTTTCGGTCCCGTCTCCAAGAAGGATAGAAGCCTTCTCCTTCCAATCTCTCCTCCTCTTATTATTCCTGAAAGTGGCCGAAATTTCTTCCCTTGAGCGATTTTCTGATTCCCTCGAAGTGGCAATTCTTACTCCAACTGAGGCAGAAAGTTTCCCTTAGTTAAGATTTCCCTTCCTTTTCCGAGCTCGCGTCCCCCCCCTTCTCCGAAGGATTACCCCCTCTCCTCCCCCCCCCCTCTTCTGATACTAAAAGGCGCCACCTTTTTCCTCAGAGAAAAAGAGAGATTTTTGACGCTTTTCTTTTTTCCTGCGGGGGTAATAGAATCTAATAGGCTTTTTTTTCCTCTTTCTGACACGGTAGAAGTTATCTCCCTTTCCGATTTCCTCCCTCCCGAGTTAAAGATCAGAGTCAAGTCTTTTCTTTCCTTCTTCCTCCTAGGGGCGGAAACGCTGCTGGCGTAACTCTCCCTCCTTTTTCCCTGGGCAGGATTTTCTTTTTCCTCTTCCTTTGGCAGGAGGAGAGGATCGACCTCCTTTCTTTTCCTCCCAGGCGGACGAAGGAGATTGTTCTTTTCCCTTCCCCCCTCCTGCCGTCCAGAACGGCCCCCTGCATTTGTCCGGGCAGGAAGCAGAAGCCCCCTCTTGAGTTTTTTTTCTCCCCCTTCTTTTTTTCCCCCCCTGCGTGTGACCAAGGACACGGAGACCCTTTTTTTCCGTTTTGTCCGACAGCGACCCAGATCCCGATTCTCCCCGCGACTTCCCGACGCCCCCCCCCTCCCCCCTCCTCGGCGCCGGGAGGGGAGCTCTCTCCCTTCCACTGACCCTTCTTCCGAGCGAAGCGAAGACCTTTTTTCACGTTCGAGCGCAAGCAGCGCGATATTCTCTGGAAACTCTCTCTCTTCCTCATTCCTCCGACAGAGAAGAAGGGAAAAGACTCTTTCTTTCCTCCGCCCGGAAAGAAAAGGGGAAGACCCCTTCTTTCCCTCTTTCTAAGACATTTCCCTATTTTCCCCTTCTTTTTCCTTCTTCTTTTCCGCGGTAAATGGGGGTAGTGCCGAGGGGCTCCTACCCTCTTCCCCGCAAGGAGGAGCTAGGTAGACGAAACTCCATTTTTACTTTGTTGTTGTTGAATGAGATCATTGTCTGATTTCTTTCCTTTTTCCTCCCAGGGAGAGGAGGTCCCCTTTTTTCCCGCGCCCACCCTCTTTTTTTTTTTCTTCCTTCCCTCCTTGATGCGTAGAGGAGAACGTAAAGTAGGTGGATCCTTTTTGCCTTTTTCGGCCCGATATAGATAGCAGGCCGCGTTTTTCTTCCAAGGTTTTTCCCCTTTTTCCTTCCCTCGCTCCTATCCGGAGGGAGAATAGACCTTTCCTTTTCCTTCGCTAGCTAAAATAGACGGCCGTCCTTTTATTTTATCCCCTTTTCCTCCCTGGCGGAGAATAGATAGTCGGGTCCCCTTCTCTTCTTCTTCCCTCTCTGCGGTAGGGGAAGAGGGCAGAGGTCCAACCTTTCCCCCTTTTGATCTTCTTTTCCTTTCCTGGTAGAGGGGGAAATAGTTTCCTTCTTTTGCGCAAATGCTTCTTTTTCCCGGCGTTCTTTTTCCCCCCTCTTCCGCCCCTAGAGAGGACTGATACTCCCCTCTCCCCCTTTTCCTTCAACAGCGGATTGCCCGCGGCGCCCCTCTGTTTTTCTTCCCTTGGATATCCTGACAGAACGCCAGGGCCCCCTCCCCTTTCCTCTCTCCCTCGGCGAGGTACGCAAGAAGACGGGTCGCCCCTTCCCCCAAATTTTTTCTTTCCCCTTTCAGAGGATATGAGAACTCCTTCCTTTCTTGTAGTCCCAGAGGATATGGAGATCACTTCTCCCTTCTTCCTTATTCAACATTTTCTTAACAAAAGAAGCGCAAGCGGATCTCTTTTTTCCCTCTTTTCCCCTTTGCCGAGGAGGGGAATCGCTTTTTTTCCTTTCTTTTTCTTCTCGTGCGGAATGGAGGATATCCCTCTTCTATCCGAAGGAGGACGTCTTTCCTTTCTTTTTTTTCCTGAAGTGGTTCCCTCTTTCTCCCCTCCCCGAGGAATTAAGAGTCGTTTTCTTTCTCCCCCGGGAGGATAGTTGATCTCTTTTCCGGTCCCCTCCCTCCTCCCTGTCTCCTTGTCGGAAAATTCGACCTAGAAGGCTCTTTTTTTTTTTTGACGCGAGAAAAGGGCGGCCTTTCCCCGTTTTCTGGGACTTTTTTTCCTGGCATCTCTTCTTCTTCTTTCCGATCCTTTCAGTGTTTCGTCCCTTTTTTGTCTTTCCCCGTTCTAGAAGCGAACTTCCTGGCTTATAAATGTGCTGGTGCCCCCTTTTCCCCTTGTCTCCTCCTCACTGGGTTCGGATCTGGTTTCCCTTTCCTCCTTGTCGGAAAGGGCATGCACCTTCCTTCCACTCTTCCCTCCTTCCCTAAGAGTATAAGGAATTACATCTTCTCTTTCCTTTCTTTTCTTCCGAGAGGACAGGAAGGCACCTTCCTTGAGCTTTTTCTTTTTTTCTTGGCGGATCGGGGGAAATTTCCTTTTTCCCCTGCCGGTGAGAAGGGAAGGGAGGTCGCCGGTGATTTCCCTTCACGCCTTCCCCCCTCTTTTTTCTTCCTTGTACCTTCGTGGGCAGGCTAGGCCCCCCCCCCCGCCTCCGTGACGGACGGCTCCCTCTCAGTCTCTTTTTTCCCCCTGTTCGGGGGGGGATTTTCTACAGGAACAGAGTGCACGCTTCCTTTTCTGTCCCCTTCCTTCCCTTGAGGAAGGAAGGGGTCCCTTCTTTTTCCTTCTATGGCAAGGGAAGATAATTCCTCCCCCCCTCATGTCTCCTTCTCTCGCCCCCTTTTTGAATCGAAGGAGAAGGAGGAGGTCCCTCGTCTTGTACGAGAGGAAACCTATTCTTTTTTATTTTGGGGTAGGTTTTCCCTTCCTTTAACGGGAGGGTTTCCTCCCTCCTGATCTTACTCCCTTTCACATTAGGAAGAAAGCCTTCTACCCGAAAAGGAAGACCTTTTTTTCTTTCCCCTCACCTTTCTTCCTTTCCGAGATGGAGTTCACATCCTTTTCCGAGCTAAATTTCGGATAGCCATCTCTTTTCTTCCTCTCAGATGTAATACCGTCCCCCCCCCCCTCCTATAGGTTCCCCCTTATCGCTCCCTTTCTTTCCCCTTTTTTTTTCCTTGGACAATCTTCAAGGGGACCCCCTCTTTTCCTCTTTTTTTTTTTAAACCAGGGGAGTGCCCACCCTTCACCTCGTTTCTTTTTTTTTTTTTTTTCCGCAACCTTGGAAGATACCCCTTTTTTTTCCTCTTTTCTCCCCGTAAGGGTGGGGGGGTTTTTTTTTCCCCCCCTCTCCCTTCTTCTAAAGAAGATACGCCCCTTTCTTCTTTTCCCTTTTCATGGGAAGATGGAACACGCCTTGCCTTCTCTTTTTTTTTTTTTTTGGGATTTTTTCTTTTTTTTTTTTTTGTAGAAAAATGCGGATTTCCTTCCCGTTTCCCTCAGCCCCCCCCTTCTCTCATGAGCGGTTACACTCTTTCTTTTCCTCGTCAAAGAAAAGGGGGGGCCCACTCCTTTTCTCCTGGACTTTCTTTTCGGGCGGGCTTTTCTTTTTCCCGACGAGGTGCTCTGGGAAGGGCATCTCTTTGAGAGAGATTTTCCTTTTGGTTTAGTATGAAACTCACTCTTCCCCAGTCGGAAGAAAGTTCACTCCCCTTTCCCCCCTTGGGGAGTTTTCCCTCTTCTCCCCCGGCGATTGTAAACGCTCCCTTTTCCCTTTTAGTATCCTCCTCCCCAAGGTATTCTGATCCGCATTTCCCTCTTCAAGCAACCCTTCCCTTTCCTTCTGGTTAAATAGTAACACTTTCTCCCCTCCTACGGGGAGGATATTAGGGGATCCCTCTCTTTCATTTCTCCCCCCCTTCTCCCCCTGGGTATTTACAAGGGTTGCTCCCTTCCCCTTTTTTTTTTTTCCGCGGTAGAAAGTCCTTCTTCCTCTCTTCATTTGCCCCTTTTTCTCTTTTTTTCCCCCCAGCAGGATTGAAGGACCATTTCTCTCTTTTCCCTTCCCTTCCTGCATGAAGACGCACCCGAGCGTCTCCCCTTTTAACTGTTCCCCCTCCTTTTTTGTTGATCGTCTTCTCGGAAGCAATCTCTGGGCTGCCCCTTTCTCCTTCTCGTCATTAGATCATCGATCGGTTCCTCCTTTCCTTCTCCCTTCCCCCGGTGTGAAGCTCATACTAAATATTTTTCTTTTTCTCGGATTCCCCTTTCCATGGCCGATCCCCCCCCTCTCCCCCCTTGGGGTGGGAAAAAAGAACCCCTCTCCCCATCCTCTTTTTTTTTTTCTTTTCCCCCTACGGTGATGGAACTGCCGGCGATTAAAAACTGTGCCCCCTTTTTCTAATAACCGCTCTTCCTTTCTTTCCCCTGCAAATAGAAAGGAATCGTCGGTCATTTTTCCCTTTCTTCCGTCCAGCGTGGAAAGCGGCCCCTTCTTAATTTTCAACCCTTCCCCCGGTAAGGGTAATAAGGACGCTATTTCTTTTCTTCTCCCTCCGTGGCGAAAGGCTTCCTCCAGATTCCTCCCCGTGGATGACGACGTGAGTGCCCCCCCCCTCTCCCCCCTGCGAAATCAAGGAAAGACGCACCTTTTTTTTGCCTTCCCTCTCAAGAATTTTCCTTCCTTCCCACCTCATTCTTGGGAGTGACGCCTTTTCGCGTATGTTCCCTTTTTTTTCCTCAATGCGAATCCGCCTTTTTTCCCTTTTTCTCCAATGAACGGTTCTTCTGCCCTTCCTTTTTTTTTTTCTCCCCAACCGGATACGAAACCCAGTGTCTTTTTTTTCTTCACGACGGCCACCACTCTTTTTCTTTCTACTCCCTTTAGCTTCTTTTTCCTTTCGCTGGCTTGACACCCCCTTCCCTTTTTTCCGAAACACGATTTTTCTTTTTCCTTTCTTCTCCTTCCCTTCGAGGAAACGGGAAAGCCTCCCCTTTTTTTGCTGCTTTTTTCTCTTTTCCCGCTCGGCAATCGCTCTCGAGGTTCCCCCTTTTTTCTTCCTCTTTCCGATGGGAGAGCGTCCTCTTCTATTCCACCATTCCCCCCCCTCTCCTTTTTCCTTTCTGCGAAGCGAGGCGGAGGCCTTTCTTTCGGGAAGAGAGAGAGTCCCCCCTACTTTCCTTTCGACTCATTCTCCTCCTCCATAAGGAAGAGGATGCCCCCCCCCTTCTCATTATGAGAGAAGCCCGTTTTTTTCTAAAGCTTCCAACTCATTTTTTGGTTCACGAAGGCCTTCCCTCTGCCGAGTGAACTTTCGAGCCTCCCCTCCTTTTTTTTCCTTGGCGCTGCGGTGGTTCCTTTTCTCTTCTTTCCGATCCGGGCGAAAAAGTTTTTTCCCCCCATCTCTTTTCATTTTGGGATGACCGCGACCTTTTTCTTTTTTCAGGCTTTTTTTCTTTTTTTCTGAGTACCTAGACGAGGATTTCTTCTCCTTCTTGAGCAAATGGAGTTAGTGCAGTCTTCTCCCCCCGTTGCATCGGCCTTTTTTGATAGAAATGGGCGCCGCGTTTTTTTCCTTTTTCTCTTCTTCCCTCTACGCAGGAGAGGTAGTATTTCCCTCTTTTCTTCCCGGTCCCCTCCTCTTCTTTTTTCGTTCAGCAGAAGAAGGGCGCACCTTTTTTTCTTCTTTCCTCGCCCACGGCCCGGCTTTTTTCCCCTCCCTCCCCCGGCCCACGATCCCGTATTTTCTTTTCCTTCCCTCTCCCGAGGGAACAGAACGCTGTTTTCTTTACCGACTTCGTTCCCTTCCTGCGATATACGACCGAAGCCTTTTTCTCTTTCTTTTTCCCCCGCGGCAAAGACCAATTCTCTTTCTTTCTTTTAAGTTGAGTCTTTTTTGGCAAAGGGTAGAGGCGCCCTTCTTTTCTCCCGTCCCTTGGCCCCGCGGACCCCGCTTTCCTCCCTAAGCGTTTTTTCTCCTTTCTCTGAGCAGAGATAGAAGAAGCACGGCACGCCTTTTTCTTCTTCCCCTCCTTTCCTTTCCGAACTAGAAGAATAGAAGAGGAATTCCTCAGGTCCTTCCTCCTATCTCTCCTTCCTTTTCTTTTTTGCCCGGCCGAGACAGGAGATGAACCACCCCCCTTTCTTTTCCTCCTCCACCAGGAAAATGAATATCTATTTTTTCTTTTTCCTTCTTTTCCTTTTCCCCCTCCGGGCGAGGGGCCTCTCCCTCTTTTTTTCCCCCCTTCCCCCGCTTCAGCATTAGATGGAGAGAGCGGACCTCCTCTTCTTGAATTAACCCCTCCCTTCTCCTTCCCTTTTTTTTTGCTTAAGACAGATATAGCTAGAGGAAGAGGGGACCAGTCTCTCCTCTTTTTTTCCCTTCCCCCTCTCTTCTTGCCGCGGGGAAAGAATGAGATTAGGTGTTCATATTCAACCTCTTCCGTCGGGGATTATTTCTCCTTGACGGAGCCTTGGTCGTGGCGCTTTTTTTCCCTTCTCTTCTCTTTCTCTCGGAGAATAGATAGTCTTTCTTCTTGCAGGCTCTCTCTTGAGAGGGTCCCTTTTCCCTTTTTTTTCTCCTTCCCCTCGGGAGTTTTGGGGGGGGCCCGTCTCATTTTCTCGTTCCCCCCTCTTTTCTTTCTTTCTTCTTTTCCGCCCGATTAGGCGGCCGGCCCGCCCTTCTTTGGCCTTTTTTCTTTTTTTTCTGACTCTTTCTTTTGATACGAACCGATCCTGCGTCGTTTCCCTCTCCTCCCTTCGCCGGTAGATAAGAGCCTTCCGTTTTTTCCCTCTCCTATAATGAAAGAACAAGGTGCTTCTTTTCTTTTTTCCCTCCTTCTGCGATTTTACGCCAGAAGAAGGGAAGAAAATAGGACTAGTCCTCTCTTTTTTTTCAATTTTTATCTTCTTCCTTTTTTCATCAAATTAGGAGGGGTCGTCCACTATTTTCTTCCCCCTTCTGACCGGGGTAGCCCTCTTCTTTACCCACACTTTTTTTTTTCTTTCTTTCTACCCCCTCCCTTTCAGCGGATAGAAGGCGAGTCCTTTTCCCTGAGTAGTCCTCCTCCCCCCCTTTTCGTGAAAAGAATTTTCTTTCTCTTTTAGCATGGAGGATCTCATCCTATTTCCCGGGCCCTTTTTTTTCTTTTTCTTGAGGAGCAGGAGGAGAATTCTTTTTCCCTTTCTCTATCGGAAAAGAGGATTCCCCCCAGGATCTCTTCTCCGGAAAGAGGGAGACGCCCCCCCCCTTTTTGGCCAGGGAAAATGGAAGGAATCTCCCTTCCCCCTGAAAAGCCTGACTCTCTCTCCCCCTTAGAAAGAGACCGCTCCTGCCTTCATAAGAATGTTCTTTTATTGGCCCCCCCCCTTCCTTCCCTCCCGGAAGACTTTTTCGTTTCATCGGTAGAGAAGGGCATTCCTCCCTTCCCCCACTGACGTCTTTTTCCCCCCTGAGAGTTCTCCCTTTTTCTGTTTTTTTTTTCTTTTTTTTTTTCCTTTTTTTTTCTTTAGGTGTAAGTAGGGAACGTGATCTTCTCTTCTCCGGGATGATAACTTTTCCTCATGGTTCTCTTTTCACTTTCAGAATAAACTGGGTTTCCTTTTTGGGCCAGTTTCTTCCCCGGCTTTTTCCTTTCTTTGCCAAGATTATGGACGCAAACTCTTTTTTCTCTTCTTTTCTCCCTTTTGAGGAAGAAGATTATCCTTCTTTTTTCCTCGGGGATTCCCTCCCCAAAAGACTTTCCCTCCTGGAGAGAGTTTCTCTTCACTTTTGAGTTCCTTTTTCTTTCTTTGCGGAGAGGGACCCCCCCCCCGAGGCTTTCTTTCTGTTCGCGGGACGTTCTTTTCTCCGGCGAGTTTTTCCCCGTTTTCCTTCCCTGCATACCACGCTGGTTCCTTCCTCCCCTTCCTTCGTGGGCAGCTGTCTAGACGTGCCGGCCTCTTTTCTCTCTTCCTCAAAGGGGAGATTTCCCCCCTCTCTTTTCTCAACTTCGTTAGAAAAGGACTTCCCTTCTTTTGACCTTTCCTTCCCTAGTGAAGATAAGTCGTTCCCCCCCCTTTCCTGGCGCAGGTAAAAGCTCCCTCCTCCCCCAGATGACTTTCTTTTCTAAGGGGAAGATACTCCTTCCTTTTTAACCCTCTTCTTTCTAAGGGATTGTAACGTGTCCCTCCCCCTTTCCCTCGGCGACAATAGGAGTCTTTTTTGTACTCCCCCCTCGATGATAAAAATCACTCCCTTCTTTCCTCTCACCTGCAGACCTGTCCTCTACCATCCCGGTGGTATAGGTTCCTTTGATGGATATTTTTACACTCTAAACGAACCTGAGACCTTTTCTCTCACCCCGGTTCCGAGAACCTCCCCCCCCTCTAAACTCCATCTCTCCCTCCTACGGAAAGAGAATTTCCCTTTCTCCACAGAATTATTCTTTATTATTGATCTCTCCTTTTCCCCCCTCCCCCATAGAATAAACCCCTCCCCCCTCAAATATTCGGTGAGAAAGATGGGCTCCCTCTCCCCCATATTCACTTTTTTCTTTTCCTACCCCTCAGATGGGAAAATAATGCGGTCCGCCCCCCCTCTCCCCTAATGTAGACGAAGGAACTCTTTGACTTCCCCTCCCCCTTTTAATTCCGGCTTGGATCGCAAACCCTCTTTTCCTTTCGAAACTTCTATTCCCCCCTTCTTCTCTCTCTTTTTTTTTCAAAAAGGAGAAGAAGCCTCCTCTATAAGAAGACGAAGAAACGTCTACTTCTCCCCCACGTCCTTTTCTTCAGGGGAGGAGGGGACACATCCTTTCCCCAAGTGGGGGGGGAGATTTTTTCTCCTTTGTATTTCTTCCCTTCGGGTAGTGGAACCCTCCCATCCACCTTTGGAGGGAATTAGTGCCCCCTGGTCCGGTCCAGAGGGGGAGCACTGTGCCCTTGAGAGGGGAAAATGCCCCTTTTCCCCTTCTTTCCCTGGGCCCCCGTCCCTTTGTGAAAAGAACTTGTTCCCTTCGTGGGAAGAGGAAGACTTAGTGTGCTTTCCGAAGAAACCTCTGTGTGCTAGGGAACGTTCCTTGCCCGCGTTTTTTGTTTTTCCCTGCCAGGAAAGTCCTCTCCCCCCCTTTTGTGGTCCTCGAAACAGAAAGACCCCCCTCGTCTTTCCTTCTAACCTTCTAAAGAGGGAGTTGGCCCCCCCCCCCCCATCCTTCCTCGAAAGAGGACTTCCCTCGCTCCCCAATCCCCTCCGTTCTTTTCCTCCTGTAGGAGGACAAGCTCCTTAAGAAATCCCCCCTTTTTGATAGTTTCCTCCCCCCCCTCCCTTCCCGATAAACAAAAAAGGTTTCCTTTTCCCCATGACCATTGAATTTGTTGTTTTCGGATCTCCCTTTTTTTTTCGAATTTTGCAATCATCCCCCTTCTTCCGCTGAGACGTGGGTATCTTTCTTTTTTCCCCCGGTTTTTTTCCCCCCTCCTTAGAAGTCCAAGTTTTTTTTTCCCTGAGAAGCTATTTTGCTCCCTTCCTCCCCCCAAAAGAAGTTCTGGATTCCCTTTCTCCCCGTTGGGAAAAGGGAACCTCCCCCCCC
>Ga0179593_1632652_pt1 | contig 16651 bp, 14 predicted proteins | sample CZODoug2_1_08_16_FD_185931 | JGI IMG/M metagenome (GOLD analysis project Ga0179593, IMG submission 185931) | Vadose zone soil fungal communities from Angelo Coast Range Reserve, California, USA - CZODoug2_1_08_16fungal (PacBio error correction) | ecosystem: Environmental > Terrestrial > Soil >... | reverse complement strand
TTTTGCCGCTATACGTCCCCTCTTCCCTTTCCTCGTATTTTCCCCCTTATCAGTGTGAGACATGAGCTCGGTTATGGGCCCTTGAGACAGCGACCTTTTTGTGGATTTTCCCGTACCCTCACATAAAGAGACGCCTGGGCTGATCCCTGAACCGCCTTAGTACAGGACATAGGCCCCCCCCCCCCCCCCTCTCGTTGCGTCCCCCCCTCCTTCTCCTGATAATAAAAGTGAGCTTTTTTTTCACGATCTTACGACTTTCCCCCCCCTGATGTATGCCTTCATTGCAGGAAGCCCTGTTTTGGATTTTACTCATTAGTCGACGTGGCCTCCCCCTCTCCCCGCGCCTGGTCCGGACTAAGCACCAGTCACCGTCCGTGCTGCGCACGAGCATGGATTTTCCCCGTTATTGTTCCTCCCCTTTCGGAGAAGGTGAATCCGTTTTTTTGTGCGGCCGGCGTCCTTTCTCGAGCTGGTACCCAATGGACACTTTTTTTTGGCCCTATTGGCGGGCCCCCTTTTTTTCCCCTTTGCAGGGGTATACGTGTGCTTTTCCTCTTCTCCTTTTTGATACAGGTGCCCCCTCCTTTTCGTCAGATGGCATAGATGCCTCTCCCTTTCTCCCTTTGACATCTCTTTTAGCGCGGAGGCCATTCTCTTTTTCGGTGCGTACGGACTCTTTCTCGGGGATTGGCCTCCTTTTTGTTGACGGGGCAAGCAGGACTTTCTTCTTATGCGGGACTCTCCTTTCCTCAAACGTGGGAGAAATCTCTCTTGCTTCGATCGCGTGGGCGCCCCTTCCGCGGCTGACCCGGCTTCCCTTGGGTAGGTACGGGCTCGAGGGGTCCCAGTTACGTACGCCAGGCTTTTCCGACTGGCTCTTGCTTTCTCTTTCCGAGCTGCTGTTTTCATGATAGAGCTGAAAACGGTACCGTTTTTTCCCCCTTTTCCCACAAAGGTCACCTCGGCGGCCTTTTTTCTCTCAACCGAAGGATCGGCCTCTGGCTTGGCCGAGGCCCTCAAAAGGATTTTCCTCTTGATCCTTTCGAGATGGCCTTTTTTTCCCCTACCTCCTACGTTTCGTCGACGGAAGCTCGCCTTGCCACTCCCTTTTCCCCCGCCTGCCCCCGTGAAAAGTGGACGCTTTCCCTTCATCTTTCTTTGCTCCCTCTTCAGCACGATGAGGGATTTCTTCCCCTCCCTTTTTTTTGCTTCCTTCGACAAGGTAGAAGACCCCACGGCTCCCTTCAGGTGACGATGGACACGATTGTTTTCGGAGAAGCTTGGCCACAACCCAATGCCTCTTCCCCCCCGGGTAAAGACACGAAATTTTCTTTTTTCTATTGCTTGCACAGTCTTCCGCTCTTCCGTGCCATCCCTCCCCAGTCCGATTGTGAATAAGCCGCTAGCCGAACACCACGACATTTTCCTTTCGGTTGGCCTTTTTTTCTCTGTCGAGAGTTCCTTCGCTGCTTTGCGAGGCTGCCTCCTGGCGCTTCCTCTTTTTCTTCTCGCGCTCCCCCACCCCCTTGCGTTACATAAGCCGTCTCCTCCCCCCCCTTTTTGACTGGAGGGCGGTCCCGTTGCGCTTTTGCCCTTGCCATTGCCGAATGGCTCTTTCCATGACTGACTCCTAGGGGCAGGTCTATTTTCCTAGGGACAGCAAGCTTCTTCCGGGATTGTGGCTCCCTCTTTACAGACACGGATTTATGCTATTCAAATTTTCCCTCGAGGGGCCACACCCCCTTTCTTTCCTGAGCAGATGCCAGACCAGCCTTTTTCCTGCCCACAGGTCCTTCTCCGTTGCTCTCTCCCGTTCTTCCAGCAGAAAGGGCCTTCTGCCGGTCACATGCACCCCCACCCCGGAGCCGGGCGAGAGACTGAAACCATTTTTGCTTTGCAGAGAGGACGGTACCTTCTCCTTTTCCACAGTTCGGACACGACGATCGGAACGGTCGGCTCTTTCCCTCCCAGGAACATCGTCCCTAGTAGCGACGGTCGGTTCTTTTCGCCGCCGAGGTTCTCCTTTCCGTGGGCTGCTCGGGCGCCCTTTTCTTCCTGAGGTGCCGAAAGCAAGTTTTTTTCCTTTTTTCCCTGCTAGACGTGAGGAGTGATCCTCCGTTGAAATAAATTGTCATAGTTCCTCTTTCTGAGGATTTCCCCCCCGCTGAAGACATAGTAGTGTACTTCCTCCCCTTCTTTTATACATTGCAAAGCAAGGAACTTTTCCCTCTTTTCCTTTTTTAGCGAGGCTAGGCCTTTCGTTTTCCCTTTTTTTCGGATGATAGAGCTTGTGAAGACCCAGTACTTCTCGGAGGCGTTAGCTATTTTCCATTCCCCCCAAAAACTTTCTGGTCCACCTGCCTATGACACTTTAGTTCAACGATCCCCACAATCCTCACGGCGCGCAGTTTTCCCTTTTAGCGCCAGGGAGAGACTGTGATTCGTTCTTTTCCGCGGAGGCGCCCCCTCTTCGGCCAACAGGCACCCTTTTTTTTTTTCCGCCGGAATAGGTTTCAGTCCCCTGGTTACACTTTTCCTGTTTCTTAAGCGCTCGCAGACACTGTCCCTCTTTCCGAACCTTTTTTTTGACCTGGTGCGGAACAGGACGTTCCCCCTTTCAAGATCGTAAGAACCCGATGTTTCTGCTCGACCTTTCTTTCCTCTTTCTGAATGGGGACCGCTCTCTTTTCTCACTTTTCTTGGGTCTCCTGCCTCGGAGTGCGGCCGAGGCCTTTTCCCTCTTCCTTCTTCGGCGCTGGTTGCTGGCATCTGCTCCCTCCTTGTCCGACGTTGACCCGCCTGTCCTTTCAGCTAGCAGAGAGGATGTTTTCTTCTTCTTTTTCGCCACACTCCCCTTCTTTTGTGCTGCCAGTCGGGTGCCCCTTCCCTCCCCTCGGAGCCATACTTTTTACCTCTGACGGGAAAGTGCCTCCGTGCGAACGGGGCCCTTCCCCCCCTCCCCTTGTTTGGATGATGTACGCGGTCTTTTTTCGCCCCCGCGATCAGACTGATTTGGCCTCCCGTGCGGCAGCCTTTTTTTGCAACAGACTCCCGCCCCTCGATGACCCTCTTTTCCCTTTTTTCAAAACTGACTTTTTTTTCGGCTCTCTCTCGACTGTGGGTTGTTTGCTTTCCCAGGAAAAAGGAGGCAATGTTTTCGTCCTCCCCCCCCCTTTTTCGGTCTTGAACGATTTCTTTTTTTTTTGTTGCCCGCGAGGTTCCCGGTCGGTCCCTTTTTTACATCGTCAACCTGTCTCTCTCGCGCGGTCGTTCCCCTTTTTCTTTCCTTCCACGCCATCCGAGTAACTTTTCTTCCCGGAAAGAACCGCCGTTTTTTTTTTTCTCCTTTTTCCTCCCGGGGCTGGTCATAGAGTTTCTTTTCGCCAGTTTTCTTTTCCCCCTTCTCGGCAGACGACGACGGTCTTCCTTCCCCCCCAGGGACATCGCGCCGCCGCTTTTCTCCCGTGCAGACCGCGTGTCTTCCCGAAAGCCAGCATCTCCCGTCTCCTTCGGTTCCCCTTTCCAGCGCCAAGGAGAACGCCGAGTTTCTCCTTTCCCGAATCCCATCCTTGGTCCCTTTCTTCCTTGTGACCCCTTTCCGCCCGTTTTTCTAGGCCAAGAACGACCGTTTACATCCGGTCTTCGATGCCCCCTTCTTCTGCGACTGTTGACCGACCCCTCTTCTCTGGTTTTTCAGTAGCGTTTCCTTCTCCTTTGTCAAACGCGAGCTTTCCCCGCGGAATCTGCCCTTTTTTTTCGACGAGATTTTCCTCCAATACGATCCTTTTTTCTTCCCGTCACGTTTCTTGCCCCATATTTTTTTTTGGCCGGCGCCGCCGCCGCCGCCTTTTTCTGCTTACCCGACAGAAGGATGGTAACCTTGAGTTTTAACGGTTTTTTTCCCCCCCCCCCCACCCTTCCTCCCCAGCGCAGAAAACTTTTCCCGGTATCCTGGAAATGATAGTTTCCTAATTGGAGATACGGATACCTTGTTTTAGTGTTTTCTCTTTCCTTGGTTCCAGCATCGAGCTCCCTTTCTCCCGTCCAGCTCCCCTCCCCCCCTCTTTCTTAATCGCCATAGGCAATGTTTTTTTTCCTTCCCATGCTCGTGCGCAGCAGGACTTTTGAGCCTTGCGTTTCTATCGTTTATTTCCCTTTTCCGAGGCTTTTTCCCGTCTGAAGGAAGCAGGGAGAATGAATGTCCCCTTTTTTTTGAAGTTTTCCTCCTTTTCCCCCCCACAGGGAAAGAGATTAAAGAGTCTTCTCTTCCCTCCCCCAACGCTCGCGGGGTTTATCCCCTCATTAGGTCCACGGACGCGGCCCCGGCTTCTTTTTCGGAGGGATCAAGTGACAACCTCCCTCCTTTTCGCCGGTACCTTTTCTTTTTTTGACTTAGCACTGTCGCTGTTAACTTGCTCTGCTTGTTATATGGCAAACCCTATTCTCCCTCCTAATCAGTTGTTGTTGTTGAGCTCTTCCCCTAAGCTTCCGAGCAGAGTGACCTTCAGCTGAGCTGCGGCTCCCGTTCTCCTGTGCGTGCCTTTTCCCCCTTCATCAAATAAAATCAAGAGCTTTTTCTTTTTTTTCCTCAGTCCTTTTCTTTCCCGCAGAACGTAAAAGGATAGGATACCCTCTTCCCTTTTTCCACGACTTTAGTAGATATTCCTTTTAATCTTTCCCTTCTGCCCCAACGTTGCTCCCCTCCCCCCTGAGGGAGGAATGCAGGCGCCTTTTTTCCCATGACTGGTCTTATGGCCCCCCCTCGTGGCGACAAAGATGACCAGGCTTCCCTCCCCTCCCCGACGGACGGCGCGCGCCTGGATTTCCCTTCTTGTTCATGGCGAGGTCTCTGAAGTGATAAAGGCGTTTTGGGCGCTGGCTGTTGACCTGATTCTCAAAAAAGGACAAATCGGGTCGTTTGTTTCCCTTTTGGTCTAAGTTCACTTTCTCCAGAGCGTTCACTCCCAGGTGCACGCGGAGCTCTTTTTTCCCTCCTTCCGACGTCCCTCCCTTCTTCTTTAGAGAGAGGAAATGCTACTTTCGTCGGCGCCGTGACCCTCTCACTTTTTTCTCCCGTGACGGGGCAGCCCTGTTTTTGCGGATAGTATTGCTGGACTTTCACCAGTGTTCTCCCTCTCTCTGGAACGGCTCCTTCGTGGACAGCGGGGACTAATTTTCACAGCGTTTCCCCGCTGTCCCCTTCTTTTTTGGTAAAGGCTACTTTCTCTTCTTAGAAATACTTAAGCTATGTCCTTCCCTGGCGAGGGTCCTCTTTCCGAGCCTTCCTTTCTCCCCCTCGCGAGACCCAGGATAAGTTTCCCTCTTGAAAGGTCAAATAGGAGGGCTCCTGAAATTGTTTCCCTTGAGAAGTTCCTGTCTCTTGTGGGCTGAAGAGTTCCTTCGGTCTTTCTTCAGATGAGAGAGGGCCCTCCCCCCCCCTATTTGACAATGGGGCGTCTTACCCTTCGTTCGCTTCCTCCTTTCGATAGACTGAAATCCCTTGCTCATTCCCCCCCTCCCGGGAAAGAGGGACCCGCAGGCTTGCCTAAACTGAATGAGCGGTTTTGACAGTCGGTCGCTGGCGTCCTTCGCCCCCCCTGTCTTCCCTCCGCGCGAAGACCGATAAGACAGGTGTCCCCCTTGGTCGGCAAGACGACCCCCTTTTCCCCAAGCAGCAGGAATCGTGTCAATCAGAACTTCCTTTCAGATGAGTGACCCCCCCACTTTTTTCTAAGTTCCCCTTTCCATCCCTCTTGGCTGATCAGCAAAGATGCACTTTTTCTTCCTCCACCACGACTCTCAGTTTTTTTTTTCCAGCGGTCTCGTCCTGTTCTGTGCAGGCTGTGAGAGGCTTCTTTTTCGGCGAGATTAAGGCGGATCTCTCCCCCTTTTGCCGCGTAAATCAGCTTCCAGCCCGACGGCGGCCCGTGCGACCTTTTTTTCACTTGCCTTCTCCGGATGACAAATGACCTGCTCCTTTCCCTTCCCTTCTCAGAGGGAACATTGTAGCAACTTTTTCAGAAGCCTAGCTTTCCCCCGGCTTTATGAATAGCTAGTCCTTTTCGGTAACCTCCTTTTCCCCTGCCGCCTAGTAGAGCTCCTTTCCCCTCCCCCTTCCACGCAGCAGGCCTCGACCACTTAGCTTAGGCGAGGTCGGAGTCCCGTCCCCCCTTTCCTCCCCGAGGGAAGGATACGGGCACCATGCCTTTTTTCTTTCGAGTCCTCCCCCCCGCCCCTTTCCAGTGCTGGCTGACGATCTTTGCTTACTTGAAAGCCTGACCCCCGTTTCGGCACGACGATCTTCCCTCTGGCGAGAGCTTAAAGTCCAACTTTTTCCGGTTGAAGTCTTTTTCTTGATGGGCATGCGCTCTTTTAATGTTGAAGTGGGATGCTAGTTTCTTCTCCTTTTTCTCCAGGGAGTTTCCTCGTCTTTTCCAGGCTATCCTGGCGCGTTCTTTTTTTCGCCGGAGAGTTGATCCTCACCTTGCCACTTTTTTTAGTTTGGGTCCCCTGTCCCCATTCGACTAAAGATGAGACATAATTTCCCCCCTATCATCACTTTCTCTATCCCTTCCCCCCCCCCCCCCCGCAGATATCTCTAGTTTACTCCCTCATTTTTCTTTTTTTTCTCTTCTTGCGTTTGAAGGTATAGATCTAGCCGTTGCCTTCATTTCTGGCACGGCAGCTTAGTCTCTTTCCCATCCTTCCACCCGTCAAATAGCCTCTTTTTCTTTTGAGGACTTTCCCCTTTTCTCCTCAGACCTGGGAGAACGAGCCATTTTTACCTCCCTTGCTCTATAACGCGGTTTGCGCCCGAGTCCCCCCCTCCCCTCGGCGCGCCTGCTTTTGAAGTAACGGCAGCGATTTTCCCTATGGTTTTTTCCTTGGAAGCGCTAGCCGACCTGGCCCTTTTTGTTTTCCCCCCGAAACTGGTGACCAACCCCGTTTTCGTTTTTTTTTCGCCATGCAAGATCGTCCAGCCCGCCCCTTTTCGTGCGCTGCTAGACCCAGTTTTTTTTGCATTTTTTTAACGATCCTGGCCACAGTTGCGGTGCTGCGGGACTCTGATCCTTTTTCCTGACAGTGGTCGAGGCCTGGCTTCTTGTCTGCTGGCATCTGCTAGAAGAGTCGCTTTTTTGTTGGGGACCTTCTTCTTTTCCTTTTATGGTATCTTTTAGCAGGAAGCCGGCTCACGCTAGGGACTTCCTTCAGCCGCGTGCTGCCGGCTTTTCTTGGAGAAATGAAAAAGCTTCTTTTGTCAGCTTATCCCTTTTTTTTCAGTGCGCCGAAACGGGCGCCTTTTTTTTTATTTCCGTGAGGCTGATGTCCGAGCCCCCTCATGATCAGTAGCTTTTCCCACGTCGGCAGAAGGCTCCTTCCCCTGGCCCCCGATGACCGATGCCCCCCCTGCAGACGGTCGTGGTTTTCTTCTCACCCTGTTCATAGGGATGATCCTTTTTTTTGATGGACAACTTCCGTGGGCAAGGAGGGGGCAATTTTTTTTTTTTTCTTGACACGATTTCCTGCTTCTTTCCGGCGGGGGCGTTCCCTGTCCACACTGGTGTCAATAGTCACCTTTTTTTTGTCGGTACTTCTCACCTTTTTTTCCAAGAGCGTAAGTCAGCCCGTTTCGACCCGAAGGCAGGTTTGCAACCTTTTTTTCCCTAGGGCCCAAGTCCGGGGCAGGCGCGCCAGTTAGTGGTACTTCCCTTTCTGGCCGCTCTTTCTTATTCAGCGAGTCGACCCTTCCCCGCCGCCCGCGCTTTTCCCTGATTTTTGTCCGCCCCCCGGCCTCGCGCGAGGACAGCCTTCCGTCTCCCTCATCTTCCCCGCAGAGTTTTCCCCTCCAGCGGACGCTGCCCTTTCGTCTCTTGGTTTCCCCCGGCCGCGCGGATCTCGTTTCCGCCCCGTCTTCTTGCGTACGGGAGGCTCTCCCTTCGCCCATTACCCTTCGGTACAGCGGGTCCTCAGAGAGTCCCTCCCTCGTTTCCCGTTCAGAAGCAAATCTTTCCCGATGGAGCCCATTTTGCTGTCCCTTATTTTTCCCAGCAATACGACCGCCTCCAGAAGGGCTTTTTCTGATGCCCCGATGCGGGAGCGGGGACGGAGCTCCCCTCCTCGACAGTAAGTTTTACCTTTTGTCTTACATCATTTGTCACCGTAGGTTCGCTAAGAGAGGCCTTGTCCGGATCCGGTCTCCCCCCCTTTTTTCCAGGCTCCCTCCTTTTCACCTCCCGGCCCCGGGAAAGTGCCCCCCTCTTTTTCTTTTTTCCCCCAAGATTTCTTTTTCCCTTTTCCGCAGGAAGCGGCGCGACCCCCTCTTTGGCACATCTCTCGCCTATCCTTTCGACTCATGATAGTGCTCCTTTTTTCTTTTTGAGCTGTCTTACGTCTCCTGCGGGTAATCGGGGTTCTTTTTTCCCCTCTTGATTGCCATAATCTTCTTCTTTCGCCGCATGCCGCCCCCCCCTCCTCCCCCTTTTTCTTGCGCACGTTGGTTCCCCCCCCCCCCCCCCCGGGCAAGAGATCTCACGACGTTTTCATCTACTAAATTTGCCACTTTTTTTTAGCCGATCCTGTCCTTTTTTGGGCGTGACACGCAAGGAAGCGTTTTTTCCTTGATGGATTTCTTTCCCTTCTGCACGCAAAGGATTCCCCCCCCTGTAACGGGTCGCGTTTCCGGATTCAGCCACTGCGCCCATGTTCAATCTGATCGCCGCTTTTCTTTCAACCCTCTCCCCCCCCTTGTCCTCATAATCCGTTGTTGTTATCGAGATAGCAGTGTCTGCTATCCTCGCCCGCGTGACAGCTCCCGCTGAGCTGAAGATCGCGGCTTTTACCAGGCCTCCTCTTCGTGCAAGTTGTAACCTTCCCCCCCCATCCCGAGGAAGCTCATCCGTGCCTCTCCTTCCGCCCGTACAGTCTTTTTCTAACACAGACGCGCGTGGCTTTCCACCATCCCTTCTTTTTTGCTCCTCGTGAGATCTTTTTTCCCCCCTCTCTGCCAAAAGTCAATCTTTCTGAGGGCGGCCTTCATTCCTTGCGGCCGGACCTCTCTTTTTTCAGCCCTTTTCTTTCTAGGCCGACACAGATGACCCTTTTTTCTTTCCTACGCCCCTTAACTTCTTCCCGTATCAGGAGTGGCACCTTCTTTCGATGACATGCGGAGTTTTCTTCCTCGTGCTGTAAGTCTCCCCCTTGATTTTTCCCAACGGGCCTGGCCGATCTTTGAGGGACCGCTGAAGGGGAACGTTCTCTCTAAATTCCGATCTCTCTAACAGGTGACACCGTCCGAGGTACTCAGTTGCTCTTCCGGTTGGAAAAGCCTTTTGTCTTCCCCCCCTCTCCTTTTCTTCTGGCGGCAACCCGCCGGCCCCTGACGCCCTTTCATATGGGCAGCAACCTTTTTTTGTCCACGGCGGATCGATTCCTTCTTAGTTATAGAACACGCTCTTGCGGCGGCTTCTTCTTTTTTCGGTGATCCATTTCACCGCCCCCTTCCCAGCTGTACAGGCGGTGGTCATTCGCAGTCTTCGCCATACCCTTCCGTCTTTTTCCGGGTTGGTCCTATACCGTTTTGTTAAACCTGCTCGCGATGACCTTTTTTTTTCCAGCGGAAAGGGTACCCTGGCTCCTCCGCTCTTCTGATTGCGTCCTCCCCTTTGGCTGGCCTATCTTCTGGCGGTATTGCGTGCCGATGAGAGCTTTGTCACTCTCCTTTCCCTGTAGTCGCGGACGCTTTGTCCAAGACACTTTGCGCGGACCGGTTGCACGAGGGCCCCGTCCGCTCTTGCTAACTGCCTTCTCTTGCTTTCTTCCGCGTTCATACCGAAAAAGGTAGGAATCTTCCTTCCTCCAGGTGACGCTTTTTCACACAGTTGCCTCCACCCGCGCGAGGCCACATGACAGCAGGCTGTCACTCCGACCCTTTCCTAAGATGAGTGACCACGCCTTCCCTTTCCTTTCCCTCCAAGAACCCCCAAGTCGCTTATTTGAAAACCCCTCTCTCCAAAAAGACCGTCTGACTCCCTCGGTCAGAGATGTCCTTGTGACAGGGATTTCCTCTTTTCGTGATCAGCGTTTATCGCGCTCACCCCCCCGTTCCTCTCATCCGCCGCAACACGACCATTTTTCACCTGTGGCCTCCCTGTTTTTCACTTGCCGGCCGATGAAAGGCTGTTTTCCCTCCTTTCAGGTCTCATGATCCACCGGTTTCCTTGAATTGTGCGCCCCCCCTCTCTCGTGCCTCCGGCTTATGCTAGCTATCTTTCCCGCAATCTTCCCCCCCCCCCTCCTAGTCGAGCAGATGCCAGCCCCTTTTCTTCGGTCAGGCCGCGTCTGCCACCCGCTCGTCCAGCAACCGATTATCCCCCCGGTAACCTGCACATCACGAAACTTCTTCAAACCCGCACGCAGGGCTTTCCCTGTGCGGCGGTCGCCAACGCTTCCGCACCGAGTTGTTCCCCCCCCGTACACGAACACGAGATCGTTTTTTTTTGCTATTTACATGTCCCACAGGCCCCGTTGACCCGGGTGAAGTAGCGCCGGTCCTTTCATGTTCGCCCGAGGTGCATGTTGCCTTTTATGTCCCGGTTTTCCTGTTATAGAGCAAGGGAGTTTTCAAGACCCGGGATCTACTGGAGTCCTCCCGGCCTTCTCCCTACCTTTCAGTCTTGAGTGATCATCCTCCCCCTTTCAAGGCGAGGTGGACGTTTAATCTCGAACTAACGCTGCCGCCCCACTCCCTTCTTTGCAAAAGCGCTCTAATAATCTAGAGAACTTTCCTTTTCCTCCTCCTCTTTTGTTTTGTGTTTTTCGAGTCTGGTCGCTCTGATCGCGCTTGTGCCGTCCCTTCCCCCCCCTATTTCTTGCAGCGTTAGTCGATTTCCCCCCGGTCCACCTGCCTATGTTGACCCCTCGAGGTGTCTGAGGATCAACTTTCTTTTTCTACTGCAATGGGAGCACTTTTCGGCATCCCCCGCGGCGCGACCGATCCTTCCGTCAACATGCACCCTTTCTCGGTGAAGTCCGTCCTCCTGGGTCAACGACTTTTTTTGTAATCGCTCGCCGACCCCTGCGCTGCCTGGTGGAACAACGCACCCTTTGCCCCGGGGGGACCTCTCGCAAGATCTTTGCACTCGAGATTCGTTCTCCCGGGCATCCGTTCTTCTGTGCATGCTCCACTGGATTCCCGGTGCTTCTTTCAGAACTAGAATCGGAGTGATTTTTTCGAGGAATGCTGCAGGGCTCCCTCTTGGCAAGGTGGTGTGGGCCCTGCTGCGTGTTTTTCTCTAGCTCAGCCTCCTCTTCTAAAGAAGGATCAGGGCGGCCTCTCAGTTGATGCCCGTTTTGCCCTCATGAGCCTTCCCCCCCTTGTCAGCCTTATCCATATTTTTCAGTAATGTCCTCTCACTTCGGTGGTGATGCCCCGTTGCTTCTTCTTCTCCTTGTGAGAGAGATCTTTCCCTAGCCAATTCCATGCGCAACAGACTTCCTCATCCCCTTTCCTCTGACCGCTGACCCGCCCACCATTGTTGGTCGGCTCCCTTTGTTTTCTGTCCAAGAATCAGGAATTTTTTTGAACACTTAGTTCCCCTTCCTAATCGTAGCAACCGTAATGTTCCCCCCCCCCATTTTCCTGCTGCTTGGTTTTACTCGCGTTCTCCCCATGGTGTCCATCGTCCCTTTCTTCCGGGATAGGTTCGTAGTCTAACTGTGTTCTTAATTCATCCCGCAGCTTTCAAAAGAAGGCCTTCCCTTCTGGGCCCTTTCCCTCGTTCGAGCAAGTTCGGTTCGATCGCAGATCCCGTTTCATCGATGGCAATCGAGAAGCCCCTTCTCCATTCCTCCTTTTACCGCCTAGTCTCCCTCCTCCCCTTAATTCGGTGCTTTTCAGAGAAAGGCGAAAGAAGTTCCTCCCTATTATCCTGCGAGCAGAGGGAAAAAGTCTTTTCCCCTTCAAGCCCGCCCTCCATTTGGTTCTGGCGTACTCATGAGGCAATAACCCCGACCGTCCGTACATCTCTCTGCAGCGCGGCTCTCACAGCAGGTAACCTCCTTGAGGCCTGGAAGATGGAGCCCCCCTTTGGTATAAGAGATCTTACCAAGCAGTGGCATCGCAGCAGTAAATTCCCCCTCCCCCTCGGGAGAGGGGAACTTTTCGCTCCCGCCCCTGAGGGCCGCTCCCCCGCTACCCGTCCAAAGGCTGCCTCTCCATCTCATGGCCCTTTCTTCCCCCTGGTATACGGTGAAATGCCTTTTTTTTCCCTGCCCCGGGCACGTGGTTCCCAGTCTTTTTCCTTGGTGCCCCTCATCTCGAGGACGACGAATTTCCCCCGACTGATCACCTTTTTCTCTCGGCCATGAAAAAAAGTGTTTCTTCTCAGAGGACTTCTGATTAGGAGTTATTTCGGATTCCTATTTCGGAAAAGTAGGATCCCCAAGTCTGTCTGGCCTCCTCGGAATGCATTGACGACAGCAGGGGCCGCCCGCCTTCGTGCCACACAAATGTCCCTCATTCTAAAGAGGCTAATAAAGTGTTTTTCCCCCTGCTAGAGGGGTTTATCCCCTCTTTTGGGAGTGCCCGCGACGCCTTTCGTGATGTGAGGGATTCCCTTTTCCCCCCCCATGCAACTCAAAAGGAGGCGGCCCTGCCGAAAAGCTCATTCCTCACTGCGAGGTTCACTCTGCCCCCCTATCTCTCTCTTCCCCCTACTCTTTTTGTCGCATAGCCGAGGCGCGATTTTATTTCCCTCTCCCCGTGAATGAGATTTCCCCGGTACTGCCCGCCGCCCCTTTTCAGTGTAAAGGAATACCTCCCCCTCTTTCCCAGCCCGGGCTCTCCGCGTGCGGGCATTCAAGTAAAGGCGTTGCGGGCCTTCTCGATGATCATCACTAGTGAGCCCTTTTTTTTTGCACGATCTCCCCTCCCAGCTGTCTGATTTTCATGGAAGGACGCCCTCAGAATGGGATTCATCAAGCATAGTCTCCACACACGTTTCTACTACGACCGCCTCACTTCCTTTCCTGGCTGTCGAAGACTCCCCCACGGATTGTTCAGGCCGAGGTACTGAGAAGGTGATTGAGTCTCCCTTCGGCTCCCCCTTTTCCTTCCAAGGACAAGCTGCGTGTTTTTGCTCTCTTCGGGCAAGTGACCTTCTTCTAACAGGAGTTTCTCAGTTTCAACGGGCTACCTTCTTGGCCTAGAGTGGATAGCTCACCCTCCCTCTCTTTCCAGGTTTTTTTTTCTGCGCTGCGGACGCTTTCGGCGCCGGAAAAGAGCGGAATCTGGGCCTCTTGACGGCATCGATGCAAAGGTCTCTCGTCGACCACGCAACCCGGGGGCCATTATTCTTTGCGGGCGTCTCTGCCGTCCTTACCCCTTTCCCCTCTCTGAGCTCCTCTGTACGGCACCGCGTCTCGATTGTTTCCGCCTTCTAGAAATACCTTCCTTCTTTCCGCACTGTTTTGCGTTTCCCCGGCCGGGTCACCCTGCTCGCGCTGCCTAGCGGCTTTTGGACAAGGGCACCTCGTCTCCCCTTTCTGCTCGCACCGCTTCAGAGTTTTGCTGGCCGAGGCGTCCCCTGCGGTCTGAGTTCCGAGCGATGGCCTTTTTCTCGCTGAACGGTCCTCGTATCTGGTTCCCCTGGAGCGAATGCCCCCGTGTCCTTTCCCCTCTGTCCACGGCCATCCCTGCGGGTTTTTTTTCTTGCGGGAGTGAATTCTTCCCCCAGGTAGGCGACCTCACTATCATTCCTTTCCATGGACCCAAGTGTGCCGTTTCCCCCCTTGCGGGCCAAAAAAGCAGCAGGCCAAAAATCGTTTTCTTTTCTTTCGAATATGACCACCTGTTTCTCCGTGAAATCAAGAAAAACTCTCAAGATATGCCCCCCCGAGCGAACACCTTTCCCAGGGCACTCGTCGCTTTTTTTTTTTTCAGGATGTTGCGCAGGCTTCCATTCCCTTTGTCGAGCCCGCAGCCACCACGGCGCCGTTTTTCACCGCCATCACCACCGAATGTTTTTTCCGGGGTCGGGCACTCTTGCACGTTCTATTTCCTTCTTTCCTCTCCTCGGGGCGGTCTATGATTTTTTTACTCTTTCCCCAGCACGCGGCCCTTCCTCCTAGCGCCTTGCCCGCCCGGTTCTGCAGCTAGATAACCAATCCCCTTCTTGGCCCACACCCACCCCCTTTCCGCCTCGTCTCTGCCTCAGCAGGACTTCGACACGGTCATGTTTCTTCCCTCTTCCCCTGGGGAGAAGCACCGGGATCCCTTTGTCATTTTTCTTTCCCCATCACCATCAAAAAGGAAGCCAACCGCACGCCCCCTGATGGTGTCCTTAACGCATTCTTTTTGTGAGTCACCAGTTCGGACACTCTCTTGGAAAGTTTTTTACATGTCCCACCTTCTCTTCACCCGGGTTGAATCCGTCCTTTCCCGATTCGTTTGTTTTTCATGTTGCAGTGGCGGTCGGTCGCCTCTTTTTATCGAGAAAGGGCCCTCCCCCCGGGATCTCCTGCGCGGGCTCACGTTCCTCCGTTCGGAGTGATCCTAAGACCCTTCCTTTTATTGTCATAGGCCAGTTGGATTTGTTGAACCTCTTCACGCTGCCGCATAAGTAGTTTTCCTTTTCCGCGCTACACCCTCTAGACCTTGCAAACTCTTGAATCCTCCGTTGTTGTTGTTTTTCTTTTTTATTTTTTTTTGTTGCAGGTTAGAGAGGCTTCACCTTCCCGAATTATGGCGGGCATTGTTTGTCCCCCTTTTCAATGGAGGTAAAAGAGGTGTATGATCTCAAACTCCCACGGGCGAGCAGGTTTCTCCCCTTTTGATTTCGCACCTCCCTTTTTCCCTTGTCGGCGAACGAGAAGAACAACGTGCTTCTTCTCAGCCAGGACTCTGTTTGTCTTCCCCATTTCCCTGGGCACCGCTGTTTGTTTTTCCATGGAGAGCCTCTTTGTGTCCGAAATGTTGCCCCACTTCTTTTCTTCCCGGCGTTCCTTTTCGCATGCGTGCGGTTTCGGTGCTCCTGCCTTTCCCTCTCCTGGACAGGGAGCCCGGTGCTTGGGACTCTACCTCGCCTCGGAGTGTTTTTTCCTTGGTTCGAGGCCTGCTGCGTGTCCGTTTTTTTTTTTCTGCTCTACGAGGGGGGAAAGGTTTTTCCCTGCTGCTGGTTCCCCCTTCTTTTCCCCGCTAGCAGAAGCAGCTGGCCGCTTCTTCCGGGGGGGGGTTTTTTGGGACGCCACAATCCGGCCCTTCGTGCTGCCGTCGGGTGACATCATTTCTTCTTAGAAATCGGCCGGGTCCCCCGAACACGTGAGAAAGGTTTTTTTTTGTGGATGGCGGGTGCGGCTGTTTTTTTGGGGGCGCCGTTGTGAGGATCCCCAAGCCTGATCGTCGTTTCCCTCTACGGTTTCCTTTTTGCAACAGCCTGAACAAGGCTCCCTTTTTCCTTTCCCCGTGCACCCTTTTTCTAAGGTGTTCATCGTGCTTCTTTTCCCGCATCGGCTGTGGGTCGGGCCATGAACCCAGCTTTCCCTTCTTTCGAATCGTCAGCCAACGTCCTGTTTTTCTTTTCCCCGCTTTTCCTGTCTTGAGGCGGACGGGCCCCTGGTGTCCCTCGTAACCTGGATGATCGGTTGGTTGAGGACGCCAGCGCCTGACCGCCATGGGTTTCTTTTTTTCCGCCAGGCAGGGTTAGCAAGCTTCTGCTTGGCACTCCGTTTTTTTCAGGCGCGCCAGTTCGTGTCTTTTTCTGCCGCGGCCGCGACGTCGAACCAGGGCCATCGGCCGCAGAGACCGCCTTTCTCTTTCAGCCAGAGAGATTCATTACGGGTGCCTTCCTCTAGGCGGCCCGCCTAGGTGACTGGCCCTTCCTCCATAAGGGGTCCGTCTTCATGTTTTTTCTGGATATAGGACCAGCCCGCCCCGCGCCAGTCGAGAAAGAGGGCTTTAGGCGAAAATAGAGACCTTGTCCTTGTACAGCGTTCAGAGAAGCGACGTTTTTCCCCGGAGTCCACGTAGCGCCTCAAGCCCTCTTCCCTTTTGCCCAAGTTGGCGTGGTCGACGCTCTTCCCAAACGATTTTTCCACAGTCACGGGCCTTTCCAGTATCAAGCGTTTTCGCCGCCCGCCGCCTTCGGTGCTTTTTGACTAACGGACCCCCTTTTGTCCCCCGTCTTTCCTAGAGGCCAGCGCTCCGGTGTCCCCTGGTATCAGGTTTTTTCACTCCTGGTTTTAATCACTTTTAGCCCCTTTTTCCCGCCAGATCGGCCAGGCCTCCTCTTGTTTTTGTGAAAATCCCTTAGAAGGCCGCGACAGCCCTATTCCCTTTCCTTTCTCGCATCTGTGGACATGCGCTCGTGAGGCCTCTTATTCGGTGATTTTTTTCGAGGGTCATCGGGGTCTTGCTGCTGCCATCCAGGGCGCATGCATTGCCTCTTCCTCCTGGGGCTTGCGTTCCCCCACCCTTTAAGCGATCTACCTCTTTCTCACTTACGAAAAGATAGAGTGTTTTATCCCTCCGTACTTGGAGGGGTTTCCGCGGCCCTTTGGTTCTTCTCTCCGTGACAAATTTTTTCTTCTGCCGGTATCTTCAAGAGAAGGATAAGCCCCACTCTTTTTCACTTCTGACTCGCAGCAGGCCTTCCCC
>Ga0179593_1563752_pt1 | contig 16651 bp, 16 predicted proteins | sample CZODoug2_1_08_16_FD_185931 | JGI IMG/M metagenome (GOLD analysis project Ga0179593, IMG submission 185931) | Vadose zone soil fungal communities from Angelo Coast Range Reserve, California, USA - CZODoug2_1_08_16fungal (PacBio error correction) | ecosystem: Environmental > Terrestrial > Soil >... | reverse complement strand
CTTAATTCTGCTTTTAGTAGAAGCATCCCTTTCCCCTTGAGTGTGTCTCCCCTCTTTGTCACTTTTATGCCTGTCAAGAATCGGACCCTGGAGCCGAATACGTCTTTGCTTCATATTTCCCTCTTCTCCACGGACCTTCCATTTCCTCACCCTATCGCTTCCCCTCCACGGTGTTGTGAGGAGATCTTTTTTCATCTTGAGGCCATTCCTTTGCTCCCCCCCCTCCATTTTTAACATATGCCAGCAACTCTTCCCCCAAATTAAATTTTCTCTCTTGATTCAGGCAGGGGTATAAGCAGGACTAGACCAGATAGCGAAAACTCTTTTGTCTCCGCTTTCCTCTACAAATAATTTCCCTTAATCAGAAGTTCTCCCTCTTGACCCTTATGCCCACATTTCGTAAAAACGTAGGGTTTTTTTAGGTTTCATGTTCCCCTTTAGGTAGGGATCCCGTTTGAACAAAGGCCTGATATGAACCCTCTCCCCCTGTTCCAACAGTTATTCGACTCTTTTGAGAATCTCCCCCTTCTATCCGCCCCCCTCCCTAGTAAAGTTGTCGATTTCCAGCTGGATACCAGTCAGTTGAAGGATGGCTTCATCCCCTTAATCTCCGCCCCCTTTGAGTTTTGGACACGTTCCCTCTTTTCCCTAAGTCAGGCTGGTCTTCAGTCAACGTCGAGTCACCGGGCTCTGGACCGCCTCCATGCTTTTTTCACTACATCGTCTTTTCCCACCTCCTCCTGCCCCCTTCCCCTCCCCCTTTTTTGGATTCTTTTTCAACGATAAATGTATTATTGACTTGTACCAACTCCTTTCGAATTTATCCCTTTATCATGCGTGTCTTCCCCTCCTTTGTTCTCTCTTTTTTTTTTGGTTTTTTTTGCGGTTAGGGACTGATACTCTGCCTTCCCCTTTTTTTCCCACTGTGCCCTTAACTTCCTCCCCAGCCCCCCCCCCCCCCCGAGACCTCCTCATGATTTGGGAGTTTCCGAGTTAAACGGGATTTCCGTCTTTCCTCCCTTTCTTCGATTTTCCTTCTTCTCTCCTTTTCTACTTGGTCGGCGAAACACGCGCTGATAGAGTGACTTTTTCATCTTTCGCGCTAAATCCTCCGCGGGGTAGGGGGCGGACCCCTGTTGCTCGACGGGCTCTCCTGAGCTTTTTTTATTCTTCTCTTTTTCTTTTTTATTCTCTATCGCTTTTGTTCTGAGTTTGACCAGGCGGTCCTGGTTTCGCCAGTCTACTCGGCATTGGATTTGCTCTTCTGTGGTCTTTCTTTATGCTTCTGTTCCTCCCCTCTTTGTGTGAGTCCTCCTGGTTTTTCAGTCTTCCCCCTTTTTTGATCCATTTGCTTCCCTTCCGTGGCCGATAGCTATTGTGCTGAGTTTTTTTTCCCGCCTTTTTTTTTGCGTCTTCCCCTTTCTTTCTCTCCCCTCTTGTTTTCTTCCCCCTATCAACTTGGAGGAGAGTCTTTATTTCTTCATGTAAAAAAACCGATGGAGTGCTTCGGGCCGATACCTTCCAGTCTGGAGTAGTTGATCACTTCCCTCCAGTTCCCTGGACGCCCCCTCTTCCCCTCTTTAGCGTTAGGACGTGTTTTCCTCGGCCAGATTTTTCGAATCGCGGCGCACGCCCTGGCTGACGGAGATGTTCTCTTGTGCTGCAGAGTTAGCTTGTTGATCCAATTTCCCTTCCGCGGGCTTTTTCGGTTGTTCGCAAGATTTGATTTTTGCCAGAGGCCCCTTTTTTTTTTTGGCGATACCTCTCCCCCTTTCTGTTGCAACATTTCCGTTGAAGCAGACCGGCGGTTCCCTAACCAGACGCACTGTCCATTTTTCTCCCCCGCTTTCAACCCCTTTGACCCCCTTTCTATTTCTTTTTTGGAGTCTTCTTTTTTGACAGTTCAGTCCCAAAAGCGTTGCAACGGAAGTGATTTCTCTGCAGTGGCCGGTCGGATGAGAGGGAGTTTCTTTTGGGAGTTAATGCAAACTGATCTTTTTAAACGGCTGATTCTTTTTTTCCCGCATTTTATGGGTGCCTGTTCCCCTCGCGACGGCCCATGCCCCTCTCTTGCGGTCTGTGTCACATCTGTCCAATGGTTCCCCTTTAAGTCTCTGTTGTCTTTCCCTCACCCCGAGAACTTGAAGCTCTTTTTTTTTTGCCCCATCTTGCGCCGCCGGCCAATCCTGGTCGCAGAAGAGCCGTCCCCTCGGGCACATGGTCGTACCCGCTCGGTCCTCTTTCTCACCCCACCCTCCTTAGCTGTTGACCTCCCCCCCCCCCCCTCCCACGCCCTCCACGGTTTCAGGACGATGACGCCAAATTAATCTACGCCCATTTTGGCCGAACACTCGATCTCGGGCTCCCTCTTTTCGACTCCCTTTTTCCCTTCGCTCCTCTTCGGATCCCGATCACCCCTTGGACCTTGTATCTCACGAAAACCCTCCCCCCCTTCCCGTTCGAAAACAAGCCCCACCCTCATCCAACCAAGGACGCATCGAGCGAGCCTGGATCCCGTCATCTGGTTCAGTCCCCCTGCTTTTTAAATCCCCTCCCCTCATAGACTCCGCCCCGTTTTTCTGCCCCCTTTTTCCGCCGAATACCTCGCTCTCAGTCACCGCGAAGCACAACGCGATTTCCCTCGCTTCTATCTTCCTCTCAGCTTCTTCCCCTTCTTTTTGTTGACCCTAAAACGTAATCCTGCGAACCCCTCCCGATCTGCTAAGACGCTTTTTCCTCTACCACCGCATGGGCCGGCGCTTTTCTATTATTTTTGGGTTGCTTTTGTAGTTGACTTTGCCTCCGTTTTTTCTCACGCCTACCGACCTTGACACACGCACCACCCTTTTGCCGTACCCCCACCTCCCCCTCCCTCCCCGCTAATTGTCCCCCGCTTCTTCGGTGCTTTTCCCGGCCAGGTCTACAACACTATCCGCGGCCCCTTAGGGACAGGTCTTCCCCTGTAATTTTCCCTGACTCTTTAGTTAAGTTCTCTTCGCCCTTTCACTTCATCTTGACTTTTTCTGGGCCCCCCCTTTTCATTTCCATGTAGAAATTGACTCAACGACTTACGGCTGCATTGCTCCACTTCCGTCCAATTCTTAAGCTAATCCTCTGAAATTTTTTCCTCTGTTTTTTCCGTTTCATCGCTGGGTTATGTTATGAAGGCCATCCCCCCCCTCCCCTACCCCGGTATTTTTTGCCACTTGGAGCTTACTTTCGAAGCGCATCTCTTTTGGTCTTTCCCTTCTTTGAACTCCTTACGCATCCGGCGAACGACAGCGACCGGGGCGACTTTCGTGAGCCCCCGCTTTTGATCTCCTTCTGCATTTTACTTTTTTTTTTTTCTGAGAGTTTTTTGTGATCTCGTTGCTCAATTCATTCTGCGAGACCAATCCTGGGAAGACGTTTTTGGCTGCAGCACAGTTATTAGGTCTATTTTTCCCCTTTCCCTCTTCTCACTTCCCATCAAGACCCTATATACTACAGTGTTTCCTTTTCTATAGATTTCATTTGATTGAAAGACTTCACCCCTTGCGACAAGCAGGGAACCTCATTAGTTTAAATATGTATGCGGCTTTCCCCCCCCCTGTTATCACCTTTTTGACTATCCTTCCCATCTTTTTTTTTTTTTGAATTCTTTTCTTTTTTTCCCCCTCGCTCAGTCATGACAATAAAAAACCCTCCGAGAATCAGAAGGAAGATCGATCGACTCACGTCCAACAGAGAGTACCCCCTTGTTTGAGGTGCTTGCTCAGGCGCGCGGCCGCAGTTCGGGCAGTTTAGGGATTCCGTAGACCGCCACCCCTCTCTGAGGTACAACATTAAGCTCTCATTTCCCTTCGCATCCCTTTTGATGACGAGACCTCTTTACCTTCTGTCTCATTCTCTTAGCAGGCTACAAAGGAAAGGTGATTTCAGAATGACCCTCCTTTCCTACCGACTTTCCTGTGTTAAAGAGAGGTCGATCCTCTGGATCATGGCTGCGGTTCTGAAGGTAAACAGACGATCCCCCTCTCTGCCTTTAAAGCCCTTCAGCTTCACTCATTTCCTTCCCCACCCTTTCTCCGGTCGACTAGGGGTTTTCTTTGTGCAAACTATCAATGTAGGAGTTCCCCCTGCAACGCACTGAGATTAGGTTTAACGGCTTCCCTTTTGCGGTCTCCTTTGGTTCCCCATAGTTTTTGCAGTTTTCAGGGAGGCTTCCGCGTGCTCCAGCCAACGGCCAGGGCAAACCACCCCCCCCCCCCGTGTCCTCCCCCCAATGTTCCAAGACTTCCCTTCCCCATTTTTTTTTTCTGTCAACAGGAGGTTTTTTTAGCCGAGTTTGTGGGCAGAGGCGGCTTCTCGATGGAGTTTTGCCGCCTTTCTTGGTCGGTTCCCTCCACGCGATCCCTGATTTTTCTTTCTTGGCGCGAGACTAGACTCCACTGCTGTCTGGTTCCTTTTAGAGGGTTTTTTTTTTTTTGAGTGCTCAGCAAGCTTCTGCGAGGCCATTCTTTTACTGATCTGAATTTTTAATGACTTTTCCTTTGAAGGTGCCAGTCTCTTAGATGACGTTCTTGGGGAGAGTAGGAGGGGACCGATGCTGGATGCCGAGTTATTCCCCGTCTGACCCAATTTATCTTTTTTTCCCTCTTTGTCCACCGGTTTTTTGCGCTGCCTCTCTTTTCGATAGAGTTTGCTGAGGGCACGCCGTGAGTCTTTCGTGCCGTCCCGAGATAACAGATTTTTTTTCCTCAAAAATCCCTTTGGCTTTTTCTCGTTTTTAACCGATGTTTTTTGGCCAGTTTTTTTCCCAGACATCTTTTTCTTCCCTGAGGCACCATCATGCCGAAGCGGGTGAGTAGATGATAGAGATTGACGCGATCTTCCCCTCATAAAGGCCTCGCACCTTGGCTTAAGGAGATCTTTCTTTTAGTTTATGGCTCTATCCTTGTTAAGCCCATTTTTCCTTGCCGCGGGACAGTTGCAGTTCCGCTTAGGAGGGTCATGGGAATTCCTTTGAGCCAACCCCCAGGCCACCTTATTGTCCCCTCTTCGTAGTCCCACCCCCTTTTTTTTTTCATGTTTTTCGTCCCGATAAAGCTCCGACGACACGGCCACTGCTTTTTTCCCCCCCCCATAACTGTGAAACTCTTTCTCTGTCACAAGACTTTTTCATATCCTCCTCTTGTTGTTGATTTTTCCTTTTCTCAAGAATTCAACTCGTTAATTGATTTGAGATGAAGTCCGGTCGGCTGAGAGGGAGACGACTTTGCAAGAGTGTCATCCTTCAACCCTTCTTCCTTTCCGTTATCTCCTTATTTGTTCCCTTGAACAGGCGGCTTTCCTTCACTGGCCAGCTAAGTATGGGCTTCATATATCTCCCAGCTCACTATATTCTCTAGAGGAGTTTCCTCCCATATGAGATGCCCCAAAGATGGCTTATAAGCAGACCCCTAGCTCTCTCGGGCAGAATCCATGTCCCCCTCTTCCCCGTCTTATAACCTACTCCCCCCTTCACTTTCTGGGTAGCGGACCCTCATCATACGTTCGGGCCCGATTTCCCTAGCCAATTCTCTCCGTCTCCAGTCTCCTACCCCGGTTCTACTCCCTTTTTTCCTCAAGCGCCCCTTCATCCTATAAAGCTCCCGCACCAAGGCATCTTCAGCGCCCACTTAATGGACCGTTCGCCAACCTCCCCACTCAAGTGGGTTTTTTTTACTAGGCTCCAGCACACATCCCAATTACTCTCCCCACGCCAAATTGAAATTTAGCTCATGGCGCCCCCCTTCCCCCTTCGCCGGTTCCCCCATCCATCCTCCGATCCATGCTTCCGAATACACCTTCCTTCTTCGCCGTCCCGGAGCACAACGCGAGTTCCCTACCCCGCCATATCGCCCGCTGCACTCCTCCTAGGGTTCCTTTCCAACGTTCCTCCCTTCCCCCTCCAGCCTTTTTTCTACGCAGGACCTCCTTTTCACCTACCAAAGCCTTGGACGGCGCGGGGTGTCTTTTTGCTTTGACGTTGGACGTTGCCCTTTTTTTTTGGAGGCCCCCCCCGCCCTTGGCCCCCCCGGGCCTTCCCCCCCCCAACTTCCCTTTTCTCCTTGGACCCCCTTTTGAGGCCTACCGCCTTAGCCGCGTAACCTTCCCCTTAAGGGGTGGCCCTCTTCTCTTTTCTAACGCCATTTTTTCAAAACAATCCCCGGACTTTTTTTCCTTCCCATTGCCGCAGTAGTTTTATGAAGCGGAGTTTTCAGTCCAGAGTTTCTCTCTACGTCAGCCCTCCTCCGTGCGAATGGATTCTTTCGCCCCCTAATTTTCCCCCTTTGATCCTTTCCATGACGGTCTTACTTTCGGGAAGGAAATGCAATCCTTACAACTAATGGTCTCCCTCAGCTTGCCCTCGCCCAAGTCCGGTACTCTGGTTCTCTTCGGATATGTTATTTCTAATGAGTCCAGCCTTTTCCTCGTAGTAGTTTTCCGAGCTTATGATTTCTGTAAGCAGCCCCTGCGGTTCAGTCCTTAACTTCTTTTCAGCGTTTTTCCACACGCCCGCGACCGAGTGGCTTCATGTGGTTCGATGCGTCAAATCTTACTTGATTTTTTTTTATTGTCATTTTTTTAGTTGTTGTGGTCCTTTCTCGTTCTCTGGAATTGCTATAGGAGACATTTTTCATAGATAGTTTGAGAACGCCCCTCTAGGGATCTCTCCCCCTCATATGTTCCCTCTTCGGAACCCTTCAAGATGGCCCCTTTCTTTCATCCCTTTTTTTTGTCAGAGAGATATTTCGTCCGCTTGAGTAAGAATGTTACAGCCTTACCTGAGCAGACCGATCCCACTCCCTCGGCTTCCCAAACATTCTTCGGAGTTTCAGCCTCCTCGCGACCTCTTGTACTCTACTTAAAATACCCCCACTTTCCGAGAAATCCTAATTTCTCATTTCCCCATCTGAAGCCGAAAAACAATTCGCGTCCTGTGTCTCGGTCGTTGGAGATTCCACTGCCGCAGTTGTAAGTCTCCGGATTTCCCCTGCATTCCCCGATAATTCTCGCAAAGGTGCAACCGGTGTACTCCTTCGTCCCCCCCTCGATCCCGACCCTTTGTGCGACTTTCGTTATACAAAGGATTTTCCTGGAATGTGAATTTCCTCCTTCCCACGTCACTACCCTCGGTGGCCGGTTCTTAAGTTCTTCATTCCTGGACTAGGAACTTCGCCAATTCCTTGAGGAGGTTGAATCAACTTTCACGCTTCTGACTGACAACTCTTCCAGCTTAAATCGGCTTCCTTTGTTTTTTATAGTTGTTGCAACGAGAAAATTCAACCTGCCACTGTCACCAAGTTCCTCCTCTACCGGCGGCCTCTTTAGGCCGCCGACCGGAATCCCTTCTCCGGATTTTTTTTTTTTTGCCCCCGGCGTCAGCGTGCTCCCGCACAGGAACTTTCCAACTGCAACTCCCCCTGCACCACCTGACTATAAGTCTCACACACATAAGTCCTTCTGATTCTTTACACGAGTGTCGTCCCTAGCGAGTGAGGTGTTGCACAGTGGTTTTTTTATGTGGGTGAAGGTGCTGTACTTTTGGGGAACCAAACGCGCTTATCTAGCGATTAGCGCGAGATCGAAGTGGTTAGGCGGTTTTTGGCGTTTGATGTCGGAAGCCTGGTTTTAGTCGGCGAGCTCTTCCCTGGTTTTTTTTTTCGAGACTGCTTGACTCTGTCTGATTTTTCCCTTGGCAGGTCCTCACCGGCGCGATTCTTGGATTTGGCGTGGTTCCTCGTAGGAGGGGAACTTTCGATTCTTCCAGCCGTCCACCTTCGGTGTCTATTTTTTCTGGCGAGTTTTCGCCCCGGTCCCTTTTTTTTCGTTGCCGGCACTCTTCCTTTTCGATCGCTGAGCTGATATAAATGTTCGCCCGGAGCCCCCGCGTTTGTTTCGGCTTTCTAACATGGCGGAATTTTTGTGGCATCTTCCATGCTTGAGTGATTCCCCTTCCTTTCTGCTGGCGTTTTTTACCCCTCCTCACGAAGCTTGTCCGCCGCAGGCGGCCGATTGATTTTTACGTTATGCCGGAGGAGCCCAGCCCTTCCGCGGGCGATAGTTCACGATTCTCTTTTTTCCATTTTCTTCCTTTGCTCTCGAATCTGCAAGACCAGATACTTTTTGTTGCTCTTTGCGCCGCTCCTCCGGCAGACCCTTTTTGGCCGTCCGCGTATGCTGAACCGAGTTTTCCTCAAGCCGTTTTCAACTGAAGTTAACCCCGTGACAGCAGACCGGAGCTTCTCATTCTTGACCGGGCCAATGCCTTTTCTTCTAATTTCACGCGTTTGGGTCCTCTTTCGGACTGTCAATATTTTCATGTTTTTGAGAGTTCCCCCTAGTTTGTTTGACAGTGAGTAAGAAAGAGTTCTATGAATTCTTTCCGTTTCTTCGATTGAGCGAGTTTTTTTTCTGCAACTGTGACACGGCTTCCTTTGGACTCGCAAAGACTCTTTTTTGTTTAATTTTTTGCAATCTGCGTACGGCCCATGACCATGTTTGCTTCTGTGCGTCCCCCCTTCCTCAACTGGCCTCGTATCTGGGATCCTCATAAGAAACAGGAGACTCTTCCTAAGCGAGCGAGCGTTCCGCCGAATTCTGTTTCCCAAAGATTGACTGTATACGAAGACCCAGCCGTCATCGACGATATCTTTTTTCCGCTTTCAGCACGACGCACTTCATGGGATGGACGGTACGTTGCCAGAACAATACACTATATCCTTTAGATTTGAACCTCATTTTTTGGGGTCGTCTCCACACCCACACTCGGTATCTTTTTCTTCAAGAAGGTCACGACTCAAGGCGTGCTTTATAATCGATTAAACCTTCCTCTTTCATCAAAGATCCAACTTTTCCCTTTCCCCCTCAGAACTCCAAAACTTTATTGGAACCCTTCCCTCCTCCAGTCCCCCAATCCCCGCCTAACTATCCCCCCCCTCCCAAGAGCCTAGAGCCTCTCCTTTCAGCACTGCCGTTGACTCCCTCACTCAAGCGATACCTCCCCAGCCCCTTTTCCTTAGCCCCCTTCTGAGCCTGACTACATTTTTCCGTCCTTTCCCGAGAATCCCCCCGCGTCCGCTCACTACCTTCTCTCGCCCGCTCATCTCCTAGGACCTTCCTCACCGTCTCCCATCCCAATAGCCCCCTTGCTGCCATACAACGCTCTTGGACCTCGTGGGAACTCTACCACCGCCTCCTTTGGATCGGTCCGTTTTTTTGTTGTTTCCCCTTTCTCGCCGCCCTCTTGGCAGCCCCCCCCCCCCCCCCAAAAAGTCTTCACCTCCTCAAAACCTCGGCGGCGACGCCCCCTAATCATTCGAACTTGTGTGAAGAGTCTCGTTGCAGTTTTACGACATTTCTCGTACCCCGACCTAGGACGTCTAAACTTGTGCTCCTTTGGACGTTAAGCTTGCGGGTTCAGTCCAGAGCATCTAAGTTTGAGTAAGCCCCCGCAGCCGCCCTTTCGTAAGATTCTCGACCTTCAAGGTGAACTCAACCTTTTCCCTTTATGAATTATGAAATGTGAACATCAGTCAACTCATTTTTAATTACTGATAGGAAAAGCCCTTTATGGTCGCTCTCGCCTGTTAGCTGACTAAGTTTTGAAAATTTTCTTTCTTCCTGCCGCCGAATAGCAGGGCTTCCCTGTTATCAAATGAGCATGACCGCCAACTGAGTCCCAAAAGCTCGGCTCCCGACAGGCTTTCTGTTTTTTAGCAGGGAGTTGCTTCGCGTAATCTTTTTTCTTCTTTTTTTGAGTTCTTAGACGTCCGAAGTTCCTGCGTGTGGTCCTCTTGGAGTTCCTTTCTAGCATTTAGACTAATGGTAGGTACTCGGAACTTTTTTTGCTACGGCTGTTATGGTTTTTTTCCTTCACGGAACCTCTTTCCCCTTCCGAGGACAACTTCTGCTCTCTTTACTCCTTGTGGGGGGCTGTATGAGATCGATTTGTCTGAGTGAAGAATTTTTGCCAGCGAACACGATCCATTAAGTTCTTCTTACCCAAAAACCCCCTGCTTCTTTCCCAGGAGTTTCTAGCGTTGAATGCTTGCCTCCCCATCGCGCCACATTTGTCTTCTTCTCTTACTACACAATTTTCTTCATCAAGAATCCCCCCGTGCAGCAACCGCCCACATTCGCGTCCAACGCTTGGTTCCTTTTTGTCCCTGTATGTTGCGAGAATGTTTCCAAAGTTCTGTCAGAAAAGGTCGGACGTCGCCCGGTGGCTTCCTTACATTATATTAAGAGACCCCGGTGCCAACCCCGTTTTGTGAATTCCGGACCATCCCCGGCACTCTAATGGCGCGACCTTTGTAAGTAGATTTTCCCCCTGATTAGTCATAACCAGTTTGTTTAAGGATGTTTTCCTTTCGCAGGTCATTTACTCCCTCCTTTTGTGTCTTTATAAAGTTTCCCCTTGGAATACACGGGGGTGAGAATCCGCAAGTTTCTGCGGTTCTGAAGCATATTACCTTTTCTTTTTTCAGCCCCTTGCCCGTGCCCGCTTCCCCGTGTCTCCATTGTCTCCCAATTTTACATTTCAATCTTTCCCGTTTGAATCCTAGTGGTTGAAACGAAAAAGTCTACCTCTTTCACCCCCTTTTTTTTCCCGTGAATTACCCTACTTCCTCAAGGCGGGTCGCCTTGAAGGTAGGGAGGAGGTTGCCTAGGTTGGGTTTTGTCATTCTCGGGTTCATGGGGCCAGTCCCTTTTAGTTGCAGGAAACTTCCACTTCCCCCCAACCTTTGCCACTTACAGATTACCACGACCCTTTGGATTTGGTCTCTCAAAGGCTTCCGTAGTAGACCTCCCTTTTTTGTTAGGGCAGCTTTCTTCGGAGATTTTTAGTTTCGCAGAAACGTGGGTCTTACCCCTTTTGCTGACGGAAGTTCCCCCTGAGATCTAGCGCGGGTGGTAGGTCTTCCAAGATTGCTCAGCGGGCGGGGCTTTTGAATTGTTTGTAGTTGCTGGAGCAGGATGTTTATGAGTCGAGTCCGCCCTTTCTCCGAGGCCTCCTTTTTGGAGGTTCTTCCGGCGAGCTCGAGTGTTTTTTTTTTTTGTCGAGTAGGGGGATGTCGATCCTTTCAGTCCCTCTTTCAACCTCTTTTTTTCCGGAGAGTTTTCGGTCCCAAGGACAATTGGATCGGCTAGAGTGGATCATTGAGGCTCTTTGAAAGCTTTAGGAGTCCTGGCGTGCATCAGGGATAACCGAGGGTGTTTGTTTTCCCCTTGGGGGCCTTTTAGTGGCCCATCGTTACTGACCAACTGATGAGCGTGATTTAGGTTGCCACAATTTTTATGGTGCTGTTCGGGAGCCCCCCATCATGCCGCCTCTTTTAAGTGTCATTCCTTTCGAGAAGATAGCGGCTGTCGATTCATGCGTATACCCAAGATGGGATTCGCTCCTCTAGTTTTCTTTCTGAGTTATGGCTTCTCGCCTTTTTTCCTCCCATGATACTTGCAGTTCGTTTAGGATGGGCGCGAAGAGCAGCCCCCCGAGCCAGGTTTGGGCGTCCGCGTCTCTTCACTTTTCAGTTCCCGGCCGACCTTTTCAGGAAGTTCACAGTTTTCGAGACCGTCGTTTCCCGTTCACGACCGGCCAATGCATTCTCCGCCCTTTCACGGTGTAAATATTCTACCATCTCTCGTTTCTTCTTACAGCTTTTTTTGAGTTTTTCCCCTCTTTTTTATGGTGATTGCTTCCCTAAAGAGTTGTCCCCCCGAGTGAATTTTTGTGCGAATGCAGCTGGCCGGTCGGGTGAGCGAAGCCTTTTTTCGAAACTGGCTCCCCCGGTTTCCCCCGTCTCGCCCCGATTGTGAAATAAACTCCTTTTTCGCCCATGACCTTTTCGGCGGCTTCTTTCGGCGCACAACTCTCCGGCCAGCGGCCCTTCTCCCCGGTTCTCCTCATTTTCCGACCCTTTTCCCCCCCATTCCGTCCCTTCCGAGCGGTGCGCCGCAACTCTTTCTCCGCCCTGGCACAATGCTTTTTCTCCGCCTGCGGTATCCTTGATCCCTTCGTCGTTTTTTTATTGATGTGTGCCTCCACCGACTCCCCACAAATGACTGGTTATTCCGTCTTCAAATTTCGTTTTTAATTGCACCCCCAAGCCAAGCCCCCGACCCCCATGGTCCGTCGTGGAGGAAACACCCTCGGTTATCTCCTGGTAAACCATTTCCCCCGGATGCTTTACCTCTTAGACACGGTCCCATCTTTCCTCCTCACCGATCCCATGTACCGTGGCCATTTCCCCACCTCCTGTCAAACCCTCTTTTCAGCCGACTTGGCCTCCTATGCATCCATCAAATACCAGTCCCCCCTATCCCCACCTCCCCCCTCACTTCGAGTCTCTCCTCCCACCTGCCGGACGTGCCTTTCAGGGAACCTGATCTTTGCTTCCAACATGTCCTAGAACCTTTTTAGCAGACACCGCCCCCATACCCCGCGTCCCCTCCGCTAGAAACACTCGATTCTCACCCCCTCAGCTTCTTTTCCTCGACCGCTAAGCTCCCCCGTCAAATCCGCTTTCCCTCCCCCTCCTAAACGTAGTCCCATAAATCGACCAACTGACGTTCCGACATACCCCAACGCGGGAAACCCCCACATCCACTCCCCCCCCGATGGACCGCTCCTTGTATTTCTATCTTCATTTTTGTGATTTTTCTCCCCTCTTCTTGTAGGACCTTCTTCTCGAACTTCCCCAACGAACCTCGTGTCCAAAACCACCCCCCCCTTTTAATCAACTCAACACGCTTCGGCCGAACGAATGTAGCCGGGTACCTAATTTCCCGAAGGGTGTTTCACATCTCTGTTTGTCATTCTTCCGACATTGTGATTGTTGCAACCCCCCTTTACCCTCTTCCAAACCACTGGGTTCCAGTTCACCTGCGCAGGTTTCTTTAAGTTGACGCGTATTCCGTACCGCTACAGGTTCTTCGATCGTTACTTCCTACCTGCCCCCCTCCTGCCTCCCTCTTCCAGTAGGTGAAGAACGTGTCTCCCCGCCCCCCGCGGGTATATCTTTATCTTTCCGCACCTTCCCTCCTTCCCGATAACCCCCCTCTTTACTCTCCCCGCCCACCCCGGTACTTTCGCGCCATCATATTTTTTATTGCATGAGAGCCTCTTATTATTTTCCCATTTTGCTTTCAATGTTCCTTAAGCACTGACCCTCCCGTTCCAAGCCTACCGGATTTTGACTGCGCCCATTCGACCTCATCCCCTTTTTTGGGGATAGTTCGCGGTTTTTAATTTCTCTCTTCCTTTTCTTTTTCGAGCGTAGTCGAAGAATACCGCCTTTTGGCGCGATCTTGTTTCCAAGCATTATCGCTATCCCCTCTGTCTCACTCGGCCTCCAAAAAAAATTCTTAATCTCCCCTCTTTCTGATAGATTTTCTTTTCACCGGAACACATCTCCTCAAGATGACACATCCTCTTTTTTCATATCAGTTTTCGAGATCTTTTTTTCCTCTTGATGCCTCCTGTTGAGCCAGACAAAAAGATGACATCTAAACTCTAAGCTTCTCTCCTCTCCCAAATTCTTTTGATTATAGAACGAGACTTTGACGTACCCCGCTTTTCTCTCCCCTTCGGTCTCCCGCTCATTCCAAAAGTTTTCCTCGAGGGAAGCCTAGCCGCGAATCACGCCACATTCGGTCCCCCGCTTGTTTCAGCTCGTGGGCTCCCTTCCCGCACTCTCAGGGATATTGACCGCCAGGATTCTTCCCTTAAGCGCAGTTGGTCACTAACGTTTAGTCGCGGCCTGGAACTTCATCACCCAAGGCTCTCCTCCGAACCTCTCCACGTTCTTCTCTGAATTCTCCTTCCTCTCAGTTTATAACCTTTGCGGTGGAGTTTTCCCCTTTCCTTCCATCACTGGAAACGCTCTTCGTCATTAGCAAGTCGGCTGCGGGTTTGTCAACGATCGACCCCTTTTGATTACCTTTCCATTCCCTTAGTTCTTAAGTAAGGATGGTTCCTATTTGTTGTGCCTCTCCATGGTATAATGCAACGGAGACACCCCATTTCGAATACGTCCCGTCTTTTTTTACTTGTTTCTCGCCTTTTCGGTTTTGGTTTTCGGGCGGGGTGAAGGGCGGCGATCTGCTCCATCCAACGGACCTTTTTCAAGAGCAACCCAAGCAGACGTTCCTTCCCTTCTTTTGAGGAGTTCAAACCGGAGAGGGGAGGGCTTTTTTTGTACCCCCTTGGAGGGCGCCGAAGTGATGACGTGGTTTATTCGGCGACCCGCGGATAGCGGAACGCTGCGGTCCATCTTTCCCCCGACAGAAGCGTTGCAATTCCGTTTTTGGTTGGGGTCCGGAGAAGGGTTGTAGTCTTGAGAAGGGGCGAGGTCCAGGTTTGCTAGCGAATAGGCTTTGTTCTTTTTTGGAGTTAGTTTTCTTGACTAGTGCGCAGGCCTTCCTCTTTCTTTTTTGGGGAGGTCTTTTTAGGTTGGATGTGCTGGATTGCAGAGTTCTTCCCCTCGCGACCAACTGGTGGAGATTTTTTCTGCCTCTTTTTCGGTCAATTTTCTTTTTTTCCCCTTTGCCTTCTCGGTTTGTGAGGGGCACTTTTTTTAGGAGTGCCCTGGAGTGAAGCTCCTTCTTTTTATAACGCGGTTTTGTAGGGACCTCTCCTTTGAAGGATCAGTATTTTTGGTGTTCCCCCTGGTTCCGCGACCTTCGCCAGTCATTTTCTGGCTTTTCGGTGAGAACATCATGCACTCTCCGTCGACGAAGGCGGCAGTCTCCTCTTTTTTGAGGTTTCCCTCTGAGGCTGCTCCGGTGAGAGTTTTGTTTGAGTTTCTGGCAGAGCCTGTGGAAGACCAGATAATTGCCAGCTTCCCCGTTGCAGGATGGTGCGCCGCAGACCCAGAAAGAGACCCTTTTTTGTCCGTCCAAGGCCTCTCCGATCATCAACTTCTTTTAGCAGACGGCGGTCGCTCCCTTCAGGAACCAGGCACTGATTCTCCCCCCCCCCTCACTTTCACGCTTGACAACTCTTTCTTTCACTGTCCCCCTCCTGCTCGTCCCTATTCTGTTCCTTTCTGGGTGTTTTTCCAAACTCGTCCCAGTTGCCGGTCGGCGACGTGAGCGAAGTTTTCCTTGCAAATGGGAACGGACGGTGCCACGGTAGCGAGCGTTATCGCCACTTTTCCTTGGTGTCTCCTTTTTAATCTCTCCCTCCCCCTTTCCGGCTCATGCCCCCCAGTATTTTCTCATTCTGCCCCAACTGCACTTCCATGAACCTCTAAGTTCAGCAGTGATCTCTGCCCGCATTTGCGTGAAAAAGATGGTTCCGTTGTCTCCTCTTTCAACCACGGCTTCTTTATTAGTTCATTCAAGAGCCAGCCGTAATGTTGGAAGGGTAGCCGGAACCCCCACACTTCTCTTTTTCAGGTCTCTCCAACTCCTCCCCGTCTCTTGCCGACCCCCACCCTCGGTTCCGTTACGCCATGGTCCGAATAGGCGTGACCCCTCAGCCCGCGATAACCCGTGCATCGATCTGACCTGTGAACCATTTTTTCCCCAACCTCTGGGGACGCTAGTCCACTCTGCACCAGCAAATCTGACCTCTCCACCAAAGGCGACGATCTTGTCGCACCTGCCAGGCTTTGCAGTGAAACTCGCCGATCCATCTTCTTTCCTTCCTCCCACTTTCCCCAAACCTCTCTTCGAGCAAATATTTCCGCTCCCAACCCTCGCAGTCTCTCGCTAACGCTCCTCCTTCCGCTATCAGCGCGTGGTTCCCCCGGACAACGTCATCACCTTTTCCGGCGCTCAATCGCCCTGCTCTCTTCCCTTTCTTCCCGTTGCCCTTTATGAATTTTTTCTTTCTGTTTCTTGTCGTTTTCCAGTTGAGCGTTGTCTTCTCCCCGCTGATCGCGCCCCGCCCCCCGAAACTCCGGGCATCAAAAAAACGATGCCCAGCCCTTCCAACCTCGGCCGTTCGTCCTAGCTGCCGTTACCCCCTTCTTCCATTTTTCCTACCTTCTTTTCTCGGTGCACAACACTATCTCGGAACCATCCTTAGGGCAGCCAGCGTCAAGGAAATTTTAACGCAGATGTTATTTCCTTTTCCGGAGTTAAGTCCATCGTTTTATACGCCTCGAAGATCCTCTTGTCCAGTCCAGGTGAGCCTTGTCACCCCCTCCCAAAGCGGTACTCCGTAGGCGGTTGAAATGCACCCAGGCAACGACTGGTAGCCGCCTTCAGACTGAAATCCTCTGCCCGGTACTTGCATCTTTTTTTCAGCATGTGCCCTACGTAGTAGGTTGACCATGCTCTGAATGATGTAAGAAGAATGCTCTTTTCATCAGGGAATCTGTCCCTTCATGACCGAACGTCCTGCCCCCGCCTCCTTCTCCCCCCCCTCCGCCAGGACACCGTCTTCCTGAATTTTTGTGGTCAACTTCGTTTAAATCTCTCCTTATGATTTATCGTCCCTTTTTGATTGTCATTCTGAGCGCTTCCCAAGAATCACCCTGCTTGCGCGATTTTTCAATGCATTTTAGAGAGTTCCCTTGGGACCGAATAATGGATTTTTTTTTTGGAGCGTGTTATAGGGATCCTGTCGGCTTGCATACTGCTGGAGCAGGGACTCCCCCCTTCCCCGCTTCAA
>Ga0179593_1457227_pt1 | contig 16651 bp, 23 predicted proteins | sample CZODoug2_1_08_16_FD_185931 | JGI IMG/M metagenome (GOLD analysis project Ga0179593, IMG submission 185931) | Vadose zone soil fungal communities from Angelo Coast Range Reserve, California, USA - CZODoug2_1_08_16fungal (PacBio error correction) | ecosystem: Environmental > Terrestrial > Soil >... | reverse complement strand
TCGTTTTTCTTTACGTCAGGTTTGGGATTGCTTGACCGCGCCTCGGCGCGTCGGTTCGGTTTTGTGGGGCCGCGTTAGCGTTTTTTTTTTTCCCCCCACCTTCCAGTCCTTTCCTTTTTTTTCGTTCAAACCTTTCCCTTCGTCAAGTAGAACGCGTTCAGGTCTGCTTTTAACTTCTTTACCCAAGCCGACTTCGCCGTAGTCAACTCGATCCAAGGTACACTTTGCTCGGATTTTTGGTTGGGGGGGGTGGGGGTTTTCCCCTCCACCCCCTTTTTTTCTTTTCTTCCAATGTTAGGTATCTCTCTCATCTCTTGTGTTTTGTTCTTTGACATTTCCCCCTAGCCCCAAAACTATTGGACTGCATGAAATACAGCGTGTCCCCTTTTGGACTCGTTCCGTCTCAGGCGTCCTATCCTCCCTTCCCAGGGGTTCCTTTTTCCCCCCTTCTTGTATCACTTTTGATTTGACCCACCCCGGGGCGTCAGTTCATGGTCGGCCGCGGAACGCTGCCCTAACCAACACCCCGCGGCCCTGTGTCTTTCCCGCCTAACATTTTCCCCCAAGGCCCTTCACGCTTCACTTCTGCTCTTTCCCCTGGCGGAGGCTGGAGATAGCTACTCTTCACCCTCGTCACCCACACTGCTTTTTCGGGTTCCCACCCCCTTCCCAAAAATCTCCTTCCTTTTTCACCCCTTTTTTCCACCCCCCAACGGCGTACCTCGTTCGATCAACGTCCCACCGCCATTTTGTGGAAGCGTCCCATTTGCAAAAGTATTTCGCCTCATCCCTTGCTTCCCCTCTGTTCGACTCTGTTAATGGCCCTGGACTGCAATGTCGCATCCCCCACTCCACGAAAATCACATAAGTGACTCCTCGCCTTGGTTTTCTCGGTCTTTAGTTCGTTCTTTCCTGACAATCAGTTTCCCCTCCCTTTCCCCCCTTAGTATTTTTCATGTCCCGAGGTTCCTTTCCCGATTAGCTTAGGAGAGACTCTTGCATACTTGTTGTCCCCAAAAGCTTCCCTATCCTTCCTTTTTCCTTCCCTTTCTTTCCTCTTAGGTCCCAGTCGCGCTGTTTCAAGATTCCCCTTTTCTGAGGCTCCGGCTGTCACCCCGGTCTGTCATCGAAGTCCCGTTGCTTTTTTTCCCCCAGCGCCTATCCCCAAAGGTCCTTGACCCCCCCCGATTCATCACCTTGCGAGCTCTCCCTTTTCTTTGGATCCACTCTCAGAACTCTGTTTTATTTCTTTCCCTTTTTCTTTTTCAGTGTAATTTTGAAGTGACTTCCCAATCTAACTCCCTCCCCGACGACGCCAGGTTTTTTCTTGTTAGCACCCCAATGTAATTTATGCTGGAATTTTCCTAGGTCTCCCTTCTTTTCTGTTATCACAGCCCTCTTCGGCGAACCCCGTTTCCTCGTGTGCTCGCCGGTCCATGTGTCCCCGACCGGCACCAATTATCTTTTTCTTTTCCAACCCTCCCCCCCTTTTTCCCCCCTCCTCCAATTTAACTGTCATCAAACGAGTGGTCAGTATTGTCCTCTCCTCGACTTAATCGATCCTTTTCTTGTAGCCCACCCTCCTTCCACAGTTTTCTCCACTTGCGCATCTTTTAGATATACACTGTCTCGACAATCCCTCCCCATTCCCCCCCCAGATGTCCCCCTTTGCTTTTTAGCAGACGACATTAGGATGTTTTCTAGCTGCAAGATTCCGTCTCCATGTATTCTTTGTGGCAGCCATGTGTGACCCGGACTGCCCTTCCCCCTCCCCTCACCCACTCAAAAATGCGGTGAAGTCGTTTTTTTCCTTGTCTTCCCACCCTCAATAATTGATTTTTCTAGACTTCCGTGCTAGTTTATTTTTCTCCTTTTCCCCAGTCCGCCCCCCTTCTCCTCTGTGGGTCAATCTGTGGCTTTTCCTTACGCGGATTTCTTCTTCCACGAGTTGGTTATCTTCTTTTTAGTTGAGCCCCCTTAGCTGCAGGACCTTCCTCCCCTCTTTATCCCCTCCCCCGTCGCTTTTTTAGGATGGGAATCTTTTTTTTCAATTCCCGATCGTTCTTCCCCCATCTTAGGCGACTTGCGCAACCCTTCTTTTCCCACCGTCCTAAGGTTCGAGTTTTTGCTGCATGCCCTTTTTCTGACCCCCCCCTCTCTGAAATTAGAGTTTTGTTATTTGCTACCCCCAGCAGTTCCCCTCCGCACGCTCCTACGTTTACCCCCTATCGTTCCATTTTGAGGGCGAACCCTCCACCTTTTTTGCTGGTCCCTCTTTTTTCATCATGCTGTTTACGCCTACGGCCGGGTTTTTCCCCCGATGTCCAGTCACTATTTTTTTCTTTTCTCGAATACTAGGTTGTCCCAGTGATTTGATTTGCCCGACGTTCTTTCCCCGTCCTTCTTTCCTGCATTCCTGCTCTCCTTTCTTTGGAGACTTATATCAATTTGGATTTTATCTTTCCCACCACCCCCAACGACTTCCCTCCACGCGTTTTCACCGTTTCCTTCCTCCTCCTCTCCTTTTGTTGTTCTATCTCTTCCTTAAAGACTGTGATTTGTGTCTTTTGGTGGTGTTTTTTAGGCCACGGATTTCCCGTCGGCTCTTTTTTTTTCCGGACCGTTCTTCCTTTGCCTTTCTCTTCTCTCGTAAACATTCTCCCCTTTCCTTGCTTGTTACGGTAGTTTTTTCCCAAACCGGCGCCAATCGTGCTTTCCCCCCCCCCCAGTGATTCTTATTCCCTTAGTAGCACTGATGCTGCTGCCCTTATCCTTTTTTCCTCCCCCCCCCTGGTTGCTTTGCTCCCTCCTTTCCACAGCTCGGTGGACATGTTTTCTCGATGAAATTTTTCTTTCAATGGATTTTGTAGACCCTCCCCACCTTTTAATCCCTTCCCTTTCATTTTCCTTACCCCAATTAATTGCGCAGTTCTCTACTGCTTGACTCGTTTCTTTGTTTCAGGTTGCAGAGCGGAGTTTTTCTAGAAAGTCGGTGAAGAGACGATTTCCCAGTTACTTTTTTCCCACCTCCCCACATCACAGGCTTTTTTTTTCATTTTTACACGGAAGTCCCTTTTGATACCTTGATCACTGTTCCGAAGCACTTCCAGTGAATTTCGATCTTCCCCCACCCCCTCCCGGAGAGCTTTATCCAGCGATTCCCTGTAGTACATCCTTTTTTATTCGGTTGAGGATAGGGGTCGGGTACCCCCTCCCTTCCTCTGGTCCTTCCCTTCTCTTTGGTCCTATGTCAGCCAACGCCTTTGGTGAGCCTTATTCGGTTAATTTTTGTTTTGATTTTTTGGTTTTTTTACGAAACTGTTCTTCTCCCCTTTCCCCCTTGGTCAGACCCCAGATGTTCTTGCGCTTTTTTTCTTTCTGCCTCGATACCCTTTATTTTCACGATTAGTTTTCTTTGACCTTCCGACTTCCCCCCCTGCAGATTTTAAGAAATCTTCCCTTCTTTTGGGCGTGATCCTTTCCATAACGCTCGATATATCCCCCTATGTCTAGCATATCTTGATCGGTGTCTCTTTTTTGTACCAACTAAAGGATGCTTTCGGATTCTCTGGCCCGCCGTAACACTCCAAGTTTTCCGTTTATCTCCCGATTCACACTTTTCTGATGGTTCTTTTGTACTTCCCATTTGTCTTCATCGGTGGGGCCTGGCGTCTATCTTTGTCCATCGATTTTTTTCCCTTTTTCCACTAGTTAAGGGTGGGTTTAGGACCCCTAATCCCCTTCTGAAAGGTGGTTTTGCTCATGGTTTTGTCCTGCTGCAGCTCTTTTAATTTTTTTTAGCCTTTTTCACTTCGGTGCAGTTCCGCTACAACCTTTCTTGTAGTTTTTATTTTTTCTCACCTTCCTCCCTTTCTTTGTCCACTCCGACATCCACCTTCTTATATTTCTTTTCCTGTGTAGCCCCGGCCAGTTGCCGATCTCCCCAACAGGTTTGGACGCATTCTTTGTTGATTTTACAGTTTCTTTCTTTTCGGTTTTGCCGGGAATTGGTCGCCGTTTTCCCTCTCTCACGGAAAGATTCTATTTTATCTTTTCTTTTTTATGATCAGACATTTCATACATCGTCTCGTCTTGTCCGTCGCGGCGTTACTCTCGTTCCTTTGTTAATCCTTAGCCACTCTGATCCCTCCTTTCCTCCTTGTTCGTCATCTCTCTACGTCTTAGTTCACTTTAGTGACTTTTGGTCTTGTGCACCCATGATTGCTCCCCCTCCCTCTTTCGAGCGCCCTGCGAGTCGTCTTTCATGTGTTCTACCTTTGGTTGACCCTTTTCCCTTTGGACCTGTTCCTTTTTTAGTCCACTTGTGTTGGCCCCTTGAACCTCCTCTTTCGTTTCGAATTCATGTTCCGCCTTCTGGGTAGTACCCCTTTGTTTATTTTTTTTCTTCTGACACCCCTTCTCCCCCGGTGTTGAGCAGGTATTGAGATTTTTTGTTGCAAAGGTTTTTTTTTTTTTAATCTTTTTTTTTGTCTTGTCAGCAGTATGCCCTTTGCTTCTATATGTAATAAGGTGGTTTTTTGCCCGTTTTGAACTCTCCACTGGTGTTTTTCTTTTCCCCTTTTTCTCCCCCTTCCTGTTCGATTAGTTCCCGTTTTGGTCTGCTGGATTATTGATTTCTGGCGGTCGGTGTTTTTTGGTTTCGGTTTTGCCGCAGGCGTCCCAATGAACGGCGATCCCGGTTTTTTCTTTCCCTTTTGGAAATGCCTCTTTTTGTACGCGACGGTTCCGTTCGGCGGTTCGTATAGTATTCCCTCCGTCAAGTCTGCCCCCCGATCCCCAGGGGACACGTTCCTTTCAATCCACATAGTTTTGGTTTTGTTTATTAGATCTCTCCTTCTTTCCCTCCTCCCGGTGTTTTTTTCTTCTCCTTTCCCAGGGAAAGCCACAACGTATGGGGATTTTGCGTGTTGCCTTTTTTTGGCTCGATTTGTCCCCGCTCTTGCGTCTCCTTCCCTTGACAGTCACCTAAACGAGCGACGTACTATCTCCTGGTATCCTTCCACCCCGGGGAGTCAAGTTTTCCCTTTGGTCCGACCGCGGCCGGGTACCCACACACACCTCCATCTTTTTTCCCCCCACACCCACCCCCCGTTTCAACCCCCCCCCCCACACAAACCCCACACCTTTCATAATCCAGCAACCACTTTTTTCTTCAACGTTTCCTTTCTCTTCACCCTCCTCCTTTGAGAGTTAGTCATGGATTCCATCGTTTTCCCTCCACCTTTTTCACTGTGGAGTCTCACCCCTCAAGGTACCAGGCAACAGACACCCGCTCTTTTCCCCTCCCTCTTCACACAGTTCCCTTTGTTTTCCCCCCTCTTGGCCAGTTGGAGTTTTGGAAAACACTTCCCGACTCAGGCATTGCAATGCTTCCTTTCTCCTCGGCACTTTCCACTTGTCATTCAGAATGTTTCAACCCTTTTCCCCTCTCCCCCCCCCCATCCCCCCCCTCGAGCCTAGGGTGTCAGATTTATCCTGCCATACAGGGTCACACTTTCTTTGATCCTACCTTCGTGTTTTTTCAGCGGCCCGTTTTTTCCTACTTCTGTCTCTCCCTTCTCCGATTCTTTGGTTTCACAATAACCCCGGCTCCCCTCCTCGCTTGACCTGACTATCTTTAGACCTTTTCAGTTTGCATTCCGACCGACCTTCTCCTTCCTCCCTTTATCTTTTCTCTTTGTCACTCAGTCTTTTTTGACAACACCTTACTCCGCACTGGCTTTTGCGGAAAGCCCCCATGCCCCGTTCCGGAAATCCCTTATTCCCCCCCCCCTTTCCCTCCCCTCAATCGTATTTATTGAATTTTTTATGGCCACGTTTCCACCTTTTTCTACGGTGGCTCTTTAATTATTCGCTGACATTCCCTTTTTCGCGCAGTTGCTCCCCCCCAAGTCATTTAGGGTGCTCATCTTGCCCCCCAGGACCTTTCCACCCCGCGTTTCCCACACACCGCTTTTTTTTCCCCCACGTTTCCCTCCTTGATGGAGTTTGTACAGCCTTACCCCTTGTTTCATTACTTTTCCTTGTCCCATCCCCCAAAGGGCCCTTCCTTTTTCGTTACTGGTTTGGTCTTTCGCAGGCCTTTTTCCCTTTCATAGCCTCCCCTTTTTTCTAGCTGCTTCGTAGCCCCAGTTCCCCCTTGATCACCCCCCCCATCTGGGCTCATCACCATTATTTTTCTAAAATTTATCGATGCTCTTCCACCCCTCCCTCCATCATGGCGGAATTCTCATTCCCACCCTTTGCCCCTTGGTTGTCTTTCTTGATTCCACCGTTCCCGTCCAATTTACCACCTGTCCCTTGTTTTGATTCAGATTAGATCGTCACTTTTTCATGACGATCTGGTTTCCCTTGATTGTGTCCTGTCTTTCAGGAATCCCAGACTCCACCTCCCCCCGGCCGTCCCCGCGATGTGCTCACCGGAATCGTCTTTTGGCAGGTATCAAGGACTGTTATTTTTCCGCAGCTTCCTTTCAGTATCAACTCCCCTCCCCTCCCATTTATATAAACTACTTGTATGATTTTCGTTTTCAGCGGCTAAGGCGGTGATTCTTCCAGAGTTGGAAGTTTTTCTGTGTTTTTCTTGATTTCATCGCAGGAATTTATTGTCCCTCCGGTTTGTAGCCCCTCCCCCCCCCTTTCCTTTTTTCCCTAATGCGTACTTCTGACTGATCGCGACGACCTTTTTCTCGTTTTCCTTCACACCTTTGTTGCCCGACTAGAGACCCGTTCAAGTCCTTTTATAAGATTATTTCCCGGCTTCCCTTGAGGGTGACTCCCCTTCTCCGGTCCTGTCTCTTTTTTCTTTCAACAAGCGTCTGCTGTAATACCTCCTCTGTTATCCCCCCTTTATTTGGTGGGTTCAAGGGGGGGGGAGTTGAGGTCTGCTTTTTCTGGTCCTTCTTCTTTTCCCCCAGCACCCTGGTTCCCCCTTGTCGAGGTATAATTATTTTCGGCAAGTTTTTTCTTTTTTCTGAGTTACGTCGCCGTAGTGCGTACACCCTTTGAGTCCTGTCTGACCTCCGACGTCTGGCTTCTCGGACTTGCCTTCTCCTTTTAGTCATTCTTTTTTCCTCTCAAACTTTTTAAAGGGCATCTATGATTTTTCCAACAACCCCCCTTCCTTCCTCCCCAACTCGTTCGCCCTTTCTCGCTTTTGTATAGATATAAAATCGTGTTTTTTTGTTTATGATCGCCTTTTTCATTAAGCACTGTGACTCAAGCGTTGTTTGTTTTCCCTCGTTTTTGTTTTTGGACAAATCTCTATGCACCACGAATCGTCGGGTAAGTAGGCTTTCTCCCTTACAGAAGGAGAGACGTTCTTCCTTTCCTACTCTCTTACCTTTCCTCTTCCCCCTTTTTTTTTCCCACCCCCCTGAGGTGGCTGTTTTTCTCTTCCCAATAAGAGCTCTTTACGCCATCATTTTGCCTGCTTACGCTTTTAGGCTCTCCCATGAGAACATTTCTTCCCCCTCCCCCCCTTTCTCCTCCTACAAAACTTTGTCATAAGCCCTTAGGATCGATCTATTCGCGTGTTATGGACCATCCTTCCCCTTATTTTTCCTTTCTTTTTTTTATGGAATCATTTAATGCGCATTCGACGTTTCTTCGATTCCTTGGCTTTTCGCAGGTCGCCTCCGGTGTTTGCCCGTTTTGCGCCTTTTAAGGCTTCCCTTTTTCTCTCCCTTTCATTCCTTCTTGGGGTCTTGATCCAGTTTTTTTTTCCCTTTTTCTTTTTCATCCTGCGCCTTTTACAGTCCCTACGTTCTTTTCCCTTCAGACCGGATATATCCCTCCGCGTAGCATTCGGACCTCCCCCTCCCTCTCCCCCCTTCGTTACCCCTCCCCCCCAAGGTGTATCACTTTCAGGTTTTTGACGAGTTTTCCCTTGCGTCGAGCCAGTTTCCTTTCACGAAAGTCCTGATTTCGGTGACATCCTTCATTCTCGTTGGATAGGGTTTACTTTTTCTTTCTTGGTTCTTTTTCCTTCGGCCCCTGAACCATTTTTCTTCCTCCCAGTCGTCTTGCTCCGTCCTCTTTTATTTAACCCCCTATTACTCCGACTTTTTTTTTTTTCCTCCTCCCCCTTTCCATTTGGAAGTAGTTGACGACCTCGTCTGGTGTGTTGATTGCCCCCTCGCAACTCGATTTTTCCCTCAAGATTTTTTTGTTCTTTTTTTGGTTTCCCTTTTGTTCTTTTTTAAGATTCTCAGCATTATGGCCTGTTCCCCTTTTTCGTGCTTTCTTTGTAGCACTCCCGTCCTGAGGAAGTTTCTTTTTTGGCTTTAACTTTTTTTCACCCGCGTACTCCTTGAGGGTCTGGTTACCTTTTTTCAGGCCTTGTTTCCGAAATGGTGGTTCTTATTCCCTTCCCCTTGAGGTGTTTTTTAAACGTTTGGGGAAAAATCTGCATGCGTTTCCTTTTTTTCGGAACGTTTCCGTTCCCCCCGTTCTTTATTTTTTTTTTAAATTTCTTTTTGGTCTAACGTCTTTTCGCCCCCCCCCTCCCTCCTTTTTTTTCCCCAACGGGGAAACTCACTTTTACTAAATACTTTCTTTCTGTGTCTCCCTTCAGCTTGCGCTGTTTTTTGAAAAGTGGATGTTGGTTGCTTTTCTTTTTTTCCGTTTGCTCCTCTTTTTTTGTGGAACTTCCCCCATTCTTGGTCTCACGGCCGGATCTGCTTATATTATCTCTACCTTGTCTTTTCCGGACGCCGTTTTTTCACAGTGTATCGGGTCCTTTTTTTGTCCTCCTTGTGAATTTTTTCCCCAAATTCCTTATGATATCAGTTTGGTTCTGTCAGATGAAACCCACCCCGGTCTTTCTTCACTCCTGATTGAGCAATGATGATGGAAAATTCATGCCTGATCTTTTAAGATCCACAGTTCCCTACTTCGCTTCGTCTTTCTTTTTTTTTTTTTTCTCTTTTTTTTTCCTTTTGTTCTTGAGTATCCCGGAACGTTTCACCTTGACCCTCGAATAGTCTTTTGAGTAATTTGACCTCCGTTTAGTCGTGAAGGCCTTTTTCCGAGACCCTGCCCCTTCTTCCGTCCTTCTTTTTTTTTTGTTTTTTTAGCTTAGTGATTTGGACAGTGAGTTCCCCTTTTCGGGTTTTTGGTACACCAGTTCGGGGCTCCTCATTTTCTGCGTACTAAGTTGTTTTTCGTGTGACTCCCCTCCCCGTCTCCTTGACTCTTTTGTTTTTCGCGAGATTAGATTTTTGGAGGTTGGGTCTTGATGGATTATCCTCCCACTTGCGCGCCGGTGGTGTTGTTTAGGAACGCGTTAGAGGCTTTGTCCCCCCCCCTTTGACCTCTTTTCTCCCCCTTTGGCAGCAGGAGCCTCTTTGGTTCTTCCTTCAACCTTGAGTTAACTATATCTTCTGCCCCGATCTTATACGATTTAGACACTGTTCCCCGATAGTCCCATCTCCCCCCAGTTTTTTTCCTTTGGACCTTTTATTTCTCACCAGTTGTGTTACTACAAGTTCCACTTTCCCTCTGGGGTCTTTTTCCCCTGCCTTTCTAGCGTGTTCCTTTGATTTGATGCCCGAATGAGCTTAGCTAATATTACTCTCCCCGCAGGGTGATCTTCTCCCCGGCCTTTCCTTCTAATTTGCTAACATCCAGCTTTTGCCGTCCGTTATTGGGCTTTCCTTTCTTTTCCCCAAAAAAAAAAACCCAAACCACAACAACCCACTTTTTTCATTTTTCGCTACTCCTTCCTACCCCCTGCCTCTCCCCCCTCACCACATAGCTCTCCTCTTTTTGAGAGTGGTTTTCAAACCTGGCCCCCCCCCTCCTTTTTTGTACTCCCCTTTGATTAGAACGAACTGGTGTACCAGGTCACATCCAAAAGATCTGTTTTCACCTGGCCACACACCTCACACTTTGCTCCCTTCCTCATCCCCCCCAACTTTTCAGGCTGGCCTGCGGAAACACCTGTCCCCAGTTTTTAATCCCCCTCAGACGGTCTTTTTTTGCAATGTTTTCATGTCATCGATCCCTTTTACCTTTTTTTCCTCTTCGTAGAGTCATACGTTCCCCCCTCATACATAACTAAGTCCTCTGCATGCTTGCGTATTTTTAGCCCCTTAACTCCCTTTTTCTCCCTCCTTCCCTCTTCCTAACGAGGTTTGCCTACCCGAGTATCCTTGTCCTCTCTCCTTCTCAGTCTTTTCGATTGGTCTCACCCCCCCTTTCATTTTTCCACTTACCTGATCCTTTTTCCCCCTTCTCTGTTTCCCCAGGACGCCCTCCCCCGACTACGGCTCCTTCAAGTTTCCTCTTTCGCTTGAGGCCGAAGTTTCTCCCCCAGTACCTTTCGTTCCAGAAACGGCCGCAAAACCTGCGTACTCCCCCCCCCCCCCTCATTCGTTCCTCACCCCTTTATTTGAGTTTCTGTCTTCCCCCCAGTCCTCCATTCCACCGGGATTTATTTATTGAATTATAGGTGTTTTTCCCTTTTGCTCCCCCTCCCTAAGACCCTCTCCCTTTCCCATACTCTGGCGTTGCACCCATTTTACGTAATTTCGTTTTTTCTCTCCTCAGTTTCTCCTTACGCGGTACTCCATTTTGATTTTTTCAGCCCCCCCCGTTTTCCCCCTTTTTTTTTTGGTCAAGCACGGCTCACCGTTTTGACTTCCCCTTCTTGTCCACCCTCTTTTTCCTCAAAGGGGATGACCTCACGGGTTTTTTCTTAAACCGAAATTCTTGCTCAGTATTTACGGCTCTCCTTTCTTGCGCATTCTTTTCCTTCTTTTGTAGTCCCCCCCTTTCGTCCCCCCTTCCGACTCACCAGATGGTCTCAGCCTTTATTTTTATACAAGCGTTTGAAATACCCTCCCCCCCCCCTCTTCCCCTCTGTCGGCACCAACGTTTCGTTTCAGTGGAGGTCCGTCCTCCCAGACATTCGTAGAAACCCCCTTTCTCGCCCCTCCCTCTTTTTCCCGAATCGTCCCCCTTTTTCCCCCTCTCATTTGACAGGTGCGGCGTGTTCAGGACATTCCTTTGGCGGCCGATCCACAACTCCCCCCCCACCCCATAGGCACGCGCTTTTTTTCTTTCTCGGTCCTGTTTCCTTTGATGCCCCCCCACAACTGTTCTTTTGACTAATCGGTTCCTTACCCTCTCAGTCGACCCCCGACAGACTCCTCAACTGGTTCTCCTTGGCCATTTCCCTTCCACGGCTTTTCTTTTCAGTCCCCATCAGGGAGTGATCCTCACGACGTTCGTTTGGGCCTTCCCCTCTTCCGGTTATCAGTTGTCTCTCCTTTCCTCCCCTTTCTACTTTGGTAGCCGACCCCGCCAGATTCTCTCTGCGCGTAACTTTCAGTGACCCATTTCGGACTACATTCCTTCGGCTGCGCGCGACATTTTTCCCCCCAATCAAAGATTTTTGCCGTTTCCGCCTTGCCGCCTTCCCCTTTGTCTCCACTGAAAGGAAGGCTTTCGAGTTGCGTGTGGTTCTCCACAGCACTTCTAATATATACCCTCCAGTGCTCCTATCTGGGTTTTCTTCCCCCTGGCCTGTTGTCTCTTTTCCTTTTTTGCTTTTCTTCTCCGATCGACAAGTAGCCCTACTTCGTTTTTTCTAGAAGCTGATTTCCCCAGTAACCCCCTCTGGCGCGATTTCTGGTTTGCTGTTCCCCCCAGCTTTTCTACCCTTTTTCTCCATGCTTGTTCTTTCGAGGAAGGCACGCGCTGGATACTTCGTTCGACAAGTCCTTCTGAAGCCTTACAGTTTTACCGAACGGGCCCAATTAGTTGGCTCTGAGTTTAGCTCCCCCCCACCACTCTCTCAATGTCTTTGGTCGATTTTTTCCCTCTTCTCCCTTCTAAGTATTTCTACAGGTTGTTGTTGTTTGGGAACCATTCGTGACGTCCCGTCTCGCTTCCGAATCTTTCCTTTTTGGTGGTTGTTTGAATTTTGCCAACTAATTGACCCGTTCGGTCAGGATTTTTCCGGGCCCTGTTTTCTCACGTAGCTTCTTCCCCTTCCCCCTCTAGTTTCTCCAGATTGTAAAACTTCAGCTTGGTGACGAAACACTCCTTTGTCGCGGCCCCACCCTAGCCATAGTGAATTGCCCATGTGTTTTTTCCGAACATGTCACCCTCCTCTACCCTCTTTTTCTCCCCCCCCCTCTCTTTTGTGTCCTTTTCAACAAGTTCCCCCGCTTTCCACACAGATCGGTTTCTACAGAACTTTTTGATTCCGACTAGAGTCTCCCCGAGGTTGGAATACTTTTTCCCCATCGTCCCTTTCTTCCTGTCCACATCTTGTTAGACTTTTTTTTCCCGCGCCCCGCCCGCACTCGATGTTTCCTATTCGGCCCCTTCAGCCTTTTTTCTCTATCACGTCTATCCTTGCCTAACTTCCTCTATCTGAATTGTATTTTGTCGGTCTCCACGTTCGTTGGGCATTCCCTTCTTCTCATTTTTCCCTCCCTTCCCCTGCCATCCCACTTTGACTTACCGCCGTTTATCCCCCATTTCCTTCCTTCCTCGAGCTTGTAGTTTCCGAAATTCCTCTTTTCCAATTTTCTTTCCGGTTACACTTCTTGAGCCGGGACAACTTGTTCCCTCTTCCGGAGATTTCCCCTGTTTTTGATCTGGTTTCCCCCCTTCCCCCCCGCCTACACTTTTTCCACGTTCTTCTTTTTTGTTTGCTGTTCGTGTTTTCAGTCTGCCTCTGCCTTGCACGACTCCACCAATTTTTTTTTGAATCTGCCAACCCCTCATATTTTTCCGTTTCCTTCCTACTCAACTTCCGGTTTCATTTTTTTTGTTCTGAACTCCATACCCCTTTTTTGAGCTTTTTTTTTGCCCTTCGAGACTTCCCAGAAGGTTCCTTTTTTTGTTTCCAGAGTTAAGATTTTGTCCCTTGGTGTCAGATCTTTGACCTGTTGATGGTTGTTTAAGCCCATTGTTTTCTAGTTAGCTCCCCTCTCCCCAATCGTTGATAGTTCCTCAGCACGCGCCCCCCGTTTCTTCCTACCATTGTATTTTGGTTTCCCCTCCCGAGTCCTTTTTCCTTTTGGACTTCCACGAGGCAGGAGATGCCTAGCTGAAACGTTCTCCCCTTGACTGACGTCTGAGGTTTTTTTTTGATTCCTTTCCTTTTCGGGAACGTTCTTAGTCGTTCGATCCCCGAACCCCCTTTCGCATTGTTGCCCTGCCTCCCCCCCATTTATTTGAGTTATTCCGGACTTCTTCTTCTTTTTACCCCTCCCTTTCCCCATTTGCTTATCCTATAATACAATACTCTTTTTCTGATATGGCCGGGCCTGTGTATACGGAACTGCGGCGCTGTTCTAGCCCCATTAACGCCTTGGTTCCTTCCCTTCCTTTGATCTTTTTTTTTCCCCTTTCGTTGTTGTTTTGTTCAAGTTTTCATTCGTCCCCGCCCCTGTATGACTGATCCCCGGCGGATCCCTGCATTTTCCGAAGCTTCACAACAAGTCCCCATTTCTCCCTTTCCTCCTCGGCGTCTTCGCTAGTTTTTGGTATACCCTTGCCAAGTCCATCGTTTTAATTGTCTCTGACTATTTTTTGCATCTTCCAGACGATTTTGCCCCCTCACTTCTTTTTTCTTTCGACCCTAGTACAGACCGGAATAAGCTTGTTCCTTCTTAGTGTTTTTTCTGGTGGGCTCAGTTTGAATTTATTTCTGCGACTTCCTTTTTAAAGTTTTTGACTTTTCCTATTCTTCCTTTTCGCCCCTTAAGTTCCGTCTTACGGAAGGGTTATTTCGCACCCCCAGTTTCCCTCCTGGTTTCCCCCCAGTTTTGTCTTATTTTTCCTTTTTTTATGTGTTTGTTCCACTTGCATGTCGGGGAGGGTACACCCGTTCGGCTTTGCGCGTTTTTTTTGGTATTTGTGTTCTTGGGATTCTTTTCCCCCTTTTGTTTACCCCCCGATTGTTCGATCCTTCGCGTTGCGTCTGTTTTTGGGGTTATGGGTCTCCTCCTTTACCTTGTTGTGTTTTAGGTTTTTCGACGGCGTTCCCCCTCTGCCACTGGCTCTTTGTTTCTTTTCCTTGAAGCCCCTGACCCGGTCACCCTGCGTTATTTAGGTAGTAGTATGCTGTCTCGCAAGTTTCATCATCCACCCCATTTTTTTCTTCTTTCCCAATGGACCCCTCGTTTGGGTTTCTCTTTTTTTCCCCCTTCGGTATCCCGACGTTGTTGTTGTTTTTTTTGCTACTTTCACCGTTCCAACCAGATTCCCCCCAAAATGGGGATTGTCGGCAATTCGGTTCTTGGATCTGCTTTCGTCTTTTTTCGTACTTCCCCGTTTAAGCAGTTTTTTTTTCGCGTCCTCCTTTTACGTTCACCCCTGTTCCGGTAACCGGTTGGCGCGTTTTTTTGCTTTTCCACACGTGCGGGGCCCTACCCCACACCCCCCAACGCTTTTTGGGTGAGTTTTCTCTAACCACTTTCTCCCCCAACCGAGAAATATCCGCCCCCTCCCCGGCGTAATGATCCCCCCCCTTTCTTCTTTGAGATAGATTCCCCCCTTGGCTCCGCCCACCTTAGTACCGTTCGGTTTCTCCGAATTTTTACCTTTTCCCCCCCTCCACCACCTGATTTTTCCCTTTCCCCAACCAAGAGCCTGCCCCAACGGTTTTTGCGCCTTCCTTGGCAGCGTTTCCCTGCTCCGTTTTGAAACAATGTCATGTCACTTTGTCCTGGCATTTGCCTTGTTTCACTTCCTTCTTCGTTACCCGTGGAAGGTCCTTCCGTTCTTTTCCCAAAGTCCCACCTAGCCCACCCCCCACCTTCAAGACTTTGACAGCAGGTTTTCTTAGGATGTCATTTCTTTCAGGTCCTTTTTTCTCTCTGGCCATCATTTTTTCACGCTCTGTTTTTTTCCTCCTTGCACCCCCCGATTAGCTTTCTTTTTTCCTGTATACGAGGCTCTATTTAGTACACAGTTCCCCGGCGACCCCCCCGCTCCACTTTGACAGGACTCGAGTTATCTTATTTTCAGTGCGTTCCTTTTTTCCATGCCTTGCACGTCGGGATCGTAGAGGCTCGAATTTCCCGCCCCAGGACCTTTTTGCCCTTTTCCCCCCGCGATCCCGTTCCCCTTGAACGCCCCCTTCCTTCGTCCCCCTGTGCGCTTATGTCCCCCGCTGCCGGGCCCCACTCTCCATTTCCTTTTATTCGGGTTTTATTCATTTCCTTTCCCCCAAGTGTCTTTTTTCTTTTTCTTCCCCTCTAAAGAAATTAGTGTAGATTTGCAGTCGCACCCAATGCCGACGGCCCATTTTTTGCGCTCGTTCCGTATGACCGTTTTTACCGCTTTTTCCCCCCCCTGACTTCTTTTGAACAAGGTTAAATATCGTTGTTCTTTCCCGTCCCTCTTTGCTCGACCTTTTTTCACTAGTCTGACCTCCCCGATCCCACCTTTTTCCCTCCAGTTGCGCCTGCTGGCGCTTTTTTTTGTTCCCCCTATGGCTGCTTTTAGCTCTCTCCGAAGGAGTTGAGTTTTTCCCCACCATTGTTCCCCACCTCATCACCCTACCAGTGGTTTCTTTTCAATCTTTCTGATATACACCCCTCCTTTTGAGAGGCCCCCACTCCCTCCCATCATCATCCTTCCTGAAGAGGGTCCCCTTCCCCCTGTTTTTTCTCAAGTCGCCGACATCGTCGACACCCTTTTTTAGTTGTCTTCCTGCCACCGATTTTTCCCGCCGCCCCCTTTTTCGACTATTTTTTGGCCTCAGCTGTGTTCTTTTTTTTTCTGAAAGGAACCTTTTTCCACACCCACACCCACATTTGGAACCCTCTGGATTCCCCACCTTCTCTCTGAGGCGTGGTCCCCGTTTATCAACCTTTTTCTTCCAACGACTGGATCCGGTTCCCGAGTGTTACCCTTTTTTCCATGACCCGTACTATCCCTCCTTTTGTTTAACGACAAGGTTTTTCGTACCCTTCCCCCTGCTACTTGCGGGTCAGTTTTCTCCTTTTTGAAGGGTTTCTTTTTCTTGGTGTTTCGCTTTCTCAGCCCCGTCGCTTTATTTTTTTCGTTTGCGCCGACCCTCAAGATTCAGACTGTCCGCGGTAGGAGCAGTTGACCTCGCGGCTACTTCCCTCGTACCACTTACGGGCGGCTCGAAAACCTTCAAGCCCTTTTTCACTCGATTTCGGCCGCGCTCCTGCCATTTTTTTACCACTAAACCAACGACATCTGTTACCCCTTATGTTTCCTTCAGGGCACAAAAACTTGAGTTTTTTTTTTTGTTCCTCCGCTTATACCCTCTCTCCCTTTCGATGCCCCCCCTTCTTTTTTGTCCAAATTTGGTGCGTTTGGGGAGTTTCTCGGAGTTTTTTTTGTCAGGTTTGCTCCCTCGCTGTGGATTTTTCCCCTTCTTTTTTTCCTTTATTGTACGATTCCTCCCAATGATTTTCCCCTCTTTCGAGCTTTGACGGTGTTGCCCCTCGAGTCGTCCTTTGCTCAACCTGTTATAGGTCTATCGTTCCCTTGAACTATTCCCATAGACCTTCGAGTTCTTACGGCCTCCGTCCGTAACGTTGGCCCTTATTTTTTAAACCCCTCGGATGGTGAAACCCAACCCCCCCCTCCTTAACCTAATAGTCACAGTATTGCTTATTTTCACCTGGAA
>Ga0179593_1357188_pt1 | contig 16651 bp, 16 predicted proteins | sample CZODoug2_1_08_16_FD_185931 | JGI IMG/M metagenome (GOLD analysis project Ga0179593, IMG submission 185931) | Vadose zone soil fungal communities from Angelo Coast Range Reserve, California, USA - CZODoug2_1_08_16fungal (PacBio error correction) | ecosystem: Environmental > Terrestrial > Soil >... | reverse complement strand
GACTTCTTGTTTCGATAGTTTTTGCCTCAGTGCCGAACCTACAAACCAACCCCCCCTAAACTTTTCATGCCGACGCTGGTTGGTGTTCCCGTTCCCTCTTTTGCCGAATCCCCCCCCCCGATATGCCGATGCCCCAAAAAGTATTTCCCCTGAATGAGCGAAGCCCTCGCCAGCTATGGATAAGAACACTCCTTTGGTGTCAGCAAACCTTCCTCCACTTTTCCTCGGAGTCTTTGCATTTTTCCCCCACCCACACTTTCTGCTTGCTAGGCCTCTAAGAAGTTGAATCGCGGTTAAAGCCCCTTTACTTCCCCCCTTACGGACTCTCGCCGTATCTTTTTGGCGATTAACCTCCCTTTTTCTTGGGTCGTTTGCTCCCGCTCCACCCCTTTAGAAAGATGGGCTTGCACTTTTCTCCTTCTAATTCCCCCCCTTTTTGGTTGACAAACTCCCCGCCTCCACTCTAGGACGACACACCCGGTCAGCTGGGGGTTTCCTCGCGAGACGAGGTTTGGACCCTTCGTCCTGCTTTGCAAAAAAGATGCGGTTGGTGCGAGTTGACTCCCTATCTTCTCTATAATCCTTTCAGCCTCCTCTTTCGGTTTCCACATGGGCGTTGTGTCCTGGTTTCATGCCGCTTTCGCCTCTTTTCCCCAGGACACCCAAGGTTTTTTCTGTAGCGCGGTGGGTCTCCTCTCCCCCCCCTATCCTGCCCTCTACTCCTGCGGATCGCTATTCGTTCCCATTAGAATTCTTTCTTCCGACCACACCGCTTGCAAACTTGTATTTTCAGTTCTTCTGCTCCAGCCGGTCTGATGTGTGCAACAAGGGTTGCTCTTTTTGTTGAGAGAGATCGCCCTTTTTCCAAGCCGATCGTACTTCACCTTCGCGCCTACGTATTCCAGGGAACGCTGACGCACCCCCATCCCTTTTGCCGATAGCCGATCTGACCGGGGTCCCCCATTTCTCCAATCCTTTACGGGGATCTACACGATCACATTCCGGCTTGTTTCTGAGTATTTATGGGATTCTTGCTCCTAGTATCGCTTCCCTGACACAGCTTGTGAAAAGTCGTTTCCTCCTTTACTCTCCGTCGTTTAAGCTTGGTTCTCCATTGTCTATTCGCATTCCTTTGCTTTGAATTTGACTTTATATTATTCTTATAATCATTTTAGTCAGGTGGCTTCCGTTTTCTCCCCCTTTTTTTGGTTTGTTCGATATCGATCAGCCAGACCTACCCTTCCCAAGTTTGGACGCGCTTTCCTCGCAATTGTAGCGCCAGCAACGTAGAGTTGATTGCAATTACAGACCAGGACTTACACCGCCGTCGAAGTCCGCGTCACCTAAGTTCCTTCCTTGACGAGGTTCGTCGTCCCGTTGAAGATGAATGCATTCCTTGGAAAACTAACAAAATAGAATTCTACTCTTTTATTCCCTGGATTTTCCCTCCGCGGAACTAAAGACCGGCCGATCGACCTCAAACCAGTGTTCGGCTGGGTTTGATCGGGAGGGTGCCCTGCAATACCTTCCTTATACTGTTTTCAAAGTAGTATTTCCTTTTTTTCCATGTCACGTTTTCCTGGACAAGCTCGATACCCGGTCCCAACCCTGTGGACTCTAACCTCACGACAAATAAGCGATTCCTCTCCCCCTTTTTTTCCTTGTCTCGGTGGTTTCGGCCAACTACTTCCGTTTTCTTACCAGTTTTCACCCCTCCCGAGACCTCCCAGGCTTGGACCCGCTGGTGTTGGATCGCATAGATCCGCGCTGGTCGAGCAGACCCTGGTTCAGTCCTTTTTTTTGCGCGGGCTTTTTCCCGAGCAAGCCACCAAGTCGTTCCCACCCAGCTATTCTGTCTTTCTTTAGGAAGACTGTCCTCGCACCTCGATGTGTTGTTTCCAGCCTGCTGTTAAACGCCCAGTTCTCGCTTCCCGCTTTATGAAAGGAGTTGTTGGCGGAATAGACCCCTCTTTCCTTTCGGTGTTGTCGACCGCATTTTTCAGTCCTCTTAAGTGCGGACTCTTTTCCCAAGTTGCACCTCCCATCAGTGCGCGACACCTTTTTTTTGCTGAGAAGCCCGACGGACACCCTTTAGCTTTTTTCCTCTCTACCCGTGTCGTTCGATCGTCGTTCGCCGCCCGTTGCTTCAACTCTGTGCTAACCCTTTCGAACCCGGGGCCCAGCCCAGTTGCCTCTCCTTTCATTCTGTGTTTGGTCCGACCCCTGGCGGACTGCGTCACGATTTAGTTCTGCTGTTCCAAACCAAAATCTGGATTTGCTTAACCGGGGCTGCTCTGCGCGCATTGTTCCTTTCACCCCCCGGTCTCTCTTCCATATGCGTCAGTGTTTTCGCCTGCGGTCTTTTTTATAAAAAGATTAGTTCATGAGAAGGGAGCTTCTGGTTTTTGTTGTTGTTCAGTTCGGCAAGATCCCCCTGTCTTCCTCCCTGACCGTTATCTCTCTCTTTCCTCCTCGTTTTTTTTTCGTTCGTCTCGACTTCTTGCGCTTCTTTTTTTTGGTATACCTGGAATCACAAACCCCCCACTCCATAAATATTCTACAGGCGGAATGCCGCGACGCTTTTCTTCTGTCCTCACTCCCCCGCACCCCTTCACCTTCTTCTTCAACAAGTTATGGAAAGAAATGCTGCGTCTCACCTCCCTGTGATACGCACCGTCCTTTTTGCCCCCTCTTCCTTCCCTCTTGCCTTCGATCCTCTCATTTTCCTTTTTTTGCCCCCCCCACAGCTCCTTTGCAATAGTGTCAATTTTCCGGCAGCTCCCCCGAAGGTTCCCCCTCACCGTATGCTGACACTTCTAGATCGGCCTTATCGCCGTTTCTTGGTGTTAATATCCCCATTTTTTCTTTTTTGACCCCCACTTGAGCATGATTGTCCCCTTGGGGATCCAGGTTGCCCTTGCTTCTAAACCTAGGGCGACAACTTTCCCCGCTGCCAAGGCGTAGAAACAACCAAAGGTAGACTCTTTCTTTTTTAAGACGATACGCGTTGAGTAACAGTTATGGAGTTAAACACATTTTGGTTTGCGCTGGCAGCGTGGCTTCGAGAATGCCGTTCAGCTCATCTCGGATTCATCTTTTCTGTGGGGCGGATTTGCAGTTTCCCTTTCTATCTTTCCCCCTGGAAGTTCTGCTGCGATAGAGATCGGATTTTCTCCGGATTGCAGTAACCCTCTTCCCTGGTTCCGTTGGATGGGCTATTCACGGTGAACCCCCTTTTATCCTTTTTGGCCGAATAGCCTCCCCCATGATCTTCCTCGTCAGCGGGCGTCGACTAATTTTTTGTCTCTGAAAATGTGAGGGAGTTTTCGGTGCGCTCTTCCCCACTCTCCCTTCAAAACGCCCTCATCCGTTTTTTTTGAAGGTGTCGGGGACGGATGAAGGCTCCTCTCTCAACCCCGCTCCCCCCGGCGACGCCTTATCGACCGGTTGACGTTCAGTTTTTCGATGGAAGACCCTCAGTTAGGTCGTCTTCTCTTTTATTATTCGCCCGTTTTAGTTCCTGCCGCCGAATGCATCGAATCCCTCTTCTTTTCCTGTTTTAGCGGAGGTTGAAGCTGTTACTCGGTCTGGCAGTCCCCTTGCTTTTGTCAACGCACATCCGAGTTGATTCTACTTTGAAGTCCCCCTCCCTTCCTCATTCAAGTTTAATGTTAGTGTGGTTGCGTTCCATATTACCCTGTGTTTTCTCGAGACCGCCCCACTCTTACAGAACCTTCCCCTTTAAGCAGTTCTTTCATTTCAGCTGCAGAGGCGAGTTGTCTTCAGAGACTCTTACACTGGAGTTCACCTCTGGCTCTTTCCAGAGAAAGACGTTCACAAGGTAGTACCCTATTCTTTTTTTCAAAGTTCTCCTTCTGGACCAATCCCCCCGAAGTAGAAATAAGCGTCTGGTGATCCTTGTGCCTTTCCCAGCTTTAGAAGGACTTTTTTACCCAGGAGGATTTCTCCCCCTCCGGGCATAGAGGCATCGTGAACGTTCCATCGTCTGTCACAACCTCGATTTCCCAAAGGACCCTCTGCGGTTTTTACCTCGATAAGGGAGTTAATCTCTATCCCCTCTGTCCTAAAAATGGGGCATTACCGGCAGACTTTTTCGGCTGACTCCATGACCGAGAAGAAGTTTTGACGGCCTTGACGACAACTGAACCGAAAAGGAAAAGGTTTTTTGTCCCTCATACTCAGGACAAGTGGAAAAGCTTCAGATTCTTTCTTCGCACCGCGTTTTCTTTTCCCCCAAGTCTGCAGCACATTGGTGGAAGAATTGTGCCCTTGTACCGAGTTCCCCCTTCCAGTCAGTTCCAATGCCCCCTAACTTCCCCCAGGGCTGAAACTGTTCTCGACTCCGTCCTTTTTCCGCCACACAAGATGTGTTGAAGCCCTCTTAGATGTGTCAACGCCCCCGCGTATACTCTAGTCCTCCGCCTCCCTCCGTTTTGGTTTCGAATATAAGATGAGTTCTTCGTCGTTGACGTTTTTTTATGCTAGCTCCCAGTGCCGACCCTATATCAAGTGTTCCCATCATTCGGAAAACCTGAGTTTTTGTGAAAGGTTTTCTTAGTCCCCGCCTTTTTTTCCTTTCCGCCCCCGATCTTCGTATTTACTTATCCAGAAGGTTGCCTTCAAGTGGAGTAAAATTGTGCCCCTTTCGGAATTTCAACCCACTATAATCATATGAATGCTCGTTTTGGTTCAGACCATTCATGGAGGAATAGCCCCTTCCCTCTTGTAGATCTGAACACCCACAGACTCTGTGTTCCACAGGGCTTTTCCTTTTCGTCATGCCCCCGTGCCATACCTGTTTCGATGCCCCCCTACGAGTGGAGGTTTATCTGCGCTGCCCTCTTTCTCAACAGCTTACGAATTGCGCCTTTAGATCCCCGTTTCTGGATTGTGTATTTCTAGGAACCTGACAAAGGATGCGATTCTCCACTCTTTCATCTTTTTCTCCTTCCTCTTTGTGGGGTTTTTTTAGATTCGTACGCTTGACCTTCTCATTTTTGTCTACCTGGCTTCCTAACCCCCCCCTTCCCCCAAGCTATCTTTCTCCAGTCGGTCCTCGTCTTCTGTTTTCTCCCGCGCGCGGCGCCCCTCCAAATACATTTTTGACGGACCCAATTTTTGGCAATGCCCATTACGCACCCTCGTGGCCGCACACGTTTTCTGTTTGTGTTCAGTCATTCAATTTTCCTAGAGCCCATTCCTTACCCACCACCAGTCTTCCTGCTTTCTTCCTTTTTCGAAGTTCGCATCAGAGTTACCGCCCCTTCTTGCCCCTTTTCGTCTGGGTGACACTAGCGCGTCCTTTTTTTTTCCAAAGACAATTTTCCGTTCGTTGTTGCCCACACCATGTCGCGCACATGATTTCTTTTCACCTTGTCTCAAGTCGGCACTTCCTTTTCCTAGTCTTGCTCAACCTGCCCTCCGCCGCCCTTCGTTTTTCCTTGTCGAAACCGTTCGGGCTTCCCCCCTTGAGCGTTCTTTTTGCACTCTATTTTCAACACATCGATTTTTGATTTGCCTACGCTTTTCCTCGCGTTTTCACTTACCCCGAAGTGTTCTCCTATTTTTCATTGACCCTTGTTTTGTCCTTTATCCTGTCTTTTCCCTATTCCAGTTACTGCACGGTCTGTGCGACTTGTGCGCCGGTGGTGTTTTCTCCTGATCTCTCAGCTGACCCCCTTGTAATTGGATGGGATTTTACGCCCGTTATCCACTTTACAACTTTTCGTTGACAGGGTGATCCGTGATTTTTTTTTATTTCCGGTCAAAACTCTTGTCTTCTTTTCTGTCCCCTCTCCCTAATTTCGATGGGAGCCAACCATTTCCCAAGGGTAGATTCTTGCGATACTCCCCCTTGGCCACCCAGCTCCCTCTTCTCTGGGGGTGACGGATTATGTCAAGACATAGATACCCGTAACCCGTTTCCCCCCTTTCCCTCCTATACTTTTCCCCAGTGCCGGGCATAGGAAGCCGATAAACTCCTGAGCCGACTTCGAGGGCGTTAATTGGACTCCTTTCATCATTGAGTCTACTCCCCTTCCTCTGGACTAAGACGGCACGTCTTTTTTCTTCCCTCCAGGAGGTTTTTTTTTTTGACTCTGTATTTCTTTTGGAGAAATGTGTCCTTCCTCCCTCTCATTGCCTGATAGTTCTTAACGGTTCATGTAGGCGGTTTTTCCCCATACTTTCCTTTTCCTCCCCCTTTTTTTTTTGTGTTTAGAGAGATTCCCCTGTACGACATGAAAATGAGATTCGCCCCGCGATCATGCAATTGAAGAGTCCTCCACCTTCCTGATCCCCCAGAGCTTGCGCCCCTTCCCTCCTACTTTAGAAGTCACCGCCCCTCCGTTAACAAGCGTGTTTTAGTAGACGGCGCGACGATGATCAGGGCGGACCCTCAGGACGACCCCGAATCTAAACGTTCCTGGGGAGATTTTTGTATGGCCCGGGCCGCACAGGTCGAATCGTTCCTTTCGACCGCAAACCTTGGAGGATGGTGTGCTCGAGTTATCCCGGCATCCGTAATTACCACGATTCTCCCTTGAGACTGCGGCGTTTCCAATTTCCCATCTCTTCCCTCTCGTCCTCTCCCCTGGTTTCCATACCTGCAGAGCCCAGCATACAATTCTTTTTAAGAAGTGCCCAAGAGTTTTCTCTCGTTGGTATCCACCCGTACCGGTCTACAGGGTTTAAACCCGAATACTGCAAACGGGTCCCCCGTCCCACTATGGTCGAGGTTTCCCTTAATCCGCGTTCCCCTTTCATAGCAGACCTGGTGAGTCTGTGACAAGTCGAAATTTCAGCCCTCCCAGGACCAACGACCCACTCCCCCCCTTTTTCCCTGAGAGAGGCTTTTTGAATGCCTTATCTCTGTCCCTCACGCGTCGGGTCAACACAAGATGTGTTGAACTAAACTTTCTGTTCAACGAAGCGTCTTCTCTTTCCTCCACTTAGGACCGTGTGGTGGCTTCCCGCCTATGGAGGGATTCGGGCTTTGTTCGCCAAGGGTGATAGTTCCTCTTGTTCCTCCCCCAATTTGCCACTACCATCATTTCCCTTCCCCTTTTTGTTGGAGTGTGCCCCTGACAGAATGGTCCCCTCACCGCCCCGAGTACTGCCGTCCCCGATCCGAAGTCGTCCCTTTTCGGTAACTCTTCTTCTGCATCATTTGACACTCTTTCCCTGGAGATATTTGGTGGTTACAGTAAAATTAATAGGCGTTTTCCTACCTTGAATTCTGAACCCCACCAAGACGTGTGCGTAACACAGGACTTTGCCTGCCGCATGCCGTGAATATTTTTAACTCCTTCGTAAACCTTGTGTGCGTTAATTCTCTGGGCGTTCTTCATTCCGTCGTCCTGCGCTTTATACTCTGGGTTTTGGGTTGGTTTTTTTCTGAGTCAATAGCCAAAAGGACAGAATTTGCATACCTTATCTTTTTTCCTTACCCGTTTTTGTTTTTTTTACGAGATGCGCCGGATATCCTTCGAGGTTTCTCTACCTCCAAACCCCCTCCCTACAAAGCCCCCCCGCAAAGGCTCTGTCCTCCCTTGAATTCACTGAGTCACTCGTTTTCTCAATCACCGCACACTCTTCTAGGGTCCCACTTATTGTCCAAGGGCCCCTTTTCCTTTCCCCGAAAGAGAAGCATTGTTTCTTCCTGCCCATGTCTGTGGTGTAATACCTTCCTTCCCATCTTTCGGAGTATTTTCCGCAGCTCCCCAAAACTAGCTCAATTTCCTTTCCTTCGTTTCTGCATTTAAGTTTCATCATTTTCACTCAACCCCTTCTTCTCCCTTCGGAACGGTTTTCAACACGAGAGCAGTCGAGCTTAACCTCTACTTTTTTCCGTCCGGGTCTTTGACGCACCCGGTCGCACTATTTGGCTTTCCACCTTGATAATAGGGATGCCCCCTGGGATCGAACCTATTTGACCCCCCCGCACGTAAGAAGCCAGCCCTTTATTTACGCCCCAACAGGTCGCGTTTTTAGGTGCCTCTGTTGACTTCGGGAGGGGTGAACCAGCTTTCCTTAGTTTTTCAAATCTCGTGGTGTTTCCCTTCTGGCCCGACACGGAGCCTAGACCCCCTTCCGTTAAGCTTATTACTTTCCTTCCAATTTTTGTGAAGGATGTAGGTGGCCTTTTTCCGCCTTTCTCCCTACTGCCAAGAGTCTGACTTCGGGACTTTTCGCCCGCGAGGTATCGTCTATCCTAGATGACACAGTTCTTGTGCCTTGGGGATGAGGCGTATTCCCGTTCACCTTGCTGGACAGGGTTTTTTTTGGAAGAACACAGGCCAGGCCCCCTTTTCTTCTGGGATCCGAGACGAATTGTTCTTCTCTTCCCCCAGGTTAGGCCGGGCTTCTGAGTTCTCCGACTTTAAATGTTAACAGCCGCATCCCCCATGTCACATCGGGTGGTGAATGAAGGATGCCTGGGTCCCTCTTCGCCTTGAGGTTCTCCTATCTCCCTGCCTTCGCCTCTGCGGGACTCTACGCCGATTCCCTTCCCGGTTCTTCGAGGTAATTGGATTCCTCCAGACTAGTGATTGTTGCCAGAAGACCCCCTCTTCTCCTCCTCTTTTTGCATGATTCGACGCGGTGAATCTTCTCGGAGCCTTTTAGCACTCGACGGCGCTGAAATTCGATCGTTCTTCCACTTAGCGTGTTCATTCGCTTTTTTTTTAGATATATATATTTTATCCTCCCTGTGTTGGGTGGAGCTACTCAGTTTTTCCCTCCATGAACGTGTAACGCCCCCTTTGCTGACTCCTTGTCGATCCAAATTTCTTTTCTTCCAGAGCTGCCCATTCCCCTTTCAAGTTAAAAGATGGCGAAGTCACGAGACCGCAGTTGAAAAAGCTTCAGTCGAGGCTTGTGGAACTGTTTCCCCCCGATTTGACCACACTTCATCACTCTTTCTTTAACACCGTCGGTGATCTGAGTCGATAGGTTTTACTCAGCCTCAAGGTCGATCTTCTCCTCCAGTTGTGTGACGAGGAGCTTGTCCCTTTTATTCCCCCGTCCACCCGCGATTTTCCCTTCTCGACTCTTCGGTTACAGATCGCTGGAAAGCTCCTCCCCTTCTCAATGGTGGTCTCTCTGAAGCCTTTCTGTCTCTGACTTGAGCTGACGAGTCCCCGAGTTGGTGGTGGTAGGAACCCATAACCACCCGTTCTAAAAGGTTCTTCCCCCCCCTATACCGGGGCCCCCCTCTCTTCCAATGGAAAGTGGTGTACTTGGGAGAGTGAAGAGTCGTACCAGTTCTCCCTCCTCCCCCCCCTTTTTTCAGATAGTTGCCCCGGACATACTTCCCACCTCCCGTTCAATTTCCTCCGTTCCGCCCCGGACGTTCGCGAGGAAGGCCCCGGCGTGGTTCAAAAAAACTAGGTAAAGAAAGGTCAGTTCTCTTTTTAAATCTCGAAACCTGTCCAGCTTGTAGTACCGGGTTTGCGTTCCTGCCAGGATGGAGGAAGGAGGGGTTTTGGAGCCCTAGTTTCCTGTCCCCCCATCCCCAAGGTGCACTACATCCTTCCCGCTACCCCCTGGGTTTTGTGCGAACCCCTTAGGAACAATAATTGATATTTTCCTCTCCCCGCCTTTTTTTCTGTGCCTTCCGTTCGCACGTTGCGTAACTTCTCCTTTTTCAAAGGTACCCCAAGTCATATGAAGCTTTGGGTTTTGGTTCAGACTCAGGCCTCGCTGAAGAGTGGCGGAGCTACCCCCCCCTATTTTTTTTGTCCCTTGTGAGTATTCACACTTGCTCTTGCGTTCGCTTATGTCGCTTGTCACATAATTGGTGACTCTTCCCCCTTGATCCCCAATATCGTGTGCGGGTGATATACGAGGACGCGTGGACACTTCCCAAAGTAGGTAAGAAAGAGAAGGGAGAGGGAGAAGTGGAGGGATTGGGGTTGTTGGTTTGGGCGTTGGTCTTGTGGTTGGTGGGAGGGGTTTTTCTTTTGTGTGTTTGTGGTTTGGTTTTGGTTTTTTTATTTTTTTTTTTTTTTTTTTTTTTTTTTGGTTTTTGTTTTTGGGTTGTTTTTTTTTTTGTTTTTGTTTGTTGTTTTTTGGGGGGTTTTTTTTTTTTTGTTTTTTGTTTTTTTTGTTTTTTTTTTTTTTTTTTTTTTTTTTTTTTTTTTTTAGGCCCCCTCCTCAAGGAGTCCCCAAGAGAAGTCTACTTCTTTTGCTCCCGTTGTTGGAGAGAGCTTCGATTATTGCTCCTTGGGGTTTTGGCTCATTCAGTCACTAACCCCCAATACCGCCCTCTCTCTATCCTGCGCGACGGTTTGAATTTTTCTCGGCTAATCCCTAACAAAATCCCGACCTTGCTCGGTATCTTTTCCCTTTCACGGAAATGCGAGCCTTTTCACTTCCCTCCCAAACCGTGGATAACCCCCTCTATTTGGTGTTCAGAAATTTCCCCCTTTCATCGAAGTCCTGAGGGAATTTCTGCCCCCAAACTTACATCTGATTGTAGTGTCCATTTTAAGCTCGAATAGAGGTTACCGCCAGGCATTTCTGAACATTCTTGGTCATTTTTTCCAATGCGCGCCGTCGGGAGGACAAGATAAAGGGATTTCCTCTGGAAAGAAAAACAAGTCCGACCTTTGGTTAGTTCTTGTTCATAGGTAGGCATCTAGGTGCCCTTGGTATGGTATAAAAATTCTCAAAGCACTTGTATAGGCAACCAAAACAGGTCCGCTGGGAGTTTTCCTAGACTGGCGTTTACCTCCTTTTGGGCGTTCACCCCTATTTTTTTTTCGAGTGGACGCGGGATTCTTTTTCGCAAGAAGTCCAGAGCGATATATGTATTTCCTGATTTTTTTTGTTTTGGATCCGGGCCTCGTACGAAGATGCAGGACTGCCATTTTTTATGTTTCCTTTTTTCTCGACGGTTCTCTTTCCTCTCAAGAACTCTGACCAGAGTTACTTGGAAGGGAGGATTTTTCTGTATTCGTTCCCACCCTGGCGACCGGGCTTCTTTTGAATCCTTCCTCTGGCCAAAAACTCTGGCGGGCTCTCCCCCTTTATGTTTCTATCCCTTTTTAAAGTTAGGATTTGGCTTTCCCCCCAGTAAAGGGGAGGATTTATCCCTATATTTACTTTCAACCCTCCGTAAAACGGTGTGACTTTATTCTCTTTTTCTCGCCCTCGATCCCCCCGCCTCACTTTAGGTTTTTCCTGACTCCTCAAGGGCTTGGGCGCCTTTTTTTTTGGAAGATCCAAGATAGCCTACTGATTAGAGGTGTGTCATTTAATCAGTCTCGTCTTCTGCGTGCCGACGAACCTCTCTAGATTGTTCTCCTTGTTCGTGACCGGCTTCCCCCCCCCCCCCTTCCATTTCTCTTTTCTGTTTCCAATTGCTCTTTCTCCCCTTTGTGAGATTCTTGCAGGCCTCCCTGAGTACCCTTCTCCGTTTCATATTTTTTTTTCCGATTCTATCTCCTCCTCCTCCTTTTTTTTGTTTTTTCCTATCCACCGGCACCACATGAACCTGCTCAAGCCTCTTTCTTAATCCTCAAGAACGTTTCCTATCCAGAGAAATGGAGCCAGACCCCCTCCCACTCCCCCACCTCAGGCGCAGTCAATGCGCTATTTGACCTTTTCCTTCTTGATTCTTTTAGCGCGACGATGCTGTTTTTTTTTTTCACTCCCTCAATTCACCTCATAGTCTCCCTCACCGTCTTGATCGAAGTAGATACGGCCACCTCTGCCAGGAAATGACCTGTCTCTTATGTACCCCCGTTGATGGTGAGCTTATCTTCACGGCCATCCGGTCGCAACCTCTTTTTCAAAGTCGATTCCCCTTCCCCCTGGTTTTCCAGGTTTTATCGCGGAAAGATAGACTCTACCCTTTTAACCCCCCGCCGCTCGGCCCGACGTTTGCTAGCTCCTCATTTTTTAAGTTTCGTGGTCGGCCACCTTTTCACCTTTTCCCCTTGGTCACTCTTCTTCCATTTCCGACACTTAACGCTGCCAGCCGTTGCGTTATAGATCTCCGACCCGTTACGTTCAGTCGGAGACCGGGGCAGTCCTGTCCCATTTCCCTCCCATTCCAATGCCACACGACCCTTGTGCTTTCTTGATCTGAACGCGTGCGCGATTCCACGCCCTCTCCTGAACGTAGACAACCATCGATGTGCCAGCGGAGCTGCCCCGCCGCGTCTCGTCGTCCCCTCAAATTGACGCGGCTAGGGTTTTGTTGCGTTCCCTACGATTGTTTGATTGCGGGGTTTTTTACCCTCGGGCTAGTCTTCGCTTTTTCCCTATGATTCCCAATTTGCAACCATCAGGTGTTGCGTTTTCCAACTTTCTTGAGACGCCTCTTCCCGGTTGAGATATCCATTGCTAGTTTTGTCCCTGTATTACCGACCGTTCTTTTCTAACTTTTAAACTGATGCGAACTTCGGACCTTCCCGGTCCCCTTTTCCCAATGATATGAAGCTAGTGTGGTTGTTTGAAACCTCTTCTTCCTCCTCGTCCCCAGATTATTTCTTTCTGCCCCAAGGAAGTGGCGAAACCAGGTATGAGATTGCGTTCGCTCTTCCTTTGACGCTCGAGTTCCCTTTTTCTGGTGTTCCCTGCCTCGTCTCTCCAACGAGCGCGCTGCGCCTGTAGCTCTTTTTGCTGGTAGGATTGGTTGTAGGGATTCTTTTTCTCTCACCTCGCAAGGCGCAGCTTCTTTTTTCTCTCTCTGTTCCCCCTCTCCGCCGTGGTTGTTCTGTTCTTTTTCTTCGATCCGGTTTTCGCTAGAATTTAATCTCTAAAGCACTATCTTCTTCCCTCCTCCTCTGTTTGAACCACGCGTCCTTTTTTAGCCTAACGCACACTAGATTCCTCCTCTTCTTCACCATCCGCCCCCTTCCCCTAGAAAGAACTCAGTTGGATACGCACTTTCTCTTTTTTTTTGTTAACAATTCCTCCATCTTTCTAGGATAGAGGTCTTCTGCACCCCCAATATCTTCCTGCTTTATAGTCCCTCTCCAGATTCGCATCATCCTCCTGAAAAGCTGATAAACGTTTTCATCGTGTCCCTTATCTTTCGTCCCCTGAACTTATTTCGTCGGGCGTCCTCCCTCCCAAAAACGGTTTTCTTCCCGGTTTGTAGTTGTCACATTTTGGTAATCTGCACCCTATTCCCCCCTCGGGCGACCTCGATTCCCTCAAGAGATAGGACGCAACCCCCTTTGGAGTTGAAGTCCGAATCGCTTGAAAAGCTCCTTGGTCAGAGGTTTGAGTTTTTCTTCTTCTTTGATTCCTTTTCCCTCGTAGCTCGACAGTAGGAGTCCCCCTTACTGGCGTAGTGGTGTTTGATTTTGGCAGCTTCGGCTTTCCCCCCCTTACTGACAAACACCAAGGTCTCTTTTCTGTTTTTTCGATTTATTTCTATCCGTCCGCGTGACCCAGTTTCCCTTGTTTTTTGATTGGTACGATTCCTTTACCTTTTTCTCCTTCTCTTTCGCGGGGCGACACACCGCTCTCAAGAGGGGAGTCAGATTGCAATCGTCGAGCATCTGCCCAACCAGTTGACTTTCCGGCTCTTAGCTTTCCGTCGATCTTTGCTTCCCACCTTTCATATAAGGGTACATAGATGGTTTGGTTTCTGAATTGTCCGCTATTCCCCCGAATAACACGGTTTTCTCCCCCAGATTTTCCTAGCGGGCTTGCCGCAAGCGTGCCGGGTCGCTTCCCAGACCTTCCGGTTAGTCGACTTCGAGGTGATGTATTATCCCTCCTTACTGAATCTTTTCGCGTGAAGAAGCCTTTTTCCCCGCATTGGTTCCGTCGTTCTGAATTAGAAGGCGTTTCCGATTTTCTGGTCCCGCAATTGTCTTGCAAGCACATCGATTTTGCTTTTTTTCCTCTAGATTGTCACGATTCAGGTCCCTTTTCTGGCAGGCCCTGAGTTCTTTTCCCCCACCCTAGGGTTGTTGAGCTCGCCGCAACTTAATTCCAGTAACATGATCCAAGTGTCATCTTCCCCGACAGCTCAGTCCCTCGGGTGATGAAGCGAAATGAGACAGACCGCAGCCCGCTGGCGAACCGCGCACCCGATTTCCCGAGTCAGTCGCGGCTTGCGTCGGCACTTTCCTATGATTTTTTCCTTTTGTTTCATCCAATTCCAACTCGAAAGTCACCGCCGGTGATCGTCTTTTCTCCCTTTTGGCGACGCAAGCCTTTCTATCCTTTCCTCCCTCCCAAAAGAGGGGGGGGGGATCCGGGCGCGTCCCTGGCCTCTCTCGTACCGTGCTGTTCGTCGATTGCGGCGCTTTTTCCCTTTCTCTCGGAAGCTCTTTTCTACCCCGTTCAACTTTTTTTTTGCGCAGCAGAAAAGGCTCGCCTTGCCGGAGCTTGACGCTCCTTTCTGTTTGCCGGACTCGGTTTGTTTTTCCCCCTGATCCCGGTCTACCGGTTTCCCCGCCCCCGACAATAGCAAGGACAAGGCTGGTTTTCCCCTTGGTTCAGCGGCCAGGATCGATCCTCTATCTCGAAAGTCGCTCCCTCCCCCCTTGGTTCTTCCGGGTGACATCTAAATCTAACCCCCCCCAGATCAAGGCCCCCCCTCCCCCCCCCAATTCCTTCCTAATCCTCGCGTATGAACCCCTATTTCCCAGAGTCGCGGAAAGAGACACCCATAGGTTGAAAGACCCCGCTCTTGCGTCAATGCCCGCGCTTTCCCCTACAGCGCTCCCTGGTTTTCTTTTATAAGCTCTGGCGGCGCGGGGTCTTTGGACCTCGGTGCTCTCCCCGAAGTGCAGCACCCCCCCATGTTGCATATCCTTTTTTTCGAGCCTGGGTGGGTTTCCGTTTCTCACTTTCCCGTCCCCGGCATAATTGATACTGTCCCTCTGAGGCGCTACCCCCCCGATCCGAAGTCGCCCTCAGTTCCCTTTTTTCCCATATGAGCCCTGCCTCCCCTTTCAAAATAGCAAATGAGAGTGTGGGTGGTCCCGAAATTACCGCGTATCGCTTCCCCGTTCCAGATTTTCTTGAATTTCTAACCAAAACCCTAGGGATTGTGAGCTCAACAGGTGCTTCATATTTCTTTATCTTGCCTGCCATACTGAAGGACGATCCGCTACCATCGAGTGTGCGGGTGAAGCCTCGGAAGCTGGGACCCCTCTGAATGATAGATATTCTGGTATTGATTGTTTGTTTGATTACGCACCTACCACCACCCGGCGACTCTGCAAGGCCGCTCAATTCTTCTCTTTTTTCTTCCCTAATACTTGTTTATTGATTGTCCTCCGCCGGCTTTTCCCTCGTTCTCCGCTCTCGAAAACTTCCCCATACCCTACCAGCCCATATCTCTACAGGCCAGCTTTTTTTTTTCCCCCCCCGCGTAACTCGAATTTCCCCCCTCCAAACGATCTTCCGTCCTGCGTCCCAGTCGTTCCCCTTCCCCCTCGCTCCTCCCATCGCCTCTTTTGAACATTTCGTGTGGTGTTTTCGCAATTCCCTCCCCCATTCCCCGATTCCGCCGAGGTCAATTTCTGAACCAACCCCTAGTCTCTCTTTTTCTTTTTTTTGATTCTTTCTCTCCGTTAGCCACACTGTTCCGACCTTGGTAATAGGGACAATAGCGCCGTATCCCTTTCGTCCCCCATTATTATTCGGGCGTTTTCCACACTCCCACCCCATTTGTCGCGCCTTGCTTTTTCTTTTTTCCCATAGTCTCAATTCGAGGGACTAGAAAGACCCCAAGCCCCTCCGCAGCCATGCCTTTTATTCTTCCCACCACGTCGCGCTGGGCGGGATTAGACTCTTTTTCGTTGACAGACATCCTGTGGTTTTTCCATAGAGTGTTTTGTAGATTTGCCGACTGCGGTCTAATTCCCCTCCCCCCCCTTTCAGCTATCTCGGAGGCATTGACCTTTTTTTTTCTCTTTGACTTTTCACGAATTTTCCTTCCCCCCCGGACGCCCCCCATTTATTAGCTTGGTAGCGCCTCGTTTTTTCAGCTCTAATACTATCGCCCGAGCCCCCCTCCTTTTCCTTTTGATGTTCGGATTTCTTGTTAGGTGAAAAGGGGCAATTTTTGATCGTGATGCCCAAATCCCCCGCAACACCTGGTTTTCCTCTAAGGCGTCGAGCGAAGGTATGCCCCCCCCCTTCCCCCCAGGAGTCCGTGGAGATTTTGACGGTTTTTCCGCGATCTTGACCTTGACCCCACCCCCTCCGTTACATCTCGGTGGTTTTTCCGGGCCCGCTCATTCTCCCCCCCCCCTTAAAAGGTGTGCTGACAGAAGATATCCTTTCTGAAGCTCCCATCTTTTCTTGATAGACGCTCATAAATGCCGGTCCTTAGTCCCTCGCTCCCGTTTTTCCTAATCTCGAGGCGTGACGACGCCCCCCAGACTTTTCCCTCTTTTCAGTTTTTTTGCGCGTGAATTCTAGTCGGTTCGAGGTTTCTGGTCGAAATTCCTCTTGCAGCCCCCGACGCGTTGCCCTTGCAGGATCGCGGCGTCACGTGACTCCTCTTCTTTTTGGCGCATCTCTCTTTTCCTTCCTTTTTTTTCTCGAGATCGCAGAAAAGACTTGAACAATGCATCTGACGCCGCGCTCGCCCCTTCCCTGATGTGCGCAAGAGCAATTTTTAAGATTTTTCCCCCAGAAGGTCGAAGTA
>Ga0179593_1501672_pt1 | contig 16652 bp, 25 predicted proteins | sample CZODoug2_1_08_16_FD_185931 | JGI IMG/M metagenome (GOLD analysis project Ga0179593, IMG submission 185931) | Vadose zone soil fungal communities from Angelo Coast Range Reserve, California, USA - CZODoug2_1_08_16fungal (PacBio error correction) | ecosystem: Environmental > Terrestrial > Soil >... | reverse complement strand
CATGTTTGTTTTTTTCTCCCGGGGGTTCCTCTTTTCAGGTCCCCTTTCGCAGAGTGCGACAGCGGCGCTTTTCTTTTCTGCAGGGGATTCTTTTTTTTTTCTCTCCACCACCGGGATGGCTGGCTTTTTTTTCTTTTTTCCTTTCCCTGTTTTGGCCCACGACCAACGCCTTTTTGATGTCCTTCGTTGGTCTTCCCTTTTGGCGGCAGTCAACATTCCTTTCTTTCTCCCAAGCGTTTTTTTTTCCCTGTCGTAGCGCATTTTTTTTTTTTTCGGCTGTTTTACCATTTTTTTCCGGAAATCTTTCCCGACGGCTGCTTTTTTTTTTGTGAACGCAAAACCTTGGTCTTTCCCCCACCAGGATTTTCCCTTCTTTAGTTCGGATAGGGAATCTGCCCTTTTTTGAACCTGTTTTTCCACTTGGCCGGTTCCTGGTGGGCCGTTTCCTTTCCCTGGAAAGTTCACTGGCTTTTTTTTTTTTTTCCCCAGCACATTGAGAATAATTCTTTCGAAGGGTCTTCCCTCTCCTTTTCCCTTGTTCAGGGGCGCGTTGTTTCCTCCTCGGTTTCCCGGCGCTGTGTCCCCCTCAACCGTAGGTTTTCCTCCTGAGGTCGACTCTGTTCTGAGAGATACAAGCCCTTCCGTTTCACCGTTCTCCTCCATGGGGCGTTTTCCTGGCGTGAATCGTTGTTGGGGCCGTGGAAAATTTCCCTCCTTCCTTATATCGGGAAAATCTTTTCCAGTCCCTTTTTCCTTTTCATTGGGGAACACCTTTTTTCAATGTCCCTTCCTTGCCCGTTCCTCCGAAAACCACCTTCACGCGGAGCCCATGGCATAGGGGGAAGGTACTCTTGAATTTTTCCTTTTTTTCCCCCCCTTCCATTGCAGGCCCCCCTTTTCTGGGCCACTCTCTGATAATTCCTTCCCCTGAAAGGACCCTTTGGAGTGAGGAGATTTTTTTTTTTTTTCACCCATTTTATGGAAAATGGTTTCGCTCTGTCCCCCCCGCTGATTGCCCGTTGTCCTTCCCCGCGATCCTTTTCAAAAATAGATATCCCTTTTCCCCCCCCCCGATTTTTTTCGGCGCGGCTTGCACCCCCGGTGACCTCCTCCGTTTAACGCTCGCATCCCTGGTCCTTTCCTGACTGTTCCTCGCTCCGTAAATACAGGTTTTTTCTTTTGGAAATTCCCCCTTCCCCCTTATCGCGAGGCCCTTTTCGCACGGTTTTTCATCTCAGACCTGTACACCGTGTTTCGTTCATCTCTCAGGAGCGCCTTTTTTTTCCCTGTTTTTTTTTTTTTCCGGCCGGCCGCCATTTTTCGAGGGGCTTTGATGAACTGGGTTGCCGTTCTTTGACAGATTTTTTTTTTTTTTTTCTTCGCTTCTTCCCTTGATGGGCAGGCCTCTTCCTTGGCCTTTTTCCAAGTTCCCTCCCCTTTTTTTCTTTTTTCCACTCCTCACGTTCCCCTTCGGTCGACACCAATGTTCCGATCTTTTTTCTTTTTGTTGTTCTTTTCCTCCGTGATTGGTTCGGTTTTTTTGGTGCCGGCCTCCTGTTCGCGTAAATTTAACCCTCTTCGATGAGCTTTTTTTATGACGGATTTTTATGGATGCCCTTCCCCGAGGACTTCGTGCTGTGCGTCTTTTTTTCCCGACTCTGCTCGGCTTACATCGTCCTCTATCCGCCTAAGGTTCCCGCAGGCCCCCCCCTTTTTCGCGCGTTGCGTGCCCTTTTTTTTCCCCCCCCAACGGACGGTCTGCCGAGGAACGTCCTTCTTCCCCATGTAAGTGGCAGTTTTCCCCCAAACGCGAAAGGCGAAGCATTCTTTCCTTCCGGATCGGGCCTTTTTTGGTCGAGCTGATCTTGCACTTTTTCGGGACCGCGTTCAGGACCACACTTCTTTTTCCGCGAAGTTTTGTATTTCCGCACTTCCCTTTCCCCGTGCCTCTTCCCTTCCCCCCAGGCGGGCGGGTTTTCGCTGTAGAACCTTTTCCTGCTGATGCTTGCCGACTTTCCTTTCCCTTCCCTCCGTCTGGCCGCGTTTGGCTCTCTCTCTAGCCGGGCACACAAACAGATGCTTGACTTTTTTCTTTTTTTCTCTCGGTTTCTTTCCGACGACGCGACGGGACTTATCTTTCCCCAAGAACTTTTTTCCGGTAAGGAGCCGTTTTCGATCTTTTTTCCCCCTCTTTCGTTAACTTCGTTAGTGAGGAATTGAAGTTCGTCCCTCCCCCCCTCCTGCGCCTTTCAAAAACACAGCAAGCTTAGGAGTTTCCTTTTTTCCTCCGATGGTTTTGTTTTCTTTTTTCTCGAAATCTCATCGATTGCGTTTTTTTTTGTCCTCTTTTCTTCCTTTTTTTCCCCCATTCCTCCCCGATCTTTTTCGCTTTTTTAAAAACTCCCCCTCTTTTTCTGGCGAGCCTTCCCCCTTCTCGACGGCGACACACACCCCCCTACAAGGCGGTTGTGGTCGGCCCCTTCAATGTTTTTTTTTTTTTTGCCCGAAAGACCTCTTTTCTTAAACTTTTTTTTTCGGGGATAACGCTTTTTTTTAGGTCTTTGTTCCCGTTTACCGGCAAAGATTCTCTTTTTTTTTTTTCTTTTTCCTTCTGGTTGCGTTCTCCTTTCTTTCGGGAGGACTGGCACTGATCGGCCCCTTGTGTCCCCCCCTTTCCAAGTGTTAATTTTTTTTAAAACCCTTCTGCCTCGAGCAAACCTTTCTTCTCGCTTTCTCTGCGGCGAACGGCCAGTTTTTTATGCAAGGATTTCCTTTTTTTCCGGTCCCATTGCACTTCGATAATGGAACGCGTTCTCTGTTTTCAGTGGGACCCCCCCTCTTTTCTATTTTCCCTTTTCAACCCCAACCCAAAATTAGAGGCTGCTTTTTCCCCTTTGGTTCCCGTTAAGAGCATTCTTGCCCTCCTTTCTCAAGGAGGGCCGCGTCCGTGAGGCAGGACGCGATACGATCGTTTTCCCCTCGTGATAAGAACTGCTTTTTAGCCTGTTTCGCTTTTTCAGAGGCTTTTCCCTCGATCTTCTTTTCCCCTTTCTTTTTTGTGGGCTGGTTCCTTCCCCGTTTTGGGTTCTTTGTTTTTTTTTTTTTTTTCCCTCCCCCGAGAAATCCCATCCCTGCGGATTTTAAGTAAGGACCCCCTTTATTATTTTTTGTCCTTTTTTTTTTGAGAGGGGGAGGAACCTTTCTCCAATCCCTCACCCTCGAATTTTTTCTTCATTCTTCTTCATCGGCCACCCCTTTTTCTAATTGACCCAATAGGAGGAGGGGGTGCATTTCTTTTTTTTTTTTCTTTTTTGATGAAAGAAGACTTCCCGCCTTTTTTCTTTTTTACAATTCCAACAATGTCGGCAAGGGTTCCCCCCAACCTTGGAGTGCAGAAGGGTCCCTTTTTTTGACCATTTTTTTTGTCGTCAAGGGTGGGGCTTCCTTTTTCTTTTTCGGTTTCCTTTTTTGCGTTCCTTTTCAAAAACTCCATCTCGAGGTCTTTTCCCAGATCTTTCCCTGCGAAAGCCCCGAGAACGGCCCACTCGTTAATTCCCCTTTTCTAGTTTCCTGGCCATAATGGCAGACACCTTTTTTCCCTCTTTTTTTGGGAGCGCCCTGCCATTATGGAGTTTTTTTTTTTCCCCACCGCAAGGAGGACTTTTTTTTCACCTTTTTTTTCGGATTGCTCGCTCCCCCTTCCACAACGTGATAGGGGCGTTTTTTTTCTCTGGGGATGTAGCTTTTTTCTTTTTCCCTCTATTTGGCCTTTTTTCTTGGCTTCGACGGATCGAGGCGAGTCCTTGTTTCTCCCCCCCCACACCTTTTCTTTGAAAAAAGGTTTTTTTTTCGATGTCCCTTTTTTTCTTCCTTGATTTTTTTAGCTATTCTGAGGGGTACTCTTTTCAACGGCATCTGGCTTCACTTCGCAAATTTAAATTCACCTTTTTTTTACTGCATTCCCCTTTTTTTCCCCTCCTCACGAGGAAAAAAAACTTTTTTTTGGAAATGACCCCAATTTCATAATCGTTTTTCCTCGAACCCCCCTTTTTTCTGAAAAGGACGTGATCTTCTCTTTTTCCTAGAATGAAAACTCTACTTTTCAGTAACCGACCCTAAATTATTCTTTTAAGATTGTACTTTTTTCGAGATTTTTGTGTCGAACCCCGCTCCCATTCTGCCGGTTTCCCTGTCTTCCCTTTTCGATTCGTCTCGGCACCCGACAGGTGGAACGTTCCCTCTTTCTCCTTTTTCCCCCCAACGACCCTGGCCTTTTTTTTTTTTTAATATCCCGGGGACGTGTTCGCTTTCAGGCCCCCTTTTTCCGGAGAAAGAGCCTATTTTCCGACGGGTTTCCCCCCCCTCACCGTTTTTTTTCCCCGTTCTGCAGATTTCCTCCGCTTTTAGCAGCGGAAGTTTCTCTTTTTCCCCCGGAGTGTCCATGCTTATTTCATGGGGACCTTCCCCACCCTTTTAACAATAAGGGCAATTTGCCCTTTTTTAATTTGTGCGCTCTTCTTTAACCAGTTTTCTTCTCCGGCCCTTTTTCCCTTTTTCTTCCGCGGCCATGGGGAGGACCGACGTTTTTTCGTTTCCCCCAACGTACGTGAAAGCCGGTCGTCTTTCTTGCTTTCCGCCGTCCCCCCCAAATGACTAAGACGTTTTCTTTCCCTGCGGCTGGCTCCTTGTTTGTCCGGGACTTTTTGCCTTCCGCCCCGATGGCGTTCTTTCGACAGCGATTTTTCTTGCTCAAGGCTTTTAAGGGGTCGACTTCCAACCCCGTAATCCCTCTCCCGGTGTGTTTTATTTTTCTGGCTCGACCCATCTCCCTCCAGCACCCTCCCTCCGTCCCTTTAAAGAGCAGATGGTCCCGCCTCCTGCGGACAGGAGTTCTCCCCTTTTTTCCTTACGCATGAGCTTGCCCACCACAACATGATATCTCTTTTTTTTTGAGGAGAATCATGTTGTTTTGGCCAGCTTCATGCCGGGTTTTGAGGTTCCCCCTGATTCAGGCACCCCTTAGCGGGCGCCATGCTTCTTCTGACGATTTTTTTTCTTTTTTGCGTTGGTCGAGCGGAACCTTTTCTCCCTGGCGGCTTCGGGGAAGGCGACCTTTTCCTCCCCCTCCCCCCCCGCTCCGAGCCCGCGGCTCTGGCTTTTTCGTCCTCCGCGTGGCCGTCACAAACAGGGTTTTTCTTTCCCAGCGCGGGATCTCCGGGCGACGTCCTTTTTTAGGGTCTTCCTTTCCCCCCTGTCGAACAGAAAATTTCCTTTCCTTTTTTTCCCTCCGCTGGTGTTTTTCCCTCCAAAAAAACCCTTTGGGCCCCCCTGATTTTTACACCAGGATGGGCATTCTTTTCTCGGGACTTCTTATCCCCCGCCGCAATGGCGTTTTTTTTTTTCGTTCCATGACGCCAAGCATGGGACCGCCTGCCTTCCCGGTCGTTTTTTAAGGGGGGCATTAGAAGGCAATCCCCCCCTTTTCGTGCTCTCTCCCTTTCTTTTTTTTTGAACAGAAACCGTAGTCCCGCCCCTGCCCCGGTCTCCGAGCAGGGCCTTTCTCCCATCACCCCCCCCCCCCCGGTTCCCCCCTTGGATATTCCCAGACAGACATTTTTTTCTGCGGAAGTCCCTTCCTGTGCAACCGTCAAGATGGTTTCCTCCCTTTTTTTTTTTGATCGTCCCACTGTAACGGCCGCAATTTTTTTACAACCACCGGGAAGGTCTTCCTTCGGAGGCGAAGACCCCCACCCCCAGCCCCACCCCAACCCGTCCTTGAGGCAAGGTGGACGGCATAAGGGGGAGGCTTTTTGCATTTCTTTTTTTTTTCCTCATTGCAGGCCAAACTTTCTTTTTTTCCCCCTTCTGACCCTTGGTCGTGAGAACTACTCTGGAGTAGGATCTTTTTTTTTGCAATTAATGCAGGGTTTTTGTCCCTTTTTTTTCTTGTCGCGATGCTTTGCCACCCAGGACCCGCGATCCCCCAGCGACCATCCCTTCCCCTCTGTTAAAAAGGGAGACGGGCCCCCCCCAACAGATGACTTTTCCCCCCTTTTCCCTTTTACGCTCTATTCCTTCTCCCCGTTAGGCAGGAGTTCACCGCTCAGCTTACCTTTCCCCCTGAACCCCCTATTCCTTTTGTGATCGCGAGCATCCGCCTTTTCTTCGTGAGACCTTCCCTTTTTTTCGGTGTTAGTAATCGTCCGGGCTCCTGCGTTCTCGCGGACGTTCCCTTCTGGCCGCACCCGCTCCCCCATGAAACCAAGCGGTGTTGTTTTTTTTTCCCCCCTTTTTGCTGTTTGGATGCCGCTGAATTTTTTTTTTCCTCGGATCTTGCCCCGTAGTTCCTCCCGACCAATCTCCTTACAGGCGGTCGACACCACTTTCTTTGCGTCCCTTTTTTTTGCGACGTGATTGTAGGTGACTCCTGACGGCTGTGTTCTTCATTTCCCCGAGCATTTTTTTTCCGATTGAAGTTTCCTGAGATGGACGTCTGTTACTTCGTTCTTTCCCAGGTGAACGAAGGCCTTTTTTTCTCCTAAGTTTGCAGATATTCTCCGCAGACCCCCTATTCGCGGCCGTGGCGACAAGCCCCCCCCTTTATCCAGCCTCCTCTTCTTTTCCGAGAATGTAGGTTCCCCTCTCAAGCGTCCCCCGGCGCCTGCCTAGATCGAAGTCTTTTCTTCTCGCGTTTCCTTGTCTCTTCTGAGTGCTTGATATTGCAGCATGCTTTTCTTTTTTTTTTTTTTACCATTTTCCCTTTCCCCCCTTTTTTTAGTGTGAATTTGCGCTTTTTGGCGCTTTGGACCCCTCTGCCGGACGTCAATTCTTTTTTGGCGCCCCCGCTTCACTTAATTTTCTTTTCCGTCGCGCGGTTCTTGAGCTGGCAGCGTGCTCGATTCCCCCTTTTTTCCCACGCGCCCTTGGTTTTTGCACCCCCAAGATCTTTCTTGGGTAAGGCGTCTTTTTCAAGAGGCGAAGACGCTTTTTTCCCCCTCCTTTTTTTCCCTGCTCAAGAAGATTTGCTTTCCCCCCCCCCCCCCCCCTCTGCCCGCCCCTTTTCCTTGGCGGACCTTTTAGTCCGTCCGTCGGCGCCCGACCCCCCGTTCCGCAAACCCCACGCTTTTTTTCGTTGTTGTAGCCCCGGCGATCCCCTTTTTGCGGTCCTTTCCTCCGCAGTCTTTTCCATCGAAGTTTTTCGTTTTTCCGGATTTTCCCCTTTTTCCTCTTTCCTCGTTGTTTTTTTTCCCGAGAGCTTCAGATCCCCCGGCTTCGATTTGAGATCTCTTTGATCACCACGCCCCTCCCGCTCACAACACCCTTTTCTGAAGTTTTGCTGCTTTTCCTGGTCGCCAGTGGGGCCTCCGTTCGCAAGGACGATCCCCCTTTGTCCCCAGCTGCACGCTGATCCGCTCTGTTTTTCCGATAGGCCCCCAAAAGCTTCTTGAGTCCTTTGGGGTCCGTTTTCTTTTGGGGGCAGCCTCTTTTTTTTCCTTTTTGCGCATGCTACGTCTCACGGCAGATGCCTGTGGTCGTAAAGATCGAAGCAAAGAGGACCTCCCTTGGGGGAGTTTCCTTCGCGAAGGAGGTCTCTTTTTATGTTTTGCCCAGTATTAGTTACCTTTCCGGCCTCTCTATGGAACCTTCCTTGTCGTTTTTTTTCCCGTCAGCAGAAATCAACCCTTTTTTTTTGCTGTTCCCGATTCATTTTTTCATGCGTTTTTTCCTGCACTGATCATTTCACGCGACGGAGCAGGACTCTCCTGCGCCTTCTTTTTCCCCTTTTTTTTTTTTTTTGTACCCTGTGTCCTCGAAGGTCGCTGGCAACCCCACTCGAGGGATTTGTTTCCTTTCTGCGTAACCGGGCCCTTTTTGTCTGCTCAGTCTGCTCCCAAAAAAGCACTTTTTTATCCGTTCCGGCTTTCTTTTATTCCCTCCGAGAGGGCCCTTCTTTTTTCCACTCTCCCCCACCCACGAACGGTCCCCCCTTTTCGTTTCCTTCATCTTTTAAATCTCATCAGGGCACCTTTCTTTCCCCTCCGACGACGCCGTCGGCTTTCCCTTCCCCTACTTCCTCCTTAAACGCCTTCTCCGCCAGGTCGGATCTTTCAAACATGTTGGTCGACGGTTGGGGCCTTCTTTATTGGTCGGTGATGATTTTCTTCCCCTTAAAGAAGGCCCCCCCCCTCTCTTCTGGCTTTTCTCTTCAGCGGCTGAAAGCCGTCCCCCGGTAAGAGACCCCCCCCCTGCGTTTCCCCCTCTTCCAGAAAAGGGCGCTTTTTGACTACTGGCTTTTTCCCATGGACGGTTAGATTCTCTTTTTTTCGGCCCCTTTTTTGGTTTTTTTTGTATAGATGCCCCTCTTTTTGCGGTTGCTCTTCCGGAAGCCTGCCGTGGATCGGTTGTTTCCCTTCTCATTTCGTTTTTTTTGTTTTTTAAGAGGGGAAGGCGTGACCCCCCCTCCGTTTGCTCACCTTTTTTTTCCCTCTGACCGGGTCCCCGGTAACCCACCTGGATCATATGGGTGCCCTTTCTTTTGCAACCCGTTGGTTCGTTCTGGTCGCCTGGTTTGGAGATCCTTCTCGCCGGGTCTGGGGGTCTCCTTTCTGCGGACCTCACTTTTTTCCACAATTCAATCCAACCCTGAATTTCTGTCCTTTTCACCATTCTCCTACTTTCCCAAGGCAACCCCACAAAACTGTTCTTCGTCTCCCCTTATTAATCCGGGTCCTTTTTCCTGACACATTGTGGCCTCCCTGGAAGGAATTGCCCTTTTCCCCCTTCGATCCCCCCCTATTTTTCGTCACCTTGCTACGCTTTGGGCGCTTTTTTCCCCGCGCTGTCAGAGTCTCTTTGCTTTCCTTTTGGTCCTTGGCCCTTTCTTTGGTTTTTTTCGGCTGCGTTCTCATTCCTGCTTTTCTTCCACCACTTGCCACGGGCCCACATTAAGCATTTTCTTTGACCCCCCCCCTTGAGGATGGGAATTCCCTATCCCTGGCCTGTGACGTGGGACCTGTTTTTTCCCTTTCAGGCACATGATCCCCCCCTGCAACCGTTACCCGCGCCTATGATTTTTGCCTCGTTATGTTCAACACTTTCCCATCCCAGTTCGGGCCCTCGCCCCCCCTTATTGCCTCGATTTCCCCAGAAGGAAGGTCATTAATTCCTCTGGGCCGTCCGTCTTTCCTTCTTCCTTTTTTATGTGACGAATCCATTCCCTTAGGGTCGCTCGTCCTTTTCGGCGACCTTCTTCGCCCTGAGCCATCCTTTTTGTGGTCTCGGGTTTTCTATGGTTGTAATGGTTTTGCCTTTTCGCAGGGTTTTCCTTTTCGAATATTAGGCTTTCCGCCTTTTTCCCCCCATACACCCCTTACCCCTACGGGACGCGCCCGGGCTCCCCGAATGGCTCGTCCCGAAAAGGTTGTCCTTGGTCTTCTCCCAACCGCCGACACGGCGGGCGCTGGGTGTGTCTCGATCCCTTTTTGGTACTTTCCCTTCTTAACCCGAAGCGGCCCCTCCAGATTCTCCATAGCCTTCTCCCCCCCCACCTCGCCGCCGGGGCTCCCCCCCTTCTGCCTTCTCGTGTTCTTTGATGATCGTTCCGGCTGAGCGCATTCCACAAACCCCCCCTCTCAGTTTTTTGAGGGAGATCATGTTGTGAAGTTTCCTGGCCTTCAGCGTCACCTACGTCCCCCCCCTCCCCGCAGCGTTTCCGGCGGCCGAGGTGCTTTTTTCCGGAGGAGATGGTAGAGCGACTTCCCTCTTCTGGGTGGAAAGGTCTTTCTTTTGCACGAAACCTTTCTCGGGCCCTTTCCCTTGTTCGGCGCTTGGTCGTCCTTTCGGTCGGACGCGGGGCCTTCCCCTCTTGAGGGATCGAAGGGTTTTTTTTCTTTGGTCGTCTTTTCTTTCCTTTTTTCTTGAATTTAGTAGAACAGTCTCTCCTGCTGCTACGTCTTTTTTGGTGGGACACTTTTCTCCCACGGTTTTGGCCCCTCTTCCCAGGGATGGCCTCGCGGGCCGTTTCCCTTTCTGGACCCTTCTAAGGAACGCCCCCTTGTCACCTTTGCCGTGTGGGAATCGTAAATTCTCCGCCTCCATGCGGGCAACGAAGTAGGGGGGGGCTGTTCCCCCTCCGCGGAAATCCTCCCTTCTTTTCCCTAACGGGAGGTGAGGAGCTGTTTCCTCAACAACCCCGTCCCGGCACTCCCAGCATTAGGTTTCCATTGGCCTGAGGTGCTCTCCCCCCGGTCCACGAACAGGATCTTTCCCGGGGCTTTTTCCCCTCTTTGTGTGGCAGTGCACCGTCATTTTTGCCAGATCCTCTTCCCCCCCGGGCGAGACTTTCCATGGACACCGCCTCCTCTGGAGTTTTTCCTGAGAAACACCAGAGCCAAACCCTTCCCCGCGTTTAAGCCTTTTTTTTTTCCGGGCTTTTTCCGGCTATAGCTTTCAAATCTCCTTAATTGCAGCCCCTTTCTGCACATCCCTGATTCCTGGTTACGTGAGAAAGACTCCCCGTTTTTCATTGGATTCTTCTCTTGGTTCCGGGCCCTTTTTTTTCTGAATTGGCGGACGGAGCTTGTTACAGAGCTTTGACAGGAAACAGGAGGAGCTTCCCCCCCCCCCCTCGATTACCACCCTCTCCCACCTCTTTCAAAGCTCTATTCTTACCCGGGCCCTCCTCCCCCTGTTACCGCCTCGATCCGATTCCTCCCAACTTTCGTTCCTTCGTTTTCACGAATCGTTTTCAAGCGAGGGACCTTTCCCGATCACGGTGTTCCCCCTGATTCTTTCGACTCCTCCCAGCGAAAGGGGTTCCCATCGTTTTTCATCCTTGCGCACGTGTTTTCGACTCCCCCCCCCTTGCGATTGGGCTCTCTCCGTCGTTTTTCCGCCGGCGCCTTTTTCCAGTCCCGATTTGATTAAAAGGAATTTTCTAGTGGGCCCTGTTCCTTTAGCGATGACCAGATGAGATTCCTTTCTAGTCGATTTCCCGTCTTTCCCACGGTTCTCCTTCCCTTTTTCTAACGCGCCACCCGGTTTCCCCACAAATGTTCCGATCGCCTGTCCCTTTTTCGGGAGACGGATTTTTTTTCTCAAGGATTCGTCGTCCTCCCGACGCCCCTTCTGCCGTCTTTTCGGATTTCGATGGGAATTCCTTCATTTAGTTCCCTTTGATGGGAGAGGTGGCACTCTCGATCCTCTTCCTTCACGCGGAGGGACCCTTTCCCCTGGACCCCCACCCGTGGTCTCGCGGGCGTGGCGTCCCCTTCCCTCGCCGCGCCCGCGCTCACTCCGGGACTGTATGTTGGCCTCCCCTTTTTGCCGAATTCTTCTCTCTTCTGGCCCCCTTATCGCGTGCCTGCCTCCGTCTTTTTCCCCTCTCTGAGCAGCCCTCCTCCTCCCTGTGCGTCAGTCCCAGCCGCGAAGTGTTTTTTTGCGCTGACCGCGGGGCTCCAACGGACCGTAATTTCTTTTCGGGGGCTCTCGAACCCTCACTTTCTTTGCTCTTTTCCGGCGTCGGCCTTCTGGAGGGGAAGCTTGTTGCCCTCTCTCTCCTTGGGCACACCAGCTGCTTGACGGTGTTCTTCTCCCTGGCTTTCCCTGTTCCGACGGGCGACGGTTTTTCCGCTGAACCCCGGTTAGCTTTGCAGGTGTTCTCCGCACCTCCTTTCTTTCTCGGGCGGAACTTGTAAGTCTCTTTCGTTTTCGGCCCGAAAACATTCTTTTTCACCACGGCTCTTGTGGGCTAAGACGGCAGAATTTTTGGGACTTTTTTTGCGAAAGATGTCATTCTCGTGTCGCCGTCTATGAAATATCTCTCTTCCCTGTTGTTTGTTTTCCTGAGATTAAGCACCCTCTAAATCTCTTTTTTCTCTGAAGGACTGTCAATCCCTCACACCTCGGCCCCCCCTTTTTTGGCTACACCCTTCCAAAATCGCGCGTGGTTTGTTTTCGACCCCCCCCCCGATGTTTCGGTCTCCTGAACGTACCCGCGACTACAAATGCCCGTCTCGCGGCTTTTGCTGGTACGGCACCCTCCCTCTCTCTCCCCCCAGGACGTCCCCTGCCCGTCTGGTCGTCGTTGTTTTTTGTTCGAGCGCCCTCCAGCAGCTTTTTTTCCCCTTGCGCGTAAAGAGTCTTCTGAGCAAAACTTTTCCCTGCTCGCCGGCACTGGCGCGGACTCTCAGCGAGGCAAAGATTTCAAGTTTTCTTCCTTCCTCAACGCATCGAGAACCTTTCTTCCGGTCTGATTTTTTCGGCGGAGTAGCGTCCCCCCCCCTTCCGCGGCTGTTAACGATTTTGCTTCGTACGGTTTTTTTCCTTTTTTCTTTTCAGCTCGGACAGGCGACGGAGGCCTGTGCACCATCCCCTCCGACTTTCGGCGTCAGTCTCTCGCTGGGTTCTTTTCTGCTGGACAACTACCCCTCAGGAGGCCTGCGAGTCGCGGCTACCGGCCGTTTGTTTTCTCCACGCCCCGAACAAACACTTTTTTGTATTCTTCCGTCGTGGTCTTAGAAGAGGATTCCCTTACGTTTGAAACCCTTCCCCCTCCCCCCTTCCCCCTCGAATGCAGTCATCCAGGTTTCTTTCCCCCCCCCTTTTCAATTTTACCTTTGCCCCCCCCCCCCAGATGGGCGGGCCCGAGGCCCGGCTGTCCACCGCCCTCAATCACGTTCGCCCGGTCCCCCCACCTTTCTCCCGTATTTTTTTTTTTCTGACACCAATGTGTTTCTCCGGTTTTTTTGCGCGTGAGATTGGTTACTTCGGGTTTTGAAACCCTTTGACCGACTCCTTTTTTTTTTTGGGCGCTCTCAGGGCTCCTAAGAAGCCAAATTCGTTTTTTCCCACCCCCCCCCCTCTTCTCAAGGCCGGCTTCCCCCGGCCCAAAGAAATGGTTTTTTGGCCCTAGCCCCATCTGCATTTTCGCGCCTGAGGTAGATCCCGAAAACACAAAATTTTTTAACCTTCCCTTCCCCCCGTCTTTCCTTTCGATGAGGATGTCTTCTTTTTCCCCCTGACACCCCTCCTTTTCGTTTTTCATTTTTTCGTGGGAAGGGGATTAAATTCCCCCCCTTTCGGGTGGGCTTCGGACGGATTCTTCCGGTACCCCCACTCCCCTTCTCATCTGGTCCCTGCGCTTGAACCGGGTTCTTGTTTCCTTTTTCGGCGGTGTTTTCTCCTTTAAGCTTTTTCTCTCTTCCCGGGTCTTTTGGGGTTTTTTTTCGTTCCCCTTACACATATCTCGTCAGCCACTTTGCCTTTTTGCAGCGGGCCCCCCCCCCCCTTCCTACTCCGGTCCCACAAAAAAAATTCTTCGTTCGTCTCAAAAATATAATCTGAAGGTTTCCCCCCCCTTGTTGTTCCCCTTCCCCCCAATGAAGGATGGATTTTGATTGTTTTCCCTTTCTATAGCAGTTTTAGTTAAAACGAAAAAATCAACCCCCTCTCCCTTTGAAGGTGGAGATGTGTTTATCTTCCCCCTCGAGGCCTGGAATTGTTCTCTGGTTTTTCATGAGTGCTGTCTTGAGGACGGGGTAGATTCATTTCTATTCACCATTCTTCTTTCTGAAAGGCCACCCCCCTTCTTTCCGTTGCACCCCCTCCCCATGTCGGCTGTTTTTGGGACCGTGGGGCTGTCTTCCTTGACCTTGACTTCCCCCCCAGAGCATCTCCTTTTCGTCGTCCCTTTTTCTTTTCCCACAGCGCTTCTCGGGGCAAGGCTCCCTTGAAAAAGGCTCCCTCCCCCCTTCGCCTCCGTATTTTTTTCTTCCGGCCATGGACGGTTTACTTCTTCTCCTTCCCCCTTATCCCAAAACTTTCCCATTTTCGGCGTTCCTTCTTCTTGTTCACGTTCCCCCCCGAGATTCTCCTTTCCTTTTTTTTCTCGGGCCACTGGGAGACCGTTTTCTTCGTTTTTCCCGTTCCCTCCCTTCCCTTCGGCTGATGTTCGTTCCCCCTCCCCGCACAAACCTACCAATGCGCTAAGAACAGCGCCCCCCCCTTCTCGGGATGGTCGGGACCCTTCGTCAGGAAATGTTTTCCCTTCCAGCCGGGTCACGACCCCCCCAGCGCCGGCCAGGCGAGTCGCCCCTTTGATTTCACGCGCGTGTTACGTGCTGGTCGAATTCCCCCTCCTCCCTCCCTTTTTCGGTGGAGATTGCTCTTCGCCCCTCTTCCCTCGATCCTTCTCCCCCCCCGCGGTCCGCTGGCAGAACGCTTTTTTGCGTGGCTGACGTCGTTTCCCCCCCCTTTTCATTTGTTTTTTTGCTTCCACAACCCCACATGACCCTTACTCTCTTTTCCTCCTCCTGATGGAGAGATAATGTTGTGGACTTCGCCGACTATCATCACTCCCCCCCCCCCCTTTCCGCAGCGGGCCCGCCAGCGTCCTTTCCGGCGGGCGAGTTGCTGGGCAGTTTTACGACTCTTCCCCGATGGTTGGATTCGGGTATTTTCGTGCACGCCCCCCCCTTCTTTCCCCAGGGGCACGCGCTCGCTTTCCCTTTTTTCGTCCCCCCGGCTCCCCCCGGTTTTCGGACGCGGCCTTTTTTGGCGGGGCGGGGATCGACGGGTTTTTTGCTTGCTGGTAAAGCCGAATAGTTCGCCCCCCCTCCCTCGACGTTGGACTGCCGGTGGTGAACGCCAAACCTTTCGTTTCTCCTTTTTTCTTGACCACCAAGGGATGTTTGCGGGCGGCTCGGGAAGTCCGCTCGTTCTCGGCATTCCCCTTCCGGTCAGGTGCCGTTTTTTCGTCCCCCCCATGCCAGGTCCTCTACCGCCCTCCCTTGCGGAATTCCCCTCCTGGCGAAGTGTTTCGGCCAATTCCTTGTTAAAGGCCCTTTCCTCCGGTGTCGGCTCTTGGGAAACAGAACCGTCTTCCCCCCCGACCCCGCACCTGCTGCGGTCTCTGAAGCGATTTTTCGGCCCCCCGGTACAAACGTAAACCGGATCATGGTTCCCTTTTTTCCCGGCGGAAGGGCTTTTTTTTTCCCCCTCTGACCACGTCACTGATGGTGCCTTCCTTCCCCCCCAAGGCGCGACCCGCCCTCCGAAGAGAAATGGCTTTTTCAGATTCCCCCCTTCCCCTCCCCGAGAAAACACAGCTGCCTTCCCCAATCGGAGCCCCCCCCCGGTGGACTTCTTGCGGTTTACGGCCTCTGGTCCTCTGGGAATATTTCTTTAATTTTCCCCCTTTGTAGCTCCCCTCTGTCTCTCCTTGCGAACGAATACCTTTTTTTTTTCTCGGGCTTGGAGGCTATTGGTGCCTGTCCTGCAATTCCCCCTTTGATTGGACTTGGTCCCTTTGAGAGGGTAAGCGATTTCCCCCCCTGACCAAGTCCCCCCCCCCTCTCCTAATCGATTCCCACCGCACCCCCTTTTCCCCCCTGACAGGCGGATTTTTTTCAGCGTTCGGCTTTTGCTCCACCTCTGAATCAAGGAAAGTGCGGTACCCTCTCCCACCAATTTTCGTGCGTCTGTTCCTCTCCGCTAACATCCGCACGCTCCTTTTTTCACCTTAACGGTTTGTTTCAGGCCTTTTTTCGCGCTCCCTCCCCCCAAGGGCATAGAGGACCTTTTGGGGGCCGGCGGGTCCTCCACCCTGCCTTCGAGCGCGGTCGTGTCCCTGGCACTTTCAGACATTCTGGACCCTCCCGCTTGATGTCTTTTTTGTTGCCGTTTTTTTTTTCGTGACCGATGGCGGCTTTTTCCTTTTCCCCGCTGATCTTTCTTTTTCCCTTCTTCGATGTTTTGGTGTTCCCGTCGTCCCCCTTCCTCCCACCGCCACTCTCACCTCCCAGAGGTAGACACACCACTTTTCAGGGCGGTTACTCCCCTCCCTCTGGGGGGGGGGCGACGTACCTTTACGACTGTAAGGCTTTCATCCACGCGATCCCTTGCACGTTGAAGGAACTGATTTGACGTTCCCTTTCCCCCCCCCCCCCTTCAGTGATGGAGACCTTGCACGCCGGTGCCGATCTCGGGTTTCTATACGCCTTCAAGCAGTCCCCCCCCCTTAGACGGGCGTGTCCCTTACACCGGGCCTTTCTTTGCCTCCGACGCCCTAATGTAGTTGCCCATGCCTTTTCCGGCGAAAGGAGCCGGCCTTTACTGAAAGATCTTCTCTCCTTCCTTTTCCCGTCGCGTAGAGCTGATTTTCCCTTTTTTCCCACTCTGAGCCCTTCCTTCACACATCCGCGGGCATTGTTTTGATGGGTTGGTGGGTTGGGGGGGGGGGGGGTTTTTCTGACTGCCCCCTCATGGGCCCCCGCCGCGCCTTTGGGCGGGGCGGCGTCCTCAAAGAAATCTTTGGCATCGTTGCGCTTCTCCCTCCCTTTTTTGAAGGCTGGCCGCGTTGTTCCTCTCCCCCCCTTTAGCCCTTTTTTTTTTTGTTGCACACCATTCCCGAGCAGCCTCTTTCCGAGCAGGCCGACTCTTTCCGTTTTTTTTGAACCGGACTCAAATGCCGCTTTTGCCGTCCTGCCGCGCCCCCCCGGCCTCATCTCTTCCCTTGCGACTCGTCTGGCCTCCAGTTCCGGTTCTTCCCCCCGAACCCATCCTGGACGACGGCTTCGGTCGTTTTGTAGACGGGCTTTTTCCTGTGGTTGAACGTCCTCGCGCAGCGACCCATCGAGTGCCCTTCCGCCGGG